>Ga0326597_10000509_pt1 | contig 69255 bp, 52 predicted proteins | sample RVTome_12_FD_203789 | JGI IMG/M metagenome (GOLD analysis project Ga0326597, IMG submission 203789) | Soil microbial communities from uranium-contaminated site in the Upper Colorado River Basin, Wyoming, United States - RVT100D185 | ecosystem: Environmental > Terrestrial > Soil > Contaminated >...
ATCATCCCCTGCTCGTATTCGTAGCGGATGACTGCCTCTAGAGCGTTGCGGTTGTCTTCCAGGTTGTATGGCCAGGGGTCGGGGCCGAAGATCGCTCGCTGCTCATCGAGCAAATCCTTAACCCAGACCAGGGCGAAGCTGCGCGGGTCTTTCATGCGCTCGTAGCAAAGCTCCTTGGCGCGCTCAAACGCCCGGACCAGGCTGAGCGCCGCCCAGGGTTGTTTTGCTAAAATTTCATTCTTGATCACCACTGTGTGCATGATCGGAAAGTGACCGCCGTTTTGGTAGTACTCGATCTCCGCTTGTTTCGGATTCGAAAACAGCAGGGCAACTTTGGGCGATCCATTTCGTATGGAGGGCAGGGTTTCCGGGTACAGCGCGGCTTCCAGTTCGCCATCGACGAGCATCTGATCGATGTTCTTCCCTTGCGCCACCCGTTTGACGTTCATCCACTTCGCCGGTTCGAAGGGGATATCTTCTTCCTCCTGGCACCACCACTCGATCGACTTGAGATCGACGCCGTAGTGGTCTTGCAGGATACCCCGCATCCAGAGGCCGGCAGAGTTCTGCAGCGTGTCCAGCCCGATCCGCTTGCCGTTCAAATCAGACGGTCTCTCGATGCCGCAACCTGTTCGCTTGACCATGTAGGAATGACGGAAACGGCGGTGCGGGAAAACCGGGATGGCGTTGTAGTCGCATCCTTTGTCCCGTGCAACGAGATAGCCGACCAGCGACAGCTCGCACACGTCGAACTCTTGATGGCGCAGCATGCGCCCATGTCGCTCAGGGGAAGGCATCGTAAGCACGTTAAGCTCGATGCCCTGGGGCTCTATCTCGCCGTTGATCAACGGGCGGAGAAAATCATAATCGCCGCAGGCGAGCGTCAGTTTTAATTTCGACATCTAGCGTCCTGCAACTGAACTTCCATGAAAAATTCGGGGTGTTTCCCTCGTCATTCCCGCGCAAGCGGGAATCCAGTGGTCCTTCGAAGTCCTGGATTCCGGCTCTCCCCCCGCTTTCGCGAGGGTCGGCCGGAATGACGGTTGAATTATGCAACGAAATTCGGAAACACCACACTACTCTCCTTTGACATGCTGGCGGTATAACTCGGGGGTGTCGATATCGACCGCGATCCCGGCGTCGTCGGTGTCAATCTCCAAAGTTTCGTCGCGGTGCGCGTTGACGACGGCCTTGGCTCCCTGATCCAGCGGCGCACTTAGCAGCTCGGTAAACAACTCGCGCGAAAATATTACCGGGTGGCCCCGCTTGCCTTGGTAGCGGGGAACGACGATCAGTTTTTTCGCGTCGTAGAACCGTTCGATCATCTGGTCGACCAAAGCCGGATCGATGTACGGATGGTCGACCAGATGGACCAGGATGCCATCGCACTGGGGGTCGGCCTCCAAACCCCTGATCGCCTCCTGCAATGAGGAGAGTTGGCCAAGTTGGTAATTCGGGTTGACCCGAATCTCCACCGGCAGACTTTCGATCTGGCGGCGCATCTCGTCGGCATTGTGGCCGAGCACGACCACGATGCGCGAGACCTTGCTTTGCCGCAGCGCTTTGACGATTTTTTCAATGAACGTTTGGCCCGTGATCGTCAGCAAGGCCTTGGGCCGCCCCATGCGGCTCGACTCACCGGCGGATAGAATGACGGCGGCGATCATTTCACATGCCGGAAGTCAGAAGTCGGAGGTCGGAAGTCAGCTCCTCCGGCTGATCTCTGACCTCTGTCTTCTGTTTTTCTGATTTCCGACGTCTGACTTCTATTTCTCCGAACTACCTGTATACCTTGTCGATAAACCCGCTCTTTTCCAGTTCGCGCACGATACTGTCATCGACGATGTCCTCGACTCGCAGCGTCGCACCCGGTTTTCGCGCCAGCGCGTCTTTGATCTGAACTTCCATGCCTTCGCGCGTCACCAACGGCACGCGGTCATACAGCTTCGCCACCGCGGTATAGGCCTCTTCCAAATAGGCGGGATTGTTTTGCCGGTTGTACTTGGCGATGATTTTCTTACTTTCCTCTTTTCGGGTTTTGAAAAAATGCGTCGACTCGATCAGCGCCATGAGGACTCGTTTTACGGTCTCTCTCCGGCTCGATAAGAAGGATTTGGTCGTCGTCGCACAGATGAAGGGAAAATCGAACCGCTTCTGGAAATCGGCCGTGCTGATCAAAACTCGGTGCGGCATGCCCTCGGCGAGTTTGATGATCCCCGGTGGAGACGGAAAACCGGCGATCCGGCCGCTACGGAAAGCGCCGGCCCTCTCGGGCGCCCCGCCGATCTGCAAGATCGGCACGTCCTTGACGGGTTCCAAGCCCAGAGCCTTCACCAGAACCCGGGCCGCCACGTCCGAGGCGCTGCCGATGCGGCTGATGCCGATATTTTTCCCCCTTAAGTCTTCCACCGTCTTGATCGACTCGTGCACCACAAGCTCATAGGGCAAGGTATTGAGCATGCATGCCACCATCACCAGGTTCGCCCCACCCACCACGGCGCTGGCCACGCCTCCTCCCGACGCGTTACCGAGCGGAATTTCCCCGGCGATGATGGCCGACACCGCCGTGGTCGTGCTCGGAATATAGATAATCTCGCTGTCCAGGCCGTGCTTCTTAAATAAGCCCACCTCCTGCGCGGTATACCAGACCGCATTGCTGGCATCGACCGAGCTGTAGTCGAGCTTGATCCGCTCTTGGGCGGACGCAGCGCCGCAATACCCAACGGTCACGGCCATCAAGATGGCCATGGTTCGCGATATATTTGTCATTTTCCCTCCCGCCATCCGTGCTTCATGCTATCGAACCGAGTCATTGAACAATAGTGCCTACCCTTAGTTAACCGATCTTACGCAATTGCGCTAGAGATTCGAAAAAACCGGTGATCGATCGTTTCAATTTTGGTCGGGAAGCGCGAGACAATCGCCCGGCGGCAGCTCAACCCAGACAGATTGCCCGCGCCGGACCTGGAAAGTGTGAGGTTGGTGAGTTTGTAACACGACCCGGCCGATCTCGACACTACAGTCGACATACTCCCCGAGAAACATGGCGGCGGCAATCTTGCCTTCGACCAGGTTACCGTCGTGAGCGGGCTGCTGCTGATGTAAGATCAGGCTCTCCGGCCGGACCACCACGACAACGCTCGCACCCGTTTTGAGACCATTCATCAGGCTGCAGGTAAGTTGGCCGATTTCGGTTGACACGGTGCCGAGATTATCCCCGGTCTGATTGACGATCTGGCCGGAAATCTGATTGGTAGAGCCGATAAACTGTGCGACAAATTGGGTCTTCGGGTGCATGTAGATATCGCGCGGCCCGCCTTCTTGCACGATCATCCCTGAACTCATCACCGCGATCGTGTTGGACATGGATAGGGCCTCGATTTGATCATGGGTAACGTAGAGTGTCGTAATCCTCAACCGCCGCTGCAGCTCGCGCAGCTCGAAACGCATGCGCTCGCGCAGCTTGGCATCCAGATTACTCAGCGGTTCGTCAAGCAGCAGCACTTGCGGACGGCGCACCAACGCGCGCGCCAGCGCCAGCCGTTGCTGCTGGCCGCCGGAAAGCTGAGTAGCCATCCGATCCTCCAGCCCGCCCATCTCCACCTGTCCCAGCGCCTCGCTGACGCGCTTGCGGATTTCGTCATTGCTGATCTTCTCTTTAGAAACGCGCAGAGGAAACGCGACGTTTTCGAGCACCGTCAGGTGCGGCCAAATCGCGTAGCTCTGAAAGACCATGCCGATGGCTCTTCGATAAGGGGGCACGAATGCACCGCTGGCGGATGAAAAGACCGCTGTGCCGGAAACGTTGATCTCGCCGGCGTCGGGTTTTTCCAATCCGGCGATGCAGCGGAGCGTCGTCGTCTTGCCGCACCCGGACGGCCCGAGCAAGGTATAGAAGCGCCCTTCCTCGACTTTGAACGATATGCGATCTACCGCATTGACTCGCCCGCCGCTGCCATCGGCAAACGTTTTAACCAGTCCTGTAACTTCAATCATTCTTTTCTCGGTTCAAATCGTTCAATCGCTCCGCTCCGTTCAACCGCTGCGCTTCGTTCAAACGGTTTGAACAGCTTGAACGATTTGAACGGCTTGAACTATCTTATGTTTGTATGCCGACGCGACCCGATAGTTTGTAGAAAACCGCGACGATGGACAAGAGCGTCAGAATCATCAAAATTCCGATGGCGGCGACCACCGTCACCTGGCCCTGTTCGAACATCGTAAACAACAATATCGAGAGGACGCGACTTTCACCAGTGGCGAGAAGAACCGAGGTCGAGAACTCTCGGAAAGAGACAATGCAAATATAAATCCAGCCGGCGACAAACCCCGGTCGAAGCAAGGGCAAGGTCACTCGTCTAAAGGTCTCCCACCAGGACGCTCCCGATGTCGCCGCCGCCTCTTCTAGTTCGCTGTGGATTTGCAGGATCGATCCTGACGCCGCCCTCATACCGTAGGGGATGTAACGCGTAACGTAGGCTATCATTAACACCCAAATGGTTCCGTAGATGGGTATAGGAAAAGCCACGTAAAGAAGAATCAACGCCATACCGAGCACGATGCCCGGTACGGTAATCGGAACGAAAGCCAAGAAATCGAGAATCCAAGAACCCGGCAGGCGGCTTTTGTAAACGATCCAAGCGACAATCGACGTCAGCAGCATCCCGACCGTTGCGGTCATGAGCGCCAGGATGATGCTGTTTTTCATGGCATCCCAGAACGGCCGAAATCCGTTGAGGTAACGATAGTTATCCAAACTCAGTTTTTGCAGTGCATCCCAACTCGGCGTGGCGAAGAACGGCAAAAAGGACGCCCAGAGCAGGACCAAAAAGGGGAGCAGAACGACCAAAAGAAAATAAGTCCCCAGGAATCCGAACCCGACCCAGCGCCAGCGACCTAAATCGAATTGCCGGGGCCTGAAGGCTTTCCCGGTCACCGTTTGAAACTTCTTACTTTCACGCGTCGAGCGCGTGTACATCCACACTCCCACGGCGCTCAATAGCAAAAGTCCTACCGCGAGCGCCGCGCCGCGCCCGTAGTCGGGAGGATATTCATTGAACGCGAGATAGATTTCGCTCGTATAAACGTAGATTCGCGCCGGTATGCCGATGAGCGCCGGGGTTTCAAATGATTCCAAGGTCCGCACAAACAGAATCAGCAGCACCGAGCCGCAGGTCGGCATCAGCAAGCGCAACGTCACCCGTTTGAGCGTTTGCAGCGTACCGGCCCCGGACATCATGGCCGACTCTTCCAGCGACGGATCCATCGATTTGAAAGCCGCTACCATCATGAGAAAAGCCAGCGGCACCTGTCCGACGGAATGGACCCAAATCATGCCGGGAAGGGAAAAGACATTGAACGGCGGCGACTCTAAACCGAACAGGGCCATGAGCCAGACATTGAGGTAACCAAACTTGGGGCTCAACAGAAAAATCCAGGCGATCGACTCCAAAACGCCCGGCAGGATCAGCGGCACCACGGCGATGGGCACGAAGATCGCCCGCAGCGGTGTGTTCGTCCGCTCCGTGAGCCACGCGAGAACCCCTCCAAAAAAAAATCCCAACGCCGCCGAGCCGGAAGCGAATATCAGGGAGTTCATGAAGGTCGAGTAAGTGTACTCGCTGGCGTAGGCGGCGTGGTAGTTTTTGAAGGTAGTAACGAACTCGCGCGGCGCCACCTCCATCTGAAAGCTTCCCAAAAGAAGCATGAAGAGCGGCAGCACCGCCAAGTAGATAAGCACCCCGGCGCCGACCAAAGGGATCAGGAGTGCTGGATCGCGTACTTGGGGAAAGCTAAACCTGGCGCTTCTTGGAATCGCTACTGTCGACATAGATCTCTGCGGCCGATTTGCGCCTGTCTATCGAAGCCGAAAAATTTCCTTCCAAATCTTTTCGTATTTGGGAAACTCCTTCAGATCCGACGCGCTGATGAAGTATACCTTTTCGGTTCTCGTCTTGTCGACCGGTTCCACTTTCGGATGGGCCGGAGTTCGCCCGCCTTGCGCCATGACCTTCTGGCCTTCCAGGCTCGCTATCCAACGGGCAAACAACATTGCCGTATTAGGGTGCGGTGCATCCTTAAAAATGGCCGTGCCGTTAATCGAAGCCACGCCCTCGGTGAGCATGTAGTTCAACGGCGCGCCCTTTTTTATTCGCCTCGGGTAATGGTGAGAATAACAGGTCAGGCAGGCGGCGGCTTGTCCGGCAACCAATAACTCCGCCAGTTGCGAGTGCCCTTTGTGAAATTCGACGTTGTTCACTGCAACCTTTTTCCAAAACGCAATCGCTTTTTCATCGCTCTTGAATTTATATTTGGCGAACGCCAGAAGCATCTCGAGGTCCCTGGGCTCGGCAATCAGGCGATTCTTCCATCTCGGATCGGCGAAATCGTCGAAAGATTTCGGTTCTTCTTCTTTCTTGACCAGATTGGTATTCCAGGCGGCGACAAAAAACTGCAGGTCTGACGCGATCCAATAGCTCCCCTTGGCGCCATCGGGAAACGCAGCGGCTTCGGGCAAATTGGTCTCGAGCAATAGCTTTTGGTCATGGGCTTGAACGACGTTTTCCAGGGGTATTTGCAACACATCGCCCAAGGTCCGTCCGCCTCGCGCTTCAGTCACCGCCCGCGCCACCAGCTTATCCGAGGTGGCATCGACGTGATTGATTTTGATTCCGGGAAACTTTTTTTCGAAAACCGGCAGAATCCTTTCCGCGTTGATCTGAGCCAGCGTGCCGTAAAAATTCAACGTCCCGCCCTCCTTGAGCGCCTTTTTATGGATCTCATCAAGACTCTCGGCGCTCAAGGCAGTGCCCGTTAGTTGCGCGAAAAACCACACGGCCACACTCATGGCGGTCAATTTCTTAAACCTATTCATAGGTAATACCTCCTGTTGAGAGTTGCAGTTAGGCGATGATCTCGTCGTCCGCAGGTTCAACTACCAATTACCCCCTCTTGAGTCAATACGATTGTATTTCTCGGGCTATCTCAATTTAAAAATCTCCTTCCAGATTTTCTCGTATTTGGAAAACTGGCTGACGTCGTCGGCACCGATCGCGTAAATGGTCTTCGGGCGCACCGGTGTCCTGGGTTCCACTTTCGGATGAGCCGGCGTGCGGCCACCTTGAGAATAAACCTTTTGGCCCTCTTCGGCCTGGGCCCAGCGCGTGAAAAGCAGCGCGGTATTTGGATGGGGCGCATCCTTCGCAATTGCAACCGCGATGATTCCCGCTATTCCTTCGCTCAAAAAATAGCCCAACGGCGCGCCTCTTTTGATCCGCGGAGGGTAGTGATGCGAGTAGCAAGTAAAACAAGCCGCCGCTTGCCCGGCCACCAACAGCTCCGCAAGGTCCGAATGGCCTTTGTGAAACTCGACGTTATTGGCCGCGATTTTCGTCAGGATCGCCCGCGCCTTTTCCAGACTATTGTACTTATGCATCAAACCGATGACCAGTTCGGCGTCCCGCGGCTCCGCGATCAGCCGGTTTTTCCATTTAGGATCGGCGAAGTCATCAAATGATTTCGGCTCTTCCTGCTTTTTAACCTTTTCGGTGTTCCAGGCGCCGACGAAAAATATCAGGTTGTTCGCTAACCAATAAGAGCCCTTCATGCCGCTGGGATACTCGGCCGCTTCCGGGATGGGTTTCTCGGACAAGAGTTTCTGCTCGTAAAGCTGATTGATGTTTTCGAGCCCGAATTCAAACACGTCGGCGATCACTCTCCCCCCGCGGGCTTCGGTGATGGCGCGGACCGCGAGCTTGTCGGAGGTCGCATCGACGTGGTTGATCTTGATGCCGGGGAAGCGTTTTTCAAAAACCGGGTAAATCTTCGCCGCGTTGACCTGCGCAAGCGAACAGTAGCAATTGAGAACCCCCGCTTCTTTGAGCGCCTTCTTGTAAACCTCATCGAGGGTTTGGGCGTATGACCCATGCGACATACCGATAAGAAAGAGCAAGACAACACTACCAGAGCAATAGCCGAGCAATGATTTCAAAACGTTCATCAGACACCTCCAATGTGCTTCAAACTTTTCCCGCGCAATAGGCGGGAAAACTAAATTTCACGCCGGGTCGTCAGTTTCATCTCGCCGATCCAGTCAATCGTTCATGGCGATCCGCCAAACCTGCTATCGCAACTTAAAAGCCTCCTTCCAAATCTTTTCGTATTTCTTCCATCCCTTAATCTCCTCCGTTCCTATCGGATAAAGCTTATCCGGGCGTATCTTATCCTTGGGATCGACCTTGGGATGTGCCGGATTTCGGCCACCCTCCGCATAGACCTTCTGCCCCTCCTCACCTGATGCCCAACGAGCGAAAAGCAACGCAGTATTCGGATGCGGAGCCCCTTTCGCCAGTGCCGTCGCGTTTATCGCTGCGATCCCCTCGGTCAGCATATACCCCACGGGCGCGCCTTTTTTGATCCGTCTGGGATAATGATGCGAATAGCAGGTGATGCAGGCTGCGGCTTGTCCCGCCACCAGTAGCTCCGCGAGCTCAGAGTGACCTTTGTGAAACTCAACATTATTCGCCGCGATTTTTTTTATCAGGGCGATCGCTTTCTCGTCGCTCTTGAATTTGTGCCCGGCCAGTCCCATCAAAAGCTCGACGTCCCGGGGCTCTCCGATCAACTTGCCTTTCCACTTGGGATCGGCAAAATCGTCAAACTGCGTGGGCTCGTCGCCCTTCTTCACTAAGTTGGTGTTCCACGCCCCTATGATAATAGTCATAGAGCTTGCCAGCCAATAAGAGCCTTTCAGGTTAGCCGGATAGGCGGCAGCTTCCGGCGGCACCTGCTCGAGAGTCAGCTTTTGTTCATTAAGCTGCAATATATTTTCCAGGGACATTTGAAAAACGTCCGCTATTACCCGGCCGCCGCGGGCTTCAGTAATGGCCCGCACCGCGAGCTTATCGGCCGTGGCGTCGACGTGGTTTATTTTAATTCCCGGAAAGCGTTTTTCGAAGACAGGTAAGATATAGGCCGCATTGATCTGCGCCAACGTTCCATAAAAATTCAGCGTGCCGCCTTCCTTGACCGCCTTCTTGTAAACATCATCGAGGCTCTCGGTCTGCGCGGTCCCCAGGACCGGAATCAAGAGTCCGATGAGAACCAGCCAGAATCCTAAATGTCTAACGTTCATAATCATTGCTTTTCCCTCCTTGGCTTAGTTTTGGCGAGAGCTTCACTTCGCCATGGTTATTTTTTGCCGCCCTTCATCGCCGCCTGGAGCTTTGACCTCAGGTCAGGACTCATGCCCAGGAACTCCACCACCAGCTTGTGAATCTCTTCCCCGGTCAGCGGATCGAATTCGAGTTTCCCCTTCTCGGCGTCGGCCAAGAGTTCCTTGTCGGCCATCACCTTCGCGAAGGCAGTTTCCAACACCGCCGCGCGGTCCGCCGGCGCCCCCGGCGGCAAAACATAAGACTTGCCGAAGTCGTTGGGCGTACTCGTGCCGTATTTCATGATCAACCGCTGCTCTTTGGTCTTGGCGATCTGGGAAATAGTCGGCACGTTGGGGATGATCAAATCTTTGATCGGTTTTTCCGACAGTTGCGCCAGCACGAGCCAATCCCCGTTTTTGACTTTGTCGAACGCCGTTACTTTCATCGAAGTCCAGGTGTTAAAGAACCCGTCCACTTCGCCGCTCTCGATCGCCATTCTGACGTCGGCGGTCCCTTTGTAGCCGGACACGACCTTGAGGTTGGCGCCGAGCACGTCGCGCGCCAGGATCGGCGCATGCTCAACCGTCGAGCCGGGGATCGCCCCAATGCTCAGCTGCTTGCTCTTCGCGCCTATGACATCGTCGAATTTCGTTACGCCGGTCTTTTTCACGACGATCATCAGATAGGTTTCGCTCACCGGCACCGCCAAGTAGCGAAACTTCGCCATATCGAATTGCACGGAAGGCGTGCCGAAGAGCTGTTCCAGAACGATGGGGCCGGAAATATTGCCGACGACCGTGCCATCCTTGGGGGCTGCGTTGTAGACATGATTGGCGGCGATGATGCTGCCGGCCCCCGGCATATTGTCGACGATTACAGCCGGATTGCCGGGAATATACTTGGACAGATGGCGTGCGATAACCCGTGAATATTGATCGTAGCCGCCGCCCGCCGAAAAACCCACGACGATGCGAACCGTCTTGCCCCGATAGAAATCCGCTACCGCTTTTTCGTCAAAGCCGGCTTTTGCCGGCTGGGCCGCTTTGACCACCGGGCCCGACGCCACCGAGACCGATAAGACCGCCGCCACAAAAACCACCGCTCGCCGTAATCGCATAGCACCTCCTGGATTCAATCGCTCTGCTTTGAATTCATTGCCAACCGAGTCTATTACCGCTGACGTTTTGACGACTGGCGCCCCGCCGTCATTCAGCGAGCGAGCCATTGGCTCAAAGAGCCTCCAACCTTTTTAGCGTCGCCGCGTAGTCGGTGACCGCTCTTGTGATCGGGTAGTCCGGCTCATAGCCAAGCTGTTCTTTGGCGCGGGAGAAGTCGCTCGACAGGCGCGATTGCGGATAAGGCATGGGGTTATCACCCCTTGCCAACTCGATGTTCGAACCGGGAAACGCCTTCCGAATCGCCGCGACGATATCGTCCCCGCCGACCATAACGCCGTTGCCGATGTGAAACAACGTATCTTTGAATTTGTCTTTGAGCACCGCCAGGACGGTCCCTTTAGCCGCGTCTTTGCCGTAGAGAATTTCCGACGGGCCATAAGGCCAATTGATCTTAGCCGCTTCGCCCTTCACCGCGGCGCGGATCATCTGTTGGATTGCGATCTCCCGGGTCGCTTTCAGCGCTGCGGGCGAAGGGCCGTAAAGCCCGCCCGTGTAGCGCAGGCAAATAAACTCGAAGCCGTACCGCTTCGCGTAGGCGCGCCCCATGAACTCGCAGCTCGCCTTGGCTGCGGCGTAAACCGACGGCGGATTCACCGGGATGCTCTCGTCGATTTTATCGAGGCCTTCGCCGAGGGAGCCCAGATAAACGGTCCCTGAGCTAGGAAAGATCACGCGGCTCACCTTTTCCAAACGCGCCGCCTCGAAGACGTTGACCGTGCCCATGAAGTTCAGCCGCACGCCGCTATAAGGCCGCCGCTGAACTTCCTCCCCCAAGAACGCCGCCAGATGAATGATCCGATCGCAGTCGTGGTCGCGAATGGCGGAGATCAAAGCCGGCAGGTCCATCATATCGCCGCGGATCAACGTAACTTTGCTGCTGTCAACGCCGACGGCATTCAGCAGCCGCTCATTGAGCGCCACGTCGAAAACCACTGGCCGTTCGCCGCGCTCCAGCAGCATGCCGACGGCATAAGCGCCCACCAGACCGGTACCGCCGGTTACCAGGATGCCCTTCTTAGCCATTCGTTCCCCGCTGGGCCTTGGGTATAACAAAAGGACCCTTCAGTCAATGAATGCCAATGGCGCCGAGCGACTTCATTGTTTGTCCGCGCAAGCCACGGCGCCGCTAAGTCGCAACCAAACTTCGGAATATCTCCCGCAAAGACGCAAAGGCGCAAAGGAAGAGCATTGTCATTTCGAACCCTTCGACAAAGCTCAGGACAAGCTCCGAGAGAAATCTTTCCTAGATCCCTCGCATTCGCTCGGGATGACAGGCCTCGGGCCTGTCCCTTAGCGTCTTGGCGCCTTGGCGGGAGCAACATCCGAATCCGAGATTTTTCGACTCCCGGCAAATTTGCACAGGTCACAAGGGCTGATTTCAGTCGCCAAGTATGCTATGGAAACGTTAACTTTAGCTTGCGATGAGGAGTTAAACCATGCGACGAGTCTCTTCGGTTGTTTCGTTGGTCATTTTCATTAGTGCGGTTCTGGTCTTTGCTCATGATCGAGCGGCGGCCCAGGAAAGAATCCGCATCGCCTGGGCCGGAGAGAGCCCGGCGAACAGTCCCATCTGGGTCGTCCAGGAAAAAGGCTTGCTTAAGAAGAACGGCCTTACCGGTGAAGTTATCAGAATCTCCAACAGCCCGACGGCGCTGCAGGCCCTGCTCGCCGGCGAGTTGGACGTCATCGTGACCTCGGTCACCACCCTGGCCAGCTCCCGGATCGCGGGCGCCGACATCGTCATGATCCTCGGCATGGTGCCGACCTTCGTCGACCACATCATCACCTTGCCGTCCATCACCCGCCCCGAGCAACTCAAGGGTAAAACCGGCGGGGTCAACCGCCTCGGCAGCACTTCCGATCTCGGACTGCGCCTCGCTTTGAGAAGATTGGGAGTCGATCCTGAAAAGGACGTGAAGGTCATTACCACCGGCGGCAACACGGAACGATTCGCCGCGCTGTCGAAGGGGCTGACGCAATTCACCATCATGCCCGAGCCGTTCGTGCGCGAGGCGGAAAAACTGGGCTTTAAAGATCTGTTGGACATTGGCTCGCTGAAAATCCCCTTCTGGTGGAATGCCGTGCTTACGAAAGAAACCATCGCCAAGGCAAAACGGCCGACGCTGCTAAAGTTCTCCCGCGCGATGGTCGAAGCGGTGCATTCGATCAAGACTGAAAAAGAGAGCACCAAAGCGATCTTCAGCAAAAACCTGCGGCTCACCGATCCCGAAGGACTGGAGCGGGCCTATCGAGCCTACACCGCCGTGTTCCCAGATAATCTGATGCCGACATCCGACGGCGTCAAGACCATGCTCGATGATCTCGCGATTCGGGATACCAGAGCCGCCGGGGCGAACGCGAACGCCTTCGTCGACTCAAGTTTTATTCGCGAATTGGAGGCTTCCGGCTTCATCAAGCAGCTCTATCGATAGCCGGCATTTCGATCTTAGAGTGGCGAACGGGCACCCCTGGGTGCCCGCCGAACCTTGCGGGTTTTCAGTCCAATTCAGCGATTTTCCTGTCCGCGACAACTGTGCCGTCGCATCCCCGTTTTTGAACCAGCCGGTGGCAAATAGGCGCCGGACGTCTTGACCGAACTTGTTCTATGTGCAAAGTTCGGCTCGCACGTCTACACGAAAAGGAGGGACGCAGGATGTTCAGAAAACTGCTCATAGCGGTAGCCCTGACGGTCATGATGTTCGCCGGCACGCGCACCGCATCGGCGCAAGAAAAACTGCGCTTGGCCTGGGCCGGATTCAGCCCAACGAACAGCCCCATCTGGGTGATCGAAGAACGAAAGCTGCTGCAAAAAATGGGCGTCGAGCCGGAAATCATCGCCATCAACGCCAGCCCGACCGTGCTCCAGGCTCTACTGGCCGACGAGATCGACGCCGCCAGCATTTCGGTGACCACGCTGACCAGCTCACGACTTCAGGGGGCCGATACCGTGATGATCGTCGGCGTCGTGCCGACCTTCGTGGACCATATTGTTTCGTTAGGAAGTATTACCAAGGTCGAACAGCTCAAGGGCAAGATCGCCGGCGTCAACCGCTTGGGCAGCACATCCGATTTGGGCTTGCGGCTCGCCTTAAAAAAATTGGGCATCGATCCGGACAAGGACGTGAAAATCATCCCGACGGGCGGCACCGCGGAGAGATTCGCCGCGCTCTCCAAGGGAGTCACTCAGTTCACGATCATCCCGGAGCCCTTCTTGACTCAGGCCGAAAGGCTCGGGTTTCGAAACCTGTACAACATCACCGATCTTAAGATCCCGTTTTGGTGGAATGGGATTCTCAGCCGCGAAGGCATCATCAAAGCCAAGCGGCCGCTACTGATGAAACTGGCGCGCGCGATGGTGGAAGCGATTCACATCGTTAAGACCGAGAAGGAATACGCCAAAGGCTTGTTTAAGAAAAAATTGGGCGTCGCCGATCCCGAGGGTCTCGAAAGAGCTTATAAAGATTACTCGAACGTCTTTCCGGAGGTGCCCTATCCAAACCCCGACGGCGTGAAAACTATGCTCGATGATCTCGCGCCAAAGAATCCCAAGGCCGCCGCTGCGGACCCGAAGAGCTTCGTGGACATGAGCCTCATCGCCGAGCTCGACAAGTCCGGATTTATCAAGCAGCTGTACAAGAGATAGTCGTTCAAAGTTCAAGGTGCGCGGCGCGCGCATCCTGAGCTTCGAAGGATCTCTCGCAACGGGCAAGAAAGATCCTTCGCTTCACTCAGGACAGGCATTGAACTTTTGAACCTTGGAACCGCCAATTGAGCAAGGAGGAAAACACAATGGCAGACGAGCATCCGATGCTGCGTGTCGGACTAGGGCGGCTCAAGGGCAGGGTAGCGGTCATCACCGGCGCCAACAGCGGCATCGGCCGCGCCACGGCGCGTTTATTCGGCCGCGAAGGGGCGAAAGTCGTCTGCTGCGATATCCAAGAGACGATCTCGCCGCGCATCGATCAGTTGATCCAGCAAGAAGGCGGGCAGGCGGTTTTCGCGATCATCGACGTAACCAAGCAAGCCGATTGCGACCGCATGGTGGCGACGGCGATAGAGACATTCGGCGACGTGGACATTCTCTACAACAACGCCGGCGCCGGCATCCGCAAAAAACTCCACGAGCATACGGACGACGAGTGGAACTTCGTTCTTAACACCAATTTGAACGCGATGTTTCGCGGCGCCCGAGCCGTGCTGCCGCACTTCATCAAGAAAGGCAGCGGCAACATCGTCACCACGGCCTCCACTTTCGGTTTGCTGGCCTCCGCCGAATATCCCGGCTACTGCGCCACCAAGGCCGCTATCGTCAATTTGACGCGCGAGATGGCGCTCGACTACGGGCCGCTGGGAATCCGCGTCAATTGCGTTTGTCCCGGCGCCATCGAAACGCCGCGCTTTCGCGGCTTTCCCCCGCGCCGAACCATCGACGAGAACACTACCGAAGAACAGCGAACGAGACTGGCAAGCAGCAATAAGGCGCTCCTTCGGATGGGCCGTCCGGAAGAGATCGCCTATGGCGTGCTCTTCCTCGTTTCCGACGAAGCGTCCCTCGTCACCGGACATGCGCTGGTTATCGACGGCGGGCAAACGCTCGACGCGTAGCGGAGCGGCAAGAACAGGTCGAGGATAGAAGCTGGACGATGGAGGCCTGCCCCGAGCGAAGTCGAAGGGATCGCGATCCTCGATCCTCTATCCTCCATTCTCAAGCCAATTGGCAGCGTATTTCAGTACTCCATTACTCCACCACTCCGTGGCTCCCCACACCGTTACTTTCCGCGCTATCAGCTAGTCTCGCGGCCGGCAGATACTCCCGGGCGAAGACCGCGATGGCGTCGGCCAAGTGGGCGGCGGTGCGCTCTAGATTGACGCGTGAGCGCAAGCTTGTACCCAATTCCAACTGAATGGCGTCGATGCCGGTGCCGCGGTGGCTGCCATAAGTTTGTGTCGTATAACCTCCTCTGTAACGTCGTTCCGGCTCATGACTCGCCAACGGCGGAACGATCTTGTAGCCTCTCTCCGCCATTTGCCCCAGGATGCTATTCCTCCCGGCGATCGCCTCGCGACCAAACAGCCGCTCCAGAGCCGAGGTGCTCCTGCCGTTTTCGGTGCCCCGAAATATCGTCTGGACTTCCGCCCCTTGGCCGTGAATGTCGAGCAACAAGCCACGCCCCCATGACCGACGCACCTGGTCACAGGCCCGCTCAAGGGCCCGATGGTATGCCAAATAGTACGCTCTTGCTTCCTCCGATTCGTAGGCCCCATCCTCCGCGCGGTTGGCATCGACATACTTGCGCTCGAAGCGGGCAATGATCAGGAAGGGTTTGGCACTCAGTGTTTCTTCGATCTTCGCGGCGACCCTCTCGGCCAGTCGATCGGTGTTGGCGTCACGCTCGCTCGTGAACTGCGACACGCCGATCCCCTTCCGCGCGGGGATACCGGGGATCGGTTCCCGCCCGCCATGGGGCGCGGAGAGAATAATCGGCAACATACCAGCCCAGACTGTAATCAGTGATTCGGTATTTCGCTTTTCCTGCGCCCACAGCGGCGCATATAGAATAGGGATGACGGCCAGTAGAAAGAGTCGAGTCACAGTACGGAGCGGCAAGAACAGGTCGAGGATAGAAGATGGATGATGGAGAATCGCGATCCTCGATCCTCTATCCTCCATTCTCAAGCCAATTGGCAGCGTATTTCAGTACTCCATCACTCCAACACACCAATCGTTTGTTCGTCTACGACTCCAGCATGGTTTCTACCCGGCTTCCGGAGGTCCCAAGCGCTCAATGACGTAGCCGTCGCGATAAGTCGGGTGTCCCATTTCAGTGCGCAGCCGCGGGGCGCGCCGGGCGGGCAACAGCCCGGCGAGCCGGCCGCGAAGACGCAAGGCGCCGGGTACCAGCCGGCGCATCAGCGGGGAGGGCCGCGGGAAACCGAAGGCGGCGATCAGCGAATCGTCAAGCAAGGCGTAGATCGCCGAGCGCACCAGCGGCGTTAGGAATCGTGGAAACCAACCGACAAACAACTCGCGGGTGGCCGCGCCGACGCGCTCGTTTGCCTCGGTATAGCGATAGTGTTGCGCTTCGTATTCGCGATTGAAACGCTCGAAAGCGCCGTAGTCGGCAGGAATTTCCCGGATGTTCATGCGACGGCCCACCTGGCGCCAAAAATGAAAATAGCCGAGCCGCTCCTCCTCGCACATCGAGCGCCAGCCGAAGCGCTCGTTCCAACGGATCGGTTCGTAAATGAACGTTGAGAGCACGTATAGAAAATCTTCGTTGGCGATGGCGAAACGCCCGTGCAGTTGATTCAAGCGCCTGAGCGCGCCCTTGCCGCGCTCGCTGTCGTACCCCCATTCCATGAGTTCGCTGACGATGATGTCCGTGTCGTCGTAGCGCTTTTGCGCGCGGTTACGAAACTCGCCCGTCCGGTCCAATAGCGCCGAAATGCTCGGCACGCAGAAGGTCCGGAACAGCGCGAACTCCAGCGCCCGCGTCGTGTCGAATGGGAAATCGTAACGGCTCGAGAGAAAAACGATGCGCTGATCGTCTTTCTCGGGATCCAGTTTTTGAATCTCTCGCAGAATGGCGTAACGCGACATGCGCCTCCGCAATCCGCTGAACTATTTGGCCTCGGGAACTTTCTTGCGCAGATCATCGAGAAAGCCCGCGGGAAAAGGCTCCGCCTTGAGTTCGATGGCGCGCTTGGCCTTGATCCAGGCTTCGGAATACCGCTCTTGGCGAACCAGAGAGATCGCCCATTCTCTCCAGCTCGGCGCGTAATTGCGATCGATCTCGAGACTCTCGGCGAAGCACCGGTTGGCGCTGACGAAATGTTGCGCGCGGTCGAGCTGTTTATCCTCCGGCAAGCGCGCGGCCAACTCCGAATAAACCGAACCCAGATCGGACAACAAAGCGACCTTCTGAGCCGGCTCGTCAACTAGCCGGCTGGCAACCTCCAACTGTTCGGTGGCCTCGCCCAACCGTCCCTGCTCGCTCAGAATCGCGCCGAACCCCCAGAAGGCTTGGTAGTCTTGCGAGTTCAGCAGCCAAGCTTGATTGAATTGCTGCAACGCAAGCTCCGGCTTACCGTTTCTCAAAGAAGCCCAGCCCTGGGCCGCCCAGACACGGCTGGTGGCGGCCGGACTACCATACTCGGTCGTCTTCTGCTGGGCAAAAAGCGCGCCGGCCTTTTTCAGATCGTCGGGAGGTACGATCCCCGGCTGGCCGTACATGGGAAGGGTTTCCGCCGGTTGCGCCTGCGCCATGGCGAGGGCGGCCCCAAGGGTTAACATCATGGCGCAGCTGACCGAAGCCGTCCTTTTTCCCCATTGAAAAGCGTCGCGACTTTGGATGACGACCTCCTCGAAAATTGATTTCACGGTATCCTAGCATGATCTTTTCGCCGATGCTCGACCCCGCGCCTTGACACCACGAAAGGTCTAAGGCTATTTTGGCTTCAAATCAATTCAAGGGAGACGCACATGATCGAAGGACTGAAAGACAAAGTTGTGATTGTGACCGGCGGCGGTCACGGCATCGGGCGGGCGTACTGCCTCGGTTTCGGCGGCGCGGGCGCGCGGGTGGTCGTCGCGGACATCGACGAGCCCGCCGCGACGAAAGTGGCGAAAGAAGTAAACACGCAAACCGACGCCAAGTCGCTGTCAGTCAAGGTCGACGTCGCCAACGAAGCGTCGACGCAGGCGATGGTGAAAACCATCCTCGACCAATACGGCCGCATCGATATCCTGGTGAACAACGCGGCGATCTTCGCGACCATCCCGATGAACCGCGGCGGCATCGACACCATCGATCCGGCGGAATGGGACCGCTTGATGGCGGTCAATTTGAAAGGACTGTTCTTTTGCTGCCGCGCCGTGCTGCCGGCCATGCGCAAACAACAGTCAGGAAAGATCGTCAACATCTCGTCGGGCACGGCGCTCAACGGCAGCGCCGGCCGTATTCATTATGTCACGTCGAAGGCCGGCGTGATCGGCTTCACGCGCACGCTGGCGCGCGAAGTCGGCGACGACAACATCAACGTCAACGCCATCGCGCCCGGCTCGACCCTGTCCGAAGACAACCCGACCGAAGAGATCTTGAAGATGCGCGGCGCACGCGTCGCCGACCGCTGTTTAAAGCGGGTGCAGTTGCCCAAGGATTTGGTGGGCACGGTGCTATTTCTCTCCTCACCGTTGAGCGATTTCATGACCGGCCAGACGGTCGCCGTGGACGGCGGCGTGGCATTTTTATAGGTGTAGCGCCACGGGCAAGCGACGCCTTACAGCATGGCCGTGGGGCGGAATCCGGAGCAAGAGCCCACAGGCCAAAGCCGAATCATGCAACACATCTTTTTGACTGAACACGGGGGTGAGGAGGCAGATGGCTCCCTGGTATCTATTCCCCCTTTGGAAAAGGGGGATCAAGGGGGATTTGATTGTGGTGTGGGGAGGTTTTTTTCTTAGCAGATCGGCTGTCCTCGCGGACGATGGAGCCACGTGAGCGCAAAAAATCTCCCCTGGCCCCTCTTTTCCAAAGAGGGGTAACCGAGAACTTGCCACGTCTTGAGCGGTTGACCAGAATCTGTAGTGTGTTCAACCTCCGCCGTGTGCAGACAAAACTTATGGGTAACGATCAGGGCCAAGGTCGGGGCTCGAGTCGAAGGGTCGCGCAGAAGTAGTTCCGCGATCTTCGCCGAGTTCCTGTAGGATGGGTTGAGGCGTTCTGCGCCGATACCCATCGTTTCAGCAGCCTGCCTTCCTGCCGGGAATTACAGATGACTAAGAGATGTGCATCAGCCGCGCCCAGAAGTCTTGGCTTCCAGACGCGGCTGCACACGCGGCGTTAAGCTAGGTAGAGGGGTCGCGATGCAACTCTACAAGCACGACTTGAGAGTTGGCTCATGCCGGTCTCACCCCCACGTTGTCAAGTAGCGGTGGTTACACCTCTCCGATGACTTTCAATCGTCCTACTTCACTCTCACGAATCCGAACATTCCATCGTTAACGAAATGATTCTTGCGCGCACAGATCACCAGATAGGTGCCGGGCTTTGTGAATTTCACCACTTCAACCCCATCGCGCCTAACGATAGTAGTAGTAACAGGAGTAGGCGGAACCGTAGCCGCCGTACCACCAAAATTCGTACTAAAGCATGGCCCCCGATAAATTCTGTTCGTGGGGTCATTGATGACGCCACCCGCCGTAGTAGGACAATTAGCAGCCGGCTCTGTGACATTTGGATTAATGTCCTCAGGCTGGGTTCCGTCATCATAGACGGTCGGGATGTGGCCACCACTAATGATGAAATTGACTGAGCCACCTACCTTTATCCTCACGATGTTAGGAATCAGCTCGTGATTATTACCAACACCCATACCCGGGTCACCAAGTAACCGATCCAGCGGTGGGGTCAGATCCGTTTCCCACTGACCGAAGCTGACGACAGCGTTGGCCCGGCGCTCGTTACCTTCAATCGCCCAGGATGCGCTCAGGGCGATGCCAATAAAAGTCAAAACGCAAATCATTGACAGAGTCATTCGTTTCATTAGTTTTTCCTCCTAAGTTGTCAAGCTCACGATATGGTCTCAAACACAGTCCGTGGCACGCACCATTCGCCCCCTCGACGGCCCACGGAAAACCGTCAGGGGGCTATGTTCAACCAGGCGAACCTCTTTGCGCGGCTCTTCTTTGAGAATCTAATTTCTCCATCCTTAATTCCATCCTTTCCAATGAATGAGGGCTGCGACCACCTACTGGCGACGTGCCAGCCCAGGTTTCACTATTGGCTGCAGAGCGGCTTCCAACTCCTGTACGGTCAGGAGTCCTTCGAATTTCGCGCGGATGATTCCATTCCCATCGACGACAAATACCCACGGCTCCGTATCGAGCCGCCATTCTTCCACCGTAGGAAACATTTTCTTCTCGGCGAAGTCTTGCCAAATCTCCTGATAAATAAAGGCCATGCGCTGACCGTAGGTCGGAAGCAATGTTCGCACGATATCGACGACCGGCCCGCACATGCGGCTGGTGCAGAACTGCGGCGTGGCGAAAACGATTAACTGTGGCTTGCCCTGTTTTATTGCGTCGGCGATGCGAACCTGATGCAGTCGTGCATCCGGCTTCGGGCTGGTGTCGATCTGACGTAGATGTTTCACGTCACTGGCGATCAGATTACGGCTACGCGGCGCGGCGGAACCGACTGCTGGCGTCGGCGAGCTGTCCCGTACGGTTACTGCAAGACCCACCGAATCGACGGCGCCGCTGGCATGTTTCACATTCAGCTCGATCCCCCAATCGCCGGCGCGAGAAAAACTAAGTTGCGTGACGTAGAGCCCGCGCACCATCGAGTCGTCCCCATGCACGTGAGCCGTCCCATCCGCATGGCGATGCACCGCGGGCTCTTGTTTCACTTGATTGACGGATTGATAAGAAACTTGGGTCTCGGCAGCGAGCTTCGCTTCCGACCCATCGATGGAATAGAGCCGCAGCTTCACGTCAGCATGTTCGAGAAGCTTTCCGGCCTTTAACAAGCCGAAGGCGAAACGATTGCCGCCGACGACAAGCTCCGCTGTGGTAATGAGGGGTTGGAGTTGTTCCGGCACCTCTCTTCTTTCATCAGCGTAGCTGCTGCGGCTGCCGAACAACAGGCCAAACACCGCAGCGCAAAGGATATAGTTCAGTTTCATTCGATCGCTCTCCCCACAATCTGACTGCGAAACCCTTCGTAAGTAGTCCAAGCAAGGCTTTTCAATCTAAAGAGTCGCCGCCGGGGAAAGCACCGGTTACGCTAATAGAGCAAAGAGCGTAACGAACAAGAAAAGATTAACCTTAGGAGTTGAGTTCATCGTCTTACCCCCCACCCTAACGGAATAAGATTCAAACACTTTAGGAAGTGGGCCTTTATACCCACAATCGCTGGCTGATGTCAAATTTAAGAATCGTCTATCATTCTTTTCCGAAAAACAGTAAGGACGGGTCGAAAATTGGGCCTACCGTCAACCGTCAAATTCAACTTTCATCACTCTGGTTGCGGCAAAAAATATCTATTGATCAAGCGCTTACCTGAAAAGAGCCGACTGGCTAGGTGAGTGACGGTTGGTCATGCCGATGGCAATTTGTGGCTCATCGGCTCCACCTCTATTTATATATGTGTTGTTGGTGAAGAGTTTGGAGATTTTCGCTCGAGATATGTGCGTCGGGAAAGCGATCACTCGCGCAAACCCGCCCGAGGACGGATCAGCTCGCGGGAATCGTCGAGCAGCATCTGGTGAGCGGCAAAGTCGTCGAACGGCTCGCCTGGCTCGACCGCGACAAGCTGCACCAGACGATTGCCGAGAACCGGGCCAAGTCCCAAGCCAAGCGAGCGGGCTAAATTAGTATTGTGTCCCCGGAATTCGGAATTCAGATATTGACACGGTCTTTTCTTTCGTTTATATGGAAACAGAGGTGACACTACAGGTATCGAAATATGGGGCGAACTAAACACCTAACGCGAGAGCAAGTGCTGAAAGCTCTTAACGAGTCGTTTATCAATAGCGGTTTGGCTCCGACAATCGAGGAACTGCGGAAGAAGCTTGGAGTTGGCTCGAAGAGAACTGTCTTACGTTATCTAAAATGGCTCGAAGACGAGGGCGATATCGAGCGGTGGAGCGGTGCCCGAGGTGTACGCCCGCTGCGGAGCGATATTAGCGGGGTTCAAACGCGCGCCGTTCCCGTAGTTGGTCAGGTTCCGGCTGGCCCATTGATGGTAGCTGAGCAAAACATTGACGGTTGGGTGCAGATGCCAAAGACGATCGCCCGCGCTGGCTCAGAATATTTCCTGCTTCGAGTGCGAGGCAATTCGATGAATAAGGCGAAGGTGGACGGGGAAAAGATTGAGGACGGCGACTTGGTTCTCGTTCGGCAACAGGCGACGTCGAACGACGGGGATATCGTGGTGGCTCTGATCGATGGCGAAGCGACAATCAAACGTTTTGCGCGGGCATCGGGTTACTACGTTTTAAAGCCTGACTCCACCGATACTAAGAATCACCCTATCGTCGTTGATCACGACTTTCACACCCAGGGCGCAGTTGTAAGAGTTCTGAAGCGAGGCTCACTGATGATCGACTAGGTTTAGAGCAGATCATGATCTGGTAGGAAGATTTGAAAGCGACGTTTGCGGGCAAGTCTGATAGCTGAGCAACGAGGGGCCGCGGTGCTTAATCGATTCAGCCTGTATGATTTTATTGCGATTCTTTTCCCGGGAATTTTTTCCCTTTGGGCTTTGGAATTCCTTGTTGATGCTCCGCGGCTCCAGCGCTCGATTCCGCTCTCAGGTGGCCTCACGGATACCTCGGTGCTCATTGTGGTTGGGTACATAACGGGACTATTACTCCAAGGGGTAAGCCAGCTAATCACGGAAAGAATTTTGCTATCGTGGTGGGGAGGATTTCCCTCAGCTCGATGGCTGTTGCCAGACGATCAACGATTCACTGAACAATTCAAGAGGGAACTCTCCGCCGCACTGCTGAATAAGTTTAATATTACGCTAAACCTCGACTCAACCAAATCGGGACCAATAGATTCTGCGCTAAGAAGAAATCAGGAGATTTTCTATCTCTGCTACCGGGCGATTGAGAAACTCAGCGATTTGCCACAAGCGTTCAATGCTCAATATGGGCTGTTCCGTAGTCTGCTTACAATGTTTGCATTGTTGGGTACGGCGAGCGTCTGGAAGCTTTGGTCGTTTTATAGATCAGGGCTCGGATTTGATGTTGAGGCCGCCGTTGCTTTGGGTCTCTTCGTGCTTGGCGTAATTATAAGCTACTACCGGGTGACCAAACGGGGAGAGGACTTTGCCAGAGCGGTGTATGACGTTTTCCTGGCGCACTTTCAAACGCGAGGTAACTAAACCCCTTATTGTTCTAAAAGGATTTGGATTTAGCGGAATCACCTATGCCACTCAAGGTACATTTTCTCAATGTAGGGCGAGGCGACTGCACTATTATTCAGTTTCCAACAGGTCGTGTCGGCATGGTTGATATAGATAACCTAAAGGTCCTCGATTCTGATACCAGGGCTGAGATTTTGGCGGAATATAGAAATACCCTTGAATATCAGTTCGCCAGTAAAACGATTCTGGGAGGAATGATCCTGGAAGGACAATTTCTCAAGAAGGAAGAGGAAGGGTTAACAGACCCTCTCGCCTACTACGATGCTCATATCGGCAAATCTACGGACATATTTCGCATGATCATAACCCACCCCGATATGGATCATATGACTGGACTCTACCGGCTTCACAAGCAAGACCCCAACAAGTCAATCATCAATTTCTGGCATACCGGGAAGCATGATTTCAATCTTGCGAACACAACCAACAAGGAGTGGGAGGACAGTCCCTATGATAGGCGAGACTGGGAAACGTACAAAGAACTCCGCGATGGTGACAACCCAAAGAGCCTTCAAAAATATCAGGGCAATACGGGACAGTTCTGGACGGACGACGGCATGGAGCTATGGGCACCTACACCTGCGCTCGAGGACATGGCGGTAGAGAAGGAGGACGCCAATATTTTAAGCTTGGTCCTTAAGATTACTTATAAAGGGCGTTCAATTATTCTTGGTGGTGATGCTACGGCCGATGACTCCTGGTCGGCGATCTATCCGAAACTGAAAATGACTGGAATTGCGGTGCTTAAAGCGTCACATCACGGTCGAAAAAGCGGCTACTACGGGCCGGCAGTGAAGGAAATGTCACCGTGGCTAACGATTACGTCAGTTGGTGAGGCCGAGCACGATGCGACGGATAATTATCGGCGTTATTCTGAGTACACTGTTTCGTTACGCAAGGCGGGAGACATATGCATCGAGATTGCCGACGACGGCGTGCTTTATTACCCGCCTCATCTTGAGGATCATTGGAAGCCTAGAAAGGCTGATTAGTCTCGCCAGTCAATGCAAAGCAACGGATTGGGGAATTCAGTTTTGCTTGACGCACAGTCAAGCACGTCCGGCTTACCCCCATTCCCGTCTGCGAACTTATAGGAGCCTGAAGACACAAGCTGGTTTTGCAGTTTAAAGGAAAGACAGCAAATGAATGCGATCACCACACGGCTTCGCAACACGCCGTGGTACTTGATAGCAAACTTCCGGCGACTCAATTGTAAGTTTTTTCGTGCAATCGGGACAGGTATTCGATATAAAAAATCTGTTTGTTCCGGGCGGTCGAGCTGTTAGGCAATGGTTTGGACGCAAACATGCGATGGCAGACGTATTTTCGAAAAAGAAACGGTCTCAAATAATGGCCGCCGTAAAATCAACCGGCAACAAAGTGACCGAAAAACGCCTTGCCGCGATTTTTCGGCGCAATCACGTGACGGGGTGGAGGCGGCACGTCTCGCTGCTCGGCAAGCCCGATTTTACGTTTGCCGCGCAACGCCTATTCGTGTTTGTTGACGGTTGTTTCTGGCATGGATGTCCAAGTCACCTCCGAATGCCTATCAGCAACCAGAAATATTGGTTGCAAAAGATTGCGCGGAACCGAGCCCGAGACCGATCGACTAGGCGTGCGCTTAGGCTAAAGGGTTGGCATGTTCTGCGTGTTTGGGAACACGATCTTAGGAACGAGCTTCGGGTTGTAAGGAGGATTGAAAATGCGCTCGGACAAAATAAGCAGACTGTACGAGGAAAAACCCGCCCGCATTAGATTGTTGCAAAAGACATTTGCCGAGTTCTTTGCTGGTATCGGGTTAATGAGGATCGGGCTTGAAAAAGCAGGCTGGCAGATTGCTTTTGCAAACGACATCGATCCGCAAAAGGAAGAGATGTATCGCGCTAATTTTCCAGATGCCGCCACCCATTTTTGGTTAGGAGACATCCACTCCATACCTGTTTCGGATATTCCGACGGTCGCTCTTGCTACGGCCTCTTTCCCATGCAACGACCTTTCTTTGGCCGGCAGTCGCGAAGGATTAGAGGGCAAGAACTCATCGGCTTTTTGGGGTTTCATAAATATTCTACGCGGTATGGAGAAGCGCCGCCCACCGCTCGTGATTGTCGAAAACGTTACCGGCTTTCTTACGTCTAATGGCGGGCGCGACTTCGAGGACGCGATGCTTGCCTTAAACGATTTGAGCTATGCTGTGGACCCCTTCATTTTGGATGCGGCGTGGTTTGTCCCCCAAAGTCGTCAGCGGCTTTTCGTTGTAGGGAGACGGAAAACGGGTTTTGACGAGGGACGCGTTGAGGAGCGATTCTACGAAAGCGCCGTGCGACCTGCTGCGTTGGCAGATTTTATCTTCAGCCATCCCGATATTAACTGGCACATTCAGGACCTCCCTAATCCTCCTCGCGGGGAGCGATGCTTAGAGCACATTGTCGAACATTTGCCTAATGACTCTCCGATATGGTGGAGTAAACACCGCGCCGAATATCTGTTAAACCAGATGAGTCCACGACATCGCGAGATCGCAAACAGAATGATTGCGGGCCGCAATTCGTCTTACGGCACTGTTTTTAGACGAATTCGAAGCGGGAAGTCAATGGCTGAACTCAGAACAGATGGGATTGCAGGTTGCCTTCGGACTCCGAGAGGCGGAAGCGGACGGCAAATACTTTTTAAAGCCGGCCAAAACGAGTATCGCGCGCGCCTCCTTACGCCTCTTGAATGCGCGAGGCTTATGGGTGCGGACGACTTTAAAATTACGGTTCCGTTAAACCAGGCCCTTTTCGGGTTTGGAGACGCCGTGTGTGTTCCAGTCATTGAGTGGATCGCTAGGAATTACCTTAATCCTCTGTGGGAACAAGAGTATGGTTGGAAAACAAAAGGACAAGCGCGAACAAGACCCGCACCGTACCGCGAAGCAGCCCGCGGCTGATCGCGAGTTGGTCGGTTTGCCCGCGGACGTCACTGCGATTCGTGAGGAACTGAGCGCGTTCTTTCAAAGTTCGGATGCCAATGGACGAAAACTCGGCAGTTCACAGTGCGGTGTTTATGCTTTTTACGATTACGATGGCGAACCGATCTATGTCGGTCAAACATATGAAAAACTCGGCGCCCGGATCGGCAGGCATTTGACTAACCGACGGACTGATGCGGTCGCCATGCATGTCTTGGATCCATTCGAAGTGGCTGAGGTGCGGGTCTGGCCGCTTAATTTGGAACACCTAAAAAAAGATAAACAACGCGAATATCTTGATTGCGCAGAATACACTGTATTCCAGAAGGTGCTTGCTGAGTCCAAACTTGGAGCCGTGCTGAACGAAAAGCCGCCAAAACCGACTGAGTCTGTTGATCTTCCACAAGATTATCGACGTAGAATCGTCCCTGATTCACTGTATCCCCATCGCAAACATCCCGATATCCGAATTGCCCGCCGAGCGAACACTATTGCTAATCTGGCGCGCGTTATCAGTGAGCGAAAGGTTTCGCGGGGCTTGCGGCAGACGCTGCTGACACAAGCTCGCCGTTTGGAGCGGCTAGCCGCTGAACGATTAAAAGACTTTCCCCAGAGCGCAGCTGACGAAGGGGAGGACGAACCGACGTGTTGAGGAATAAAGGGGTTACGCTTTTGGCTCTTATCCCCTGGAAAAAGACATCTCGAATCCGTCTAGCACCTTGAGAAATTGGGTATACAGTGCGGAGGCAGAAACTCGCGGCAGAATTTGAGGATGAGACGTTCCGCGTCCAAGTCCTGGGCGAGGAAGAATACACGGATCGTGACTGGAAAGATAACCGAGCGAAGCTGCTTGAATCCGCCGTATACTGAACCACCTGACGAAGCGAAAGAGGCCTTTTCAGCGGCCTGCTATTGCCTAATGCGGTGAGAGTATGGACTGCGTGAAGAAACTTTTTATCGTGCCTTCGTCTTTCTTTCCTCTTCGAGCCTCTCCAAGAATGACAGATCGAGCATGTCGGCCGCTTTAAGGCCCATGCCGGAAAGGTCGTTATCGTTGGCAATGACGTTCTCAATTGACTTGGCCGTCACCAGCGGCAGGCCGGGGGTGACCCGGCTGTAGACGTTGATGGTTTCCTCCAGCTCTTCGCTCGCGTTCGTCCTGTAGTATTCGCTGAGAAAGCGCATCGCCTTCTCACGGTTTCTCTCGTCGCGATAAAAATCCATCCCGTCCGCCAGCCCGCGCATGAAATTCATCACCGTCTCTCTGTCGGAGCGGATATAGGAACGCGTGGTCATAACGCCGGAGAGGATGTATTGAAAGTCCTGGGTGGCGAAGTCGAGCAGCGGCACATACCCCGCCTTGCGCGCACGCAGCGTATGCGGGGTCTGGAAGAGCGAGGCCTGGACGTGGCCGGCGGATAGGGCCGACCATCTCTCCCCCGGCGATCCGATCGGCACGATCGTAACGTCCTTTTCCGGATTTAACCCTAACCGCCGCAGTCCCAGTCGGGCGATGAAATCGGGGCTGGCGCCGAGTTGGCTGACGCCGATCCTTTTTCCTTTCAGATCATTGGCGTTGCGCACCGAAGGAATCGCAACGATAACGTAATCGAGACGGTTGCCCACGGCTCCGATAAACGTGACCTCCCTGGCGCCCCGCGCCCAGGCGCGAATGGCGGAGGGACCCGCGGTCAATTGAATGAAAAGCTCTTTCGCCAAAAGAGATTGAATCGCGGTCACGCCTCCCGGAATAAAGATCGGTTTGAGCCTCAACCCATGTTTTTCGAAGGAGCCGGAACGGTAGGCAACCCAGAAGTAGCTGCTCGAACCGCCGAGGGGGTAAGAGGTATTGAGATCCTTCAGTCCCTTCGCTTGGGCAAAGATCTCGGTGGGCGCGGCCCCGAACATCGCTAACCCCATCAGGATCGTCATCAAGCGAAAGTGTGCTCGCATGAATCTATCCTCCCTTCGTCCAAGAGCTATTTCACCGCGGAGGCGCGGAGGACGCGGAGTAAAGAGTTTTTAATTAGAAAAATACTCCCAACTCTGCGATCTCTGTACTACTACAGCTCAAAATTTGCGCGGCGTGCGCAAATGATCTGGAAGCTGAAAGCACTCGGAGTCAGAAATTCCTCCCGCCAAGGCGCAAAGACGCTAAGTGACAGGCCCAAGGCCTGTCATCCCGAGCGGAATGCGAGGGATTTAAGAAAGATTTCTCCCTTTGGTCGAAATGACAATTCGTATTTCCTTGGCGTCTTTGCGCCTTTGCGGGAGATACTCCGATTCAGTTTCGGCTCTGCTGCGCTGGGATCGACATCGGTCATTTCTCGCCCGAAGTTCGTTTTACCGGCTCGAACCCGGGCCGGAATTTTTTCTCGTCCAGGAACTCGCGCATGCCGCGCGCCCGCGTCTGTTCCGGGTCGGCGACACGCAGCGCCATGCCCTTCGCTCCCAGATACTCGAAGGCCTGGGCCATGTTCATGTCGCGCACCGCGCGCATCCCTTGTTTGGTGAAAGCAAGCACCGTCGGGCTCTTGGCGATCAGCTCGCGCGCGATGGATAGCGTTTCCTCGCGCAGCTTATCCGCCGGCACGGCCAGTGTGGCGATGCCCATCTCGGCCGCCTTGCGCCCGTCGATGGTGCGCCCGGTCATGGCGTAGAACATGGCGTTGCGGAACGAAACCATGTCGGCGAAGACCTTGCTCACGTTGCCGCCGGGAAGAATGCCCCAGTTGACCTCCGACAAACCGAAGGTCGCGTTTTCCGCCGCGATCACGATGTCGCAGGCGGCCAGAGCCGTAAAAGCGCCGCCATAGCAATAGCCGTTGACCATGGCGATTGTGGGCTTGCGCGACCAGGTGAGCATGTCCGCCCACCGTCGGTGCGCCGTAACCGCCCGGAAGCGCGCCACCGGGTCCTTATCGGTCTCGCGGAAATACTGTTTGAGGTCCATCCCGGCGCTCCAGCTGTTACCCGCGCCGGTGATCACGATGACCTTGGTATCTTCATCGGTCTCGTGCTCGAACAGGATCTGCTCCATCTCGATGTGGAGAGTCGGATTCATCGCGTTGCGTTTCTCCGGCCGATTGAACGTAATCCAAGTGATTCCCTCGCCGTCGGTTTCGACGAGAACGCAACTGTATTCTTTCTTTTTAGCCATAACGGTCCTCCCTTAGAACGTAGTGTGTCCCGAGATTCTCCGGTCCGAGTCCGCAAAATCAATTTGAATTCGCGAGGGGGGATTGAACCCCGCTCGCGACCAAAGGGGATGCTCGCCCCCTTTGGAAACCCCACAATATTGCTCCCGCCTCAAGAGGCGGGGTTAACTATAATTTAGGCTCAGGTAAGTCCCATTTATCTGGAAAGCCTTATCATGAAGGGGAAAGTAGTCGATTTCCTTTCTTCCAGTCAAGAACAAATTGGTATGAGGTCGGGAATTCTCGCAACCCAAATCGCGCCAAGCTCGCCAAGTTCGCAAAGAAATCCAGAAATCCCCCTTTCATCCCCCTTTGACAAAGGGGGAAAGAGGGGGGATTCGAGAAACCTTGGCGTTCTTTGCGCTCTTTGCGCGAGAACCAATCTTTTCCGATCCGCTTCTCGTCGGTAAAATTCAAATATGTTTGGCTAGGCTTATGCGGAAGGAAACCTTTTGATGCAGTTGGCATCAACAAACTTGTGGGGCACGCGCAGGGCCACGCGCCTTGGGTGGGCGATTACTTTTTTACGGCTAGGACTTGCCGGCCATACTCCTGCAAGAGCTGCTCGCGCTCGTCGGATGGCGGGAGGGTCTTGAGTCGATCCTCGATGCGACCGCGCTCTTCCTGCTTAAGCTCGCTCCAGCGCTTCAGTTCGTGCTGAAGTCTTTCGCGTTCTCCCGCAGCCAGCGGCTGGCCGGCGGAACCGGCAGCGTCGGCGGCGTCTTCCGATTTGGCCCCGGCGCTTGTGGAAACTTCCGGCGCGGCTCCAACAACCACGGCACGGTGCGGACGCCCATCGGCGTCGTACATCAAAGCGAAGTTGCTGAAACCGATCGAAGAGATCAACGAACGAAACGCCGGTTCCAGTGATAGTCGGTGGAGCCGAAGGTTTAACAAATTGTTCTCGACCGCGGCGGGAACGATAATCTGAAATCCGGTACTGGCCTGAATAACGTTAAGCGCGACAACCACAGGGGTTTGCTCAAAGGCGACGGAAATCTCGCCGTCCCGATATTGCACTGCTTCGTGGGAGAAGGCATCGTCCAACTCTTGCGGATAGGCCGCCGGATCTCCCCACAGAACCAAAGAAGCCAGCATAAATCCCAATTTTTTTGTCTTTCTCATATTCTTGACCTCGGCCAAACCCGGTAGTGAGCAAGTTCCATGCCCCCCATTCTTCCATCGCTTTTCACTGTTAAACGACGTTGGAGCCCATTATCGGGCCAATCCGCTGCATAAATTGGCCTAATAGTTACCCCATCCGAACAATTTTGTCCCTAACCTCCCCCACTTGGGCACCCGGATTATTCGTGGTCCCTGGCAAAACCACTACACTGTGCCGATCGAGGGGTGAGCCTGGAGGAGCGAGGGCAAAAAGGATGTTCAAGGTTCAATGTTCCAGGTTCAACGTTCTAATTCGTTTCCGACTTTGAGCCTTGAACTTTGAACATTGAACTTTGGATCTCCGCGCCCGCTCCAGAGGGCTCGCGCCTCAATCGCTGTCACGTGTGAATAATCCAGGCTAAGTGGCCGCAGTGCGCCCTTCTCAATTGACTGACTGCAACCGCCATGTTACGAACCACGACATCACCGGAACAAGATGAGCGAAGGATTATAAAGAGCGTGGAATTCGAAGAACTCAAATCCCTGGACCTAAGACGCTGTGCCACCGTGGGCGATATTGTCGACGGGATGCGCCGCTGCGCCTTTGGCGCCCGCATGTTGGGCGAAGTCGCCAGAACGATCCACGAGATGGTCACCTCCAAAAGGAAGCCGGTCGTCATTTACGGCGGATTGAAGAATTCTGCGCTCGGGCACCTCTTGCAGAAATTCGTCAAGCGTCGATGGTGCGCGCAGATCGTCCTGCCGTCTGAGTATGCGAAAACCAAGACCCGCGGCGATAATGTCATCGTTGTCGGCGCCTTTTCGGAAAGAAACGCGGAGGCGATCTATAAAAGACCGGCGCGGGCCGTCTTCATCAACCCCTTCGACATGGCGCGCCCTGGACAAATCAAAGATGGTTATTTCCCCGACGCGGTGTTTGCCGATCCGCGTTACATCATGCCGGTCATCCACGCCGCGCTTACGGAGTGGATCGACGGGGAACCTAGTTCCGCCGGCTCCCTCGTCGCAAACCTTGCCGGCTATGGCGGCTTAGCCGAGCAGGTCGCCCGTGGCGCCAAGGCCCTTCGTTCCATGATCAGCGACAAAAATTGCTGCCGCTTTCTGACCGTTAGCGGGGCCATGACCGTGGGCAAAATGGATTTGATCATCTGCGACATGATCGAGTCGGGAATGATCCATGCCATCTCTTCGACCGGCGCGCTGATGGCGCACGGACTGGTTTCGTCGATCGGGCTCAAGCATTACAAGTACGATCCCAAATACAACGACACCGAGTTGGCAAGACGTAAGCTCAACCGCGTCACCGACACGCTTGAGCCGGAAACCAATCTCGATACCGTCGAGGAAGTCATCGGTGAAGTCATCGACCGCGTCGACGGCTCGAAGCTCTTGAGCCCGACGATGCTGAATCGACTCATCGGCAAATATTTGGCGGAGCGTTATCCCGACGACCGTGGCATTCTGAAATCCGCCTATCTGCGCGGCGTGCCCGTCTTCGTTCCGGCGTTTGTCGACTCCGAGTTGGGCAACGATCTTTACATCCACAACCTCAAGCGCAAACGGCGCCGCAAGCGGCCGATCCTCATGGACCTCGAACAGGACAGCAAGAAGCTCATCGATCTCGTCACCGGGACAAAGCGCTTTGGGATTTTTTCCATCGGCGGCGGCGTGCCGCGCAACAACGTGCAAAACGTCGCGCCGCTGATCGAGATCATCAACCAACGGATGGGGCCGACTTTGCCCAATCGCCGGTTCACTTACGGCATTCGGATCTGTCCCGACAAGCCCCACTACGGCCACCTATCGGGATGCACCTACTCCGAAAACGAATCCTGGCGCAAAGCGGCCAAAGACGGCGTTTACGCCGAGATGCTGGCGGATGCCACTCAAGTCTGGCCGTTCCTGGTCAAATACATCATGGAGACGGGTGTGGCGTGACGAGGACGGAAGCGCTGCCCCCCCGTAGTTAAGCTACTTGGCTCTTCCGGGTTGATTGTGAAGGAGTATTCACCACAGAGACACAGCGCGGCTACGCCGCAACCAAACTCGGATTAGTCTCCCGCAAAGACGCAAAGTCGCAAAGGAAGAGCATTGTCATTTCGAACGAAGAGAGAAATCTTTCCTAGATCCCTCGTATTCGCTCGGGATTACAGGCCTTGGGCCTGTCACTTAGCGTCTTGGCGCCTTGGCGGGAGCAATATCCGAATCCCAGAGTTTTCGATTCCCAGAAAATTTGCGCAAGCTGCGCAAGTCTTCAACTATAGTAGTACAGAGTTCGCAGAGTTCGGAGTATTTTTTAATCAAAATCTCTTTACTCCGCGCCTCCGCGGTGCAATCTCCGAGTCCGGCTTCACACGGAAGCCTGAAGAACCAGCTAATTTGACTGTCCGGCGAGAATCAAAAGCGCACTAAAGCGCGGTGCTCGTTCCTACGTTCTTAGCAATTCCCGCCAGCGCGCTTTGCAGGCGACCGCGATACGCAGCCGCTCCAGGTGCTGCTCCATTTGCTTCGTTCCCTGTTTCACCGGGTGTTTGCCGAAAAACTCTTCGACATCGGCCGCCAGTTCGGCCGTCGCAAGTCCGATGATCCCTTCGCACATGCGCGGGATGGAGTTGTCGGGATACTGGCGCAGCATCGCGTCCCAATGCTCTTTCATGAACGCCCACCCTTTGTCGCGCGCGTGCTTGTTTAAGAGAATATTGCGCATGAGATAGGGAGCATTCTGCGTGCGCACCTCCCCGTTGAGGGTCAGTTGCAACGTTTGATCGATGAGACCTTCCTGGCGAAAATTCGCCAAAGCAAACAGATACCGCGTTTCCTCCTGCGGGGTTGCCGCCGTCTTGAATCGTTTGACGAAGTTTTCGTAATCGGCGCTGGCGCCGGTATGGGCGACAATGGCCACCAGGGCGGGAACTACATTTCTATCGACCGCGCTTGGATCCCTTTCATAATCCACGAAAAGCGCCCGCGCCGACTCCTGACAACCTTTGTCGTCCCCCAACGCGCCGAGCGCCGCGATCAGATCGCCGCGCAGTTGGCCTTCCAGCTCCGTCTCCCCTGCCCGCGGCGCCCAAGTGAGCCTTTCCAGCGCCGGCGACAGAATCGCGCGCAGACGCTTTTGCAGTGAGATCCATTGCGCCTCGTCGAGAATTCGGTTCAGATGGTGGCAGGAACCGATCACGGTCGTCCACACGCTTAGATCTTTTTCGTCGCGTAGCAGGTCAATCAGTCCCAGGTAATCCGTCAGCGAAGTGAGGCCGGCCAGAGTCGTGGCCCAGCTATCGTTGACCAGGTTGAATCGTTCCACCGGTGAGAGGTTTTCCTGCAATTGTCGCCTCAACGAATCCACCAACTCCAAACTATACCGCACGCGATAGTAGCCATGCGCGCCGGCATTGACGACCGCCCAATCGACATCCGCCACTTCGACCCGCTGTTGACGCTCGGTTAGCAGGATGGTCTTGGTGACGGCACCTTCCTTGGTGGCCGCGCGGAGAAAGACCGGCACATGCCACTTGCGCTGCGAAAGGTCCTCATCCTGAAGGTAACGAAAAATGGACTGCGACAGCAGAAGTCCTGTACCCTGTTTCTCCACGCTGATCAGCGGAAACCCAGGCTGAAAAATCCACGTGTCCATCAGCGCTCGCACAGGCTGGCCGGTTGATTCCTCCAGCGCATCCCACAAGTCGGTTGTTTCGGCATTGCCATAGGCATGCCGGCTCAGGTACAGACGGATGCCGTTGCGAAACGCTTCGGCGCCGAGATATTGTTCCAGCATGCGCAAGACGGAGGCGCCTTTCTCGTAAGTGAGCACGTCGAACATCCCCGCGGCCTCTTCCGGCTTTTCCACCGGGAACTCGATGGGCCGGGTGCTTTTGAGACCGTCCACTTGCATGGCGGCGGCGCGCGAGACAGTAAAACTGTCCCAGCGCCGCCACTCGGGCTTCCAGGCATCGACGGCGAGCATCTCCATGAACGTCGCGAACGCTTCGTTCAACCAGAGCCCGTTCCACCAGCGCATGGTGACGAGATCGCCAAACCACATATGGGCGTTCTCATGGGAGACCACGTCGGCCACACGCTCCAATTCCGCGCGTGTCGCCTTGTGCTCGTCCACTAAGAGCGCGGTTTCGCGGAAGGTGATGGCGCCGAGATTTTCCATCGCGCCGGAGGCGAAATCAGGAATCGCGATCAGATCGAGCTTATCGCCAGGATAGGGAATGCCATAGTAGCGGCTGAAATATTCGAGCGACGCTCTGCCGATCTCCCGGCCAAAGTTCGCCAGCTGCATTTTCCCCGGCGCGGCCCAGACGCGCAGCGGCGCTTTCCCAACCATCGCTGGATCGCTCGCTTCGAACTCGCCGACGATGAAAGCTACTAGATAGGTGGACATCTTCATGCTGTCGGCGAAGACGACTTCCTTTTTCCCCGCGCCCGGCAATGGCGTTTCCCGAATCACGCGCGCGTTGGAAATCGCCGTCAATCCTTCATCCACCACCAAAGTGATTTGGAACACGGCTTTCAGCGCCGGCTCATCCCAGCAGGGAAAGGCGCGACGGGCGTCCGTCGACTCGAACTGGGTGGTCGCCAGCGTCTTCTCCTCGCCTTTGGCGTTTTTATAAGTGCTTCGGTAAAAGCCATGCAGCTTGTCGTTCAAGATGCCGGAGAACTTTATCCGTAATTGCCACGGTCCCCGACCCACCGTTTCCGTGAACCGTAACGCCGCCTGTTCGTTTTCGGGATCGAGAGTCACATCTCCCCGTATCGTCTTACCGCTCTTGGCCTTGATCAAAACCTCCTCTATGGCCAACTCCGCAGCGTTGAGGCAAATCTCCCTTACCGGCTCGTTAACTTGGATAGCAACTCGTTCTTCGCCGTTAAAAGTCGCCGACGCCATATCCGGCGTCAGCCGGATCTCATAGCGATCCGGAGTTACGGTCAGTGGCAATCGGTACGGCTTTTGTTCCGGCATTTCATCTCCCTTGGAAAGTGGACTTGGAACCTATCAGCAGACGAGACTTTCCGCCTATCCTTAACTCCTTACTTTTCGCTCCTCGTTGGTCGCGTAAATCGAGCCGAGTGATCGAATATAGAGGCGGCCGGCTCGAACAGTCGAGACCTAAACCGAATGGGTTTAGCTGTCAACAGTTTTGTGGAGCCTGCGGGCGATGTGGAAGGTGCCACCAGTTTGCCCGTGAGGCTCTACCATAAATATTGGAACTATCTTTCGTCTTTGGCTTTTGATAGAAACCGGACGAGTCGCATCAAGCACAGGAGCGCAATGGGCAAAGCCAGAACCGTCGCTGAAGTCAAGATTGGCGTGACTGTCATGAGCCTCTACCAACGGCAAAATCAACACTCCCTTTCTTGTCTTTCTACAGCCTAAGGCCATTTGCCTAATGCCTCTATGATTGGAATCGCACAATGAAATTCAGCCTCCACAGCGTCCATGGCGGCGTCAAAAACATCGACGAGATCCATCGGCGAGCTCGGCGAGCGGAAGAACTCGGATACGACGGCATCTTTCTCGGCGAAAGCCATTTAAGCTCCATCGATTCGTTCCAGACGCTCGCTAGTTGCGCGATGATCACCAAGCGGCTTCTCCTCGGCATTGCCGTGACCAACATCGTCTTTCGTCATCCGACGGTAATCGCCGGCGCCGCCGCGTCGCTGAATGAAATCTCCAAGGGGCGCGCCATCCTCGGCCTCGGCACCGGCGACGGCCCGGTTTACAGCCAGGGACTCAAGGCCACGCCGCTGAAACAATTCGAAGAAGGAATCAGGCTGATCCGCCATCTCGTGCAAGGCCAATCCGCCGATTTTCCGACCGGAAAAATCGGCCTCGGTTTTACGATCAACAAACCGGCCCCGATCTACGTCTCAGCCGAGGGGCCCAAAGGCTTGCAGCTCGCCGGCCGATGCGCCGACGGCGTCATTCTCGGCACCGGTTTCGACCTCAAGGTGTTCGGTTGGGCGAAACAGAAAATTCGCGAAGGAACAACCAAAGCGGGACGTAAAGATAGCGATGTCGCGATTATCGCCGCCGGCATGTTGTGCGTGCGCGACGACGGCGACGAAGCGAGGAAAATCGTGCGCAACCGACTTGCCAACCGCGCCCATCACAATTTTCGTTTTACCTATGAAACCGTTCCCCCGGAGGAATTGGACGGCGTCAAGAAATTCATGGCCGGTTTCGACGTCATGAAGCCGATGGAAGAGCGCGTCGATCCCGATCTCGTCAACGACTATCTCGTGCACCGGTTTTCCATTGCCGGCACGCCGAAGGAATGCATCGAGAGAATTGAAGAGCTAAAGGCCGCCGGCGTCGAACACCTCATGCTAACGGCCGCGAGGAAGGTCTACGGCGAAACGGTCGAGGCATTCGCGGCGAAGGTCATACCGCACTTTCGAAAGTAGGTTCGCAGGGGCCGGCGAAATCGTAAAGTAATCACCCGTCTCCAATCAATTCTGGACTCAACGATTCGCTACATCCGTTCCATTTGCTCGATGGCTCCACCTAGATGTTTTGCGCTCGCAAGCGTCATGCAATCTTTCTTAAACCGTGGTGTCCACTGACTCAAGACGATTGATGTAGGCGTCAATATCCGCCTGTAGTTTGCGGATTTCGTCCACCGGTCCTTCGGCCATAACAGCGAAGTTTTTCGGATTCTTTGGAAAGATATCCGCCCGCAAGCTGTCGATGGCTCGACATAAGGTTTGAATCTGCTCGATCGCCTGTTGGAGTTGCGCTTCATTGATTATCATAGCGTTATCCTCAGTATCCCTTTTTTTCGGCCCGGTTCCAAGCGGACCTGTTGAAAATAACCCACATAGCGCCGGTATTCCTCGGAGTCGGCGCGAGCGACCAAAAGGTCGAATCCAAAGCGCCGATTGACCCGTCGTTTGGAAAGGACGTTGTAATCGACGGGTTGAAACTCCGCTGAGAAGTCCCGGTTCGAGGACACGACCAGCACGAGGTCAATGTCGTTTGGCTCTGGCGTAGCGGTAACGAAACTCCCATCCACCAAGACCGCATCCACCAAACCACATGCCTTAGCTTCGCGCATGAACTCCACAAACCTCGCCCATAATCGCGTACGCCGGTCGCTGCTCTGAAACGCGCCGAATCGCACTCCCGCGTCGTCCAATGTACAGTCGTAGACGCCTACAGGAAGGCAACCAGCGTCGTTAAATGGTGGAATCACGATAATTCACTTCTCCGCCCCGCGGGCGGTGCGTCAAGCCGTTATGATAGGCATTACCAAGGTTGTCACCCGCGAATGTTTTTACTGTGGTTCGACTTTGCTCACCACAACCCTGAGCCACGTCGAATGGGTCGGCGATCCAGCCGGAGTTTGACCTCGCTTCCCGCTAAAAGCATGCGGCAATGACGGACTTTGAGAGGACCAGAAATTGCCATTACGCAGCAAGCTGCGGGGAATCACACCCGTAGAGATTCAAGCAGCCTGCCTCTTATCCAGCCCCCAGCCTAGGTTCTTTGGTTGGCCGCATGGGCAAGGCGATAGGCCGGCCGCGCGGTCGTGCGCTCCAGATAATCGCGCAGGGTCGCGGTAAGCGGCACCTCCAAGCGCTCAGCCCAGCCGAGGCAAGTGGCCAACAAGATGTCCGCGCCGGTGAACGAGGCACCGAGAACGAACGGTCCTCGCTGAGCCAATGTCTGATCCGCCACCTGCACCTGCTTCATAAATCCCTCGCGGGCGGCGCGCACCGCAGCGGGCGCGTCACCGTAGATCGCAACGAGGTTGGTGTGCTTGCGGATGACGTAGAGCGTGTGCGAGTCCAGCTCCGTCATTACGAAAAAACACCACTCGAAATAGGCCGCGCGTTGCGCCGTCATAGGAGGCGGAATCAAGCCTGCCGACTGTCCATAGGTCTCGGCCAGATAGGTGACGATCGCGGCACTTTCGGCCAAGGTGATCTCGCCATCTTGCAACAGGGGTATTTTTTGCCGCGGGTTCAGTTGGGTAAATTCCGCCGATGCGGTCTCACCGGTGCGCGACCCGATGGGCCGGGTCTCGTAATCCAGTCCGAGTTCATGCAACATCCAGTGCGCCCGTAGGGTACGCGCCGTCGCCGCTCCCCATAAGATTCGCCGAGGCTGATTCTTTGTATCGGTCACCGTACACACTCCTTGTAAAAGCTGAATTGTTTCATGCGACAGAGCTGATAGTTTACACGCTTTTCCCCAGACTGCGCTGGGAAAAAGAGGTTCGCCTCCGGCGAACAACCGTAACCGAAACTCGGAATATCTCCCGCAAAGACGCCAAGGCCGCAAAGGTCGGAGAAAACACGTGAAAATCTTTCGTAAGAATATTTTTCTTGTCCTTCCGAACTTGGCGTCTTTGCGCCTTTGCGGGAGGCATATCCGAATCAGAGAGTCTTCGATCACCGGAAAATTTACCCAGGCTGCGCGTTATGACAAACATGTTGGTCTTTGTTTTCGGATAGTAATACGGAAAAGCTATCAACGACTCAACCCCGCGGGTTGTTGGCCAAATCGACATTCATCGAAACGACATTTGGGCAACAACCCGTTTAAATTTGCTTTCGGCCGACGTTGACATGATTCTGAGACCTCAATAGATATCAGATTACGAATCAAGTAATCCCTTGACGGTGTGTTGGGACGAAATTTTCTAGGTTAATTTTTTCGGTTCTTGAGGCTTTTGTGTGAAGCAGGGATCGGAGTTTGCACCGCCGAGGCGCAGAGGGCGCAGAGAAAATCGCCAAAAATAGCAACTTGAACAAATCCTCTGTGAACTCTGTACTACTATCCATGATAATTTCCGCGGCTTGCGCAAATTTTCCGGGTGCCAAAGACCCCTCGGATTCGGATATGCCTCGCGCCAAGGCGCCAAGGACGCCAAGTGACAGGCCCAAGGTCTGTCATCCCGAGCGAATGCGAGGGATCTAGGAAAGATTTCTCTCTTCGTTCGAAATGACAATGCTCTTCCTTTGCGCCTTTGCGTCTTTGCGGGAGACTAGTCCGAGTTTGGTTGCGGCGTAGCCGCGCTGTGTCTCTGTGGTGAATATCTCTTCACAGGAAACCCGGAAGAAACATTTTTTCTATGCTAATTGCATTTTTAAAATTGCTCAGTCGGGTGCCGATGCGGTGGTACCATCGTCTCGGCGTCATCGTCGGGCGGGTGGGATATGGGTGCGCGCGCACGGATGCCAAACGCCTGAGGGACAATCTCTACGGCAGCGGAGTATGTTCAACTAAACAAGAATACCGGGCTCTGCTAAAGCAAATCATCAGCCAGACGGGTCAAGGCGCAGCCGAATGGTTCAAGGCATGGTATGCGCCGCAAGAAGAGTTCGACCGTCTGTGTGTTGAGTGCCATGGTTGGGAGTTCGTGGAAGCAGCGCGGCGTCGCGGCAAAGGCATCATTTTTTTATTGCCTCATCTCGGTTCATTTCCCGTCGCCGTGCGGTATTCGGGCCAACGTTTGCCGCTCACGGTCCTGTATCGCGTGCCGCGGGAGCGGTGGCGTAAACCCATCGTGTTGTCAGGAGGCCAAAGTGCGCACGTATCATTGGCCCCGGCTGACTTGAAGGGTGTCGAAAAACTTCTGCAGGCATTGAAACGAGCTGAAGCAATCGCGCTGCCGCCGGACCAGGCGCCGAACTCGGGGGGTGGAGTGTGGGCTGATTTCTTCGGCCAGCCGGCGTATACCATGACACTGGCCAAGAAACTTCAACGTGCCACAGGGGCAGCATTGATTGCTGGCTTTGCCGAGCGGCTGCCTCACGGGAAAGGCTACCGTATCCAGTATCACCCAGTGCCGACGGAATTGTTTGACGAGGCTGTGCTCAATCGCGTTCTTGAAGACATGGTTCGACGATGCCCGAGCCAATATAATTGGAGTTATAATCGCTACAAGACCCCGCGCGCGGCAATCAAGAAGCGGCGGGCCAAAGCGTAGTCAGTGAAAATCCCGGCTGGTCACCGCGGCCGGCTTAAGCTTGACTCGCGGCTCCCAGAGTTCTTCGGCGACGAGGTGAACGACGTTGTCCTCGACTTGGAGCGTGCCGGTGACACCGAGGAAGCTCGCCGTCTTGGCCAGCACGGCATACCGTTGGAATACGCTTTCCCAAACGACCACGTTCACGAAGCCGGTTTCGTCTTCCAAGGTCATGAACACCACCCCTCCGGCGGTGCCGGGACGCTGGCGACAGATGACCAAACCGGCGTAGCGCGCCTTCGCGCCGTTTTCTCCTGCGGCGATGGTGCGAGCGTCGGGCAATCGATGAGCCGCCAGCATACTGCGAAAGGGCTCGAGCGGATGGCGTCGCGCACTATGGGAGGTTCGGCGATAGTCCCAGCCGACTTCTTCAAACGCGCTCAAGGGATCGAATGCCGGCTTCGCTTCACGCGCCGGCAGCTGCAACGACTGATTTCGTACCTGGGCCAGACGCCGCACATCCCACAGAGCGGCGCGACGGTCAACGCCAAGACCATCGAAAGCGCCGGCCTCGGCAAGGCCGCTGAGAGCAGCTTCGTCGAGTCCGCTGCGCCGGACAAAGTCTTCCAGCGATGTGAACGACGCAGCGCGCCGGGCTAGATCCAATCGCTCCCAATCTCCCTCACAGAGCCCCTTTACATACCGCAGCCCCATGCGCACGGCAAAATCGCCGGCGCTTTGCGCGCAAGGCTCTAGCGTGCATGGCCATGAACTGCTCTGCACGTCGATCGGATTCACAACGACCTGATGGCGCTTGGCGTCTTCGACGATGGTCGCCGGCGCGTAAAATCCCATCGGCTGGGCATTGAGCAGCGAGCAGGCAAACTCGGCGGGATAGTGGCACTTGAGCCACGCGGTCGCGTAGGCGATCAGCGCGAAGCTCGCGGCGTGGCTCTCCGGAAATCCGTACTCGCCGAAGCCGCGAATCTGCTCGAAGACCCGCTCGGCGAACTCCGGCGCGATTCCTTTCGATTGCATGCGGGTGATCAACCGTTCGCGGTGGCGCTCCATCCGCCCGGTGCGGTGCCACGCCGCCATGTCGCGCCTGAGCTGGTCGGCCTCTCCCGGCGTGTAATCGGCGGCGACCACGGCGAGGCGCATCACCTGCTCTTGAAACAGCGGCACGCCGAGGGTTTTTTCCAACACGGGCTGCAAGGACGGATGGGGATATTCCACCGGCTCCTTGCCCTGGCGCCGGCGCAAATAGGGGTGAACCATGCCGCCGGTGATCGGTCCCGGCCGCACGATGCTGATTTCGATCACTAGATCGTAAAAATTGCGCGGTCGAAGGCGCGGCAGCATCGCCATCTGCGCTCGGCTCTCGATCTGAAATACCCCCACCGTGTCGCTTCGACAAATCATCTCGAAAGTCGCCTCATCCTCGGGTGGAATCGCCGCCATGGACAGTTCGACGCCGCGACGCTCGCGCAAGAGCCTAAAGCAGAGATCGAGCTGCGTCAGCCCGCCCAAGCCGAGCAGATCGACCTTGAAAAGCCCCAGCTCTTCCAGATCCTCCTTGTCCCACTGGATCACCGTGCGCTCCGGCATGGTGGCGTTTTCGATGGGAACGAGGCCGTGCACCGGCTCGTGGCCAAGCAAAAAACCGCCGGGATGAATCGATAAATGGCGAGGAAAGTCGAGAATCTCGTTCGTCAGTTCCAGCAAGTGGCCGTGCAAGCCCCGGGATGGATCGATGCCCAGTTGCTCGAGCATTTCCGGCTGGACGTTTTCATAAGAAGAAAGAAACTTCGCCGCGCGGTCCAGCGCGGTTTCAGACAATCCCAAAGCCTTGCCAACGTCGCGCAGCGCCGAGCGCGAGCGGTAGCGCACCACGTTGGCCACCATCGCCGCATGGTCCCGGCCGTATTTTTCGTAGACATGCTGGATCACTTCTTCGCGCCGGTCATGCTCGATATCGAGATCGATGTCCGGGGGCTCGGCCCGCTCTTTCGAGATGAAACGCTCGAAGAGCAGCCCCATGCGCACGGGATCGACGGCCGTGACACCGAGGCAATAACAAACGGCCGAATTCGCCGCCGAGCCACGCCCCTGGCAGAGAATGCCCTCGGTACGGCAAAACTCGACAAGCTCCCACATGGTCAAAAAATAACCGGGATAGTCGAGCGCTTCGATGATCTCGAGTTCCTTTTCCAACTGGTCGACAATGTTATTTGGAATTTCTTCACCGTAGCGCCAATGGGCGCCATTGAAAGTCAGCCGGCGCAGCCGCTCTGCCGAAGTCGTGCCGTCTGGCAATTGCTCGGATGGATAGCGGTAGCGGATTTCGTTTAGAGAAAACTTACAGCGCTCGGCGATCTCCAAGGTGCGATTGAACGCCGCTGGATCGTCGGCGAACAGCCGGGCAAACGTGTAAGGCGATTTTAGATCATGCTCAGCGTTCGGTTTGAGCCTGCGGCCGCAGGATGCGACGGGAACGCCGTGGCGAGTGGCTGTTAGAATGTCCTGCAACGGGCGGCGCGCCGGCGTATGGTAAAGCACCTCGTTCGCCGCCACCAATGGAAAACCGTAGCGCCTTGCGCATTCGCGCAGGCGCGCCTCTTGTGCGACTTCCTCTTCGCGACGGTGGCGCGTCAGCATTCCATACAGTCTATCGCCGAAACCATCGCGGAGGTGTCCCGCCTCCTCATCAGGCTCCGCTGCACCGACCACTGAACTCTGCTCACTGCCCCAGAGCGCGATCAACCCCGCTGCATGCCGGCAGACTTCTTCCCAACTGACGGCGCTCTCCCCTTTCTCTGAACGCAGGCGACCGGTCGTCAAGAGCCGGCAAAGATTCGCGTAACCGCCGCGGTCCTGGACAAGTAGGACGATCGTCGATCCGTCGGCCACGCTCACCTGCGATCCGACAATGAGCTTCAGCCCCACTTCGCGCGCCTTTACATGGGCGCGCACGGCACCATAAACACCGTCGCGGTCGGTGAGCGCCAGCGCCGGTAGACCGAGCCGATGGGCCTCCTCTACCAGCTCGTCGGGATGGCTCGCGCCCTCTAGAAATGAAAAATTACTCTTGCACCATAGGGGGACGTAGGAAGACATAACGTCTTAGAAGTCGATCGCTTTGCGCTAATGTGTCTAGAGCGGTTTGAAAACTTCTCAATTATGTATCGTGCAACGTATTAAAAGAGTCAATGAGAAGATCGGTGGTGTTGTTGACGTAATGGCCCGTTTGGCCTATCTTTTTATAAAACACATCGTTGAATTATCCTGTATTATTCTGTCTTTACAACAGTCTTTAAGGCGTACGAAGCACAGTCCGGTGAAGCGATTAGGAGTTCACGGTGCCTTCGAATGAAATTTCTTCCCGTTTCGATGCCCCCGCGGCCATGGAAAATAGCCAGCCGGCTTTGCTGCAAATTTCGGACGAGGCATTCTCTCCAACAGTGTCCGTTGTGATTCCCTGCCTGAATGAGGCTGACACCTTGGAAAGTTGCATTAAAAAAGCGCAACGGGCGTTGAAAGAGAACGACATCCCTGGCGAGATCATTCTCGCTGATAACGGCAGCACGGACGGTTCGGTAGAAATTGCCACCCGCATGGGCGTATGCGTTGTTCACGTGGAAGCCAAAGGATACGGCAACGCCCTCATGGGCGGCATCGCTTCCGCACGGGGTAGCTTTATTATAATGGGCGACGCTGATGACAGTTATGATTTTGGGGAGATTCCGAAATTTGTCGAAAAATTAAGGGAAGGCTTCGAGTTGGTGCAGGGATGTCGGCTGCCATCGGGTGGAGGTAAAGTGATGCCCGGGGCCATGCCTTTTTCGCATCGCTGGTGGGGAAACCCTATGTTCTCTCTCATGGTGCGACGCATGTACTGGGCGACCATCCATGATGTGTATTGTGGACTGCGTGGCTTTACGCAAGGACTTTATCACCGTCTCGATTTACGTTGCACGGGGATGGAGTTTGCGACTGAAATGATCATCAAATCCAATCTTTGTGGCGCCAAAATCGCAGAGGTTCCCATCACCCTTTACCCCGACGGCCGCAGGTCGCATGCACCTCATCTGAAAACCTTTCGTGACGGCTGGCGTACGCTGCGCTTCTTGCTAATCTACAGCCCCCGTTGGCTTTTCCTGTACCCTGGAATTTTGCTGATCCTTTTAGGCCTGCTCGGCTATGGCTTGGCCTTGCCGGGAGTAATGATCCGAAGCTTGACTTTCGACGCCCACACGCTTTTGTTCGCAAGTTTGGCTATTCTCTTGGGCTACCAGTCTCTTGTCTTCTCGATTTTCGCAAAGACATTTGCTGTCGGAGAAGGGCTGTTACCGGAAGACCCATCGCTGAATCGCTTCTTTGAACTTGTTAACCTGGAGAGAGGGTTGATCGTCGCGGGTGGAGCGCTGCTCATCGGCGTGGCTCTGCTACTGGCAGCGGTGAACCAATGGCGATTAGCCGACTTTGGAAGGCTGGACTATGCCCAGACCATGCGGCTGGTGGTCCCTGGCGTGACCTTGATGACCCTTGGATTTCAAACCGCTTTGTCAAGTTTCTTCGTCAGCATCCTGGGAATGCGCCGACGATGAGCCTGATTGAACGCATTCATGGAGACTATATCCACAATCGGCGGGTTCGCGTGCTCGGCGACCATTTTATAGACCTTATCCCAAAGACCGCGCGAGTTTTGGATGTTGGCTGTGGCGATGGCTTGCTCGCCCATCTGCTCATGGAGAAACGTCCCGACATCAAAGTGAAAGGTATTGACGTGCTGGTGCGCTGCCATACGCACATCCCTGTCGATTCGTTCGACGGGAAGGTGATTCCCTTTGGTGACGCGAGCTTCGACGTGGCAATGTTCGTTGATGTTCTTCATCACATGGAAGACCCGATCGTCCTTCTTCGCGAGGCAATACGTGTGGCTCGCGCAGCCATTGTTATTAAAGATCACACTCGCAATGGATTGTTCGCTGGCCCGACGCTACGATTTATGGATCTGGTTGGGAATGCCCGCCACGGCGTCGCGATCCCATATAACTACTGGGCCCGACAGCAGTGGTTCGAGGCATTCAATATGCTCAATTTGACAATTGGCATATGGAAAGACAATTTAGGACTTTATCCTCCGCCGGCCAGTTGGATTTTTGAACGGTCACTTCATTTTGTCGCTCGACTTGACCTGACATAGGGAACAATCGCACGTGTCAGGCAAAGCCGCAAAATCTCACCTTCCGTAGCTGTCTCGGCACAACAGCATCCTAACGACTCTGATGGCCGTTGCATTGCTCAACAAGATCGTTCCTCCGTCAATTCTCGGGAAGCAGCGTATTGGCAATTCCAAACCGCGGCGGCGGAAATTAGCAAATTCGGCAAACGCCTTATGCAATTGGGAACCGCTCGTCGGCCGCAGAAGGTTCTTGAGAGTTCCCGGTGACCGCAGCGCTGTATCCGAGTGTTTGATCGTACGGTGGTTGTTAGTGCCATGATGGCTTTGTCTCTCCGCATGAAACGCAGCATACGCATCCGTACCGTTATCCTTGCTGCCACCGTAGGGCTCGCGCTGGCCTTTGGGCCTCCCCTTGCCGCCCATTTGAGACACGCGTTCGATCCACGCATTTTCAACGACGACGTACGCCAACACATCTTTCCGTTCTTTCGCTACACAGAGCAGGGCACGGCCTCAAAAGACATCTCCGGGGATTACTATCTCGCCATCATGCCGCCCGGCTTCAAGCTGTTGTACCGGGCGCTTGCGCCTGTTCTCGATCCCGAACCGCTCAGCAAAGCGCTACCATACCTGTTCCTCTTACTTACGCTCCTTGGTATTGGTATGGCCGCTTACAGACTCGAAGGGGCGGTCGCTGCGCTCATGGCGCTCGCCCTCGCTCTCCAAACGCCGCTCTTTCTTTCGCACATGGTGGGAGGGCTGGCCCGAAGCTTCGCATTTCCCCTGGCCGCCCTCGGATTGTGGGCTCTTGTAGCGGGGCGGGTTCGCGCGCTCGCCGCCTTGATAGTTGTCGCCCAAGCTTTCTATCCGGTGGCTGCAGCCATTCTTGGCCTTGCGCTCGGCGCCCTCCTCTTCATTGCACCGCGCGCAGATCGGGGTGAAGCCGAGGAGTGGAGTTGGAGACGGCGCACCGTGCTGCTCGTCATTGTGGGCTCGCTCATGATCGCTCTGTTCGTGCCGATGGCTCTGGCCATGCGCCCATGGGGGCGCCCGCTCGGACCAGGGGACGCAGTGGTGCATCCAGAGGGTGGGACCGACGGGCGGACGGGGCCGGGCAACAGGCCGCCTTTCCCCCATCTGCTCGTCGAGGCTCGTGCGGAAGCTGAGGCTGTCTTGGCCTATGCCGGGACACCCCTAGTCCCGGCTGTGCGAAAACTGGTGAGGGGCCACGAGGCTGTTGTCATGGACGCGCTTCTGCTTGTACTTGCGCTTGGGTTTATCCCTCTCGCGACACGAAACGTGGCCGCGCGGCGTGCGCTCGCGCTCCTGCTCGCCGGCGCTGTGGGCTACGTGCTTGCCCGCGCCTTTGCGCCATATCTGTATCTGCCACAGCGCTACATGGGATACACGGTGCCGCTTTTCCTGGTGGTCTTTCTTCCGGCGAGTGGAGCGGCGCTCGCCGGAGTTCTGTCACCCAGGCGCTGGACGACCCGTGCTCGGACAACGGGCGCAGTGCTCGTGGGCGGAGCAGTGCTCGTGTTCCTCGGAGGGCGGGGCGACCCGTGGGCGGGCTACACTGTCGCCCTTCACTCGAACACGCGCATCTACGACTTCATCCGCGGTCTCCCAAAGAATGTTCTCGTCGCTGGATGGCCAGGCGGGGTGATCGACGACGTCCCCTATTTTTGCCGCCGGCGGGCATTCGTAACATACGAGACGCACACTCCTTACCATGAGCGGTACCTTCTTGAGATGCGCCGCCGCATGGACGCCCTGATCGCTGCTCTCTTCAGTGAAGACCAACAAGGGCTCATCGAGTTGCGCGACACCTTCGGTGTGACGCACGTAATCGTCAACGCGGACGAATTTTCCAAGCCACCATGGTACTTCGCCCCCTTCGACACCGAGATAAAACGGGCCTGGCAGCGAGGGGCCAAGCGGGGTTTCGCGGTCGAGAACGTCCTGGCGAAGGCCGCAGTGTTCCGCGAGGGGAAACTGACGTTACTCGACCTATCGCGGCTCTGACAAATATGCCGTCGGTTCGTCGATGAAGCGACCATTATTGCAATCGCCATCGTTATGATTTGTGGAATTACTTTGCGAGTTCTATGATCAGGCTCATCATGACACAATCTCGGGAATCATATCGTAGATCAGCAGCCCGAATTACGATCATGTCTCATGTAACGGGGCCAAGCCGCTCCGGTTTGCCACCGGTTCCCGGTTGGCGTCGGATGTTGTCGGCCAATTTAGCCCATATTCGCTTCGGGCGCGGCATCCGAGAAAAAGCGTCGCCTTCTTTCTGGCTTCTATTCTATTACGAGTCGGTTCTCCAGAGAGTGAGCACCGCACCCGGGAATTTCCACGAGCGAACGCGCGCCAGAGCAGCGTCCTGTAGAATTGACTCAATTGTAGACAACGCGCTTGCGTCCGATCGCGCAACGAGCCAGACTGTTAGTGGTCGACGCTGTGCGAAAACGAGCCACCGTATTGCGACTACGTTTTGCCGGAGACCCCGCTCATATTGCTGTAAGAAGGGATCATCCGAATGCGGTACGAGGATTAACGTAGTGACTCCCGGATGGTCGACCGTCACGGTGAAACCCGTCAGGGATAGATCGCTTTTCACGATCCGGACCTCGAATCGACTATAAAGGGCATAGATATAGCCGTCTGAAGGATAAACAATAACCGCATCTCCTTTCTGCGCTTCCGCTTCCACAATCCTCACAATCGGTCGGATGTCTTCGGCGGGATACGGCTCTGTCGGGTGCGCGCGAACAAGCGGCGCGAGCGCCGCCAGGAAGCCGATAACGGCTGTTCGTTGAGGCAGTAGGCGGCATAGCTCGTCGATCGGGGCAGCAAAGAGCAGCGCCAGACAGGGATAGAGATAGATGTCGGTGCGACCGCCCCCGTAGGGTGATAGATGTATGCTCGCTGCCACCAACGCTATCGCCGGCGGGCCTAATAAAAGCGCCACGAGCCACGGAGCGCGACGAACTAATAAATAGGTGCCGAGCGCAATGAATGCCACGGTAAGCGGAACAGGCAATGGCGTGAGCCCATCAAGGAGGTACGTAGTGTCTATCCATGCGACTTCCACTGCTGCCTGTATGCCTTTGTTGAGCGGGATGAAAGAATAAGCCCAGAACTCGCGTAAATATTCGTTTGCCATTGGCCGCAGCCAAAATGCCCACCAGGTAATGAAGAAAAGTAAAAGCGACAAAAGGGCGGCACGTGGTGCCCACTGGCTCCCCTCAGGCGGTCGGCTCGTGATTATTGTGACAACAACGGCGGTGAGCACGACCGGCAGTGTAGATGCTGAGAAGATCGTCGCCAGAGTCGCTATCACGACCAACGTGTGTAACCGCCAATGACCGGTTCTTTTTTCTGCCTTTGTCGCACTCAGAAAGAGCACGAGGATGGACAGGTCGGCGTCAATCGTAAACGGCTTCACTCTTGTCGAGTAGATTATGTGTAGCGGTGAGATTGTTAGTGCGATGCCAGTCGCTAGCGCGCCAGCCATTCCAAACCCGATCCGTTTTGCGAGAAGATATCCAAGCGGCGCAGCAGCCACTCCGGCTGCGAAAGGGAGCGCTTGAGCAGCCGTGGAAGAAAACCCGACAACACAGAGCCACAGCTTTAGAAGCATAGCAAAGCCCGGCGCAGTGACCCCGATCCTCGCAACTTCAGCCCAGTTGTTGGTCCGAACAACGAGAGCTTGCCATGCATCGTCACGCCAGAGACTCGATGGCCCGAGCGCACCGCCACGTAACGCGATCGCGATAAGGATTAGGACGAAACACCACGCGATATCCCAGCGCTTCATCACTCCCGTTTGTGTGCTGCCAGCCCGTGGATCCGTTTTTTTTTGTCCAAGTGCCGTCATTCCTCCGACGTCCCAGCTTGATCTTTCCTTACTGGGACAGCCGATCCAAGGTTTGCGAACCGGGCACAATAGGAATAACTCCGGTAGAATGCCAGGGATTTCCTCTCTAAGACTGGTTTCTTGGTTCGAAGGAACGCCTATCACGAAAAGGGTTTGGACTGTTGTTCTCCATCTTCCGAAGATATGCGTTCACTTTTTCGTTCTCCTTCAAGTTTTCGAGCAAAGCTTTCGCGATCAGCTCATATCCTTCACGGTCGGTGTGCCAACGGTCCGCCTGCATGTAAAGCTTACCGAATGACTCGATGGGTTTGTATATCTTTCCCACGTTATTTGTGGCCTCGACCTTGAACGTCCTAACGCTTGGCACATCCAGGCCTTCCCATTTGCCTGCGTTTCCGCTGTTGGTGTAGACGTAAAAAAGTGTGGTTCCCAGTGGAAATTTCCCCGAGTAAGACCAAACATGATCTCCCGCTCTCTGATCGCCGTGTGTTCCGTCGTCGTACATGGCAATCGTGTTGGGCACCAAGTTCGCCAGCTTTGGATGGTTCCCAACAACGTACATCGCTTTTGACACAGGCCAGTTATCGGCGAACAGACGAAAAATCACCTCGATCTCTCCGTCCGGCCTGGCCCGGTTTGGTAGGTTGGGCCGAAGATCCACCTTTCTTTCCAGCTCAATTTCCATCCGCCTTCGTGCCTCTGCAATCAGCACAGAACTATCCACGAGCGGCAGTCCTTTTGTCTTGGAGATTTTGTCAAGCACGGTGCGATAACGACTCTGCTGTGACAGCTCGTTGTAGAGAAGGATAACTTCCGCGCCTTGGCTTCTCGCCAAATCAATGATGTCGACGATGTTTTTCTCGTAGTCTTTTGGAGCTACCCGCGTCCATGGCTCCAGCTTGTCATAGTCGGTCAAATCATCAGCGCTCTCAGCCGAAGCGGCCTCTGCCTTTAACCGGTCGCCGATCGATCTGGGTTTGTACTTCAATAAGAGCGCTAAATATCGAAGAAGTTTATACGATTCGCTGCTCTCTGACACGCTGGCGACCAGTTTTGTCATCTGCGGGATCCTGTAATTGGCCATGTCCTTGTCGCGGTATCCAGCCATGCTAGAGTCATTCCAGGCGTACCCAATCGTTAGGACGTCAGGCTTCATATGGATCACAGTTCGTCGCAGTAATTCCAAACCCTGATACGAAGAATACCCCAACACCCCAAGGTTGAAGACCTCGAAGTTTGCTTCCGGGAACTCTCGCTTTAGTAATGCCTTCAGACGTTGCGGATAGGTTTCTTGTTGGCCCACGTTCGCCCCGAATGTCCAAGAATCACCGAGGCAAATGATACGGAAAGCCGACGGGCTTTTTCTCTCGGGAAAGTTCTCATCCCTAAAGCCCTGGGAGTTCAGCGCGATCTCCCACACAGGATTTCTCTCTAGCAATTCTGGAAAGCGGGGAATGAACTGGCGGAGCAAGGATACCCGCTCCTGTTCGCTAGGAACGGGGCTGAACATATCGACATACCTGCGTTGGGTATTCGGACGATTTTTCCAAACAAACGTTGGGTCACGGTCGAGGATGCGGAGACGATCCAACCACGGTGGGATCGGTCCGTAGTCATCCCCAACCGTGTATGGCAGCGGCACGTAATCCGCCGCTGAGTTTCGAGCGAGGTAGACAACCCTCAGGAGCACTTCCAAAAAGAGAAAAACCAGAAAGGTCGCGACCAGACCCTGGGCAAACTCCTTCAAACTCATCTTGCTTGTCACTATCAGCGAAACCAGCTAGCGGCCCGCTACATTGACTTGCCTGTGGTTTTTTGCGCAACTCCCTCCCAGACATGCGTCCGTCAGGTCGAAAATCACATACTCCTCGGTATCTCTCGCGCGCCGATACCGGGAATCGAGATAGTTGCGGAAGTCTTTGTAATAGTCCAACCACCACGCTGCATATCGAGTGAATACCAGATACCCGGCCCCTCGTTTCCTCAAATTCTCAAGCTCAATTATTGCTTGCTGGCTATTCGTTGGAGCGATTCCGAAATTGTCAAGGAAATGCCAGCCCTTCCGCTTGCTGTAGTAGAGGCATGTCGGATCTCCACCGTCCGCTACAGCGGCAAGAGCGTGACGCGGAGCTATACGGTCCAACTCCCGTCCGGCGTTGAAGGATCGCATGCCCCATGGTTCGTAAAGAGGCTTAATGTAAGCGAACGAAAGATAAGATAGGGAAGAAAAAAAGACCAAGGGCACAAGGGCAACAACGATTTTAGAATGAGATAACTGAGCGATTTTGGACAAGACGAAATCGCATGCCGTACCGGCGAAAGCCGCCGCCACAGGCACGATAGGTAAGAGATACCAGGGGTGTCTATGCGCCCGGGCCGCGATAAGGGCGAAGACAACAATTCCAAACAACCAACAATGAAACACGCGACCAAATTTTGCCGAAGGTAGCAAGACAATCCCAACAAGCATGGTGGCGGTTAATAGCGGGGTTAGGCTGGAGGTTGCTGCTCGGTGCAGAATCTTTCCATATCCACTCAGACTCTCTAACGCTATGCCTCCGCTGCCAAATAGGTGATGGGGAACATAGGAGACACTGATAAAATAAGCATGAGCATACCAAGCCAACGGAAACATAAGGGACAGCACAGCAAAGGCCCACAGCTCGCTTCTGAGCACAACCTTGGCCCCATACTCTTGCCAGGCCAAATAGAGCAGCGGTAAGCCGATTATGATCGCCGGCAGTTTGACCAAAATTGCCAGGCTTGTTGCGGCGGTTGCTGCTATGAACAATTTTGAATTGATCGGCCGGCCTAACCATTCCATGAAGAGATAAAGCGCAATGATGGAAAAACTGAGCGCGGTCATATCAGGCATGAATGAACGGCCAGCGAAAATGCCTAGCGGGACAAGGTCATAAATAGCAACGGCAAAAAGAGCGCTTCTTTCATTTGAAATGTTCCTTACGAGCAGATACAAAAATGGCACAGACACGGCGAAAAAAAATACCGACACAGATCTGCCAATCCATTCATGGACCCCAAAGAATACGTACAGCAATGAAGCTACGAAAGGCAGGAGCGGAAACTCGGTTCCCACATACCCGGGATTGTTGCCGGCCCAGTTGATCTGTGGATAAAGGAAATTGAAACCGTTCTGATAAAAGTTCTCGGCGATCATCGCGACGTCTGTCTGTCGCCAGCTCCATTCGCCTACAAAGGGCCGAGAAATCTCGATGAGCCTCAAAGATATGCCAATGCAAACTAAACTAACAAGCAGAACACTTTCACGCGGCTGCAGTATGGGTTCTTTCGCCTTCATGAACTTTCTCTGTGAAAATGCGGGTTCTTCGGATAGTAGGAAGGCGAAGGGTGTTCCACAAAAATGCCTAGCTGCTTAATGAGCAAAGGTTGCCTGTCGGCACGAACGCTGCCGATAATTCTTGGCGGCTCTTCTATTATTATCCAGTTTGCGTGCCTGCTAAATCGAAGATCACATAGTCGTTTGTCTGTCGGACGCGCGCATAGCGGGAATCGAGATATTTTCCGAATTCGTCGTAGAAATCCAGCCACCAGACTGTGTATTGGGTGAATACCAGATGGCTGGCCCCTCGTTGTCTCAATTTCTCAAGATTATTTATGGCTTGTTGGCTATCTAAGGGGATTCCCCAGTCACTGTCATCAAAGGCATGCCATCCCTTGCGCTTACTGTAGTAGATTCCCGACGAATCGCCATCCATGACGAAGATGACCAGCGCATCGGGCGGGGCGATACGGGAGATCTCGTGACCCGCATTCCATATTGGCAGCGCCCACGGATAGTAAAGCGGCCTGACGTACAGGTAAGAGACTGCAACAAGCGCTGCAAAAAGTATGCTGCCGCCAAACGCCTCAGCAGTTTTTGCAGCCGTGAGCGCTCCCAGCCTGCGCAGCACGAAGTCAAACGTCCTGCCTGCAAAAGCGGCAGCGATGGGCACGGCGGGAAGTTGATACCAAGGATGGCGGTTTCCGAAACCCGCGATGAAAATGAACAGGCAAAGAGCAAACAGCCACCAATGAAATATTCGCCCGTGTTTTGCCGGAGAGGGCAAGAAGAGTCCTGCGACCATACTGACAGCCACCAGAGGAGTCAGGCTGGAGGCGATCAGCCGGTCTACAATGGCTGCGTATACGCGTCCGTCTACCAACGCCACACCGTCGCTCCCGGCGAACTGATGGGGAGGATAGGAAAGAGTAATGAGGTACGCGTGCAAATACCACGCAATCGGAAAGAGAAGAGAGAGGGCTGCAAAAACCCATAGCTTCGGCCGAAAGACGAGTCGCCATCCGTGCTCTTCCCACGCCATGTACAACAGCGGCGCTCCAATGATAGCAGCCGTGGGCTTGACGAGAATCGCGAAGGCGGTTGCCAGGCTGGCTGCCAACAAGAGCGGCCAATGATTTGACCGCTCCAGCCATTGACTAAAAAGATAGAGTGCCACGACTGAAAAGCTGAGCGAAGTCATATCAGACATAAATGACCGGCTGGCAAAAATGCTAAGCGGCGTAAGAGCATAGATCGCCGCGGCAAACGCGGCGCTTCGTTCATTCGAAATTTTCCTGACGAGAAGATACAAAAACGGCAGGGATGCAACCGAAAATAACACGGACACGGATCTGCCAATCCATTCGTGCACGCCGAACGGCACGTAGAGCAACGACGCGAGGAACGGGATTAATGGAAACTCGGTGCCTATATACCCGGCGGAATTTCCCGCCCAATTAATCTGCGGATAGAAAATATTGAAGCCGTTGCGGTAAAAGTTTTCAGCGATCATGGCTATCGTGCCCTGTTTAAAACTCCACTCATCTACATAGGGCTGAGAGATCTTGACCAGCCGCACAGCCAAAGCCAAGAGAAGCAATCCGCCAAGCGGAAGAATTTCACGAGATTGAAGCCATCTATTTTTCGATTCCATGTAAGTCTCCCCGCAATCAAAGTTTCCGGAAAACCTGATGTCCCCACAGCCACTCGTCTCGCCAGACCTCCACGAAACCAAGCTCCCGCAAGCGTCGAAAGCTCGGCTCGAAATCTTGGATGACGTGCAGCGGACGGTCCTCATTGGGTTCGCCGCCAAAACGGCCAAATAGGAATCCTCCCGGCTTCAGTACATTCGACAGGCTTTCGACAGCCTCCGCCGGATCGCATAGGTGCTCAAAGACGTCCATCGCAGTCACCATGTCAAATGTCTCTTTCGGAAGCGCGCGTGTTTTCAGGTCGAAAAATTCGCCGGGCAGCTTTCTCAGTTGAAAACGCCACTGGCTGAACGCTAGCAAGGGTGAACTGATGTCCGCCAATCCGACCTTTAGTCCGTGGCGGGCAAACGCAATACTGCCGGAGCCCACCCCCGCGCCAAAATCCAGGCAGTTACAACAGCCCTCCCGCAGCGCAAAGTGCAGCGCCGTAACATACGATAAGGGGGAAAGGTCCTCCGATAGGGTATGCCACCACATCAACTCATAGATTTCCTCTTCACTTGCATTGTAAAAGTGCTCGACGGACTTTGGGTCTGTGACATCGACCTTCTCGTGCCACTCCTTGGCAAGATTTTCGACTGCGTGTCTGCAACGAAGCTGAATTTCAGCCAAGTCGTTGCATTTTACGTACAGCCCGAGTTCATAAAGAAGACTCTCTTGCAGGTCATAGCGTCCCTCCAAAAGCAGGGTGTCGCTCCATATTTTTCGGTATTCAGCGAGTCCGTGCTCTTGCTCAAGGCCAAACTCCTCTGTCGAGAGATCGTTATATTCCACGGACTGCCATAACACTTTCAGTTTGTCGGCCAATAGTTGTTCCATGTCTTTAACCTTCTTTGTAGTCGAGACTGCCAATGCGTTCGTTCACCAACGGCCCGCCTCTACTGAACGAACAAAGTTCGATCCCGAATCTCCTGAGACTTTCTCTAACTCGGGGATCACACAAAACGTCAGCTTCTTGTGCCCGCTCATTTCGGTACATCGTATCCAGATCATTCCCCTCACCCGGATGACAGCTCAGTTCTGTAACGCCGTCGGGTAGCCCCTCTAGAATTTTGCTTAACCCCTCGACACTGATCACATCGAAGAGCGAAAAGCCCTCCGTTGTCTGCCCGTAAAATTCCCCGCAATATCGAATGGCCGGATTAAAATGGCGGAGAGGCAATGCCAAATCGCGCACGGTCTCAAACAGCGCGGAACGTACCGGCTCTCTGAGGTGAACATGCTGATGCGAGTCGATGTGGGTAGGATTCCTGCCGGTCAGCCGGCGGAATGCATCTAGCTGCCGTACAATTTCGTCACCGACAGCCCTCCTGTCCTCGATAGGAATGACCGTGTAAAGAGACTTCCACTCGCCGGCTCGGTACACCCATTCACCGAGATCGAGATGGAGCCCGAGGCTAAGCTCTGGCCGCCCCTGGCTATATGCGGCCGCCTCGGCGGCGGCCGGCCAGCGCACCATGAGGCTCGCGCTGGTTACGATACCCCGCTCATGCGCGCCGATGATCCCTCGGTTCACGCCGGCGCTCTGGCCGAAATCGTCGGCGTTCACGATGACGTACTTTTTGCCTGAGAGCTTCACAGTCCCAAATCCTGCAGGACTTTTGCGAGAACAGTTTCAGCTTTGAAATACTCCTCCGCGATCGCCCGCGCCGCGCGGCTGTGCTTTTCATAATCGGAATTAATGGCATCGAAGGCCGCAATGATCTCCTCCATCGAATTGAATGAAAACAAACCCTCTCCGGTAGGAACAAACTTCCCAAATCCAGTGTCCTGCGTGATGACCGGCCGTCCGGCGGCTAGATAGCAGGCGCTCCGCTCGCTGAACCAGCCGCTGCGCAGACGAACGTTCAAGTCTTTTGCCACGGTGAACTCTCCGCGCGATGATCGAACGTAATCGCGATAGGCCCAGGGATCGGTAGTGAAACCCTGAGCATCAACCAAACGCCATCTACTCGATTCAAGCACGTCACGGTCGTCAATACTCAGATTCCCTAATCCGGTCGCGAGCTCGATCGGTTGATCGACTCGCCGAGGAAGATCGATGAACTTCAGGAATTCGTGATGCTTGCTCCAATGATAAACTTCACCCTCAAAGTCGATATCTCGCCCTGTCTGCAGCCAGTTCCCCACAGTCGTAAACCCTTGCTTTGACGGTGGACCGTCCTGCCAGAGGTCTAGCAGAACAGGCTGGCGCGTCCTTGATCGGAGTCGAGGCAAGGGTGGGATTGGGCAATCGTTACCGCCGATATTCTCGCCATACGTGACAAAATCACCGTGCTCATCAATCAGTCTTTCGACTTCTTCATCTCCTTTTGCGAACGCAATTTCATGGTGCCCGGGATCGGTACCGAAATAGACCAGCCTGCCAACCTTCAGCCCCTCTTCCGCGAAGCGGGTTGCTCCGGCCACGTTGAGGACGAGGTCCGCATGCGCAAGGAGGTCCTCGCCTTTTTCTCGACTGAGACCGAACCATGCCTTGTCTGAGTAGCTGCGCCGGTAAGCCCAGCAATCGCCCAGCTCGAAACCTTCGGCGACCCGTTTCAGATAGCCTACCGCGTAATCGGAATCATTGACGTTGGTATTGCGGATTGGATCGTAAGGCCAAGTCGAGCTAGTTTCAAAATAGTACGCGTTGTGGCCGAGTCGCCGCAGCCCGGCCGCGATCTGCATGTGCATCCACGCCATGCCAGCGTAAGGATTGCACGCAACCGCGCCGACTACCACAATACGTCGTGATTTCATCACCGTGGAAAACTCTTTCGCTTACTTCATCGTATTGATATGCGTCAGTACTCGTTTTTACGCTTCCATGACCTTCTGTGGCAGACTACCTTCGTAGGCTCGCAGAATCTCCTCTTTGTCAAGCAACCGACTCGCTTGATGTTTCTTTCGCGCCACAACCCTGACACTGCGGAGCCGCCCCGCGCTATGGGGCGTTTCCTTGTCCGTAAGAATGGCTGCTTCAAAGTGTTCTCCTAAGAGAGCGCAAAGGCTTTCAACGGAGAACACCGTCGGCTCATCTGGAGTCGGTTCGCCTCCCGTGTCTACGCTTACAAACAATCGCCCGTCAGTGTGGAGAATTCTCGACATCTCTTTCAACGCCAGCCTTGGAGAGGGCATATGATCGAGAGCATTCCGGCATATGACCAAATCTGCGTAATCGTCTAATAAAGGCAGGTCCTCTGCGCTAACGGATAAATAGACCGTTCGGCTGCCAACCTCATCTTCCAGCAGCATTCCGAGCTTCTGATAGACATAAAGAAGCGGGTCAATTGCAATCTTGAGGGCCGCGGGAAACGCTGCGAGATCCGCCGTGCAGCCGCAGCCGATACTCACAACGGTCTTGCCTTCAATCCATCGTGTGTCCTGGCCTAAGTACCCGACGATTTCATCCAGCAGCAGCCGCGAGTACGCAAGTCTTTCGGCATCGTAGGAGCCGCGAAATTTATCGCGCTCGTATCTCTCGTGATAGAGAAACCATCCAATCTCGTCTAGATACCGCGGGTCACTAAGATCAGGCATTCGGGACATGTTGTCCTCCGTTACTTCACCAGACGGAAGTTTCGCTCTTCTTCATAAAGGCCAAACTGAGTCCTATATAGAGAGGCAAACGGACCCTGGCCGCGTATTAATTCAGCGAACGTTCCTTGTTCGACTATCTCTCCCTCCTGTAGAACCACGATGATATCCGCCTGGCGCACGGTTGAGAGACGATGCGCGATTATGAAGGCGGTGCGGTCTTCCATAAGTCGCTGCAATCCCTCCATAATGCGGTCTTCTGTTTCCGGATCGACCGACGAGGTCGGCTCATCGAGAATGAGAAGGGGCGCATCCCACAAAATCGCGCGGGCAATCGTGATGCGCTGTCTTTCTCCCTCGGAAAGCGTGGCGCCCTGCTCGCCTACCTCCGTGTCATACCCTTGAGGAAGCCGCATGATAGAATCGTGAATCCTGGCCAGGCGCGCAGCGGACATAATCTCGGGAAGCGAAGCGTCAGGCCGACCGTAAGCAATGTTCTCTCGAATCGTGAAAGGAAACACCAGGGGCGGCTGCAGCACCATCGCGATTTGGCAACGCAGCGATTTAAGCTGGTATTCGCGGATATCGACGCCATCGAAGGTAATTGAACCCTTTTGCGGATCGTAAAATCGTGGCAGCAGGCTCGCCAGAGTCGATTTACCCGCTCCCGTGGGTCCTACGACGGCTATTTTCTGTCCTCGACGCACATGGAGCCGAATCTGCTGTAAGACAGGCTGCCCCGGGAGGTATTGAAAGCAAACGTCGTTAAAACGGATCTCTCCGGTGGCGCCTTTAGGTAAAAGGATCTTCCGTCCCTCCTGAATGTCCTTCTCTATTTCCAAAGTCTCAAGGACTCGTTTCACACCCACTTTCGCTGCCTGGGTCAAACCGTAAGTCTCAAGAATGTCATTGATAGGACTATAGAGAGAAGCAAGGTAAGAGATAAAGACCACGAGTTCACCGACAGACAAAACTCCGGAGAGAACATGCCGCGCGCCCACCCAGACAATCAGCGCGGTGCCGATGGCTATGACGAGGCTGATCACCGCGCCATAGATCGTTTGAAGATTGTACAAGCGGAGCTGTGCCGCCAGACTCGCTTGGCTCGACTCCATGAAGCGGCGATGCTCGTCTTCTTCTCTGGTAAACGCCTGAATGATTTTGATCGAAGACATGGCGCGCTGGACCATGGAGTACACGGCGCTCTCTTTCTGTCGAGAAGTAACGGCAGCCGAGGTTATCTTGCGATTCAAAAGCCAGATGGAAGCGAACAGAGGCGGGCAAATGCTTAGCGCCAAGAGCGTCAGCTGTAGATCGAGCTGAACCATGATGATAAACATCCCCACTAAAAGCACGGTGGCCGAAACAATAGGAAAGATGCCATTCATCGTCAGGGTTTGAATGGATAAAGTATCAGCGGTTACGCGATAAAGGAGATCTCCGACTTCTCTTCGATTATGAAAAGAAAGCGAAAGCCGCTGGAGATGCGCGTAAAGATCGCGCCTGAGGTCATTGACCATCTTCTGTCCGATGGTGATGGTCGTTTTGTTGCTTACAAAATTCGCGAGCCCCAGCAGAAAGTAGATGAAGACCAGCGCCAGGCAGGAAAAGACCAGCAATTCGCTGATTGACAAACTGCGAAGGAGAAGAAACTCTAGGGGTTTGTCACCAAGCACATTGTCGATGACGAGTTTGACCGGCCACGGCTTCAAAAGCTCGAGCGCGCCGATGAGCAGGATTTGAAAGAGGGCGAAGATGAACGCGTACCGGTAGGGCCTCAGATAAAATAAAATCTTGTGCCCGAGAGGAGACATTAAGCGAGCATACCTTCCAATGGGTTTTGCTGAGACCGCATCATCCGGATCGTGTAACCCGGAATCGCAGTCCCGCAATCCAAGACCTATTAAGAACACGGCTGGTAGAAGGCGCCCGCAGGGAAACTTCATCCGGCGCTTGGACCGGCAAGAGTTGCAGTTTGTGCGCTACGGCCTCGACGACGCGATAGAGCGCCTGACCGATGTGAAACTTTTGGTACACGATTGCGCCACAATGAACGAAGCCAACGAGCGTTGCCGTCATTGCGATGGTCGGCATCTCCAGCAACGTGGCAAGCCCGGCAACCAAGGCGTAGAACGAAACACAGCTTATGGAAACCCTCGACATCCGCACCGCGCATCGCACCCTCAAGAGCCGCTTTGGACCGCCGTGATTTTCCGTGGCCACTTTGAGCTGCGCTTTCGCCCAGGGCCCCTGGCAGATTTCCAGATCCCAATCGCTCCAACCCTGATCCACGGCGATGAGATATTTTCGCGGCAAGAGAGATTCCATCACGCCATGGAGAAGACTTTCTTTTTCATGCCCCTCCTCGTTCCAATAAGCGAGATAGAACGCGCGTTCGTGCAACAAAATGCGCGGCGGCTGGACGGCTCCATTGGGCGTCACGGCTTTTACCTCTCGGTGGCGCCGGATCCGGCAGCGATATCGCTCGAATGTCCTGACCAGCGGTCCTAAATAGATGAGAAGAGCAACCAGGAGAGTGGCCCGAATCCCGCGGTAGGGTGGCGCGATACGAGCCTTAAGAGCGCTGGCGCAACAGCGGCCAAGCGTGAGAAGGAAAGGCACAGTTCCCAGCCAAAAAACGCCTCCCAATGAAAATGCACAAGCCACCAGCAGCGCCGAAATTACACTCCACTCGAGCGTCAGCGGAAGATATGAGACCAGCGAAACAGGAGGTTGGTACAGTGTTTGAAACAGCCCGCGGCCAAACACTCCGAAGTAGATTCTCGGCTGCCGGCTCAAGAAAAAGCTGGAGATGTCGCCGTAGATTCTGCCGAACCATCGCGACTGGCCGAGGACATTGAAGCGATAGGGGTGCTTGAAATAGAGGAGCGCTTCCGCTTTGCCGTAACCTCTCTGCTGCTTCAGGTAATCGCGTACCGTATTGCGGCGAAAATGCCAGACCACCGCAGACGGACAGAAACCGATCTTGTAGCCCTTGTTTTGAAGCCGCCAACAAAGATCCACATCATCTCCCGCCGCTCGAAACACCGGATCGAAGCCATCTATGGCTTCCAACGCATCACGGCGAAATGCCATGTTACAACCCGGTATGTGTTCGGCCACTTCGTCATCCAGCAGCACATGCGTGGGCGCGCCGGGTGAGACGGCCACGCATGACGGTACCAGAGAATCGTCGGGAGGAGGGAGATTGGGTCCACCCACAGCTGCGAAGTCCGAAAATTGAAACCGCGCCACAAGATATGTGAGCCAGTCCTGATCGGCCATACAGTCGGCGTCGGTATACGCAATAATTTCTCCCCTCGCGGCGCTTAAACCGACGTTCCGCGCCGCGCTCAAACCTTGATTGTCTTGGTTGATTAATCGGATGTAGTCATAGCGCTCGCAGATTTCGCGCGTACTGTCGGTGGAGCCGTCGTTGACGACGATCACCTCATAATTTGGATAATTGAGTTTTTCTAAGGACGCGAGACAAGCATCCATCGTGCGCTCTGCATTATAGGCGCAAACGATGACGGAGACCTTCGAGTATGCGGGTACGGGCGGCAGCAGGGAACCATCGTAACAATTTTTCACGGCCCAGAAAGCAGGCTTGCGCTGGCGTTGCCGATCCACCAAGCCGAAGGCCCAATTTTCAACTTGGAAGCCTTCCGGGCCGGAGAATGCATGCCAGTCATCGGTCCAGGAAAAAATTACTGTGCCTGCGATACCCGTCTCAAAACCAGCGCGCACTTGCCAAGAGAGAGTCTTTGCCTGACGATCGCGCCCTTCCCGGATGGCATCGATTCCGATCTCGGTCAAGACCAGGGGACGATCAACCGCCAAGTTATGGAGGTGTAAGAGATAGCGACGAAAGTCCGGCTCCCGATGAAGGTAGACATTGAACGCGAGGAAATCCGTGAAATCGACCTCAAGGTATTCGGTAGAAGGAAAATTTGCGTAGCTCACAAATGTAGCGGGGTCGAGGGATTTCGCGGTATCGAACAACTCGTGGAGAAATCCACGAACGCGCTGGGGCCCGTACCATCGCACGATTTCCGGCGGAATCTCATTGCCGACCAAGTACGCGAGAATCGCAGAGTGACCTTTGCACGCTTTTACCGCGCGTTCGATGTTGCGGCGGATCTCAACCCCCGTTTGGGGCGAATCGAGAAAACAAAGATGCTGAGACCAAGGAATGCCCGTGATGACTCTGAGTCCGTAAAATGCCGCCGTATCGAGGAGCCAATTCGGGGGCGGCGTGAACGTACGCAGGCAATTGGCTCCAAGCTCCGTCATCAATTCAAAATCGGCATCGACCACTGTGGGATCTGGAAAAGGCACCCCTTGGCGCGACAATGCGAAAGGCCCGTACGTAACCCCCTTCAAAAAAAACTTTTCTTCGTCGACAAAGAAGAATCTGCCCCGCCTAACCACCTTCTCAGACCCGCTCAACGATGCAAGACGCGGCTCGACAAGGGGTGGCATCGGCAGGCTCACGATAGATCGCTCCTTCTCTTTCTCTCTCTCTTAGGTTACAGACGGATGGAACCGATGCGGCACAAGAGGGCCTGCCTGTTCCACAGTGATGGCAAACGAGCGCAACTATGATGCCATACAGGGACACGAGGGACATTCGCCGATTTTACAGGAGCTTAGTTCTCTCCGAGAGAAAAATGAGGATAGAAAACTGTAGGTTTTCCCCTTCATTTCGCTAATGATTCTTCCCCAGTTTTCGGACAAGAAATCATGATCTCGCCCGGCGATTCGGCTCTCGCTAGGCGGGTGAAAATTTGCTTGAGAAAGATATGTGTTGCTGCAAGGAGAGCGCAATGATTTCTAGCGAACGAACAAACGTCGGTCAAGTGAGACCGATCTAGACGTCATGGTTGTTTGCTTTGGATTTGCTCAACTCGCTTAGGTTAATCAATGTGGCCGGTTTTGTTCCAGTTTGGATCTATGACGATTTGCAACTTTGGAGCATTTACTTCTCTTGTCGCGCTTTTATCCCCCTGAGTCGTTCATGGAGAGCTCAAGCGCAACGGCTACAACTCCGAGATGGCTTCGCGGTCGTCGTTGCCGCCGTCGGCGGACCAGCGGAGCAACTGTTTTCGCCAGTGAATAAAGACGCCTCGCGCCGGCGCGCTTTTGGTACAGCTGCACGACCTCCTTATCGCGGAGCAGGTCCTTGATCGCCTTCTCTAGTGTTTCGCCTCACCCCATTGCAGGTGCGCTCTCGAACTGGTTTTCAGCTCAAGGACTAGCGTCGGGAACAGGCTTAGGCTCAGCTCCCCTACAAGTTTTCTTCCTATCTGTCTTTAAATCCCATCTCCCTCTGCGCCTCTCGAAGCACCGTCAGATCGGCGATTTCATTGATCGAAACTTCGCGGCTGACATTCGCTGCCTTTTTCGCCTCATCGATCGCGATACGCAGGCCCGCTTCAGGCACACTGCCGTCGTCGTTGAACGACTTCGCCGCGCCGTCGTAAGTGGCCGCCGCGGTTTCTTTGTCGATCTTCATCCACTGCATCATGACCTGAATAGTGCCGTCGCGGTTCTGATGGATGTACCGGTTGGCCTTGATACCCGCTCTGATAACACGCTTTAGCTCGTCGGGTTTTTCTTTGATCTTTTTCACGCTAGCAACCAGTCCGGTGTTGGGATAACTGAAAAGGTCGTAGGCCCGCGCGAGCACCACGTAGCCCAACTTCTTGCCCAGATAATCCACGGGCGTAGAGCCGGCCGTCGCGATAGTCAAACCCTGCTTCAGCGCGGCAAAACGCGTTTCGAGCGGTCCGGTGGCAAGGAATTTTACATCCTTGTCCGGGTCGAGACCGTAGTGTTTCAACATCATGCGCACCGTGCTCTCGAGACCGCCGCCGATGCTGTTGAGCCCGATCGTTTTCCCCCTGAGATCCTGGATCGTTTTAAATTCCGGGCGAGCGATGATCGCGGTGGTAAGTCCCGGCGTGAAACAAGCCACGACTCGGACCGGAATACCCCGCATCGCAGCGGCGATGGCGGGACTGACGACGGTGTGATAGTCGATTTCGCCGCTGGTCAGCGCCGGCAAGGCCACCGCGGAACGGATCCTGATCATCTCCGCTTGCAGACCTTCTTCCTTAAAAAAGCCCCGCAGCTGGGCCAAGGGGAGAGTAAACGTCGAAGAGTTAAAATCCGGATAGCCGATCCTGATTTTATCCAATGCTTGGACCGGTGTCTGAAGGAGAAAAAACATCGACAACGCCAGCAGAGTTTTTTTCATAGGTTGACCCTTTCAAGTTCCATATGGGTTGTGTTTGCGTCTCTTGAGGTCATGACACGCACATGCGGCACGTGCAGGGAATAAGGGGCAGCTATCCTGCCAATTGTTACTTGCATCCGCACTAAATTGCCGAGGCGCTTAATGCCGTTCCCTTTTGATGATCTCAATGGAACGTTGAAGTACTGGGTCCTGCGTAACGTCACCCCACACCCGCTGCTCCCCCCCGGAAAGTGTCTCCACCGAGACGTCCGGTAGCAGGCCAATGTTGTCAACAGAGTTTCCTTTCGGGGTAAACCAGCGGGCGGTCGTAAGTCTTAGCATCGAATCGCCAACAAGGGGAAGTACCGTTTGGATCGTGGCGTGACCATGCGTTCTTGCCCCAACGAGCTTAGCTCGACCCGCTTCCTGTAATGTTCCAGCGACCAATTCGGCTCCAGCAGCGGTATTTTTGTCTACGAGGATTACTAGCGGAAGATCGAGTCTCGGCGTGACGTCATCACTACTATAGCGTTGGTTGGATTGTTCGGGTGCGCGCGCTTTCGTGTAGGTGATCAGCGTTCCGCGCTGCAGGAATTTTCCCGCCACTTGCGGTGGCTGAACTAACAGACCTCCCGTGTTTCCTCGGAGATCCAAGATGAGGCGTTGCAGCCCGCCTTTTTCCAGACTTTGCAAAACTGATTCTAAGGATCGGACAACATCCGCCGTAAACTGTCGAATGGCAATGAGACCAATACCGCTCTCTATGACGCGGCTTTGAATAGACGGGATTCTTACCACAGCTCTTTGCAAGTTGAAATCCTTCGGTCCTAGCCAACCGTCCCGAATGACAGTCACGGTAATACCGCTACCCACCTTTCCACGTAGTAGCCGCACGACGTTACGTAATTGCATATCTCTCGTGGAAATCCCGTCAATCTTGAGTATACGGTCGCCACTGGACAGTCCGACGCGCTGCGCTGGTGTACCGTCAATCACACTTACTATCCAGGGCTCATTAGCCTGTAATCTCAACTCCACTCCTATGCCCCCTAAATCACCAACGACGTCAGTGCGAAGTTCACGAGTGCTGGCTCGATCCAGAAAGGACGATTGAGGATCCATGTGAGCGACGGCGCTCTCAAGCATAGCCGACTCAAGCACCTCTTCCGAGATTTCAGGCGCGAGTTGCCGGGCGACGTCGTATACGAACTTAACATCCTTGAATGACGTGTCCTTGTCGGGACGTGGAGAAAACGTTTTCCAGGACAATGAATCCCCTGATAAACGATAACCAATCAAGAGATCTTCTCCGGATTGTTCAGTGACTAGCGAGTCTGGTGCGAGTAATTTTGTTAGTCCGAGAAGGGCTCCGTAACGGAGTTTGGAAAAATCGGGATCGTCCACGTAATGGGAATCAATGATTGAAAATGCCCGGGAGGTGACCTCCAGGTTGCTTGGCCACGAATTTCCCGCCAGAGGAGCGCAACCCAAAAACAGGAGAAAGCCACTAAGCAGTACGCTGCCGATCAGTTTCACTCGAAAAGCGCATGCCGAGGTTTTTATTCTTTTTCCGTGTTTCACAGGAAGGCCTCCGGAATTAGAGAGGCTATTGAGTCAGTCCTATCCCTTTCATCAAGCGCGGACGACAAGCTGCACGGAGATTTTTAATATAGGCGGCATTTGAAACAAAACAACTCATACGGCAGCGACTCCCCGGTCAATTGTCTGGCGCGATCCTCGACCGCTTGATCTTGGCCAACGCCGCGCTCAGGTGTTGCAAGGTTAAAGGCCTTGGCTGGTCAAAATTATCCTGCCGCAACGCCTGCATCTTCGCCCGGTGGCATATCGACTCCAGTTCGGCCCCGGAGAACCCTTCGGTATCGGCGGCCACCCCTTGCATCAATTCTTCCAGGCTTACCTTGTTGTCCAGGATGACATCTCTAAAGTGTATGCTCAGTATCTCTCTTCTCTGGGTCTCGTCCGGCAATGGCACGAGAATGTGAGCGCCGAACCGCCTGGCTTGAAGGAGAGCCGGGTCAATCAAATCGAAACGATTGGTTGTTCCCAACACCACAATTCCACTCATCGGCTGGATACTGTCCATTTCGGTGAGAAGCTGGCTGACCACCCTCTCGGCAGCTTGTACGCCGCTATCCCTGCCCCTACGCGGCGCAATCGTGTCGATCTGCTCGAAAAGAACAATGCAGGGAACCACCCGATGGGCTAGCTGGAAAATATATCTAAGCTCAGCTTCCGATTCCCCCAACCATTTTGAAAAAATTTCAGGACCTTTTACCAGGATAAAGTTGGCTTGGAATTCATTCGCCACGGCCTGAGCCAGTAGGCTCTTGCCGGTTCCAGGTGGACCATGCAGCAGAATTCCCGGTGGCGGTTTTATTTTGCCAGCCGCGAAACCCCCGCCCTTTTTGAGAGACATCCGGACAAGTTCTCGTAGCTCCTCTTTGGCTTCCCCGAGACCGCCAATATTATCCCAGCTGACGTCCGGCACAGTTACCAAAACTTCCCGCATCGCCGAAGGACGAACCTTGGCCAAGGCATCCTCAAAGTCCGTCTTCTCCACTGCCAGCTCTTCCAAAGCGCTCTGGGGAAAACTGGCATAGCCTGCGCCATCACCAAACTTCCTGCGCATCGCATTCAAACCGGCTTCACGGCATAACTCCATCAAGTCGGCGCCTACGAAACCATGCAGCAGCTGTGCGATCTCGTCGAGATATTCAAATGCTTCCTCCGAAAGCGGCATAGCCCGGCTATGAATACGCAGTATCTCCAGTCGGCCGGCGCTATCCGGGGGACCAAAGAAGATCTCGCGGTCAAAGCGGCCGGGACGGCGAGTCGCGGGGTCCACCGAGTCAAGACGATTGGTCGTCCCGACAACGATGACTCCTTCCATTTTCTGCAGGCCGTCAAGTAAAGTCAGCAACTGGGACACCATCCTCATCGTCGTGGGCGATCCGCCTTCGCTGCGCTTGGGCACGATCACATCAAGCTCGTCGATGAGAATAATCGACGGGGTATGATGACCGGCTTCGTGGAAGATTTCGCGCAGATTGGTTTCAGTCTCGCCGAACTGGCTGCTGACGATTTCCGGGCCGTTAATATAAAAGCAATGGGCGTCAATTTCATTGGCGGCCGCCAAGGCTAGATGAGTCTTGCCTACGCCTGGCGGTCCGTGAAAGATGACGCCTCGCGGTAGCGTGATACCCAGGTGGGCATAAACTTGCGGGAAGCGAAGCGGTATCTCGATCAACTCCTTTAGCAGCTTGATTTCATTACGCCGCCCGCCGACATCTTCATAGGTCACCTCGGAGTCGTGCCCATGCTCATGCTTGTGCTCGTCCATCGACGAGCCGGTGCGGGAGACGAACTCAATCTTGGTGGTGGGCGTTACTACGCCTGGGCCGGGCTCAACCAGGGCAACCTTGAAGGCAGCACCTCCCGCCTCTATCGGGAGACTCGCGAAGATGATCGAGCCTGCGCAAACCGGCAACGAATCCGTGGTCAAAGTATCTTGAAGATGGCTCTCTAATTGGCGCACGGGGAGAGAAATACCGATCAAGGGCTGGAGGCAAACCCGGCTGGCCGGCTGAGCGCCTCTCCTCTCTACCTCTACACCGTCCTTAAGAGACACTTTGATGGACTCGCGCAGGTATCGGTCGAGACGGATGGTGCCCTTTCCTGCATCCTCAGTGAAAGGGGTTGCTACCTTAGCGAGTGCCGTTCTGCCGGAGTGGCTGCGGATCTCGACGATGTCATCAATGCTGACGTTCGCCTCCGCCATGGCGGACGGATCAAGAAAAGCTAGGCACTTGCCATTGTGTTCGGCGAGCCCGCGATGGACGGTTAATAACACCATGTCACCCCAATGCTGGTTCAGTGTGAATTATGATGAAGGTTATAAATGACTTTACATACCCCTCACCCTGGCCCTCTCCCCCGTGGAGTATTCACCACAGTCGAGATTTTAGACCCCGATCGAGTAGTTACTCCACGGGGGGAGAGGGAACCCAAAAGTCTCCCCTCCCTCGACGGGAGGGGACTAAGGGGAGGGTGCTATTCATGGATAATCCGGTGAGTTTTCCAACTGCTCAAGGCCGCAGGCCATGTCTACACCCAGGATGTCATACCAATTCGGCTCCGCCACCGCCAGTTTGACCGGCCGGGCGGGGTCCGCGTTAAAATGTTGGACGATGGTGCCGCCCTTTCGGATGGGCATGATCAGCAGATCCTCCTCTTCCCAGTCGTATCTCACTCCATTCAGCAGGCTATAGCCTTTACCTTCGACGATGTAGTGAATGCGGCTGCCCTGATGCTTCTGTTGGCCGCTGCGGCCTCCAGGCGGAATATCTTGTGTCCAGAAAAGGATGTGGCGGCAGCCCACGTCAGTGAAAGAGGGATGGATATACCAGCGGTAAAGTCCCATGCGGTTGCGTTCCACCGGGCAGTCCTTTTCCTCGATCACCATTTTGGCCTTGCTCATTTGCTCCCGCCACTCGTCCCTCCGGCGCAGGAGGTCGTCGAGCAGTGTGTCCGGCGGCCCCTTCAAAGAGATGTCATAGCCGCGGACTCTGGCGGTTTCCGGGACGAAGTCCTCGGGGCGGTAGAGTTTGCCATTTCTGGGTCCCTTCCAATCCGGGGAATCGTCCACCTGCCTCGTCTCATAAGCCAGCGGCTCCATAAAGGGCCAGAAGCGGACCACCAGCTTGCCGCAGGGCTGTCCAGGGTCGAGGTTGAAATGCTGGTGGACATTCTCATAGCGCGTGATCGGAATCAGCTCCAGATCGCCGCGCCGCCATTCGAAACGCATATCGTTGTTGACCGTGCAGCCGTGCCCTTCCAGAACGTAGAAGAGCACGCCTCCGCCCGTATGGCTGTGCTTGCCCCGCCGGATTTTCTCCATGCCCGTCCGGGTGACGATCCAGCCCGG
>Ga0326597_10000510_pt1 | contig 69244 bp, 60 predicted proteins | sample RVTome_12_FD_203789 | JGI IMG/M metagenome (GOLD analysis project Ga0326597, IMG submission 203789) | Soil microbial communities from uranium-contaminated site in the Upper Colorado River Basin, Wyoming, United States - RVT100D185 | ecosystem: Environmental > Terrestrial > Soil > Contaminated >...
CGCCATGACCTGGAGCTGCTTGAGAACCGTCTTAGAAATAGAGGACTCCGGGGGAGGCTCCTTGCCATGCAATCCCATGGAGGGCTCGGTTGGCGGGAAGAAGTGGAGTTTCAGCCGGTGCGGGCGTTGGCCGCGGGCCCCGTGGGAGGAGTCATGGGCTCGGCGAAGCTTGGGGCCTTGTCCAGCGACGCCAATGTGATCTGCACGGATATGGGCGGGACCAGTTTTGACGTCGGGCTCATCATCGATGGCCAGCCAAGGTTTTCTAACGAAGCGGTCATCGAGAGGCACAGGATTCGGATACCCACGGTGGAGGTCAACTCCGTGGGAGCGGGCGGCGGGAGCATCGCTTTTGTCGATCCGGCGACCTCGGAACTCCGCGTGGGGCCGCAAAGCGCAGGCTCGATACCGGGTCCCGTGTGTTACCGGCGCGGGGGCTTGGAGCCTACGGTGACCGATGCCGATGTCGTCCTGGGGCGGATCGACCCTGAGAGTTTTTTTGGCGGCAGGGCACTGCTGGATAAGAACGGCGCCCTTGCGGCAATCCGCGAAAAGATAGCCCGTCCCCTGGGAATGGATCTGGTGGAAGCTGCCAAAGGCATCCTGGACATTGTGGACGCCCGGATGGCGGATCTTGTGCGAACCCTGACGGTTGAGCGGGGTTACGATCCTCGTAATTTTGTCCTGTTCGCCTACGGAGGCGCGGGTCCCACCCACGTGGGGTCCTATGCGCGGGAAATTGGGGTCAAGAAGGTGGTGATTCCCATGTACGCATCCGTGTTGTCCGCCTTCGGCATCGCCGCCTCGGATTTGCGGCGTCACTATTCGCGAGCCCAACCCATGCGCGAACCCTTTGAAACGGCGAAGATCATGGCCGCGTTGGAGGAACTCGAACAGAGCAGTCGTCTCGATTGGGCCAGGTCCGGTTTCGACAGGGAGCGGGTCTCCACCTTGCGGTTTGTAGACATGCGCTTTCACTATCAGGTCCATGAGATCCGGGTCCCGGTCGTTAAAGAGGACGGCGTGGACATGGCGGAGGGATTAATCCGGCGCTTCGTGTCTCTCTACGAAGAAACCTTCGGGGTGGGCAGCGCCATACGGCAAGCGGGTACGGAGATCCTGACCTTTCACGTGGTGTCGGTCGCCCCGGCGACGAAAATGGCGCTCCATAGAACGGAGCTCTTCGGAGGCGGAGCCCGGCCAAAGCCCATGGCAAGCAGGAGGGTCTATTTTACCGATTCCTTCGATGAAACCCCCGTTTATGGGATTCAAAATCTGCATGCGGGCCAGGGGTTTCCGGGCCCTGCCATTATCGAAGCGTCCAATACCACCATTGTCATCCATCCGCATCAAAGTGTCGAAATCGATGAATATATGAACGTTGTCCTGGCTGTGAAGTAAACAGTGAAGGCGCCGAATTCTTAAATTCCTCGGTAAGGATCAACCATGCGGGATGCCGTCACCTTTGAGATCCTGCGACACCGTTTCACGACCATCGTTCGGGAAGGGGCCATTGCGCTGAGGAACGTTTCCGGCTCTCCCACGGTGGCCCTGTCCAACGACTGCAACGTCGCCCTGCTGGACGAGAACGGCGAGGCGGTTATTGTGGGACCCACCATCGTAACCCATGCCCTCGGCTGCATTTATGCCTCGAAGTACATTCACCAAACCTATGCGGACAATCCGGGGATCTCCCAAGGAGACCTCTTCCTGACCAACGATCCCTACATCTGCACCCCGCACCAGACCTGTGCCGTGGTAGTGGGGCCGATTTACTGGGAAGGAGCGCGGGTGGGTTGGACCGGGGCCGGCATCCATGTTGCGGACGCAGGCGGCCCGACCCCCGGCCAGGTCTCCCTCGGCGCGCAATCGATTTGGGAGGAGGCCCTTCCTCTTCCTCCCGTGAAGATCGTCGAGGGCGGCAGGATAAGGCGGGACATAGAACAGGACTATCTCAGACGATCTCGAACACCTGCCCAGAACGCCATTGATTTAAGGGCGAAAATCTCGGCCAATACCATTATGCAGCGACGGTTCTGCGAAGCCGTTGAACGATACGGTCTGGAGGAAATCCGCGAGACCATGGCGCGGATGATCGACACGACGGAGACCCGGTTGCGGTCGCTGCTAAGCGAAATTCCCGACGGCTCGTGGTCCGACGTCGCGTACCTTGATTATTTCGATCGTGAGCGTCTTGAGATCTACGTCTGCCGTCTCACGCTGACCAAGGAGGGGGATTGCCTGACCTTCGATTTCTCCGGTTCCTCGCAGCAGGCCCCCGGGGTGATCAACGTGACGCTACCGGCATTGGAAGGTTACGTGATACGCGCGGTCATGGCCGTTTTCGGCTTCGCCATTGCCCCATGCCCGGGGGGCGTTTTTCGCGTGTGCCGGGTACTGGCCGAACCGAGCACCTTCGTGAACTGCTCCTGGCCCGCCGGTGTCTGCAAGGGAACCACGTCGGGGACTTACGCGGTGTTCCAGGCGGTCACGAGCTGTTTGGGGCAGATGATGAGCGGTGGAAGGATGGAAAAGCGGGCGACCACCGCGCTCCGGGGCCACATGGCGCTTCTGGATTTCTCAGGGACAGATCAATACGGCCAGAGGTTTGCGGGGGTTTTCACCGATTGCGGGTTGGGAGCGGGAGGCGGGGCCAGGGGAACGCAAGACGGCATCGATACGGGGAGCGGCAGCGAGCCGGAAGTTAGCATCCCCAATGTGGAGACCAACGAGCTTCGCTACCCCATGCTCTACCTGTATCGCAGGCAGGGCACGGACTCGGCGGGGGCCGGCAAGCACCGGGGAGGCGCGGGCATTGCCGTGGCCATCAAGCCTCACGGCGTCGCCTCTATCCCTCACTTGATCTTGCATTCGCACGGCATTGCCTGCCCGAGTTCCCTGGGACTGGAAGGGGGGTACCCCGGCGCGTGCAACGAGATGGTCATCCTGCGCGGGTCCAAAGCATCGAGCCTGTTTCAACGGGGCATCGTGCCTCAGAGTCTCGATGTCTTGGAGGGCGAGAAGGAGGTCCCGAAAGCCTTTGGCCGCAACTGGCTCGACGGCGACGATGTGTTCCATTGCAGCGCCTCCGGAGGAGGAGGATGGGGAGACCCCCTCGAACGGGACCCGCGAGAGGTCGAGCGGGACGTGAAGGAGGGGTTGGTGTCGGTGAAGTGGGCGAAGGAACTCTACGGGGTGGAGTGCGATCCCTCGGCGTCATTGGATGTGGAGGGGACCGTCAGGATGAGGGACGGCATACGCCGGAAACGGGTCCCCCGGTCCGCTCTCGACACCGCGCCCGTTGAGGCTGCATCTTACCCGGCCTTTGTGGGGGACGTTGCCGATATCGAAGGCAAACTCAGGGGCGAATTTCGCGGTCAATGCCGCGGTTGCCGTGCGCCTCTGTCCCATCGCAGCTTCTTTTTAATCCCTTGGACCTCGGTGTCCCCCTACTGTGGGTGCCTTGCCGCGGACGGGTTGTTTGAGCTGGCGGGGTGGTTCTGTGATAGATGCCTCAAGTTGGACAGGGTGAAATGCTATCCAAGAGGCGGTCATTCTCAGTGATAAGGTCAGACAGAGGAGCGATTTCATGAGTCTTTTTGATGAACTGCTCAAGCTTCGGGACGAGCAGCGGTCGGTAGCGGAAAAGCAGCCCATTGTGCTGAGGGGACGGGACGTTCCGTGGGAGGAAAATCAGCACGGTAAGATGAAGTGGTTTTTGCATCCCTGCCTCGAAAGCGCGCGGAACGCCTACGTGCTTTACGTCCAGCAGGTAAGCCCCGGCTGGAAGAGCGGCCTCCAGCGCTGCCAGGGGGGAATGTTATTTTACGGGCTTGAGGGCAGGCTTAGAACCCGAGTGAACGGCGAGCTCTATGAGTGGGGAGCCGGCGATCTCCTGACTCTGCCCATCTTGAGGGACGGCGTGGAGTACCAGCATCTCAATGTGGGCAAAGGCTCCAATGCTTTCCTCCTCGCGTGCGAGATCAATACCGCCCATTCCTTGGGCGTGGACAAGGGTTCGGGCTTTGAGGAACTGGAGTCCAGCGGAATGATAACCGAGAAGGACCTGGCCCGACCGACGGGACAACGAGTGCCCGATCCGGTGCGGCGAACCGATGTCCCGAGCAGCTTGGCGAGCCAGTACGACCGTGACTTCGCCAGCTGGATGAAGATTCGTGAAAGGTATGAGAAGGCAAACCTTTTAATCCGTGGCGCGGAGATGAGTTGGGAGCAGAATCGAATGGGCAAGGTGTGCTATTACTTGAACCCCGAATTCCAGCAAAACGCCCTGTTGGATTGGACGGTCTTTGCCCAGGACATTCGGATTCACTCAGGAAAGCATATACACCAGGGGGGATTGATCATCTACGTGACCGAAGGAGAAGGCTACACGGTTTGCGACGGTAAACGGTACGATTGGGAGGCGCACGATCTCATCCTTTTCCCGGTCAAACCCGGTGGGGTGCAGCACCAGCACTTCAATACCAAGGCTGGCGCGAGCTGCCGGTGGATCGTTTTATTTTACTGGCCCTGGTGGGAGCAGGTGGCCTCGGAGTTTGTCCAGATGGAGCTGCATCCCGATTTTGTAGAAGGGAAGGACGGCCCCTCCAGGTGAGACGCCGGCCAAGCACTTGATAATTATTCCATCGCCGCTGCATGTGAATCTCCAGGCCGTCATGGCATCCGTCATGCCAGACTCAAACCCGAGGCCCAAAAGTAGGGCTCGGGTGATGCAATGGGCGGCACAGGCAGGCCGAGAACGGAGGTTCGCCATTGGGTGATACGAAACGGGACATAGAGGCGGCGCTTGATTTACGGGCTTTCCTCGAACGGGTCAAAGCCCGCGGGGAGCTCCAGGAAATTCAAGGGGCCCACTGGGACAGGGAGATCGGCGCCCTCACGGAGATCTATGCGGGGACAGCCCGCCCGCCCGCTCTGCTCTTCGATGGCATTCCGGGTTATCCACGAGGGTATCGGGTGCTCAGCAACGTCCTGATGTCTCCGATGCGGGAGGCCCTGGCGCTTGGAATGCCGCCCCAAGTGACCGGCATAGAATTGGTAGAAGCCGTGAAGGCGCAACTGGGAAGCCTCCAACCGGTGCCGCCGCGCGAGGTCGCGGAGGCCGCGTGGTTGGATCAGTCGGTTCGCGGCCCCGAGGTTGATCTCTTCAAGTTTCCGGTTCCCCAGTGGCATGAGGACGACGGCGGGCGATACATCGGCACCTTCGATTCGGTCATCTGTCGAGACCCTGACACGGGTTACGTCAACGTCGGGACCTACAGGATCCAGCTCCATGACGAGAGGCACGTGGGGCTATTCATGGTTCCGGGAAAGCACGGGGACCTGATCGCTCGGAAATATTGGGCCAAGGGCGAGGATTGCCCTGTGGCCATCCTCTGCGGCATCCCGCCCGGGCTGATCCTTGCCAGCGCCGTGGGCATTCCCTGGAAGGTCAGCGAATATGACTTTCTGGGCGGTCTCTTGGGGGCGCCGGTCCCGGTGCACAAGGGGGTGGTGACGGGGTTACCGGTCCCGGCATCGGCGGAGATCGTATTGGAAGGGTACGTACCCCCTCCGGACCGGATGGCCCGGGTAGAGGGGCCCTTCGGGGAATGGCCCGGCTATTACGCCTCCGACGCGCACCGTGCGCCCGTGGTTCGGGTGGAGGCCCTGCACCATCGGCAGGATCCGGTCTTGACGGGGGATCCGCCCCTGAAGACCTATTTGAACAGCCAGGTCTACATGTACATCCGGTCGGCCAACATCTGGACCGCCCTGGAACGAGCGGGTTTGCCGGAGATACAGGGCGTCTGGTTCCCGCATCAGGGGAGGTTCGTCGTGGTAGTGGCCATTCGGCAGCGCTACCCGGGCCACGCCAAGCAGGCGGGCTATGGGGTTCTTGCCACGAGGGACGGGGGAAGGGACGTACGCATGGTGATCGTCGTCGACGATGACATTGACATCACCAACATGGAGGAGGTGCTGTGGGCGGTGGGCTCGCGCTGGGATCCGAAAACGGCCTCTGAAATCGTGGACGTTGCTGCGAGCTCGCTCAACCCCCGGCTTTCCCCCGAGCAGAGGGAGCGCAAGGAGTGGGTGAGTTCCTGCATTGTCATCGATGCCTGCAGGCCCTATAACTGGATACAGGCGTTTCCCAAGGTCACCGGCGTCAGCCCGGAGTACAGAAGAGAAGTCCTGGCCAAGTGGTCCCATCTGAAAGGCCTGAATTCGCGAAGGCGCTGAGGCGGGTGTTGCACGAGGTCGTTTTACCGAAGTTGATTCCTAACTGACAGGGAGGGACGGTCATGCAAATTATCGATGCCGATGGTCACGTTAACGACGGGGCGTGCAGTGCGGAATTGGCGAGGTTCATGCCCAAGGGATGCCGGGCCTCGCAGATCTTTCCCATTCTGGATCACCTGCACTTTCATTACCTGAAGCCAACCTTCGGCCAGGGAGAGTTCGGTAATCCCGGGGCGCAGGAGTGGCTGGAGTTCTTGGAAAAGACCGGAATCGATTGGACCGTGCTTTACCCCACGTGGGGGCTCGCCATGGGCCGGTTTGTGTCCGAGGAGTGGGCCGTGCTCGCCTGCCGGGCCTACAACAACTGGCTTTACGAACGGTTCTTGAATCACAGTCCCAAGCTCAAAGGCATGGCCCTCATCCCTATACAGGACGTGGAGCGGGCCGTGGAGGAGCTTCGGCGGGGCGTCAAAGAGCTGGGCATGATCGGGGCCATGTTGCCGTCCAACGGGGAAGGCCTGAAGACCCACCTGGGGGCCAAGATGTACTGGCCGATTTACGAGGAAGCGGAGAAGCTGAACTGTTCCCTGGCCGTGCATGTTGGGGCGCTCCATCATCTGGGTATGGATACCTTCAGCACCTATTACCCCGTCCACGCCATAGGGCATCCGGTGGGCATCATGATCCAGGCCGCGGCCATGGTCTCCCATGGGGTCTTCGAGCGCTTTCCCAATTTACGGGTGGGATTTCTCGAGGGAGGAGCGACCTGGGTACCCTTTTTCCTGGATCGTCTCGACCGTTCCTATCACAAGGGGCATATGCAGGTGGACTTGGAGGGCGAGGTCCTGGGAGGACCCAAGCCCGGCGAGAAGGCCAGCGACTACTTCAAAAAACACATGCGCGAGGGCCGCGTTTACGTTGGCTTCGACGTGGACGACGACGGTCTGGGGTTCGCCGTGCAAAAGGCGGGTAGGGAGGGCTTTCTCTTCGGCAGCGATTTCCCCCATGAGGTCTTCGACGCCGAGAAATGCCGGCACGAGATCGACGAGCTCCTTCAGCGGGAGGACCTCTCCCAAGCGGACAAGGAGGCGGTGCTTGGCGGCAACGCCAGGCGGCTTTACGGACTCGCCGCTTGAGCGTCGAGGCGGGGGAGAGGAGGCCTTATGGTGCAAAGGAAGGATATCCTGGATGCGGTGGCTTCTTCATGGTGGGAGAAATCTCCCCGGATGATGGAGTTCGTGAACCATCATTTGAGCCCGGAGGGAGCCAGGATCTTTGCGCCCGAGCACACCTTCTTCGCCGCGCATTTCCCACGCTGGTTCGCAAACGTCATCGGCAACTGTCCCGTGTTGGAAGTGCGCCGTTACATTATCGGGAATATTTACGTTGAAGAAGTCGACGACCCGACCATCGGTGATACCCACTACGGCAGCATGGTCAAGTTCGGGGAAGGGCTTGGCCTGTCCCGGGAGGCGATTTTGAGCTACGTCCCGAGTATCCCCATGAGGATGGGGGTTCATTACTGGGACAACGTCAGCCGCACCCGCCCCTGGCTCGAAGGGTTTGCCGCCGTGGGCGCATTGGAACTGACCAACCACGGCGCGCTGGCGGCCCGATACGGGCAAAAGCCGTTAAACTCGCGCCGCAACTGGGCGCCCCTGGGGCTGGACAGGAAATGGCTCGCCCATTGGGAGGCCGCCGATGCCGCAGATCCCGATCAGGGCGGCCATGCGGAGGAAACGATTCGGATCATCGTCGAGAACGTAACCGGCGAGAATGAGAAAAAGGTCCTGTCGGCGGTGACGGAAAGCATAGAGGTCTTTCGTTACGTCTACGACACCATCGGCGACAGGGCCATCGCGGCGAGAGATAGATCAGACAGAGACAGAGATTAAGGCGGGGACAGCAACGGTTACGGATGGTCCGTATGAAATTCAGTAACGTAGGGTAACGAAGTGGTAATGGGTTGTAACGATTTACCGCAGGATCAGAGACGCGCGAGACTGGGCAAACAGTTACCAGGAGTTACCATTTGTTTTCCACGAATTACTGTAACTCTTTATAGTCGAGAGGAGACCGCGTCGTGAAGGCTCTATTTGTCGGGACCTTGGACGGCATATTCAAGGTGGTTCAGCCCGGCGGGAAATGGACGGTAGAAAGATCCGATCTGGCCGGAGCGGAGGTCAACGCCCTGGTCATCCATCCCGTAAAACGGGAAGTGGTCTACGCCGGAGTCCGGGGCGGAGGGCTGAGCAAAAGCGAGAATTCCGGGCGTAGCTGGCAAAGACTGGGCGACGGGGTTCTTTCGGACAAGGTGCGCGCATTGACCTTGGATCCCTCAAACCCGCAGGTCCTGTACGTGGGCACCGAGCCTCCCGGGCTCTGGAAGAGCGAGGATGGAGGTCGGACATGGTCGGAATTGGTCGGGCTGAGAGAGTTGGCTCTCGGGCGCGGCTGGACGTATCCCGTCCCCAAGATCGAACCCCACGTGCGCTGCATCACGGTGGATGCGAACGACTCCAAGCGAATCTGGGTGGCAGCCCAGGTGGGCGGCATCGCCATGAGCGAAGACGGAGGATCCACATGGACGGACGTGAGAGAGCCCATCGATATGGATGTGCACAACGTCGTTATCGATCCCCGGGAAAACGGCGTCCTGTACGCCGCCACGGGAGGGGGAGAGAACTTCCCCAGTGCGACCCCCTTCCCCAAGGGCCGTCCCCTCTATAGGTCAAAGGACGGCGGCAGATCCTGGCAATGCATTACGAAGGAGTTTACTCGCACCTATTCGGTTCCCGTCAGGGTTCATCCGAAGGATTCCCGGTGCCTGTTTCTCGGCGTGGCCGAAGAGCCGCCTCCGGTCTGGTTGCATCGCTCCAATAAGGCCAACGGCGCCCTGGTGCGGAGCTCGGACGGAGGCGGTACGTGGCAAACCCTTTTGTCGGGACTGCCGGACCCTTTCCTGAGCATGGTCGAATGTATTGACTTCGATCCGGACCGGCCGGATCGCGTCTTTATTGGAACGGGCGGTGAGGGCGCACGGTTTATCAATCTCAACCAAGGGGAGATCTATCACAGTCTTGACCGGGGAGACCACTGGGAAAAAATCCCAGTTGCTTTCCCCATCATCTACGCCCTGGCCGTTCAATAGGGGCTAGGCTGACTCTTGACAAACAAACAAAGACCCGTAGTACTTGTTACGGGGGGCACCTCGGGAATCGGCCTGGCGGTGCTCCATCGCTTTGCCCTGGAGGGCTATCGGCTGGTCTTTTGTGGCCGCCGTGAGCGCAAGGGAGCAAAGGTGGCCGCAGACCTCTCGCAAAGGTACGGGCGTCGCGCGATCTTCGTGCCAGCTAATGTGGGGGATGAGGAAACCGTAAGGCGCGTGATGGACGAAGGGCCCGGAAAATTGGGCCGGCTGGACGTTCTCTGCAATAATGCAGGAATCCAGAAAGTTGCTCCCATCGAGGACCTGAGCCCCCGCGCCTGGGATGAGGTGATGTCGACCAATGCCCGAGGCGCATTTCTCATGTCGCGCATGGCTTTACCCTACCTCCGGAAGGCCAGGGGCTGTATCGTCAATGTGGCTTCCACCGGGGGACTCGTGGGCTACGCGGGAGGATCGGCTTACTGCGTGTCCAAGGCGGCGTTGGTTATGCTCACCAAAGTTTTGGCCTTGGAATTGGCTCCTGCAAGAATCCGAGTGAACTGCGTTTGCCCCGGCGCTGTCCATACGCCGATGGTTCCATCGGGCAGCCTGAGGAGGGTTGCCAGCCGAATCCCTTTGCGGAGGGTTGGGCTGCCCCGGGAAATCGCCGAAATCATTTTTTATCTCTCTTCTATCCACGCAAAGCAGATTACGGGAGGTACCTTTGTCGTGGATGGAGGTGTCACCGCCGGAAGAGCGCGCCTGGCGGACTAACCCGTCGGACGGCGTAAAACGCGGTCCGTAATCGGACAGCGAGCTTCCGCGTGTTGGAATCTACGGGAGCTCTTTCGAGCAGGAATCCCCGGGGAAAATCCGTAAGGTTCCAGTGGGGACGATCCGACGCTGCAGGCGAGAGCGGCCGGTTATTTTAATACCTGTTGGATTTTTGCCGTCAGCTGAGAGGGAGTGAAGGGCTTTGACATATAGTCGTTGCACCCGTTTTGGAGACAGCGCTCCTTGTCCCTGACGCTGCTCATGGCGGTTACGGCGATAATGGGGATGGAAGCGGTTTTAGGATTCTGGCGGATCTGGCGGGTCGCTTCGATACCATCCAACACGGGCATCATGATGTCCATTAAAATGAGATCGGGTAGCTGCGACGCGGCCATCTCCACGGCCTCCCTCCCGTTTACGGCCAGAATGGAGTCGTATCCGGCATTTTCAACCAGCCTCAGCAGAATATAGGTCAGGTCGAGGTTGTCTTCGGCGATAAGAATGCATTTTCGCTTGAGCTTGGCCATCCATGTAAGTCCTTGATAAAACTATTTTATTTAAGGTTAGGCTACAGCAAAAGGGATGCCAATCGCTGAACGTATTACTGCCGGTGTCATTATGGCTCCCGTTGCTCCTTTTTGGCCCGCCTTTGGCCCGATTGTTTCTTCATCGAATCCGTTTTTCGGATCAATTAGGATCACCGTTGCCGAATCATTGTCCGGGAAGGGATGCGGTAACCGGAGCGAACTATCGCGCGAGGCCGAATAGACCCGGCGGCACGCTACCGAGACAAACCGGAGGAGAGCTTGAAATGGCGGTCAAACCGCAGGATGCACGCCGCGAGGATCAGCCGAAACTCGAGCGCCTGCAACAGCAGAATCATTTGTACGTTGATGGCGCGATTCCTCGTGAATCCGTACGCTTACGGTTACGGGGTGCCGAGATCTTCCAATATCACCGCTTTGGCCGCAGCGACGACCTTGCCCGTGGTCGGTTCTTTGACCGGAAGGTAAACAGGCACGGCGAAAACTCCGGCGCTCTCGTCGAACTCAAGGGACGGAAGGCGGTAGACCTTGCCCGTTTCGAAGACCCGTACCCACCAATCCTCGTCCGCCTGGTAGTAATCCGTGGTTTTGTTGGTCTGGCAGACGTTCAACCCGTGTGCGTCTGCCACGAAGATCTCGGCGAATCCTTTAAAGGTGTCTTGGAATAACTTGAGCTGGTTATTGCATTTGCTGTCTGTAAGCTTCGCCATGATCTCGTCGCCGGAGGTGCGCCATTGCCGGTCAAGGGCTTCAATTTCCGGCAGTGAGATTCCCCGATGGCGTTCATTGGAAGCGCGGACCGCATCCAGGATCGCTTCGTCCTGCAATTTTACTTGTAAAAGTTCCACGTCGCGTTGAAACTGACGCTCGAACTTCGCTCGTCGCTCAGCCCCCACGGAATCGTGTTTCCTCCAGTCGAAGCGAAAAGTACCCTGATCGTATTGGACGCGACGCCCCGAGCAAGCGATGATCTGGGAGGAAAACGCCAGCCAGCAGATCAGCAGAAGAGTTGGGGTGCGGAAGACAGCCGTTGATGACCGTGGCTGAGTTATAAAAACCGGAAGGCGCGCCTCCATCGAGGATACCCTATCTCAACCCGGGGACGCTGCGCAAGTGTGTTGTTGGCTGGTTAATTTGTGGGCCACGCCTCAGGTTGTTCGCCCGATCGAACGAACCGCATGAACCTCCAAGATTTATGATTTGAGCGGTTTTATGATATGGTAAGGACCATGAGCGAGGAGGCTACCATCGGGGTCGAACAAGACCGATCGTATATGCGTCTGGCGCTGCGCGAAGCGTGCAAGGGACTGGTCAAGCAGGAGGTCCCCATAGGGGCGCTGATCGTATACCAGGACGAGATCATTGGGACGGGCTACAACCGGTGCGAGGAGCGTCAGGAACCCACCGCCCACGCGGAGATCCTGGCCCTGCGGGAGGCGTCCCAGACCCTTAAGTCCTGGCGTCTGGAGGGGTGCACCCTATACGTAACCCTGGAGCCCTGCATTATGTGCGCGGGGGCGTTGGTTCAAGCGCGGGTTTCGCGCCTGGTGTTCGGATGCCCGGACCCCAAGGGGGGCGGCGTGGTCTCCCTTTATGAGATTTGCGACGATTCCCGCCTGAACCATCGGCTGGAAGTTGCCCAGGGCGTGATGGAAAAAGAATGTTCCGAGCTTCTGAGCAACTTTTTTTCGGAACTCAGGCGAAGGAACGAGATAACCGCCTAATCTAAATTCCCGCGCGCGGAGAGGTGGCCGAGCCCGGTTGAAGGCGCCTGACTCGAAATCAGGTTTACCCTAACGGGTAACGGGGGTTCGAATCCCTCCCTCTCCGCCAATCCTATAAGGCCTCCGAATCGTCAACCTACGCGCTGCGCAAGCGCCTCCAACTTTACAGGCACCGTTCAAAACGCCCACGGTAGATATCGGCTCGACGTCGGGCTTCAGCACCGGGCCTCGTTCCGGCCTCTAAGACAATCATCGTTGTAAATAACGCATGGTACCGTTATAAGGCTTCTAAATTGGGTCGTTGAAAAAACAATTAAAATAATCAGGAGGTGACTATGAATCAGGTCATTCAGCCGAAAAGTCTATCCGACCCCAGACCAAGGTATTCCCAGGGAATCCTCGCCGACGGAGGCAGATTGCTTTTTATTGCCGGGCAGACGGCTTCGGATCGGGATGGAAATATCGTGGGCAAGGGGGACATCGAGGCCCAGGTCGCACAGGTCTTTGAGCGCATCAAGGCAGTCGTCGAGGAAGCGGGAGGAACAATGGACGACATTGTCAAGACGACCATCTATGTCAAAGACATCCAGTCCCAGGCGGCGATTCACCGTGTGCGCAGCCGGTATTTCAAGAAGGACCCGCCGGCGAGCACGCTGATTGTAATCAGCGGTCTAGCCAAGGAAGAGTACCTCATAGAGATCGAGTCCATGGCCGTGTTGAAGTAGCCGGGAGCTTCCGCTTAGACAACCGGTCGCTAATGCGGATCCTCCGCTGCGGGGTCCGGGGAACAGGCCCCCGGGGTGGTCGCGCGAATCGTTGTTCCCGACTGGTCCATATTGCTCCAGGACGCAACGCTTGATCTGTTTCGCCCTTGATTTTCCTCCTCCTTTTGTTGACTCCCTTGCCGGAGTGGACTAAAGGTTCAGGTTCTTAGGAGGGCCCGCCAAGTGAGCCTTCGCAGCATTGTGGCGCGGCACGATCTGAAAGAGGACCGGCTGGAAGTGCGCATGATGGCCTTTTATTCGATCGCTTCTTTTCTTTTCACTTTGGCCTTGGTCGGCTCGCTAAACGCGGCAGATGTTCGGCATGTCGACCGTTTTGACGAAATGAGAAGTGGCCGGTCAGGCGCCGCCGTTGCTGGTTCATGGGATACCGCTCTCATCGGCGGCCCCGCTGGCGGGTGGGACGGCTCGGGCGATGTATTTTGTGTAACTCTAACGCCCGAACAGATCGGGTTCGTTATCAACACCGTCGAAGTGCTGGCAATTGATGGCGCGCCGATCAAAGGACACGCCAGCGCGTTGATAACAAAGCTGGAAGTTGCCCGGTCCAAGCTCAATCCGGAGACTATCACCGCGGTATTCAATCAATTGGAAGACTTCATCTCGAAGGTCAACTACCTGACTCAGGACGGTAACCTCCCGGCGGCGCAGGGGGAGCTTATGATCGACTCCATCCTCGGACTTGTTTGCCGGGCTTGACCTTTATCGATTGTAAATCTTGGCGGACGGGTGTTCCCCCTGTGGCTCTTGGTTGAGCCATTGAGGAGGGGTAGTTACCCATTCGGAGAAAGCGCTCTCGGGGGTGGGGGGGAGGTTGGGGTTTGCGCCCTTTCTTTGAATACCCGGTAGGCGGGAAGCGCCAGGGCAACGAGAAGAGCTAGAACGGCAAGGTTGAAGACCAGCTGAAAGTAGCCAACACCGTTACGGTTTGTGATCAGGTTCAACATCGTTTTTGAGCAAGGCCTAAGGCCGACTTCCGGTTAAACTCCTTCAGCGGTAAAGCTTTGCGGAAACCTTCGAAAGCAGTTCAAGAGTAACGCGCGCTTTAAAATAGGAGGCTTCGGAAGTTAATTCAATAGCCGGTCTAATTTTTTTCCAAGATTGAATTTTCGTCCTCAATCCCGGGGCCGTGCCGGGGCGCGCCGCCGGTAGCGCGGCGGGTCCAGTCGCAGATTGGCGTTCGCCGGAACGAGCGGCCGGGAGTTCTGGAATTCGCTTGGTCCTGATAAATTTGTGGATCTGTTTACCCCGAAGAGGCGCGGCATAGAAAACCATATGAATCGGCTATTTCGACTTGTCAAGGCCGCCATTCGCTTGAAGTGCCCCAGATGCTCCAAGGGGGCCTTGCTCGTTGGAATTTTTGCGATGCATTCGCGATGCCCCGTGCGTTATAGGTGTTCCCCTTGCTTTTCTTTCGCTATGCGAGGGGCCCGTGGCCGGCACTCGATTACCTCTTCAATCCGGATGAGGAAATACGGCAACCCTGAGCCCGGGCCTGTGTTTTACACCCCGGCAGAGTCACGGCGCGGCCAACAGCGCCGTTGACATGGGCTCATTCTCTCCGCTAAAAGAGCACACGAAGACTACGTCCCGGGGCGTCCAGGAAGGAGCAGACCGATGCCTTATCGAGATTTGCGAGAATTCATCACGGCTCTGGAGAAAAACAACGAACTCAAGACGGTGGAGGGCGCGGATTGGGACCTTGAGATCGGCACCATTGACGAGCTCAACTATGAAAAACTTGGGCCGGCCTTTCTCTTCGACCGGATCAAGGATTACCCAGCCGGATACCGGGTCCTTACCAATGCCATGGATTCCCTGCGCCGCGCGCTTCTGGCCATTGATTTTCCCATGGATCTGGACGTGGATACCGCCGTTGAGCGTTTTGATGAAAAGGTCTTTTCATCCTACCGGCCGGTGCCGCCGGTGGACGTGGGGACGGGCCCCGTCCTTGAAAATAGTTTGAGAGGCGAGGACATCGATCTCTGGAAGTTCCCGACCCCCAGGTGGCACGAAGGGGACGGCGGGCGTTACATCGGTACGGGCTGTATGGTGATCATGAAGGATCCTGACACCGGGCTCGTCAACTTCGGGTGCTACCGGGTCATGATCAGCGACAAGAATACGGCGGCACTTTACATTACCCCGTCTCACAAGGGGGCCATCATCGAAAAAAAATACTGGGAGCGCGGACAGAGCTGTCCAGTGGCGGTTTCCGTAGGACAAGATCCGGCCCTGTTCCTCGGGGCGGCCTACTATTTCGGCGAGAACAGAGGGCTGAACAAATACGAGCTTGTGGGCCATGTACGCGGCGCCCCCGTTGAAATTCTTTACGAAGAGATGACGGGTTTGCCTATTCCCGCCGCCGCGGAGATCGTCATCGCCGGTGAAGTACCGCCTCCCGAGGTCGAGTCAAGGCGGGAGGGCCCCTTTGGAGAATGGACGGGTTATTTTACTTTGGGGAGCAGGCCGGAACCCGTGATCCGGGTCAAGGCCCTCTATCATCGCAACGATCCGATCATCCTCGGTATGCCGCCGAAGAGGTATCGCAGGGCGTCCCTGAACTTCGGGCTGCCAACGAAAGCGAAAAATGTGAGGGACGACCTTCGGAGAACCGGTCTGGAGGATATTCTCGATGCCTGGCACCTGGCGATTCCCGGGTTTACGGTGATCCAAATCCGCCAGCGTTATCCCGGGCACGCCATGAAGACGGCGCTTGCCGCTTCCGGTGATTACATGGGACGGTTCGTGGTCGTGGTGGATGAGGACATCAACCCCCGTGACCCGGAAGACGTACTCTGGGCCATCGGAACGCGATGCGATCCCGAGACGACCCTGACGGTGCTCAAGGGGTGCACCTCCAGCGCCCTGGATCCTCGTATCCCGCCGGAGCGAAAGGAGAGAAGGGATTACACCAGCTCCCGGGCCATCATCCTCGCGTGCAAGCCGTACGACTGGATCAAGGACTTCCCGCGGACAAACGCGGCAAGCCCCGCGCTCAGAAACAAAGTCCGGGAGAAATGGGGCGCGCTTTTTCCCAGCCGGGGACCGGGCGATGCCTGAAGCGGGCACTAAAAGATTCCGGTCAGAAAGGATCTCAGGGCGGGATGGGCACAGCCGGCGGACTTCCCGGCGCAAGGTGTCAGTTGGGTGGACCGGGGGGGAGCGGGGGTTTTCTAAGGGACTTAAGCAGGTGAAAGAACATGATCGAGGTCAGAACCAGGGATAAAATCGACGACAGGGTCAATCCAACGCTGACTCCCCAGAGGGTCGCCAGGGTACCCAGCAGCATGGAGCCCACCGAGCGCATGCCCTGGTCCATCTGAAAGACGCTGATCACCCGGCCCAGGAAACCGTGGGGCACCCGTGTTTGAATGACCACCCGGGCCATGGTCCGGTAACCCGCCTGCCCGGCGCCGACGCCCGCCAAGAGGCACACCGAAAGCGGAAAACTGCTCGACATACAGAAGAGGATGAGAAACGTAGGCGGAACGGTAACCAGCACCCACAGGATAACTTCCTTTCGCCGCTCGTCCGACATGGTGGCAATAAAGGTGAGGGAGAGCAGGGCGCCGATTCCCGGCGCGGACATCAGGACGCCAAAGCCTGCGGGGCCAACCTCCAGGATTTCCTTGGCGAAGATCGGAAGAAACCTCTGGTAGGTGGTTACAAAGACGGCGAGAACGTAAGCGGCTCCAATGGCGGTGAAAATCACCGGTTCATGCCAGATGTATTGCACCCCTTCTTTGACTTCGCGGAGAAAGTGTTTTCCGCCGCTTCCCATCTCCTCTTTGGGGATGTGGATCAGTAGAAGCTCACATCCGGAGACCAGCAGAAAACCCGCGTTGACCAGAAAGCAGCCTCCCGCGCCGATCCAGATGATCAGGACCCCGCCCATGGAAGGGCCCAGGACGCGCGCAATGTTGAAGGCGATGGAGAAGAGGGCGACGGCGTTCATGATCTCTTCCCTGGGGACCAATTCACGGATCAGCGATTGAGACGCGGAGGGGTTGATGCCCTTGATAATCGAGTAGAGAATCTCCAGGGCAAGGATGTGCCAGAACTCGAGAATCCCGGCGAAATAGACGATCACCAGCCCCAGCACGGGAATCGCGGTTAAGATCTGGACCAATATAAGGAGGCGAAGCCGGTTATAGCGATCCACAAGGACTCCCAAAAAGGGAGCAAGAATCAAGCGGGGGGTTGCCTCGCATAGGCCCAGAAGCGCCAGTGCCAGGGCGGAACCGGTTATCTCATAGGCGAGCCAGTAAAGGGCGACGTCTCTGATGAGCTGACCCAGGGAGGTGAGGATATCGCTGGACCAAAGAAGCGCGTAGTTTCTATGCAGAAGCGAACGAAAGGTGCGAATCCTGTGGTTCCCTCTCCCGGCGCCTTGACGGGCTGTGATGTGCTGTTGCGAGCCGCGGCTCGGGCGTAGACTCCAGAGAAGTCGATACCCCTTGGCTGAGAAGCTTGAGTATACGGAAAGGAACATGGGAGGGCAAGTAAGGGCCCATTGGGCTATGGCCCGGAGCACCCGGAGGTGGGGCCCGCCCTCCAGTGCGGCGTAGGTTCTGCCCGCGAATTACGGAATGGCTTTTAACGCTTGCAAAACCTCCTCGTTGGAGGCCCTTTGGGTATAGTCCCTTTCAACAAACCGCCAGCGGACAACGCCGTTTCTATCGAGCACGTAAGTTGCCGGATGGGGCCAGCCGGGACTGTCGGGATTTAAAATCCCGTAGCGATCGATCACTTGATGGCCCTTGTCTTCCAGCAAGGGGAAATCCAACCCTCCTGAAGTACTTTCCTGCAACCTGCTTACCAGTCTCCGCGAGTCTGCATGGGAGTCGATACTGACGGCCAGAATTTGTACCTCCCGATTTCCCTCATCCGTGAGCAGTCGTTTCAGCTCTCCGAGCTGCCTTACGCAGAAGGGTCACCAGTGTCCCCGGTAAAAAACCAGCACCACCTTCCGTCGCCCGTGAAAATCGGAGAGGGAGATTTTGTTCCCATCCACGTTCTCAAGGGTAAAATCCGGGGCCCGATCGCCGACCTGGACCCTTTCCAGGTCGGCGGGATTCAGGGCGGCAGGGTCGGCGGACTCCGCTTGCGCATAGGCTTCGCCGAAAAGGAAAAAGACAGTCAAAACCGATAGGATTTTAATGCCTTGCCGCATAGCCCCTCACAAATGTTTAAAACGATAATATACCATAATGGGTTCCCGATTCTAGGCCCGAGGCCGCTTGCATTTGCTTCTGAAACGTTGATTTTCCTGTTAGGATTCTTGTATGTTAGATGGAGTCGAAAGGGGACGATCACGGAGAGGTGACCGAGCCCGGTTTAAGGTGCACGACTGGAAATCGTGTGTACCCCTAAAAGGGTACCGGGGGTTCGAATCCCCCCCTCTCCGCCACTGAGCCGATTCGATATGTCGCCGCTTGATAGGCTTAATTTGACGCGCGTGGAAATCAACCGAGATCGTCCATGGATGGTTCCTTCACCTGTTCGCAAAACTTCATTGCTGATGGCCGGGTCCTGTGCAAGGCGGTTCCGTGAACCCCGTCAGGTCCGGAAGGAAGCAGCGGTAGCGAGTATACCCCTGTGCCACAGGGCAACCTGGCTGTCAGCAATGATTCTCCCAACCTCGCTGCGCGAGGAATATCAGATTTCAGATTTCAAATTTGCATTTTGTGATTTGAGATTTGAGATTCCCGAAGGGATACTATGTCCTATCTGGTCCTAGCACGGAAATGGCGTCCCCAGAGTTTTGGGGACATGGTGGGCCAAGGCCACATCACACGCGTCTTGACCAATGCCATTCTCTACGACAGGATCGCCCATTGCTACCTGTTTACCGGTGTCCGGGGCGTCGGAAAGACCACGGCGGCGCGAATCCTCGCCAAGGCCCTCAATTGCGAGACAGGTCCCACGCCCGAGCCCTGCAATCAGTGCAGCCACTGTACCGAGATCATGGGTGGAAGGTCCATCGACGTTTATGAGATCGACGGCGCGTCCAATCGTGGGATCGATGATGTGCGGCAGATTATTGAAAACGCCCGATACCAACCCGCCCAGAGCCGTTTCAAGATTTACATCATCGACGAGGTCCATCAAGTCACGCGGGACGCCTTTAACGCTCTTCTCAAAACCCTGGAGGAACCCGCCTCCTTCGTCCGATTTATTCTTGCTACCACGGAGCCCCATCGCCTTCCCGATACCATCCGCTCGCGTTGCCAGAGGTTTGATTTTCGGCGCATTCCCGTTCTTGAGATGGCGCGGAGGCTCGAAGATATCGCCAGCGCCGAATCTCTCCGTATTACCCAAGGCGCCTTGCTTCTGATTGCCCGGGAAGCCCAGGGGAGCATGCGGGACGCGCAGTCGCTGCTGGAGCAGGCGCTGTCTTATGCCGCGCCCTTGGAAAAGAAGGAGGAGGCGCCCACCGAGGTCGATGAGACTCTGTTGGAGGATATTCTCGGTATTGCTCCCCGCAAGGTTCTCTTCGAGATCTGCGCGTCGGTCATTCAAGGGAAGCCGGAGCGCTGCGTTGAACTGGTAGCCGAGGTTGCCTCCAATGGCCTTGACCTGCCGCGCTTGTCCCAGGAACTGGTGGAGCATTTTCGAAACCTGATGGTTGCCCGCCTAATGACGGATCAGGGGGCAGGCTCCGCGACTGCGTCCATGGCAACGGGGCGGCTGTTTGATCTTCACGATCAGGAGATCGAGGAGTTGAAGGCACAGGCGCGCAATCTTTCCTTAGACAACTTGATGGACTATTTTAGGGTAATGGTGAAGGGAGATGACGAGATCGCCCGGTCGTCGTACCCCCGCTTTGCGCTGGAGACGACCCTTGTCCGGTTGGCAACGCTGCCCCGATCCATAGCCGTGGCCGAGGCGTTGGAACGGCTGGAGCAGATCGAACGAAGATTGTCCGGGAACGGGCAACCCGAATCACCAAGCCCTTCTAAAAACACGTCCCCGCCGTTACCGGTCAACGAGAGTCCCGTGCCGATCAAATCGGCCTCACCGGAGGTCGGGCCCGCGGATTCATTAGCGGAGCAGGCTCCTGCTAGGGGCCTTCCCGCCGAGGAGGCTAACGTCAAACAATGGGCAGCGTTTGTTTCGTTCGTTATGAAGAAGAAAAAGTTTCTCGCTTCACACCTTCAACAGGCGCGTCCCCTGTCTCTTCCTCCCGGAAAACTCAGGATCGGTGTCGAAGACCGTCACCAGCTTGCTTACCTCCAGGATCACGATAACCTGTCGGCCCTGGAAGGCTTTGCCCGGCACTTTTTTTCGGACGAGGTGTCGGTGACGATTTCCCCCCTGGCGGGGGAGTCCGATGCCGCTGGTCCGCCGGTCGCTTCCATAGAGCCGCAGGCTGATCCGGTTAACAAGGATATGATAGGGGAAACACTCAGAATATTTGGCGGTTCAATTAAAGAAGTTAAAGGCAAGCCTTAGTCTTTGACGTCCTTTTTCATAACCAGGGACTAAGGAGCACAGATCGGGGGAAGCATGGCGAAGAGTTTCGGCGGCATTGGAAACATGGGAAACCTCCTCAAACAAGCCCAGGAGGTCCAGTCCAAAGTGGCGCAGATTCAGCAGGAGATGGCCCAAAAGACGGTGGAGGCTTCATCGGGGGGCGGTATGGTGCAGGTTTCCGTCAGCGGACAGTTTGCACTCTCGTCCATCAAGATTGACCCTGCGGTAGTCAATCCGCAAGATATCGAGATGTTGCAAGATTTGATTCAGGCAGCCGTGAACGAGGGGGTGCGACGGGCCAAGGAGATGGTTTCCGAAGAGATGAGCAAGTTGACCGGCGGTATTAAAATACCGGGGTTGATGACATGAGTTCCTATCCAGCTCCCCTTGCGCGTTTGATTCAGGAGTTGTCAAAGCTCCCCGGTATCGGTGAAAAAACTGCAGGCCGTCTGGCTTTTCATATGCTCAAGGCGGACAACGGCGCGGTGCAGGCCCTCGCCGAGAGCATCGAGCGGTTGAAACGGGAAATTGCGCTTTGTCCGAGCTGTCACGGCCTTTGCGAACTGCCGCCGGGCCGGGAGGCCTGCGGGGAGTGTGCGGTTTGCCGGGACCCGCGCCGGGACAAAGACCAGGTCTGCGTGGTGGAAGAGCCCGTTGACATGATGGCCGTGGAGAGATCCGGGGAGTTCCGGGGCCTCTATCACGTGCTGCACGGCGCCATTTCGCCCCTTGACGGCATGGGGCCGGAATCATTGCGCATAGGAAGCCTCCTGTCGAGAGTCAAGTCCAACGGAGTTCGCGAGGTTATTCTGGCCACAAACCCCACGGTAGCAGGAGAGGCTACGGCCCTATATCTAGCCAAAGAAATCAAGAGCTTAGGTGTCAAGGTGAGCCGTATCGCCAGAGGATTACCCATGGGCGGGGAGTTGGAGTATGCGGACGCGATTACCCTAAGCAAGGCGCTCGAGGGGAGGAAAGAGATATGAAGAAGCCTGTTCTGGCTCTTGCGTTTTTTATGATTCTTGCCGTTTATGCCGGGGGGTGCATTGGAAGGGGCAGAGAGTTTCCGACGGCTCCCGTGTCCAGCATCCGTCCTAACATGACTACGAAGCAGGAAATATTTTCCGCCTTTGGAGAGCCTGTAGAGAAGGGAATTGACACTGGCTTTGAAACATGGACCTACTACTACTATACTCTGGGACAAGGATTTGGCGGGAAGCGGCTCAACATCATATTCAATCCCGACGGGACCGTCAGGAACTATGCCTATAGCGCCAACTGATGTTGAATTTCTTCTAGTGTTTTACGGCCGGAAATGCAGTTATACGAAGAACGGTCGACGCTCGAAGCCCTCCAAAGGAAAGAGGGCGGCGAGAAACGCAAACCAAGGGGGGAAGCATGATTAGGTTATCGCTCTCATTAGTAATGGCAGCCGTTGTTTCCGGTTGTACGCTCTATGGCGCGCGGATACCGAAAAATTCTGTCGAGGCGATCCAGCTCAATGTAACCACTCAAGAGCAGGTCTATTCCACTTTCGGAAAACCCATCCAAGCGGGGACGGACAGCGGGTTTGAGACCTGGAGATATTCGTTTCGCGGATTCAGCGACGACGCTGAGTGGCTAAACAGGGATCTCTACATCATCTTTAACAAGAATAAGACGGTCCACAAGTATTCCTTCTCCACCAACAAGCCGGCCATCGGACAATAGAATTGATAAATCACGGCAAGCAAGGGGCTAATGCACGGCGGACTCAAGGAGCGTCCGAGGGGTTTGGCTGTGCTGTTGCCATCGCCGCGCTGCATCTCCTTGCGCCACGGGGAGATGTTGCTTCGCAGGTCCGTTTCCAGAGGGCACTTGATTGGCGGTATCGCCGCTGTTAGCTCCCCACGACCCGCCGTAACGGGTCAGCGAACGAGCGCTTTATCCGGGAGATAAACAAACCCATCCATTAGAAGGCGAGCGGTTCGGGCCAGGGCGGCCTTGGCGAGCACGGGCTGCTTGTTTTCGGCATTCATTTCGATTTCGACTTGAATGGTGCCCGACGGATGCCCGATTCTGACGCGAGTCGGGTGGCTCGTCCGGTCGCCCCGAAACAACTCATGGACCACAGTTCCGTCAATACACGCGGCCGCTCCCAGGCAGACGGCGCCTGTAACGCCGTAAGTTTTGTGGAGTTTCTGCAGGGCCGTCATGCGCGCGACGACGTCGACATCGGCAGCGTTGACAGGTCCTATAGGGGTTTCATAAGCGACAGGGGGCGAGACCAGCGCGATCTTTGGAACGCCGGGGCTCACTCTCGTGGCCTCGTCCCGGCCGGCGATCCCCAGGATTTCCGCCGCGAGGCAGCGTATCTCCTCGCACCTTTCGAGCAAGGCTCCATTGCCTGCGACTTCCTCAAGGGGTTCGTTGCCCCGCAGCCCCAGGTCCTCGGCTTTGATGAAGATAAACGGATTGGCGGCGTCCACGATGGAGGCGGTTAGGGTCCCGAGGGTGGGGGTTTTTATCTCTTCCCTCACCTTGCCCGTGGGTAAAAGCTTGCCCGTCACGGATCCACCGGAATCGAGGAAATCCAGAAGGATCTTGGAGCCCGTCCCTGGGACTCCGTCGATCCTGAAGTTTCCCTCGCTCTGGAATTTGCCGTCTTTCACGGAAAATTCAGCCACGATATACTTTTTTGTGTTGGTGTTGAAGATGCGAATTCTTGTGACGGGTTCCCTGGGTTTGATCAACCCTCGCAGCAGCGCAAAAGGACCGGCGGCGGCGGAACTGTTACCGCAGTTCCCCGTGTAATCGATTACCGGCGAAGTAATTCCCACATAGCCGAAGGTGTAATCGATGTCCGCGTCGGGAACCGTGGCGGGAGCGATGAAGCCGACCTTGCTGGTCAGGGGATCCGCGCCGCCCAAGCCGTCTATCTGGCGAACGTCGGGGCTGCCGAAGGCCGACAGGATCGCCCGGTCTCTTGCCTGGGGATCCTCGGGGAGGTCTTTCTTCAGGAAAAAGACGGGCTTGCTGGTTCCCCCGCGGTAGATGGCGCATGGAATTTTCATGGTCCCTCCTCACCTGGCCCGGGACGTAAAAACGGGGCCGCGAAACATTGCCCGCGCTCCATCACCCGACGGGCGCGGGCCTGACCAGCCGCCCGATGGGCTTTCCCGTCACCTCGCCGTCCAGCATTTGAATATGACCGCGGACGACGGTTCCCACGGGAACGCCTTTCACCTTCCAGCCATGCCATGGCGAAGGCTTGGTTTTGCTGTGGAGCCTGCTCGAGTCGATTACCGTCTCCCTGTCCATATCGACGATGGTCACGTCCCCGTCGGACCCCGGCCGAAGGGCCCCTTTTTGGGGATAAATCTGCCACACCCGGGCCGGATTTTCGGCGGCCAGCTTCACGTACTGATTCAAGGTCATCCTGCCCTTGTTGACCTCGGTGAGGATCAGCGACGGACCGGTCTCGACGCCGCAAAAGCCCGAAATGCAGTCCCATATGGTTGGTTTCAAGAGCTTCCCGAAGGGATCGGAGCCTTTTTCCTCCAGAGTATGGGGGGAGTGGTCCGTGGCAATCATATCCACGGTTCCGTCCAGCAGCCCCTTCCAAAGAGCCTCGCCGTGATCGCTGCTTCGAACCGGCGGGTTGATCTTGAGTAGGGGACCGAATTTTTCCATTTCTCTGGAGTCCCGCAGCAGGTGATGGGGGGTCGTCTCGGCGGTGACCCTCACGCCGCGAGCCTTGGCATCGCGCACCATCCGCGTGGCTTGCTTCGAACTCATGTGGAGGATATGGAGCCGGGTGCCGAAGGTTTCCGCAAAGAATAGCGCGCGGGCGACGGAAGCCGTCTCACATATTTCGGGCCGTGATGATTCCCAGAAAATGGGATCGTTTTTGCCTTCCGCCTTGAGGCGCGCCATGTGGTAGGCCATGATCTCGCGGCTTTCCGCGTGGATGGAAAGGGGCAGCTTGGAATCCGTCACCATGGGGAAAATCTCGGTACACAGGCCGTCGTCGGGACAGGGGAGGTTGCCGGTGGTTTCCCCGAAGAATATTTTAAATCCCAAGGCGCCGGCCCTTGCCATAGGCATGATCTGGGGAAGGTTGCTCCCGATGATGACCCCCGTAATACCGAAATCAACCAGGGATTTTTCCTCCGCAAGACGCTGTTTCTCCAAAACCTGGTCCGGACCCGTAACGGGAGGGACCGTATTGGGCATGTCCACGACCATGACCACGCCACCGCAAACCGCCGCGCTGGACCCCGAACCGAAATCTTCTTTGTGGGTCAGGCCGGGTTCCCTGAAATGGACATGGCCGTCGATGATCCCCGGTAAGATGTGCTTCCCCTTGGTGTCCAGTTCTTGCTTGCCGCCGGGCAAGGTGTCGTCGGGGCCAACGGAGGCAATCTTCCCGTCGACGATGGCGACGCCTCCCTTGAAGGTTCTCTCCGGGGTTACAACCCACCCGTTCTTAATCACCAGATCCGCGCTCATGTCGTTTTTCCGCTATTTTATGTTGTTATCTACCCTCGGGGGTTTCATCCGGCGCCTCCCCCAGCCGTCCCCGGGCCCAGGGATCTCGACCTCCACAGGGCCGGGCGCCCATGCCATGGCCTACCAATACCACGGATGGGGTCCCAACGCACGGGTCTTTCAATTTACGGCCGGGCGGGTTCCCGGGGGACGCCCTTTGCCGGCATTGGCATATTGCGCTTGAAATGATAAGAGGACTTGTGAAAAGATAGGAGGCCTTCGAAGGGGGGGTGCCCGTTTCCGGGGCAACGGTTGGGTTGGAGAGCCGACGGGGGCAGTAGAACTAAAGCAGATATTTCAGGAGGGGCTATGGCTGACACGAGGATGATGGTTGAGATCCAGGGACTTGAGAAGTATTTCGGGGAGGAGCGAGACCGGGTCCATGTCTTGAAGGGTGTGTCTTTGGATATTCCGGAAGGGTCCCTCTATACCCTGCTGGGACCCAGCGGGTGCGGCAAGACGACAACACTGAGGTGCGTTGCCGGTTTGGAACGGCCGGACACCGGGTCCATCAGCATTGGCGAAAAAAAGGTCTTTGATTCTGCGGATTGGACCTACGTGCCCCCCAACCACCGCCCCATCGGCATGGTGTTCCAATCCTATGCCATCTGGCCCCACATGACGGTGTTTCAAAACGTGGCCTATCCGCTGACCATTCAACACAGGCCCAAGGCGGAAATCAGAAAGCGGGTAGAGGATGTGCTCCGGGTCGTGGGGTTGCAAGGCCTGGAAGAGCGGCCCGCCCCCAAGCTTTCCGGCGGGCAGCAACAACGCGTGGCCTTTGCGCGCGCCCTGGTGAACGAGCCGAAAGTCATGCTTCTGGACGAGCCCCTGAGTAACCTGGACGCCAAGCTCCGGGAGCAAATGCGTTTTGAGATCAAGGCCCTGCAGAGGCGGGTCAATATCACCACGATTTACGTGACCCACGACCAGGCAGAGGCCCTGGCTATTTCGGATCAAATCGCCGTCATGCACGGAGGAAGGCTCATAGAAGTGGGCACGCCGCATCAGCTCTACTCTCGTCCCGAGAGGAAGTTTACGGCGACCTTTCTGGGACTCACCAACCTGATCGGGGGAAAGATCGTGGAACTGGACGGCACGTGCCAAAAGGGCAGGATCGAGACCAATAAGGGGACCTTTTCCTTCGTGCCCTCCCGGGGCTTGAGCCGGGGCCAATCCGCGGTTCTGTCCATCCGTCCGGAACACATCCAGGTCCATAAGAAAAAGCCCGAAGGCCTGGACAACGTGGTGGAGGGCACGGTGCGCGAGGCGGTGTTTATGGGGGATGCCTATCATTGCCAGGTGGACGTGAAGGACCTGCTCCTGAGGGTTCATACGCACCCGTTCCTCAATATCGCCACCGGTGAGAAAGTCTTTTTGCAATTGGACTCGCAGAGCTGCAACGGTCTGCCCGCCGAAGATACCGAAGGCATGGACGATTCGATGATGGGGATGTGACCGGCGCCCGGCGGGGTATTCCCGGCACGAGCCGCTGTATTCATAAGATCCGATAATAGGAGATATCAATGGCCGCAATCGAAGCGACAAAACTGGGTGAAAAGGAGGCCCGCGCCGGAAAGACACCGGCGTATCAAGACCTTCGTGACTGGCTGGACATCGTTGAGAGCATGGGTGAGCTTAAAAAAATCGACAACGCGGACTGGAACCTGGAAATGGGGACCCTCGCGGAACTGGTCGCACGTGAGAGCAAGGGCGTGGTTCCGGCCGTTCTGTTTGACAATATCAAAGACTACCCCAAAGGTTTCCGGGCCCTGTTTGCGCAGAACGCATCCTTTAAAAGGATGGCGCTGAATCTAGGCTTGCCCTTGGATCTGACGGGTTTGGACCTCGTTCGGGCCTTCCGGCAAACGCTAGCCGGGCACAAGCCTATACGCAGTGAGGTCGTCAAGAGTGGACCCATCCTGGAGAACGTGCTCTCGGGAAAGGATATCAATCTGCTGAAGTTTCCCGTCCCCCTGATGCACGAGCTAGATGGGGGTCGCTATCTGGGAACGGCCTGCCTGGCCATCACCAAGGATCCCGAGGAAGGCTGGGTGAATTTCGGGACCTACAGGGGGATGGTCCATGATGAGCGCAGCATGGGGCTTTACATATCGCCGGGAAAACATGGAAGGATCCAGCGCGACAAATGGTTTGAACAGGGGAAACCCTGTCCTGTGATGATTTCGGTCGGTCAAGATCCCGTTCTCTTCATGGTTTCCGGCAACGAAGTGGACTACGGAATATCGGAATACGACTATGCCGGCGGGCTCAAAGGGAGACCCATCCAGGTCATTGAGGGAAAGGCCACGGGACTGCCGCTGCCCGCCGATGCGGAAATCGTCATCGAGGGGTTCATGCATCCGGGGGACGTCAAGGCCGAGGGGCCCTTTGGAGAATGGACCGGATACTACGCCAGCTCCACCCGGCCCGAGCCCGTGGTGCGCGTGGAGAATATCTATCACCGCAACAATCCCATCCTCTGTTGCGCTCGTCCCGGCCGGCCGCCATCGGACTACTCGCTGGCCAAGTGTTTCGTCAAAGCGGCGTTGATCTGGGACCAGGTGGAAAAGGCGGGAGTCCCCGATGTCCGCGGTGTCTGGTGCAACGAGGCCGGCGGCGGGCGGCTTTTGAATATCATTTCCATCAAGCAACGTTATCCGGGACATGCCCGGCAGGCGGCCCTGGTGGCTTCCCAGGTCCACGCCGGCGCTTATCTCGGCCGCTACGTCATCGTGGTCGACGACGACATCGACCCGACCAACACATTCGATGTGCTCTGGGCGGTGGCGACGCGGTCCGATCCGGCCGAATCCATCGACATCTTGCGGCGGTGCTGGAGCGGTCCCCTCGACCCCCGTATCCAGCCCGGGAAAAAGGGGTTCAACTCCCGCGCCATCATCGATGCGTGCCGGCCTTTCGAATGGATGAAGGACTTTCCCCCAGTTGCTGAGTCGACGCCGGAGCTCAAAAAAAAGGTGTTCGAGAAGTGGAGAAAAGTGATTGAAAGTTAGGCCCGTGAAGGCGGCCGGCATACGGCGCCCGGGGCCTGCCCGCCTGCGGTCTTTACCTGCGGTTTCCGGCCTGCCTGGACCCAGGAGTCTTTTCCCGTTCGAGAACTCCTGAAGGTGATTTGAGATCCCCAAGGATCGTGCGGGTGGCTTGGGATTTATTCAACGTATAGAAGTGGATACCAGGCGCGCCGCCCTTCAAGAGCTCCTCACACTGGTTCGTGGCGTGTTTGATTCCGACTTGCATGACCGCCTCGCTGTTTCCGTCGGCAGACTCCAGTTCTGCGGCCAGCTGCGCGGGAATCTTGGCCCCGCACATCTGGGTAAATCGCTTGATCTGAGCAACGTTGGTTACCGGCATGATACCGGGAACGATGGGGAGATGGATCCCGATCCCGCGGCAGCGGGTCACAAACTCAAAGTAATCCCGGCTGTCGAAAAAAAGCTGTGTGACGATAAAGGCGGCGCCCTCATCCACTTTCCTCTTGAGATAGCCCAAGTCAGTCTCTTTGTTCGGGGCCTCGGGATGCCCTTCCGGATACCCGGCAACGCCCAGGCAGAAGCGCTTTCGGGAATTGATGAATCGCACCAGTTCGCTGGCGTGGCTAAAGCCGTCGGGGTGGGCAACGAAACTGCTCTCCCCCTTCGGAGGGTCTCCCCGCAGTGCCATGATGTTCTCGATCCCCGCGCTTTCCAGGTCGTCGAGGATCTGTAGGATCTCGCTTTGGCTGTGCCCCACGCAGGTCAAGTGGGCCATGGCCTCGATCCCAAGCTCATGCTTGATGCGCTTGGTAATGTCGACGGTTTTTTGCCGGGTGCTTCCGCCGGCCCCGTAGGTCACGGATACGAAGCCCGGTTTTAGCTCTCTCAAGGATTGGATAGTGCGAAAGAGCTCCTCGACTCCCGTATCGTCCTTGGGAGGAAAGAACTCAAATGAGAAGACAAGCCGGCCTTTTCCAAAGAGATCCCGAATCTTCATGGATCGATACAGCGGGGTCATGAAAGAATATCCACCCCTGAGGACGCTGTCAACCAAAGAATGGTGGGAGCGCGCCGAACCGGGCCCGACAGAAAGATCCCGCCTCCCCATGGACAAAGACGGTTCCTGGGTTTCAGGGAGCTGTTATTTCATCCCTTCGATTATGGGCAGAAGAGCTTTGAGTTTGCCGATTCGGGTGCAGTTCGATTCCCCGCCTTGTTCGGCGTCCAGCAGAATCCCCTCCACACCCGCGCCCCTGGCTCCCTCGATGTCGTAGTTCAAACTGTCGCCCACGTGGAGGGCTTCTTCTGGCTTGAGCCCATAACGGGAAAGGGCAGCCTGGAAGATACCTGCCTTGGGCTTGGCAACTCCCACCTGGCTTGAAATAAAGACGGAGTTAAATTGGGGGGCGATTCCCAGGCCGTCAAGGATGCCGAAGAGACGGGAATCAAAATTCGAGATCACGCAAAGAATAAGTCTCCGATCTCTGAGCGCGGTTAGCGTGTCACGGGTATCGTCGAACAGGGACCAGGCTGCAGGAGTCCTAAAGTAGTCAAAGAGCTCCGCAAAATAATCGTCGAATCGCTCAAAGGGGGCAAAGGGCTGAAAAACCCGGCGAACCAGTTCCTTCCACCAGTCTCGCTCCAGCTTCTCGAGGTTGCTCCCTGTAACTCCGGGGAAGGCGAGGGGAGGAGCCGAGGCGTGGCAGTGTCGAAAACGTCGGGCCAGGTCCTGAGCCGAGACGGCTTTGCCATGGGTCCGTGCCAATTCAGCGTAGCTTTCGCCTATGGGCCTTACGGAGGTGAAGAGCGTTCCGGCGGCGTCGAGAAAAATCGCCCTCAGAGCCATATGGAGGAGTGTCTTGGCACAATGGCGGGACAATTGCAACCGGGTAAGATCCGATATACCCTATACTAATGAGAAATGGCGACGCGCTGGTGCTGGTCGACGTGCAACGGGACTTTTGCCGCGGGGGGGCCCTGGAGGTTCCGGACGGGGACGCGGTGGTGGCGGTCTTAAACCGCTATATTGAGGGTTTCAAAGCGGCCGGTCTGCCAATTTTCGCCACCCGGGACTGGCATCCGCGCAAGACCAGGCATTTTAAGGCATTCGGCGGGGTGTGGCCGCCCCATTGCATCCAGGGTTCGGAGGGAGCCATGTTCCATCCACAACTCGGCGTGTATGAAGGTATCGTGATCGTATCTACGGGAACGTCTCCCGATGAGGACGGGTTCTCGGGTTTTGATGGACGGAGCGAAAATGGCGCACTCTTAGCCGAACTATTACGCGAAAGGAATGTGCAAAGGCTCTTCGTTGGTGGATTGGCGACAGACTACTGCGTCAAGGCAACGGTTGTCGACGGGCTCAAGGAAGGGTTCAATGTGGTCTTGATAAAGGATGCCGTCCGTGGCGTCGATTTGAAACCGGGGGATTCAGCGGCGGCCATTGACGTGATGATTCGGGCGGGGGCAACAATCCATTCGGGGCCGCCGGATGAATGCTAGGCGCCCGCAAGCCTGCGTTCGTTACCAATGATCATCGCCACGCCACCATGCCGCATGGGTGCGAAACGGGAAATCTCTCTGGCCGGGATCGTGTGAATTTAGTTGGTTCAGGCACGTAAGTCTCAAAGTGTACCCAAAAAAGCCTGGGATCCAACGGCTTTGCGGATCGTGATGTCGCAAGAAAAATTTTAGCTATGGGAGAGTACCTTTCAGAGGAACTAGAAATTGCCTGCAGCGCGGCCCGTGAGGCCGGAAACGCCATCATGGCCCTGTACGGCACCGAGTATCACGTGGAGGAAAAGGCCAGGGGGCAGCCTGTGACCGCTGCCGATCTGGAGGCCAATCTCAGAATTCAAAATGCCGTTCTCGGCCGCTACCCTGACGATGGGTGGCTTTCCGAGGAAAACCGGGACAATGGCGGTCGGCTCAGTTGTTCCCGCGTCTGGGTCATTGACCCTATTGACGGGACCAAAGAGTTCATTGAATGCGTTCCCCAGTTTGCGGTCTCCATTGGCCTGGTCATCGACGGGCGCCCGGCATTGGGTGTGGTTTTTAATCCGGCCAAGGATTTGCTCTTTGCTGCGGTGGGCGGCGGGGGGGCAACCCTTAACGGTGCCCCCATCAGGGTTTCGAAACGTACGGATCCCATGGGGGCGCGCCTGTTGGTCAGCCGCTCGGAGCCTCGCAGGAAATTCCGCGATTTTGAGAATACTTATAGGTTGGAACCCGTGGGCAGCATTGCTTATCGATTGGCCCTGGTGGCCGGTGGGGAAGGCGACGGCACGATTACCTTTCGTTCGATTCACGAATGGGATGTTTGCGCCGGCGTCTTGATCGTCAAGGAAGCCGGCGGGGTGGTCATGGACGGCGACGGGCAGGGGCTCGACTTCAATCAAGAGAATCCCATCTTTCGTGGCCTTGTGGCTTCCAATGGAAGTCTGGGCCCGGAAATTCAGAGACGGCTGGCCGGGCAGTTGAGATCCGCCCCTTAGATTCGTGACCATGGCTTGGTGCGTGTATTGCAACGAGCGTGCGGGTCTTTGGTCGAAGATCTGCAAAGACTGCAAAAAGCTCCGCGGCAAGGTAGAGGAGCTCCGCGGGCATGTGGGTTACGGGGAATTTCTCACTGGATTGGAGGAGACAGGCGTTTTACCGGAAAAGATCATGACTTTTCTTAAAGCGGACCCCGAGGGACAGGGAAGTATCCAGGACCAGGTCACTTCGGAGATGGCCAATGAGCTTCTTTCGGTGATGGGCATCAGCGAGCGCCAGAGCGCGGAGGATGTGAAGCGGATTCGTAAATTTACGGATAAGAAAACCGAATAAAAATTCGCCGTCAAAGAGTCTAAGCCTGCTAAGACGGCAAAGCCAAAAGACGAAAATAAAAGCCACAATTCAACGGGTAGAATCCGGGGATTGTATGGGCTTCCTAGCTGCGTCGGCATATCATGAACATTGTTCCTTGCCATGAAGTTGACGATCTACCTCTCCCTTTTGTTTCTGGCGCTCTATCTTGTGGGACTTCTTGCGCGCTGGTTTTTCTTCAGGCGGGACAGAACCCGGATGGAAAAACGGGGCCAACTGTTCGGGAGGGTGATTGCCACGGAGAAGGAAGTCGCCCCTGGTGCGGTCAAGCAATTCTGGTTAATCTGCGAGAAATACCGCATTGATTGTTTTTTGCTGAATGACGGGGGAAGCTACCATGCCTTCATCAACCGCTGCCGTCATATGGCAACCCCCCTGGATTTTGTTCGCAACGAATTTGTCATGGACCCTCAACATCGGTTGGTTTGCATGATGCACGGTGCAATTTACGAGCCCCGCTCCGGCCTCTGCGTGGATGGCCCTTGCAAAGGCCTCTCCCTTTTTCGCCTTCCTGTTCTGGTCGACGGCGGGGAGATCATGGTTGGCTGTCCGCAAGGGGACCTGTCGTTCCTCATCGATTGGGCCGATTGAAAGGTCTCGATGAAGAGGACACCCGGTGGAAAATCGGTGGGCCATACGGACGCGCTGTCTCATGGCACGACAAAAAAATTCACGTTGCGCTGCCAGGGCAAGACCGTGGAGGGGATTTTAGTCTGCTACGGCGGGAAGGTCTTTGCGTACCTCAATCAGTGCTGTCATATCCCCATCTCCATGGACTGGATGGACAATCAATTCTTTTCCGAGGACAGGCGATACCTTATTTGCGCCAATCACGGGGCGACCTATGAGCCCACAACGGGAGAATGCGTCTGGGGGCCCTGCTGCGGCGCCTCTCTGATTCGTATCCCGCTTGAAGTCGACGGCGGGCGGATTCTTGCCTTTTGTCCTGATTCCTGGGATGGCTGAACTCAGAAGGGAGCAGACCGATGGAGTGTGTCTTCTGTGCAATTATCGGGGGCCAGCTGCCCGGCGAGTTTCTCTACCAGGACGACGCCGTCGTGGCCATCAAGGACGTCAACCCCCAGGCTCCAGTGCACCTCCTCATTATCCCGCGCCGGCACATCCCGACCCTTCTGGATCTGGACCCGGCGGACGAGGGTCTGATGGGCCATATTTGCAACGTCGCGACGCAGGTCGCCACGGAACAACAAATTTCCGCTGAGGGTTTCCGTCTTGTGGTAAACTGCGGTCTAGGAGCGGGACAAAGCGTGTTCCATATTCACTTTCATCTCATGGGCGGGCGGACCTTGCACTGGCCCCCGGGATGACGGACGGGCGCAGGGTGTTTGGGTTATCAGATGATCTCTCGCAATCTCTTTTGGCGAAGTGACCGGTCAATGAGCTTTGAAAGGACGATCCATGGCGACTGAGGAATGGTCCAATCCGGCAAGCGAGCTGGCGGTTCGCCAGTTTGACGTCGTCGCGGAACGATTAAACCTGGATCCCAATATTGCCGCTAGATTGAAAAAGCCTGATCGGGCCCTCATCGTCAGCGTTCCGACCCGAATGGATGACGGAAGCGTGCGCGTCTTTACGGGCTATCGGGTGCAGCACAACGACGTCCTGGGGCCTTCCAAAGGCGGCCTGCGTTATCATCCCCGCGTCGACCTGGGGGAGGTGACCGCCCTGGCCATGTGGATGACGTGGAAGTGTGCTTTGGCCGGCCTACCGCTGGGCGGGGCCAAGGGGGGCATCACCTGCGATCCGAGGGATCTCTCCCGCAAGGAACTTCAAAGCATGACACGACGGTACACGGCGGAAATCTTGAACTTCATCGGCCCGGAAGTCGACGTTCCGGCGCCCGACATGGGCACCAACGAGCAGGTCATGGCCTGGATCATGGACACCTACAGCCAACATAAGGGATATTCAGTGCCTGAGATCGTCACTGGAAAACCATTGGAAATCGGCGGTACCCTGGGGAGAAAAGAAGCCACGGGACGCGGACTCGTTTATTCCATCGTGGAAGCCGCCGAACATCTCAAATTGGACCTGAAGGGGGCCGGCGCCGTAATCCAGGGTTTCGGCAATGTGGGAATGGTTGCCGCCAGCGATCTGGCATCCTTGGGGGTAAAAATTATTGGCGTCAGTGACCGATCCTGCGCGCTCTACAACGATCGCGGAATGGCGGTCAATGAGCTGGTTCAATACAAAGAAAAAAATAAGGGTCTGAGGGGTTACCCCGAGGCCGACGAAATCTCCGGTGCGGCACTGCTCGAGCTTGCCTGTGACTTCCTCGTCCCCGCCGCCGAAGAGCTGCAGTTGACCAAGGAAAATGCAGGGAGATTGAAATGCCGGGTTTTGGCCGAGGGCGCCAATGGTCCTACGACCATCGAGGCCGACCAAATCCTTGAGCGCATGGGAGTGTTTATCATCCCCGATATACTGGCCAATGCCGGCGGTGTAATCGTCTCGTATTTTGAGTGGGTTCAGGACCTGCAAAATTTCTTTTGGACGGAAGCAGAAGTCAACAAGAAACTCAGGGACATAATGACCCAGACCTTTCGCCAAGTCCTTCATCTAAGCCAGAAGGAGAATGTCGGCATGAGACTCGCGGCGCAGATGATCGGAGTCAACCGGGTGGCCCGGGCGATGCTCTGGCGGGGGCTCTATGCCTAGGCAGCCGGTTGAACCGTAGCTCTGCAAGGGGCCCGGGGATCCACCGGCGGCTTGACTACCGGTGATTAACTATTTAGAAAATGGAACTATGATCATTAATGCAACGCTGCTTAGACCAGGAATGTTGATTATCCATCAGGGAGATCTGTACCGGGTGACGACGATCAAACATCTTACCCCGGGTAACAAGCGGGGTTTGGTGCAAACCAAGCTGAAAAACGTAAAGACCGGGGTAGGAACCGAGAACCGCTTCCGCTCCGAAGATCGTATCGAGCGGGCAACCTTGGATGTCCGTTCGATGCAATACCTCTACGAAGACGGAAACTTTCACACCTTTATGGATACGGAGAACTTCGAACAGATTTCGCTCGGCCCGGAAGAAATCGGGGATCTGTTATCCTATCTCCTTCCCGGCCAGGTGGTTGGGATCGAGTTCTTCGAGGAAAGAGCGGTGGGAGTGAACCCGCCTGCTACGGTGGACCTGGAAGTCGTCGATACCGAGCCCATCATCAAAGGGGCCACCGCCAGCGCTTCCTACAAGCCGGCCAAGCTGGAAACCGGCGTGACCTTGCAAGTCCCGCCTTTTATCCAGGTGGGCGACCGGGTGAGAGTGGACCCTTCAGAGGGAAGGTATCTGGAACGGGTGAAATAGATTTCAGTTCTTGCCAGACTGTTTTCACCTTCTCTTTAAGGCTTTCGGTGTCGGCGCTGTTTTCGATGATGAAATCGGCAAGCCGTTTTTTGTGCTCCAGGGGCATTTGGGCGCCAAGATGACGCTCTATTTCATCGTCTTTTAGTTTATCCCGTTCTTTTAATCTCCGCTTCTGGGTGGCCAGGTCACAGGTTACAAGGATGACAGGACGGAGCCACAGGTGTACGTCGTTTTCGAAGAGAAGGGGGGCCACGTAAATTACGACTTCATCACCCTGAGACACTGACCGGGCCATTCTTTCCCGGGCAAGCCTGCGAATTTCAGGATGCATGATGGCTTCAAGCTTCTTTCTCGCCTCGCTATCCTTAAAAACCACCTCCCTGAGCTTCCTCCGGTCAATGCTTCGGTCCCCCAGGAGGATGCCCTGCCCGAAGACGGCCGCGATTTTTTGCCAGGCCTCGCTCCCCGGGTGCACGGCCTCACGGGCCAGCTGATCAGCATCGATGATCGTTGCCCCCAATTTCCGGAGCATCGAGGCCACAAGACTTTTACCCGTGGCTATCCCTCCTGTTAGACCGATGATCCTCGTGGGCATAGACAATGACCCGTAGGGCCCTACCGGAAAAACACACGTGAAATTAATTAGTTATCATATACCATTATGGAGAAATTCCAAAGCTTAAAGAGGCCCTTTTTTACGGCCATGGCTATGGCTCGGTCCTGAGGCGCCTGTAGGTAGCGGGGAAATTGTAAGGGCGGTTTTTGCGGGGCGGGTGAGTAGAACCCATTGCCCCGGTAAGGATTTGTAAAAATGAAAACCAAATAAAATCAGTATGTTATCGACAATAGGAGGTCTCTTCCCTAATTTTGAATGCCCCATGGAGCTGCGTGCCGATGTTTTGAATCAATGATCGCTGGCTGAAAACGGCTTACACAGAGCTTGCAAGTTGGGAAGCGGCCGGTCGAATTGGGCTTTAAAACCGGAGAGTTGGAATGCCAGGGGCGGTAAAAATCTGTAGCCACTGGATACCTGCGGTGCTATAATAATAGTGGGGTAACGTATTGATGAAAAAGAGAATGCTGCTGGTTGAAGACAACCCCGCCACCATGGATATCGTCCAGACGGAACTCGAGTTTCTGGGCTACGACACCATGGTTGCAGATAACGGTAAAAAAGCCGTGGAGATGGCGGCTACCCATCTGCCGGACCTGATTATCATGGATATTTCTCTGCCTAAAATGGATGGCCTCGAAGCCGCTGCCCTGATACGGAAAAATCCCAAGACTAAAACAATCCCAATATTAGCCGCCACTGCGCGTGCCTTGCCTGGAGACAAGGAAAAATGCCTTCGGGGGGGATGCGACGGTTATATCGCGAAACCCTTTACCCACCGGGAGTTAGGTGCGGCGATCAAGAAACTCATCAAGGACTAGATGGCTGCCCCGCAAGGCTGAGTCCGTAGAGTTGAGCAAGGAGCTGGGCGCTTAGAAGGTTGGAATCCTGGAAAAAATTCGACTCCAAGGAGTACATGGCGATGATTCCGACAGCTTTGCCCCTGGCGATGATTGGCACGGCGGCGTAGGAGCGCAAGTTCAATGTCCTCGCCCAGGCGTCAACCTGGAGCGCTTGCTCCTTAGAAATGTCGCCGAGGACCACCGCGTTTTGGTTTTGCATGACCCAACCGGGAATCCCCTGGCCGAGAGGGTAGCCGCCCCTGGCATTTTCCGGGAGGTCTTGGATGCCGGCCTGTCGTACCATTTCCAGGTGGAGGTTCTCCGTGTTCAGCTCATAGACATTGACCAGGGCCGGTTTGATCATGCGGAGAATACTGTTGGTTAATTCGTCTCGGATGAGCTGAAAATCCGATTCCGTAAGGCAGAGCTGGGCGAAACTTTGCAGGTACCATTTGACGTAATACTCCTCATTGAGAGTGGCGTGGGTCCTTTTCTGTTGAAGATAGAAGTGGACCGTGCTGCCGATGAGCAAGGGATAGGTAAGGAGGAGGAAGATCAGTACGGGGTCGATGCCCCGGCCAGATTCATACTGAAATATCGCCAGAACTGACGTGATCAATCCGGAAAGAACGAACGCCGCTATCATCCAGCGCGTCGTTTCACCAGTCTGCCAATGGCGGGTCACGGTGACTTGAAACTGGCATAAGTGATTTGCCCTTGTCAAATGAAGGAGTGCGCTGCCCATGGGCTCGACGCGGCAAAGGGGTTTTAGTCTGGTAGAAGTCGTGGTTGTGTTGGCCGTCCTGGCCGTTCTTGCCGGCGTGGTTGTGCCCCTGGCATTGAGGATATTCGAATCTGCCGCCGAGGATGCCACTCGTGACGAAATGCTGATTCTTAAAAAGGCTATGGTTGGAGACCCCAATAGACTGCAAAATTCCAGTCGAAGCGACTTCGGATTTCTCGGCGACATAGGTCGATTGCCGTCCAACCTGGACGAACTCGTGCTGCAAGGTCCCCTGCCCGGCTACGTTTTTGACAACGGGAGACAGACGGGCGCCGGCTGGCGCGGACCGTATATCACAGGCGGATTTCTCGGAAGCGCGCAAGAGGAATTCAAGAAGGACGGCCTGGGCAATGACTACATATTGACCGTCGGTCCAGGCGGCCTGGATGGTACGCTGATTTCCAGCGGCCCCGACGGCCGGCCCGGCACGACGGACGATATTGCGCTGGCCCTGCTCGCGGCGGAAACCAGCGGCGCCGTACGGGGGACCGTGCGTGGCGCCATGGGGAACGGTCTGTCGGGCATTCCCATGACGCTGCATTTTGCTTCCGGAGGCGCCCTGAGAGACGTTACCGCCTCGACCGACTCCAATGGAAACTACAGCTTCAGTGGCGTTCCCTTTGGCCCCCACAGCATCGAGGCTAACCCGGCTTCTGGTCTTTTGGCCCTGGCGTCGGGTTCGGTGAGTATCAGCTCCAACGGGCGGGACATTACCTTTGGCGTTTTAAACCTATCGTCCATTGCGGTCATAGTGAGTGCCATGAGCGCCGATTTCGGCTCCCGAGGCTCCACCAACTACGATCAGATTCGCATCGATGGCCTCACCGTGGACCACGGCAGCAACTTTCGAAGCGGGGACCGGGTAAGCATCACAAGCACGACGCTGGCCGGCGGTCCGGCGACGAACACGCTGCAGAGAATCGTCGTGGATTCGCCGGAAACGCAGGTGCCGGATATACGACTGGGTCAGAGCGGCGGCGGCACACCGGTCAGCGTTGAGCTTCGCCAATTTAACCGGTCCATGAACGGCGTTGCGTTTACCGTGACTTTTCTAGCTCCCGGCGGGGCAGCGGTGCTGGGCGTTGTAACCTTTGTGCCGTAATGACCTCTTCCTGGCGAAAAAGGAGTCCCTATGGCGAAGAAAAAGATACTGATCGTGGATGATGAGGTTGGGTTCACGAACCTGGTTCGGTTGAATCTGGAAGAGACGGGAAAATACGAGGTGAAGGAAGAAAACGAAGGGGCCAGGGGACTCCAGGCGGCAAGGGCCTTCAGGCCGGACATGATCTTTTTAGACATCATTATGCCCGACATGCAGGGTTCCGACGTGGCGCGCCTGATCAAGGAAGACGCGAGTCTCAAGAACACTCCCATCGTGTTTCTTACCGCCATCGTCTCGGCGGAGGAAACGGACTCCCACGGAGGCATGATCGGCGGTAATCCCTTCCTGGCCAAGCCGGTGAGCACCGACAGGCTGGTCGAGTACATCGAAAAAACGCTCGCCAACTAGGAGAGCTGGGGTGACAGGGATATTGGACGCCCCTAAAAAGACCACGGTTATCCGATTGCGATGGCCGGTGGTCCTGATCTGTTCTTATCTTCTCATCCATGCCACGGCGCCGTGGTTTTCCCCGGTCGTTCTACAGACCCTGCTGATTCTCTACCTTATTTCCAACGGGGTCCTTTACTTCGTCCGCGAACAGCTATTCGATTCCAGCTATTTCTATGTGCCCCTCGTGCTTTTTGACACCTTTGCCCTCACAGCCTCCCTCATTATAAGCGGGCAGGTGGGGACCATGTTTTACCTCACCTACTTTCTCATCATGGTCCTGTGCACTATATGGCAGGACATTCGCGGATCCATCGTGGTTGCCGTGCTGATTACGATTCTCTACGGATTCCTCCTGTTTAAAACCACGGACGTGATCGACCCCAGTGTGTATCTGCGGTTTTGCTTCCTCTTTGTGGTGTCCATCTTTTACGGCTATATCGCCCATGCGGTGCGAGTCGAAAAGGTTCTCAACGAAGAGGCCGAGGCGAGCAGGCTGAGATCGGTGTCGAACCTGGCAGCGGGGGTGGCTCACGAGGTGAAAAACCCTCTGGCCATCTTGCTTCAGGGGGTGGATTATCTTTCCAAGAAGGTCGCGGTCAATGATCAAAACATCGCCCTGGTGCTGGATAATATGAAAACTGCCGTAAGACGGGCGGATTCCATTGTCCGAGGATTGATGGACTTTGCCACCTTGAAGCAGCTGAACATGGTCCCGGAGGATTTGAACTCGGTCATTAACAATTCTCTTTTGCTTGTCAAGAATCACCTGGACCGCAGGCACGTCGAAGTCATAAGAGATCTAGCGCCCAGCCTTCCCAAGGCCAGCCTGGACCGGAACCGTATCGAGCAGGTATTTATCAACCTTATTATGAATGCCCTTGAAGCCATGCCCCAAGGCGGCAAACTATGGGTAAGAAGCTACGTGGATTATCCCAAGCCCGGGTCCCGGATGATCGTGTCGGAGGTGGAAAACAGCGGGGAAAGCATTAACAAGGACGTCCTGCGCCACGTATTCGAGCCCTTTGTTACTACGAAGCGCAGCATGGGGGGGACGGGGCTGGGGTTATCGGTGGTTAAGAACATTATTGACATGCATACGGGCAACATCCAGGTGAGCAATCGGGAGCAGGGGGGGGTGAGGGTCAAATTGGCCTTTCGGGTCTGACGGGGAAGGTTCCGCGGATTGATCGTGAAGATGAAGAAAAAAAAGGCGCCATGACGGCGCCTTTTTTTGTTGTGCCTATTTAAAAAGATGGCCTATTGGCTGACAAAAATGAACCCCGTATCGTCGCCGGCCAGCGCCGTGGATTCCGGGCAGGTTTGAAAGACGCCGTCCACGCCCGCCGAGAGGACCCAGCCGAATCCCGCTCCCGAGGAATTGATGGGCGAGCCGTTTTTCTCGATAGCGCCGATGTGGGCCACGTAATAGTTCCCGTAGGGGTCCTTGCCCACCTTGCCGAGGTACGGTCCCTTCCATTTCTTGTAGTCGGAATCGGCCTGCCCGGTATTGCCGTCTCCATTGGGGTTATTGATGATCAGGTGGTTGAATGCGTTGTTCTGGTCGGCGTTGGCGGCCACCAGGTTCCCCGCCGCGTTCCACGCCACGGAGCAACCCGAGGCGGCATCCGTCGGAGGGATATCGGAAACGCTAACGTCGCTTGCGTCTCCCTTGAAGACCAGGATCTTCAGGTTGTTTGTGCTTGCGTTCAGGGGATCACAGTCGGTTTCGCTGCAAGCGGGAAAATGTCTGGAGTCGGTAAAAAAGGTGGTGAGGGCCGAGGCCATGCCCTGAAGGTCGGCGTCCGCTCTGGCCTGATCCGCTTCTCCCAGCTTGTTCAGAGCCAGGGGTATCAAAATTCCGGCCAGCACCACGATAATTGCAATGACGAATACCAGCTCCACCAACGTAAAACCCTGCCTTCCCAGTTGAGGCGTTTTCATCGTACCGTCTCCTTTCGGTCGTAAACCGGACAATAGATTCAAAATTCGGTTATTTCAGTCGCACCCCGAGATCATCCCCGGAAAGAGCCGCGGCGGTGGGTGTCGTTTGAAAGGCGCCGTCGGGTCCGGCTGAGATAATCCATGTTGGAGTCGTGTCGCCACCAACGAGTGAGATGGCATTGATCTGATAGGCATTACCCCACGGGTCTTCGTTTAGAACCTGTACGTAGGGCCCTTTATACTTGCGCCTGCCGGTGGTGCGATAGTCTCCCGTGCCGTTAGGCGATGCGTCTTGATTGGGGTCGTTAGAAATAAGATGAAGGGTGAGATCACCACAGGTAGTGGCGTCGCCCCAGTCGCCGGTGGACGGGGTGCCTGGCCCGCATAGGAAGGTTTTGCCCGTAGCCAACTTGGCTCCCGGGAACTGCCCCGTGTCTTTTATGAGATCGTTAATCACAACGCTTAGGGCGCGCACGTCCTCCTCCGCCCTGCTCTGTTGGGCCTCGGTGATGTATTTGAGGACCGTGGGAGTAACTATGGCAACCAGTATGGAAACAACGGCTAGAATAACGATGACTTCAACCAGCGTGAAACCGCGGGTACTTAGGATGAAAGGCCGGTTTCGCTGTGCTCGGGTTAGAGTGGTCATTTTTGTTTCTCCTAGGCCGTTTTTATGACCGATGTAAATGCAACCAACGTGCCAAGACCCGGACGCAAGCACGATCACAAGGCCAGGTTGCTAAACGTCTATTGTAAATTCAGGGGCTTATGGTCGTCCAGGCGGGCTGAAAAGGATCTTGAAAAAGGGACGGGATAGTCTATTAATCCTGGATTTTTAGGAGCGAATCTCTGTTTTTTGGACGGGACTAGTCATTATTGTTCAGAGGTCGTTGGGTACGATATTGTGCTTTTTTACCTTGTGCCAAAGGTTCTTATGGTTTACCCCCAGAAGCTTGGCGGCCTCCACCTGCACGCCTCCACTTTTTTTCATGGCGCGAATAATAAGTTCCTTTTCAAAGGCCTGAAGCATTTCGTTGAGGGATGCCCCCTTGGTGACCCACCCCTGGTCCACCCCTTCCCCATTAGCGCTGGACGGAGTGTTGCGGGAGTCGATGGGGAGGTCGTCGGCCTGGATGATCAAACCATGGGAGAGCAGGGAGGCCCGTTCAATGGCGTTTTCCAACTCGCGAATGTTGCCGGGCCAGGAGTAGGCCAGGAGGAGATCCAGGGCGTTGCGGGACAGAGTCTTCTTTGGGTAATGGCCCCTTTTCGCCACCTCGTCGAGAAAATGATCAGCCAGGAGTAAAACGTCGGACTTTCGTTCCCGCAGCGGGGGAATGGTTACCGTAATCACGTTGAGGCGATAGAATAGATCCTCGCGAAATCTTCCCGCTTGGACCTCCGCCATAAGCTCCTTGTGGGTTGCGGCGATGATTCTGACGTCCACTTTCTTGACCTGTTCTCCTCCCACCGGCATGAGTTCTTTCTCCTGAAGAATTCTCAAGAGTTTGGTCTGGGCGGTGGGGGTCATATCTCCCACTTCGTCCATAAACAGGGTTCCCCCGTCGGCGAGCTCAAACTTACCGGGTTTTTTTCTAATCGCCCCGGTAAAGGCCCCTTTTTCATGACCGAAGAGCTCGCTTTCCAAAAGACCCTCGGGTATGGCCGCGCAGTTGACCTTGATAATAGGTTTTCCCTTGCGGGGGCTCAAGCGATGTACGGCATCGGCGATAAGTTCTTTTCCCGTTCCGCTTTCACCGGTAAGAAGAATGGTTGAATCGGTGGGCGCAACCTTGGCGATGAGGTCCAGGACCTGCGCGAAGGGGCCGCTTCTGCCGATGATATCGGGCAGCTCATGGAGGTTATGCTGTCTTTCGGTCAGGGTGATCATGGCTCCGAGCACCCCGCCCTCCTCGCTCTGGAGTTTCAGGGGCGAGACTCGCACCGAGAAGGGAACCTCTTTACCTGACGCCGAGTGATACGTGACCTGGTTGTAGACCCTCTCCTCGCCATCGCCGATGCCCGCCTGGATCAGCCTTAAAAGGGTCCTGTTGCCGGGCCACGAACCCAGTAACTCTTGAAGGCTTTTGTTCCGGGCCTCCGCGAGAGAGACTTCCAGGGTTTCCTGAGCCCGCCGGTTCATGCCCGCCACTTTCCCCTGGGCGTCCACAGCGACGATGCCTTCATTAATTCCGTCCAATATCTCTCTGGCTTGCACGAGCTCGATAAAAGAGAGGTAGGCCTGGTCAAAAAGGGAAGATAGAGCGCGTAGTTCATTGGCCGCCTCGATGGGAGGAGGGTTTGCCTCCACGCAGCGGATCATCTTCAGGGCATCCACAATGGCCCTTCGGACGGGGCGCGTGATGCCGTATGCCAAGAGGGCTCCCAGTAATCCGGCAATGAGAGAGGAGCCCACGATTCCTAGGCGCAGGAAAAGGATGGAGCTTGAGCTAGGCGCGGTGGCATGAAGTATGCTCTGTGTCAGAGCCATGGCGAGGAGGCCGACGCCGAGGGACAGGAGCACGAAAATGAGGGGAATGACGATTATGAGCCTAAGATTGAGATGTTCCCTTGAAGGGCCGTGGGTCATCATGGGATTTGATTCGGTGCGAGTGACGGTCGCGAAGACAGTTGGCACGCTAACAGGTTAAAACGGGTTTTGAATAATTAAAATAGCCATCCTGAAATATAACTGCTTTATATTTGCTTTTTTTATGATCTTCAGTATAATCAATAACTTATAGTTCTGTCAAACGAATTACTTGATGTGTTCTATGTCCGTCAACGAAGACGATCTCAAATTCAAATTCAAAGGTCAGGCGGCTTCGGCCGGGAACAGTCCTGTTGCAGCTCCGTCGCCCTCGAAGTCTCGCCGACCCGCATTTGCTTTCTCAGGGGAGGGAAGGGTGGGGCAACTGGCGGTGGAGGCCGGGTTCATCACGGAAGATCAACTCGCCTCTGTCATCCGCGAGCAGGAGAAATCGGGCCGGCTTCTTACCGATCTTTTGCAGGAGCTTTTTGGCGTGGGGGCCGAGACCACTCAGGCCCTCCAGGCGAAAGATGCGGGGATTGAGACCATCGATCTCGACCATGCGCCCATCAATCCCGAGGCCATCAAGAAGGTTCCCCGCACCCTTGCCCTGGAATTCAAGCTCTTTCCCGTCTCTCTTTCCAAGGATCGTCTCATGGTGGCGATGGCCAATCCCTTTGAGTTGGCCACCTTGGACGAACTCCAATTCAAGACCCGGCTGTACATTGATACACGATATGCGCCCGAGTCGCAGATTCTGGCAGCCATAGGGAAGTACTACGATTCCGGAACGCGGGTGGAGGGGAGCGCGCAGCAGAAACAGGAGGCCCGGGGAGACTACGCCGAGAAGCGGCCCGACGACGGCGCCATGGGGTCCCAGGTCATCCGCATGGTCGACTCTCTGGTGAAGCAAGCGGTGGACGAGGATGCCACGGACATTCACATCGAGCCCGAAGCTAAAAGTCTAAAGGTACGTTTCCGTATTGACGGTTTGCTGCACTTGAGACCTCCCATCAGCAAGGCTCTGCAGCCTGCCGTTGTCGCACGGATAAAAATCATGGCCAATATGGACATTTCGGAAAGTCGTCTTCCCCAGGACGGGCGCATCAGCTTCGTTAGCGAAGGAAAACCTTACGACCTCAGGGTTTCTACATTCCCCACAATTAACGGTGAAAAAATCGTGACCCGAATTTTGGACAAGGACCGCGTCATTCTTGGATTGGAGCAATTGGGTCTCAGGCCGTCGATCCTCAGCGTTTTCGAAAAGAGCATTTCGCGACCCAACGGCGTGGTGCTCGTCACGGGCCCGACAGGTTCCGGTAAGACTACCACTCTCTACTCGACGCTTAACTACGTCAGTTCGAGCGAAAGAAACATCATGACTCTGGAGGACCCGGTCGAATATGAAATCCCCAATATCCAACAGGCCCAGATCAACCCCAAGGCCGGACTAACCTTTGCTTCCGGGTTGAGGGCCATGCTCCGTCAGGACCCGGATATTATTCTGGTCGGCGAAATGCGAGACGCGGAGACCGCCGACGTGGCCATCCGGGCTGCTTTGACAGGTCACTTGGTTTTCAGCACCCTGCACACCAACGACGCTGTGGGCGCCATCGCCAGGCTGCAGGACATGGGCGTCAACCCTTCACTGATGGCATCGACCTTTGTGGCCATTGTGGCACAGAGGCTGGTCAGAAAAATTTGCAGCCGTTGCAGGGAGAAGGTTGCCGTGGATGAGTCCATGCTGCGGCTGGTGGGAATCGATAAGGAGCCGGAAATGCACTTCTACCGGGGCAAGGGCTGCGACCATTGTTACGAAACAGGATACCGCGGACAAATCGCGGTTTTTGAGATCATTTCGGTATCCCCCGCCCTTGCCCACATGATCTTACAGGGCAGCTCGGCCCCAGCCATACTGGAAAAAGCCAAGGCGGAAGGCATGTCGACCATGATGGAAGACGGCGTGCAAAAAGCCAAGCAGGGAATCACCACGTTGGACGAAGTGGTTCGGGTCGCCTATACGGTCTGAAGAGTTATTCGTCATTAGTCAATTGTCAATGGCAAAGAATAGGAAATTGTGGGGGTGAGGGGGAGGCGATTGACGAATGACTTTTAACCATTGACTGTCCGAAAACTATGCCCAGGTTCAAGTATCAAGCGCGGAATCAGATTGGGGAAAAAGTCGGCGGCGTGATGCTGGCAAGCGACGAGGACCAACTCGCCGTCACGCTGCGGGGTATGGATCTCTATCTCATTAATGCGAAGCAGGAAAAAGCGTCCTCTCCGATTTATCTCACGCGTCCGGTCAAGAGGCGGGAAATCATCCACTTTACCGGCCAGCTGGTGACCGGGATCAAAGCCGGCATCCCCATACTCCAGGCCCTGGAAGATCTAGTGGAGCAGACAACCAATCGCGCAATGAAAAGCGCTCTGGAAGTTATCATGGAGGATCTGCGCGGGGGAGCCAGCCTGTCCGCCGCCCTGTCGCGCCAACCGCATATTTTCAACGAGGTCTTCACCAGCGTCACCAGGGCTGGCGAGTTGAGCGGAAGCCTGGACACGGTCCTGGACCACCTGGTCCGCTTTCTCGAGTGGCAAGATGCCCTGGCATCGGAGGTCAAGCGAGCCACCATTTATCCTTCCATCGTGTTGGGCGCGGTGACTGTTCTCATGGGCGTTCTGGTGGGTTTTGTTTTCCCCAGGATCCTTCCTGTCATTCAAAGCCTCAATATCCCACTCCCCTTTGTGACCCGTCTCATGATCACAACGGGGCAGTTCGTCCACGCCAACTGGTACTGGCTTTTGCTGGGTGTGGTGATGAGTTTTGTTCTTTTCCGTCTTTTTCAAGCCAACCCCACAGGACGCTTCATCGTTGACGCCCTGAAATTGCGAGTGCCGGTTATCGGAACCCTGGTGGAAATGGTCTGCCTCTCGCGGTTTGCCCACCACGTGGGTACACTATTGGGTACGGGCATTGACATCACACAGACCCTCACCATCACGGAGCGCGTGGTAGGAAACGCGGTCATTGCCCATGCCATCCGGGAAACAAAGGAAAAGGTCAGCCAAGGGATCTCCTTCTGGCGGGCTTTGCAGGAGACGGGAGTGTTCCCGCCTTTGGTGATTCGCATGGTCTCCGTGGGGGAGAATAGTGGCACCATCGAAACAAGCCTGCAACGGGTGACCGAGTACTTCGACCAGGAGATTCCCACGAAGGTCAAAAGACTTTTTGCAATCATGGAGCCGCTTATTGTCGTCGTGCTTGCGACGGTGGTCTTGGGTATCGCCCTTTCCATCTTCATCCCCTTGTACAGCGTTTTGGGAAGGATCGGAGGAAGATAAAGGTGTCCCGAGTACTGGGAATCGAAGTCGTAGCCCATCAGATTCGCTTGGTGCTTGGGGAGGTCGCTGGCGGGGTGCTCCGCGTTTACGACTTCGCCTTAGAAGATCGCCTCACTGCCAACCAGGAGAACCTGGCCCAACAACTCGAGGGGACGGTGGGTCGCCGGGGATGGGGTTCCAATCCCGTGGCGCTGGCCCTGAATGGGCCGGGGGTAGTCCACCGGTTGCAGGATTTCCCTTCCATGCCTCTCAATGAGCTGGGCCTGGTGGTCCGGCGGGAAATGCGCACCATGGGGGGAGGCGAGGAGGCAGCTCTGGATTGGGAAATTACCAATGAGACTGTCTCTGGAGACTTGAAGCAACTTAAAGTTCTCGTTGCCATGGCGCCCCGACGACAGGTCGACGAGTGCCTGACACTGTTGAAAGCCTGCCACCTGCGGGCAGCTCTCATTACGACGTCTCCCACATCGCTGCTCCGGGTTCTTAGGTTTGTGCAGCGAGGAGAAGGCGGCCAGAATGTTTTTCTCTATCTAGGGCGGGACGACGGGTACCTTCTTGGAACCGACAGCGGCATATGGAGCTTTTATCGGGAATTCTCCAGCGGGTTCTCCGGAGAAGGAATGGAAACGGAGGTCATGCGTGAGGCCCACCGCGCGCTACTCTATCACCGTCAACGTTTTCCCGAGGGCAGGGAAATCCACTTTCTCTTGTCAGGAGAACAGGAATTGGGAGCCCTTAAGGAAGGCCTGGAGAGGGAAACCGGCTGCGAAGCAGAGATTGTCGCTCCCGGGCCCGCCCTGGACTTAAGCGCCCTTAGGGACCGGGCCGAGGACTTTCGACAGATGTTTCCCTCCTTCATTATCCCTCTCGGCCTTGTGGCGGCGGATTTTGAAAACGGCATCAATTTGATTCCCGAAAGCGCCCGTCCCGCTAGACGCCTCTGGCCTCGCATCGACTGGTCGTTTATCTATCGGCCGGTTCCGATGGGTTTGGCCGTTTTGCTCCTGTTTGCAGTTGTGGGTTTAATACTTCGGGTGGAAACCCGCTACGAGGGCTTGCTCGCCGAAAGACGTTCGCTTTTGGCCCAGTGGAGACCCACCATTAAAGCGGCTGAGACGAGCCGCGTGCTGACGGAGGGACAACGATTACTCGACGAATCATTGGGGGCGAGCCAAGGCCGATTGGCAATCCCGTCATGGGTGAGGCTGTTCAAGGCGCTTGGTCTTTTTGCTCCGCCCGAACTGATACTCACCGAGATGGCGCTCAGAAGCGGGGATGACGGCTGGGGCCTCAATCTCAAAGGCGAGGTCGTTGCGGGCGATGCCTATGCCGCCCAGGTGGCCTTCAATGAGTTCTACCGTCATTTGAAGGAATCCGTGGGGATGGAAGCCCTTGAGTTGCTCCCTCTGCGGGTGACAAGCTTCACGGAGTCGACGGAAGACCAGGGGAATGGGGTGTCCGGGGTTCCCCTGGCGGGTGGACCGACGCAAGGGGAAAAGGACCTCCCGGCGGTAGCGAGGACCAAAATTGAGTTTGAAGTCCGCGGGCGGCTCAAAGGGTTTTTTTAAAGTGAAATCAGCGTCTTTTGGATTGGAAAGGACGAAATTCCTTTTACCCCTTGCCCTGAGCGTGGTATGGATAGTAGGGCTTGTGTTTGCTGGCGTGAAGGTTCAGCATATCCAATGGCTAAGGCGGGAGGTTGCCAAGGTGGAAAGGGAACTCTCTACGGGGCAACAGCTCTGGCGGCGTTACCCTCCTTTACGGGCCGCCGAAAGACGCGCTTTGGAGGAGACACAAAAACGCCTGCTGCGCCGGCTTCCTGAGGACAGAGATATTCCCAGGCTCCTCGAAGACGTCAGCCGGCTGGCCCAGGAGCATCACCTCTCGGATGTCGCCTTGAAGACCGAAAATCTGGACGCCCCGGGCTCGCTTACGGCGGTGGCGAGTGTGACGAACCCGCCACGGGTGACCGCGGCGGAACCGCCGGGCCCCGTCGCTTCGTTCCCGATGCAGCTTTCTTTTGCCGGGGACTACAGGGAGATTCCTTACTTTCTTGGTGAGGTCCAGAATCTTCCCAGGATCGTGCAGGTCGAGTCGGTGACTCTTCGTCGCGAGGTTCCGTTGGTGCGATCGGACGTATCATGGAAGGTTTACTACCGGAGCGGTGACTTGGAGGCGTTGGGCGAGTGAACGAAATGAAAAAGCTCCAGTTCCTGCCGCTACCGGTTTTCGTGATGGCCCTGGGTCTGGTTGGGATCATCCTTGGCGGTTTATCAAGTGAACCATCCGTTCTGGCCGCCGCAGCAAACCAACTCGGCAAGGACGGAGCAGAGGCAATGTCTACGGGTTCAGGGTCTACTGTGCTAATGGGGCGGGAGCAAGATATCCCGTGGGGTCGGAATCCCTTTCTGACACCCGAGGAAGAGCTCCGTGGAGGCCGCCCGGCGGATAGGGGCCTCACGATTCAGACGATTATTACCGGGCGCGACAAATCCGTAGCGACCCTGGGTGGACGTACGGTAGCCGTCGGAGACCGTATCGGAGAGGAACGGGTGGTTGCGATCCGGCCGGACGCCGTCGTGTTGGAACGAAACGGGCGTAAAACTATTCTCCATCCCAAAGAAAGATCCAGTGCAGCCGTTGAAATTGGAGTAACGGTCAAATGAAAAGGAGCTATGGTGTAGATTGCCGCAGCGCCTGCTTGATTGCCGGTATGGTGACTGTACTTCTGCACTTCGGATGCGCTCAGGTCAAGGCTCCGACCAGCGCGGTGGCGCTGCCTCCCCCGTCCCAACCTTCTGCAGTGGCGGTGGCGGACCCGCCGAAGGAACCCCTTCCGGATTTGATCCTTACGGAGAGGGAGGAAAAGACGCCGGAAAAAGTCTTTACCTTTACGCTTCGAGATGCAGATATTCACGAGGTCCTGTTGGCGATTTCCAAGCAGTCCACCTTCAATATCATCGTGGATCCCGACGTCCAGGGAAAGGTTACTATGGATCTCAGGGATGTCACGCTCAGAGACGCCCTGGATACGCTTACGGACCTCTTGGGTTTGACCTATAAGGTGAAACAAAACGTCATCCGCGTGTCCAAGCCGGCGCTGGAAACGCGGATTTTTTCCCTGCACTACGTTAGTCTCAAAAGGACTGGAACGTCTTCCACCACTGCACAGATAGGCGCTGGGATCGGCGGGGCCGCGAGCGGAGTCGGAGGCGGCGGGGCTGCGACCACCGGTGGATCCGCCTCGGGGGGATCCGCGGGCGGTCAAACCTCGGTGACCACCACATCGGATACAGACCTCTGGAGCAACATGGAAACCAGCGTGGCCAAATTACTTTCCGCCGAGGGAAAGGTGGTGGTGGATAAGCAGAGCGGTAGTATTCTGGTGACCGACTATCCGAAATTCCTGGACCGGGTGGCAAATTTTATTGAGCAGTTGGAAGGAGCCGTCCAGCGTCAGGTCCTCATCGAGGCAAGGATCGTCGAAGTCACGCTGACGGGCGATTACCGCTTTGGAATCGATTGGTCGGCTGTGGCCAAAGTGGGCGCGTTGAGGGGCAATGCCTTTGAAGGCAGGATCTTCAGCCAGGCGCTTGCCCCGGCGGACACACGGGACTTTCAGATAGGCGTGACAAGTACGGATTTTGAGGCCCTATTGAATGTGTTGAGTACTCAGGGAGAAGTCAACGTCCTTTCCAGCCCCAAATTGGCGGCCCTCAACAATCAGACCGCGATTCTCAAGGCCGCAACGGATGATGTGTTCTTTATTACAGAAACCGAGAGGACTCCCGGTGCTAGCGGTGGGTTCGATACCTTCACCACAGTTACTCCCCGCACGGTGACGGTGGGGGTGGTATTGGCCGTCACGCCCCAGATCAGTTCGGACGGCAGCGTTATTCTCCACGTGCGCCCGACGGTATCCAGGAAAAGCGGGGAATCGAGCATCAGCACGGCGGACACGACAATCACGGTTCCCATTCTCGACGTGCGAGAGGCCGACGTGGTCGTTCGCGCCCGAGAAGGACAGGTAGTGGTTATCGGCGGGCTCATCGAGGAAAGAAAAAGCAATGACGAGAGCAAGGTGCCGCTGCTTGGAGATATTCCCGGTGTCGGTCGCCTGTTTCGAAAGACTATTGAGGACCGAAAGAAAACCGAACTCGTCGTCCTTCTGCGACCGGATATCCTGGCGGACGGCAAGGTGGAAGATATTACCGCGCGGGAACTTGGCAGGCTGGAGGCGCTCAAGGGAGCCAACCCGTGGTAAGTGGAACGGTGCGAGCTAAGAATTCGGGGCCATGGCGAGGCGTTGATGTACGAGGAGTATTACGAGCTTAAGGAAAAACCCTTTAGTTTGACCCCCGATCCGCGCTTCTTTTTTCTTAGCGAAAACCACCGGGAGGCCTTCGAGCACCTGCTTTATGGTATTCGGGAAAGGGAAGGTTTTATCCTGATTACTGGAGAGGTGGGGACGGGAAAGACCACGCTGTGCCGTACGCTGTTGACACGCATCGAGTCCCAGGCAACGGACACCGCGCTCATATTCAATCCCCTTCTGTCGGAGCAGGAACTGCTCCAATGTATCCTCAGCGACTTTGGGATCCGCAGCAGGGCCACAACCAAAAAGGGACTTCTGGACGAACTCAACCAGTTCCTACTCCACCAGCAAGCCGTCAACCGTCACTCCGTCCTGATCATTGACGAAGCACAAGCGCTATCGCTGCCTGTTCTCGAGGAGATCCGGATCCTTTCCAATCTCGAAACGGAAAAGGAGAAACTTCTACAGATCATCCTGATGGGGCAAATCGAACTCGCGGAGAAGCTTGTCCTTCCGCGATTGCGGCAGTTGAACCAGCGGATATCCATTCGCTATCGCTTGCGTCCCCTGCGCAAGGAGGAAGTCCCGCGCTATATCCAGCACCGCTTGTTGGTTGCTGGATCACCGGGCGCGATACACTTTAGTTCCGGGGCCTTGAAGCAGATTTATCGCTACTCTCAAGGGATCCCCCGTTTGATCAACCTGGCCTGCGACCGTGCTTTGCTCGCGGGCTACGCGGATCAGACCCGTGAGATCGAGCGCCGAACTGTGAGTAAGGGGCTGAAAAGCCTGGAAGGACGGGACTTGACGGGCACCGTGGGGGTGCTGAAGAAAAGGGCAGCAATGGCTTTGGCCGCCGTGGCTATATTCTGCCTGGGGTTGGCGACGGCTGGATTCCTGGCGGACTCGGATTGGTTCTTTTTTAAGGAGGGGTCCGAGGGGGCGGTTTCCGCTTCCTCCAGCACACCCTTCGCGAGTTTTGATAAGGCTCGTAGAACCCCCTTCTATACGGTTCAACTGGGCGCCTACAAATCGAAGGATGAGGTCCTCGAGGTGGCACAGCGGGTCAAGGGGACGGGTTACCCTCTGTTCGTTAACGAGGAGGTAGAGGCGGGTATCAAAGGCCACCGTATTTTTATTGGTAAATTCCAACACAAGGGGGAGGCCGAGGAGGTTGCGGAAACCTTCAAAAAAGTGAAAGGTTTTCCTGAGATCAGGGTTATCCTGACAACCAGCCTGGTCTCGCAAGTTGAATCCCCATGAGTCTGATTGCCGACGCCCTGAAAAAAGCCCAAGCCAGCCAACTGGGTAGACGTTACGCCGCTACTCAACCGGGGAGCGTACTGCCGGTGTTTGGGAAGAGCAGATCCGGTGGCCAGAGAACCTCTTTCCTCGCATTGATGAAGGGCGATCATCGTAACACAACCCTGGTTCTGGGGCTGGCCTCGGGAACCGTGTTCTTCCTGATACTCTTTTTCTACTTTTTTTACGGCCCGGGACGTAACGACGGGTCGTCTATAAAAACGGCGGCCGCGGGCATCCAAAGGCCGCCTCGATCGCTGGTTTTAACACCCCCGCCAAGCCTCGCAGCTACGGAACCGATCAAATTAGACGAAGAAAGCCCTGTGCCGGAGGTGGCGGCAATTACGGACCCAGCCATTCACCCGGCGCCTCCCTTGCCCCTCAGGGCAAAGCGTGCCCCTCTTCGAGGGGAAACAAAAAAACGTGTTGAAAAAAATGAGGTTATCGCATCAAAAGTCTCTGTTACTTCAGATCTATCCGAAGAGTTGCGGGCCGCATTCAACCTCGCTCTATTTTATCAGGAAGGTAAAAAACTGGAGCAGGCAAGACGGGAGTACGAGAGTGTGGTCCAGCGCTGGCCGCTTTACCCCGAAGCCCATAACAACCTGGGGTTGGTTTACAAAGAACTGGGGTTGCAGGAAGCGGCCATTTCCGAGTTCAGGCGGGCATTGGAGCTCAACCACGGCTATGTCCGGGCCTATCATAACCTGGGGGTCATCTTTCATCTGCGGGGAGACCTGAAGCAGGCCAAGGAAAACTACATGTTTGCGCTGGCGTTGGATCGGGAAAACTTAAGTTCGTTGAACAATCTAGCTATGGTGTACCGTGAAGAGAAACGCTTCCACGATGCCCGCAGCGTGCTGGAAAAGGCTCTGCGTTTAAATCCGGATTCTGCGGAGACCCGCTATCACTTTGCTCTCCTCCTGGAAGATCTTGGCGACATGAAAAGGGCGAGCGAGAATTTTGAAAAGTTCTTGACTCTTGCAGGACCGGAGAATCGCGTGCTGGCTGAAAGGGTCGAAGCGCATCTCCGGGCGGAGCCCGCGAATACTAAGCCGGTGGACTGAAGCTACCATGCCCAAGGTAGTTGTTTATACGAAAGATTACTGTGCATTCTGCAGGCAAACAAAGGCCCTGCTTCAGTCCAAGGGCGTACCTTTCGAGGAGATCGACCTGAGCAACGATGAGGTCCTACAGGAAGAAATCTGGCGCTTATCGGGGCGAAAAACCGTCCCGCAAATCTTTGTGGATGGTAAGCCCCTGGGGGGATACCAGGAGATCCGGGCTCTCGATGCCACGGATGAATTGGACAAGATTTTTGCCGGCAATAACAAGTAGTATCATTGACGTGAGTCAACCCCACCGCATGCTGCGCATCCAGTCACCCAACTTCAAAACCAACGCATATTAATTAAGCCGCTGCCATAGAGTTCCTATTGGAGCTTGCCAAGCGGCCGGGCACCCGTCGGTTTGATGTGATACGCTGTTTTAGGACACAGTTAACCCTTATCGTATCCCTCTAACGCCTTAATTGGTATATTTCTTGCTGTTTACAGACGTTAGGGTGCAATTCAGTCAACGCGAGACATCCAGGTGTTAGAGCCGCATGTCTTTAGCCACGCAGGATGCCCAATAGGGTGGATTGCGTCCTAAAACGTACAAACTTGTTAAATAACAACCGGGTTGCTGTGCGGATATGAGCTACTATCGACTCCTGAGTTTGAAAAAAGAGCCGTTTTCAACAAGCCCGGATCCCACCCTGTTTTATGAATCCGCGGCTCACAAGGCAGCTCTGTATCGGTTACAGGTCTCGATCAAACTAAGGCGCGGCATGAGCTTGATCCTGGGCGATGTGGGGACGGGAAAGACCACACTGAGCCGGAGGCTGTTTCAGGTTCTGAGTGTGGAGGAGAAGGTCTCCGCACATTTGATGCTCAATCCGTTTTATAAAACCGAAGAAGAGTTTCTGACTGCCCTCCTGAGGCTTTTCAAAATCCAACCTGAATCCGAGCCTCTCTCAGTGGCCGAATCCCTGGAAGCCATAGAGCGCTTCCTCTACGACAAGGGGGTCTATGAAAAAGAAACGGTTGTGCTCTTGATTGACGAAGCCCAGCGGTTGAGCTCTAAGTCCCTGGAACTTTTGCGCGCCCTGCTCAACTACGAGACCAACGAGCATAAGCTCCTGCAGCTTGTCCTGATGGGACAATTGGAACTGTTGCCCCGGCTCAAGGAAATGAAGAACTTTTGGGATCGTATTTGCTACCGTACTATGATACCCCCGCTCGATATTACGGATACGGAGGAAATGATCAACTTTCGTATGCGGGAGGCCGGCCATAGTTCGCCCAACAGTCTCTTCACCCCGAGTGCCATCCAGGAGATATACCGTTATTCCCAGGGATTTCCGCGTCCCATCACGACGATCTGTCATGACGCCTTGGAACTGCTCGTTGTGTCGGGCAAGAAGGATGTCGATGAAGCGATTATCGGTTCTGTGATCGGGCAACGATCGCAACTATTGGAACAACATATCATAGGCTGACGTTGAGATCGGAATGGTGAATCAGAAAATTCCCCCTGAAGAAAGGCTTCTTCGGCTTATCGAGTCCGGCGAGAAGAACGAGCCCCTCAAGCATCCCGCACGAAAAACCTCGTTCCTGGACGCAAGAACGTGGGGCCGCAGATTTTTTTCTCGAAACTCATCGACGGGCCTTTCTTCCTTCCCGAAGGGAGTGATTCCTGAGTTCAAACTGGAATGGGTGAATCGCGTTCTTATCGTTCTTCTGATTGTGGTGCTGGGCGGAATCGTGTCAGATGCACATAATAAAACTCGAGCTTTTCCCAAGAATCTGATAGATTCGACGGAAATTCCCAAAACCACCATGGCGGAGGAACCTGTGGAGAGCGTGAGGACGGTCTCGCTGCGGCCTCTGGAAGACTACCTGAAAGAGGCGGAGAGGAGAAGTCTTTTTCTACCTGCTCCGCCACCCAAACCCGAAAAGCCGGTTGCTAAGAACGAGACGCCACCGCCGCTCAAGCTGCAAGCTCCGGATCCTTCGGCGATTTTGCGGGAAAAAGTGCAACCCCTCAAATTGGTCGGGATCTCCTGGGGCAACAAGCCCATAGCGATGATCGAAAATAAGGTCACAAATGAGACGTCGTTTATCAAAGTCGGCGAATCGATCAACGACGTCACGGTCAAAGCCATATTAAAAGACCGCGCAATCTTGAGTTATGGCGATGCGGAATACGATCTCTTTTGATGGCGCGGGTCCTTGCTTGAGGAAATTGATCTTAGGTTTTGTCAATCATGCCCAAGGGGCTAGGAGAATTCGACTGAGCCTGGTTTTCATAGGATTGATTGCAATCCTTTCCTTAATCTCTTCTTGTATCCCCATCGACAAGCTCGGTTTGATGTCTAATCAAACGACCGGGATGGTCTTCCAGGAGGACGGGATTGGATCCGAGCATGTTTCCAGTTCACTCGGTTCACAGCGGGAAACCCAGCACAAACTCGCTTTGGGCCCCGGACTTTCGCTAAGCGGTGCCCTATCGGGCAGGGTTGTTCAACTGCCGGTCGGTCCCATACTGCCGAACCCGCTACCTCGGGTCGTTGGGTCGACCATGTTGCCGGTAGCCCCCGTGGAACAGGAGCCTTCAAGGCCCAGCGGGGGGGGAATCTCGCCGACTGTAGCCAACGCCTCACCTCGAAAAGATTTGTTCCCCCTGGGTCATGACGCGACCCCCATGTCCAGCATACCGTTGCCGTTAGTGGCGGAGGCGGCATATCCTTCAATCTCGCTCGCGCTAGGCAGGCTCCCTGGCGGTGGGAGGATAGGTGGCTTGTCGGTCACGGCTCCCCCCAAGGCTTCGGGGGACCCAGGCGTTCAGAGAGATCCTGTGACTTCAGCCGAGGTAAGCGATGAGGCTAAGAAAGGAAAAGTGACCAAGGCGGCCGAGCCGACCAAGATCCTCCGATCGACAGAAGCGCCGGCGTCCGAGGGCGCGGGCCGGGTGGGCGACTTGGCTGACCCCGTCGCCGTCACTGAGTTCGCCGAAGCAAAAAAGGTAGCTATTCTGACCGAGACAACGAAACCGATCGAGTTACACGAAAAACAAGACCCCTTTTCCTTCGCATTAACTCCGTTGGAAGCGTCGTTTAACGCTGGAAAGTCGACTGGACCCTCAGGCACGAAGGTACAAAGGAGCCTGCTGGATAAACCCCAGGTGGTGCCCGGTGTGAGCGCGAAACCCGAGGGCGTCACGACGCCTGGAGCAGCGGCGTCCGTTTTAATGGCTGCCGCGGAGGTGCCCGCTCCGCAGGCTGATCGCGCAGAATTGGCAAGGTTGTCGGGCTCGAATAAGCCGGGAGGCAGCTTGGATGGTCTTCCTGGCTTGGGCGTGCGCATCTCGGTGGATCTGAGGCAGATGGACATGTTGGCGGTGTTGAAGTTCCTGGCCGAGGAAGGGAGCCTCAACATCGTGGCCGGAAAAAACGTGGGCGGAAGGGTCTCCCTCACTCTGAAGGACGTCTCCCTGCAAGACATCCTCGACATCATCGCATTAAGCTACGAACTTGCCTACGTGGTGCAAAACGACATCATCCACATTATGACCGAGGCCGACTACCAACGTTTGTTTGGCGCATCTTTCGCCGATCAGCGTAAGGTTAAAAGACTGCAGTTACAAAATGCAGATCCGGCTGCGGTCTCGGCGGTTCTCAACAATATGAAATCCGCTGTCGGTAGGGTGATCGCTGATGTTCAGTCTCGCACCATCGTCCTCGTTGACGTCCCGGAAAAGCTCGAACCGATGGCTGCAACGGCCGCTAGTATGGACCGCGCAACCGAGCTGCAGACCCGGATCTTTGAACTTCATTACGGAAAGGTGGAAGAGATCCAAGCCGAAGTGGAAAAGGCACTCACTCCTAATCTGGGGAGCTCCAGGTTGGACAAGCGCAGCAATACGCTTGTTGTAACGGACCTGCCCACGCGGTTGCCTAACGTCGAGCGGATCATTGGCGCCTTTGACCGCAAGACCCGAGAGGTTATTATCGAATCCAAGATTGTCCAGGTCCGTTTGAACGACCAGTTCCAGATGGGCGTGGATTGGCAAAAGCTGTTCAAGCAACTGGCGGACCTGAACCTGAAGGCGAGCTTTCCCATCACCCCTCCGGTTTCACTGTTGGGCCAGCTTACCGTGGGAACCTTGGCAGAAGATAATTTCAACGTTGTCGTACAGCTCCTGCAAACGGTGGGGAAGGCCAACATCCTTTCCCGGCCGCAAATCGCTGTGGTGGAAAATCAAGAGGCCAAGATCCTGGTAGGTACACGGGAAGCCTTTGTCACCTCGGTGGTCACACAGACCCAGCAAGCTGCCACCACTGCCGAGGAGGTGACCTTTATTGACGTGGGGGTATCCCTTACGGCCACCCCAACCATCAACAAAGAGGGATTTGTGACGATGAAAATCAAGCCGGAGGTCAGTTCCGTTAACCGCGTCTTGACGACCGCGAACGGTAATGGAATTCCCATCGTGGAGACCTCGACAGCAGAGACCACGGTGATGGTCAAGGATGGCGCCACCATTGTCATTGGGGGATTGATGAAGGACGACAACATACACGAAACCAAAAAAGTTCCCTTTTTGGGCGATATCCCTATTATCGGGGCAGCCTTCCGTTCCAAGGATGAGAATACCGTTAAGAGCGAGCTCGTTATTTTCCTCACCCCCAGGATCATTAGCGGCCAGGAGTCCGTCGCTGGTGTCTCCTCCACCCCGTGAGCCGACTAACATCGGCAGTATTGCAGGGAAATCCCCACGTGGGTATTGGCCTGGGGCCTACAGCTTTGGCAAGGCAACCCTGGTTGGTCTGGCCTTCTCGGCTCGAATCGCGTTACAATAAGGGCCATGGTAAAGGGGGGTAAGCGGCGGCTGCTTGGATGGGCTCTGTTCGGCGTGCTGGTCTTAATGATCGGCGGCATGGCCTTGGCCTATTCGGTATACGCCAAGCTCGATACCGCCCTGCAAGAGCTGCAGGTGGCTAACGGCGTAGAGCAACGTAAGAAACAAGAGCTCTTAACAATGGTGCAAGGACTGACCCAGGCCACGGAGGAGGCTCGGAGGCGGGAAAGCGAACTGGTTCAAAAGCACCGGGGGTCCGACGCGGAAAATAGCCAGTTGGAACTCAAGGCCTCGAAACTGGAGACCGAGGTCAAGCGCTGGCAGATCGCCTATACCACGGAGCAGGAAAAAACCAGAAAACTTTCGCAGACGGCGCAGGACCTTTTAACCGTGATGGAACAGGCCCAGTCTCGACTCAAGGGGATCGAGGAAGGTTACAAGGCGACCAAACAGGAAAAGGCCGATCTGGAGGAGAAGGCCAAGAATCTGGAGATCGCGCTGAAGCGTTGGCAGGCGGCCCACGCGGCGGCAGAGGCCAAGAGCAGATTTCTAAACCAAAAGGTGGAGCAGCTTTCGGCGGCCCTCAAAGAGTCCCAGGAGCATGCCTACGCCCTGGAGCAGGCCGAGAAGGGGCGCATCATGCAACTCGATAAAGAACGCGAATGGAAAGAGATGGAAGAGAACTGGGGAGAGGGCTACCGTAAAGCACTCGAGCGGACGTTTTTCTAAAATTTCTCTTCTCGTCCAGTCTTCCTCCTCCCAATCGGCGCGGGCTCCTACGCCCCATGGTTGATCTACATATTGTCTCGATGCCACTGTTCAGCGAATTTGCCTAGCAGCTGTTCCAGGGATTGCATTACGAAATTCTTGGTATCGGACACCCGGGATTTGACGATTCCACCGGTTTGCCAAACGCCCCCCATAACCGTTAGATCCAGATCGTTGATGGTGACCTGGCGCACGATCTGAATCCCGAGATAACCATAGACGACGCCGCCGTCCTCTTGGACCAGTACGCTGACTTTGATGAAGGGCGGCACGGGTCCTTTGACTTCAAGTCCTGCAAGATGATTGCGCAGCCAATCCCGGACCTGGGTTTTGATATTTTCCTCGTTCATGGCGAGGGCTCGTAGTCCTGGATGGGCCTCGATGATAATTCTCGCCTCCGAAAACTTGGTGAGAACGCCGGCGCCTACCGGCGGCGCGCTTGCGGCGAACAGCATCCCCGCCGCAACAACGAGCGTCGTAAATAATCGCTGCATGGTTGTTCCTCCTCGATCTGCCTAAATGTTCGCACCGCACACCTGGTGTGTCAACGTTATTCCCGCCTCGCAAATTCGCTCTGCCCATGGCAATGCACCGGATGCGATAGAGTGCGGCAACAGAAGCTCCGGCCGTGGGTAATGTCTCCCGGCCAAAACCTCGCGACGCCGACGGCAGTGTGAAAATTTTGCGCCTTTCCAGCCGCCTTGGATTGCCCCGGCCCGCTGGCGCGACTTGTGCGATATCTGGAGCGGTTCTCGCATCCCGCTGATCGGCAAGCCGCACCATCCCCATATGCCGGTACTCGGCGGCTTACCGATTTATTCCATAGGGTCCTTTATGCTCCGTTCAATTTTCCTACCGGCATCGCTTGGACGGTGCGGAATTGGCTCATTTTAGTGCCGCTTTCCGTCAGTATTGCCGCTATCCGACAAATCTTGTCCAGAGGGCTCGTTCGTTGTCTCGCCTGGATAGACTAAAACCCCATTAAATCAATAACTTGAGCGGCAAAATCCCTGGTGGCATGGGCTTTGCCTACATAATAGGCGTCTACCAGAGGACGAAAGGGCCTAATTTTGCAAGGAATTGGAAGGAGACGGGGGATGATTCACGGGCAACGGGAAAGGCGACTCTACAGGGTGATGGGCATCTCCGGAGCCGGAATCGTGCTCTTTCTCTCGGCCGTGGGCCTGATCTCCGCTGCGCTTAACAACTGGAACTTCACTGGCACGACGGACTACGTCTTCGACGCCGCAAAGATCGAAGTTGGCAACGGATCGGCGAAGCTGAAGCTTGTCCCCGGCATCTCCCTCCACGACAAAGAAGCCGACTTCACGGGCACCCACGGCGACACCCAGTGGCTGGGTGGGAATATTCAACTCAACGGCGCCGGGCTCAGTTCTGGAAAAGGATCCTACATCTCGCAGGCCATCGATTCGGGTGCCGATGCGACCCTCTGGGGGAGGGTCAGTTGGCATGAGACCCTGACCCAGGGAACGGCCAGTTTCGCGGCGGCCAAAAACGTGGGCGTCATGGCCGTGAGCAAGTCGCTCTACGGAGCCGATATCGACGGCGACGACGATATCGATGTGGTGGCCGTCCAGGACAGCGAGCCTTACGTGCTGTACTTCGAGAACGACGGGGCGGAAAATTTTACCCCCCGCGTCATTAGCACCGAGCCGTTGAATAACGTTCGGGACGTCCGTGTGGCCGATGTCAATCAGGACGGCCGGCCGGATGTGGTGGTCCTCGCCTCGAATGCGGTGCAGTGGTTCGAGAACAAGGGGGGGATGCCCGCAAGTTGGACCCGGTGGTCGGTGGACAAGCCTTCGGCGGGCAGCAAGATTGAGCTGGCCGACGTGGATGGGGACGGGCGGCTGGACATCGTCGTGGGCGACGGTTCGTCGGTCCGGTGGTATCAAAACGACGGGGCCGATCCAGTTCGTTGGACTCTTCGGCCTGTGGACAACACGCTCGCCGCGGTGGATGCGCTCTCCGCGGGAGATCTCGACGCCGATGGCGATTTGGATTTACTGGCCGCCGATGAGCGCGGCCTTTACTGGTACGAAAATGACGGGAAGCCGCAAGCGTTTTTCACCAAGCGGACGGTGGATATCAAACCCTCAAGCATGGCAGCGCTGCGCATAGCCGATGTCAACAGCGACGGTAAGATGGATGTGGTCGGAGTGGAGCGCGATCCCAACACGCTTGCCTGGTACCAGAACGGCGGCTCTACCCCGCCGGTGTTCACGCGGCGCGTGGTGGATTCCGGTCCCCTCGCGCTATGGGTATCCGTGGCCGCAGGGGATCTGGACCGGGACGGAGATCCGGACCTGATCGCAGTGAACGACGCGGAAATCCATTGGTACCAGAATAACGGGGGAGCCCTGCCGGTTTGGACTAAAGTCAATCTCACCGCCGGTGCGGGGGGCGGCGTGCAGGAACTGTTCCTTGTCAATCTGCAGGAAGACGTTCAGGGGGACGACGACCTGGATATCCTCCTGTCCCAAGGTACCAGGATATCCTGGATCGAGAACCGCTTGCCCCATTCCAACATTCGCCTGCAGCTTCGCACCAGCGTCGACGGCGCTTCCTGGACAGATTGGGTGGGACCGGGCGGCCGGACCACAAGTTCCTATACCAACCCCGACGGCGCAACCGTGACGGTTCCCGACGGACGCTACATCCAATACCGTGTCCTCCTGAGGGCCCATCAAAGCGACAGCCTCAATGCCGCGTTGTCGTCGGTGCGGCTTGATCCTGCCAACAGCGCTTACGCCGTTGACGGTCCCGCCGTTCAAAACAAAACGGGCGAGGAGTTTTCCTCCATCACTTCGTTTGCCGAAACTCTGGGAGCAGGCAATCAAGGTATGGTCCGGTACCAGATCTCCAACGATGGCTCCACCTGGTACTACCACAACGGCTCGGTCTGGGTACGGGCCACCGCAGGACTGGCCCACGCCAACAGCGCCGCGGTAGTAAACTCCAGTATCGCCACCTTCGCCAGAAACGTCGGTCCGGGAAAGTTTTATTTCAAAGCGCTTTTGGTTTCCGACGGTATCCAGCAGGTCGAACTGGACAACGTGGAGATCCAGTTGGGGGCTTCCCCCTTAGCGGCTTCGGGCAGCGGTGCCGTTGGAGAGGTCAGTCCCGTGGACACTCCGAATATCGTGGCCACCCTAACCGGCCAGTCCCCCGTCGTCGAGGATAAGCAAGAGCCGGAAGAAAAGACCGCCCAGTCCAAGCCGTCGGGGCCCCATATGGACTTTACGATCAACGGCGACTCGGGACCGCTGGAGATCTTTGCCGGCTCGTCCCTGGTTCTCTCCTGGGCGGGCAGCGGACTCGACGCCGGCGACCCGACGCCATGCGCTGCCTCCGTGAAAAATCTCACCCCCGCCGTGCACCAGTGGTCGGGCCAGCTGGGAGCCTCCGGACAAAAAGTGATCCTCTCCTCGGGAGGGGGTCCGGAAACCTTCATGATCACCTGTAAAACCGCTTCAGGCGACATCCTGCTCGAACAAGTCCAGGTCGTTGAACGGTACGGTTTGGGAGGGCACGCGACAAACTTTCAGGTGTTTGCGCTGGCCAATGGGGCCAATGAAGATGAATTGAAGATTAGAAACGGCCAGTTCGTACAGCTGTCCTGGAACGTCAGCGGGGAGATGCAGCCTGTGTCATGCAATATTTCGGATCAGCAACATCAGGTGTTGGCCTGGAACCTCGACGCCATGGGTTCCTGGAGGGTGCCGACGCCGGTCGCCGGCTCTACCTATTATGTTAACTGCGTCGACGGGCAGGGTGTCTACGACTATGACGCGGTTCGACTGGTCAGCCGTTAACATTAAGAATTCTCAGCTTTAGATCCAGATGCCCAATTCCTCGTCTCATAGAATCAGGATTCCACGAATCCTTGGAATACCCGTGCTGGTATTCCTTCTGGGGACGCTTGTCCTTTGGCCGGCGCCGCTCCATACTCAGGTGACCGTCATTGACGGCGCCATTGAGACCGCCACGAATTTTGAAAACGCCAGGCATACTTTCAGAAACCCGCGAACCGGCAGCAACCACGCCTGCTACGTCTTTTATAAAAAATCCTCCGGCGGACAGATCTTTTACTCCTACTCCGCGAACTGCTCCTCGGGGTGGACGGAAAATGCCGCCAGCGGCGAAAGCAGCCTGACCGACAGCGCCGGTTTTGCGGTGGACGTTTCCGACAACGGGACCGGGCTGGTGGTGGTCCTGATGACCCACAAGACCTCCCAGGGAGGTCGGACCATGTACCGGCAGGGGACCATTTCAGACGGCAATCCTGCCATCTCCTGGAGCGGGGAACAGAAGCTGGCGGCGAGCTTTAAGGACATGGCCCTCTATTCGACGGTCATCGACCAGGGAGGCCGGGTCTACTTTGCGGCCGAAAAAAACGGCACCGGCTTGATCGGTTACGACCGCGATTCGAACCCGGCGTATCCCAGTGCTAATCCCAACTTCTCGTCCAGGACCTTCGACCCAGGCGACGGGGTGGTCCGGGTGGAGGTTGTCCCCCTGGGGCCCGATTCCATCGGCGTTGTCTGGCAGTTCGACACGACGACCGTCAAGGCGGCCAAGGGGACGGTGAGCGGCGGGTCGCTGACCTTCGGCGCCACCGCTACGCTGGCGGCCGCCAGTATGACCCAGGGGCTCATGTCGGCGGTGGCGGTATCCGGGGGGTCCGATGTCCACATCCTCTACGACGACAACTCTGTGCTCAAGCACGCCAAGGTGAATTTTAGCGGTCCGATCCCGGCTTTTGGAGCGCCGACCAGCGTCTTCAGCGGAGGGGTGAGCTCCCTTAACATCAGCGTGGACGAGACCTCCAATCCTGACCGGGTGTACGCCTTTTACACCAAAAGCAGCGCAGGCACGGGAAATGTTTATTTCAAATCGTCCCCCGTGGACACCATCACCTTCACCGCGGAACAGTCTTTCAATGACGGCGCCGAGCCGCTGGACTTTCTTTCCTCCGGACGGAGAGATTGGAACGCCGACAACACCATCGCCATCACCTACACGACCCAGAGCAGCCATCTGGTCCGCTTCCATCACGTCAAGGGCGCCGCCCAGCTGGCGTTCAAGGTCCAACCATCGGATACGGCTGCCGCCGCGCCCGTCTCTCCGGCCATCGAGGTCCAGATCAAGGACGCGTCGGGCGCTCCCGTCGGTTCCGCCACGAACCCCGTCACTCTCGGGATTAACCAGAACCCGGCGGTCGGCTCGCTTTCCGGGACCTTGACCCGGCCTGCGGTGGGCGGGGTCGCAACCTTCGACGATGTTTCCATAGATCAAGCCGGGACGGGCTATACCCTGGATGCCACGGCTCCCGGGCTGAGCCCGGACACCTCGACGAGCTTCAACGTAACCCCGCCGGTGGCTGCCGGCAGTGGCGCCGAAGGCTCGCCCTCGGGCGGTGGGGAAGCAGGCGGAGCCGGCGGGTCCGCTCAGGCTCAGCAGGATCAAACCCCCGCGCCGGAGGCACCGGCGGTCACGCCCAAGATCATCGCCGACGGTGAGGACTTCAAGCTCAACAATGACGCCGATTTCGATTTCGAGTACCTGGCAAAGACCGATCTCCAGAGACGGGGACGGTGGGACCAGGACTACGAGCTCTACGAGCAGAAGATCGAGAAACGCAGGGAACAGCTCAAAGCGCGCCGGGCCCAGAGGAACTTCAGAAAAGAGCGGCGGCGGTTCGTCAAGGCCAACGAGACCATAGAGGCCATGGTCTACGACTCCCGCGGCCAGTTGACCGATATCGAAGGAGAGATCGAGGAGCTCCGGGAAGGGCGCTTCGCCGTTACACTGCCCAAAAAGCGGGCGCAGAGGCCCGGCAAATACAGGCTACTCGTCAGGCTTGTCAAAGACGGCGTGACCTACGTCGAAGAGCAGGAATTTACCTGGGGCGTCCTGGCCGTTAACGTCGATAAGTCCTATTACCTCCCCATCGAGAAAAGCTCCATCGGAATCGGTGTCCTGGACGACGAGGGGCATATGGTTTGCGACGCGGCGGTTACCCTGGAGATTACCGACCCCCTCAGCAACAAGACCACACTCAGCACAGCCGACAAGAGCATTCAGATTAGCCCCGAGTGCCAGGTCTACGGGGTCACGGACCTACCCGACTACTACACGAGCTTCACGACCTCCGTTCTGGGCGACTACGCCATGAAGCTCACCGCCGTAACGCCCAATGGAACGAGAACCATCGAGGACGGTTTCAAGGTGGTGGCCGCCGTCGATTTCGACGTGGCCCGGAGCGGGCCGACCCGAATCTATCCTCCCGTGCGCTATCAGATGGGCCTCACGGTTAAGGCGAATCAGGGATACAGCGGCCCGGTCAGGGAGTACGTTCCGAATGGCTTCGACATCACCCCGCAGCAGGGCTTGACGGTCACGACACAGGGGGACACCAAGGTTCTGACATGGAACAGGGCCCTTGTCCCGGGGGAAACGTACGAGCTCAGCTATGAGTTCGACGCTCCGGATATCAGCCCCGAATTCTATCTCCTGGGGGCCCTGGAGATCGGGGAGTGGCAAGAGGCCCGGCAGTGGCAGATCGCCAGCGACGCCGTGAGGGACCCGGATTCGGTTACGATCTACAGCCTGTCGGCATGGGATGCGGCTGACGGCACGCTCCAGTCCGACCAAACCGCCTGCGCCACCGATAATGTTACGGGCACTGCTTGCGTATCCATTTCCCAGGGAAACAATAACGGGATTCGCATAGTGTTCAACAGTGGCATTTCCGGTCTCGCCAACGGAGATTCGATAACCGTTAATGTTAATAAAGTCAAAGGTGGATCTGGGGATATGGCCTTGCTGCCTTACACTAGTGCCACGGGTGTTAGCACGACCAACAAGATTGTTGTGCCCCCTTCAGTTGGGAACAACGTTTTTACCTTAACATCAGCTTTTATTGCGGATCTCGCGGACCTGGGTGGCGGTGCCTTTGCCGTTCGCTATACGAATGATCTTTCTCTTAGTAATCGGGTGGACGTAACCGAGATCGACGCCGATCTGACACCACCCTCGGCTACACAGGTGGTGATTTCCACGGCCGGCTCGGACTTTACCGCCGGGGCGAGTACGAATCTGACGGTGCAGGTCCGGGACAGCCTGGGTTACCTGGTAACCGGGGACAGCAGCACCCAGATCACCTTCGATCCTACCTTGAGCGGAACCATCAGCGCGGTGGTGACCGGCGCCGGTGACGGCTCCTATGGCGTGGTCGGAGGCGCCGAAACGGTGGCCGTGGCGGGCGGCATCGCTACGGTGACGCTGACAGACACGGTAGCCGAGACCTTTGAGGTGGCCATCACCAATGGCGGGGGCCTGAGCAATCCCTCCAACGACAGCATCACGGTCAACCCGGGCAGCCTGGACCACTTCGTGGTGGAAGCCGCCGGGGGCGGGGCCATCGGAACCCAGACCGCGGGAACTTCTTTCAACATCCAGATCACGGCGCAGGACGCGAACAACAATACGGTTACGGCTTTTACCGGGGCCGGCAATACGGTGGACATCACTTCCACCGGTACGTTGTCTTCTGGAAGCGGGACCACGGGGACCTTTACCAACGGCTTCCTGGCCTCCCACAGCGTCACGTTCTCCAACGTCGGGAGCTTTACCATCACGGCCACCGACAGCGCGGGGGGACTGGGATCGGGAACCGAAAACGGGGTCTCCAATTCCTTTACCGTCAATCCCGGGGCGCTGGATCACTTCGTGGTGGAGGCGGCCGGAGGCGGGGCCATCGGAATCCAGACGACGGGCACTTCTTTCAATATCCAGATTACGGCGCAGGACGCAAACAACAACACCGCCACGCAGTTTACCGGAGCCGGGAACACGGTTGACATAACCTCGACGGGTACCCTTTCTCAAGGTAGTGGTACTACGGCTACGTTTACCAACGGGGTCCTGGCGTCTCACGCCGTCACGATCACCGACCTGGGAAATTTCACCATTACAGCCATAGACAGTGCTGGAGGTCTGGGTACCGGCGCTGAAACTGGCGTATCCAATGCGTTTGACGTCGAAGGTGTGTTGGATCACTTCCTGGTGGAGGCGGCAGGAGGCGGTGCCATCGGCACCCAGACGGCAGGAACCTCGTTCAATATCCGGATTACGGCTCAGGATGGTGCCAACAATACGCTGACAGGTTTCAATGGCGCGGGCAATACGGTGGAAATTACCTCTACAGGAACGCTTTCGGCGGGAAGTGGAACTACCGCGACTTTTACCAGCGGCGTCCTGGCTTTCCACAGTGTCACGTTCACCAATGTGGGGAGTTTCACGATCACCGCTACTGACAGCGCCGGCGGGCTGGGCACCGCAACAGAAAGCGGGGTCTCGAACTCGTTCACCGTTGATCCAGGCGCACTGGACCATTTCGTAGTGGAGGCTGCCGGAGGAGGGGCCGTTGGCACCCAGACGGCAGGTACATCGTTCAATGTCCAGATCACGGCCCAGGATGCCAATAACAATACTGCCACGCAGTTCACGGGCGCGGGCAACACGGCGGAGATCAGCTCCACTGGAACGCTTTCCGCGGGCAGTGGGACTACGGCGACCTTCACCAACGGTATCCTGGCCTCCCACAGCGTGACGATCACCAATACGGGGAGCTTCACTGTGACGGCGACGGACAGCGCCGGTGGCCTGGGAACAGGCAGCGAGACGGGCGTCTCGAACTCGTTCACCGTAAATCCCGGTGCTCTGGATCACTTCCTGGTGGAGGCGGCCGGCGGAGGTGCCATCGGCACCCAGACGGCGGGAACTCCATTTAACATCCGGGTTACAGCGCAGGACGCCAACAACAACACGGTTGTGCTCTTTGACGGGGCCGGCAACACCGTGGATATCACTTCCGCGGGGACTCTGTCTGCAGGGGGTGGAACAACGGCGACGTTCAGCAGCGGTGTTCTCGCCTCCCACAGCGTCACGATCACCAATACGGGGAGCTTCACCATCACGGCGACGGACAGCGCCGGCGGTTTGGGGACGGGGAGCGAGACGGGCGTATCGAACTCCTTTACCGTGGATCCGGGACCGGTAGACCACTTCGTAGTTGAAGCGGCGGGAGGCGGAGCCATCGGTACCCAGACGGCGGGTAGCTCGTTCAACATCCGGATCACCGCAGAGGACGCCAACAACAACACCATGACCCTTTTCACCGGCGCGGGCAACACGGTGGACATCAGCTCCACGGGGACCCTGTCTGCGGGAAGCGGCACCACGGCCACCTTCACCAACGGTATCCTGGCCTCCCACAGCGTAACCGTCTCTAACGTGGGAAGCTTTAGCATCACGGCCACGGATAGCGCCGGCGGTTTGGGAACGGGTTCGGAAACGGGTGTTTCCAATTCCTTCACCGTGAATCCCGGGGCGCTGGATCATTTCCTGGTGGAAGCCGCGGGAGGCGGCGCAATCGGGACGCAGACCGCGGCGGTGGGCTTTAACATCCAGATCACGGCCCAGGACGCCAATAACAACACGGCGACACAGTTCACGGGCGCGGGCAACACGGTGGACATCAGCTCCACGGGGACGTTATCTGCGGGAAGCGGCACCACGGCCACCTTTACCAACGGCGTGCTGGCCTCTCACAGTGTAACCATTTCCAATACGGGGAGCTTTACCATCACGGCCACGGACAGCGCAGGCGGCTTGGGGACCGGGTCGGAGACCGGGGTCTCCAGTTCCTTCACGGTAGATCCCGGGCCTCTGGACCACTTCGTAGTGGAGGCGGCGGGTGGCGGGGCCATCGGCGCGCAGCAGGCCGGCATAGCTTTCAACATCCAGATCACCGCCCGGGACGCAAACAACAATACTGCCACGCAGTTTACCGGCGCGGGCAACACGGTGGATATCAGCTCCACGGGGACGTTATCTGCGGGAGGCGG
>Ga0326597_10000511_pt1 | contig 69217 bp, 67 predicted proteins | sample RVTome_12_FD_203789 | JGI IMG/M metagenome (GOLD analysis project Ga0326597, IMG submission 203789) | Soil microbial communities from uranium-contaminated site in the Upper Colorado River Basin, Wyoming, United States - RVT100D185 | ecosystem: Environmental > Terrestrial > Soil > Contaminated >...
CATCGGCTTGACTTACTACGTGACCACGCGCGTCCTGGCCAACGGCGTGGAAGTGTTCGCGTTGGATCCATTCGTCGTCGCATGGGTGCCGAGCGTCGTGCTGCTGCTCATTACGGGCGTTGCACTGACGCGCATCCGCTAGCCGGTGGCAGAGGTCCGCTCGATACGAGTTCGCGATAGGCGGTCGTGCCAACTGCGTCGTTCCCGATCGAACAGACACCAGATCAATCCCAGCCCCGGCGGCAGCAGCAACGTCGCCGAAGCGATACCACGCCGCGCGGCATCGCGCCAAGACAGTGCGCCGCCGTTAGCCGTGACAACTTGCAGGCGCCACGCGCGTAAACCCAATGTTTGGCCGCCATGCGTCCAGAACCAGCCGTAGAACCCGAAGCTAATCGCAAGCAGCAATAGACCGAACCACCAAGTGCCGGGTGCGATTGCCTCGCCGCCACGCGCCACGACCAGACCGAGGGTAACGACAAACAGCACGCCCGCCAATAGGAGCCAATCGTAAGCCATCGCGAGCAGCCGGTGCGTCAAGCTTGCAGACAGTCGTGTCGTGATCGTGGGCACGGCGAGAGCCGATTTGCTGATGGTCGCGAAAGTCTAACAAACTCCAGATGATCGCTACTGCCCTCACGGAGCCTTGTCGACGCATCCGTTGCGTGGAATCCGGCGACTGGCAGCGGCCGTAAATCTAGCAGACAATGCTGGACAGTTGTCTCGATTTGGCGCTCGTGCAGCGGTCTTAGTCTGCGCTACCGCCTCGCGAATACCAGCTTTAGCCCGTGTGGAGAAATGATTCCGTGGACAAGGCGCTCGTCATACCCGCTACCTTCGTCGTTGGCGATTCGTTTCCGGCAAACTTGCCGCTTGCGGACGGGTCCATTAAACCGATCGGGCAGTGCAGCAAGGCAGAGGTCGCGCAAGCCGTCGAGGAAATCAAGGCTGTCGTCGATGGCAGCCGGCAGCGATTACATAAAGCCTACGAGGAGCATCTGCAGGATCTCGAAATTTTCGCGCAGTTGTCGGCCTACCTCGCGCGTTACGACGAGTGGTCGGGCGTTCGAAACAGCGGTGCGGTTAAGCAAACCATTTGGTCCGTCGAATCCGAACGGCAGAATCGGGCCGCTCGAGAGTAGTTCGAGGGAACAGCGGGCTCATGGCAAACCCACCGGACCGACACTCGACACGTTCGATTTTGAAGGCGTGTACTCTGCCGTTGGCGGTCATGGGCGGGTTTCTCCTCGGGGGCTTCCTCGGGGCACTGTTCGGCGTCGCCGGTGTTGGTGCAGCAGTGGGGGTGGGTATCGGACTCGGGGTGGGTGTTGGTCTCACCGCGATCTATGCAGTGTCATTCTTCGAATCCGATCGCTGAGCCCGGGCAACGGTGAAGTGCTGCCGCGTATTCGAGTGCTGACGTTGCGATGAGCAATCCGAATGTGACTTCCGATGCGTTGCAGCGCGAAGTGCTCGCGTCCATGTTCACGAGCTGTCCTGCTCAAGCGCGAGCCGAGTTGGGATTGCGATTGGAAGAGATCGCCGATGTGGCCGTATCAGTGGCGCAAAACGACCCATCGATACTATTGAATCGCGCCCATGGTCTCGGCAGCCGCAAGCCTGTCACCCAGGCCACGATTGAGGCCGTCACCGATGTCTATCGGCGCTACGGCATCGCCCGATTTTTTTTGCATATCCATCCGCACATGTTGCCCCCGGGAGGCCGGCGCTGGCTTCAGGCAGCCGGCCTCGAAAGAACACGCGGCTGGATTGAATTCGCGCGTGCCGGAGGCGCCTTGGGCACAGCTCGCACTGCCCTCACTGTGCGCCGCATCGATGGCGCGCATGCCCCGGCGTTTGCCGGAATCGTGTGCACGGCATTTGGCCTGACCAGGCTGGCGGCGCCGTATGTCGGAGCGCTTGCCGGAGACCGTAGTTGGCAGTGCTTCATGAGCTTCGACGGTGAGATCCCGGCTGGGGCTGGCGCCGTATTGATTCACGGACGCTCGGCGTATTTGGGATTCGCTGCGACCGAACCCGCCTACCGGCGCCGCGGCAGTCAAGGCGCCATTCTTCTTGCGCGAATTCAAGCGGCACTTGCTGCCGGCTGCGAGTACCTATTTACGGAAACGGGCGAGGCAGTCGAGGGCGAGGAGCAGATTTCTTACCGAAATATCGTGCGTTACCGTTTCGAGCAGAGCGGTTTCTGTGAAAACTGGGCGCCGCGCCAGACGGCGACATGAAACCCCGGCGCCCAATCGATCGCGAGCGGTCGTTCCAGTCGTGAGTGGCGCGACGACGAACGTATGGTTCGTCTACATGCTGCGGTGTGCGGATGCGACGCTGTATACCGGGATTACCAACCGCCTGTCGACCAGGCTTACCGTGCATAACGCGGGTCGCGGTGCGAAGTACACGCGCGGTCGGTTGCCGGTCGAGCTGGTGTACCGCGAACGAGTCGCCGGACGTAGCGCAGCGCTGCATCGGGAAGCTGAGATCAAGCGGCTGCCGACGATCGCAAAGCGCAAGCTTGCAGCGGGCGGTATTGACGAACGCGCAAGGCGGCCGAGGTACTGATCGGGCGGTTTCGGGCGCTTACTGGCAGTGCATCCAGACTGCCGGCACGAGCCAGATGGCCGCTACGATCGTGCCGACACGCAGTAGCGCCCGTCCTAAGCCATATTCGAGGCCACTGACCTCCAAGTTTTTCGATGCCTGGGCGAGATCCTCATCGAATAGCTCGACTGCGGCGTCCACCGAGGCAAGATAGTTGGTCGGCAGGATGACGCACTGATCTCCGTCGTACTCGTCCTTGACACGCATTCGGCTTTATCTCCCCGGCCATTGGCTCGTCAGAGCGCGAATGAGCTTAGCCTAGGCTGGATTGGCCGCCATTGCCGTGACCGCTCTCAAGATCCCGGAAGATTGCGGATAGCCCGTTCAGCGGGGCTCAGTGGATCCAAGACTGCTGATATGTGAACACCATCACAGCCTTGCGGCGCCCGCTGGCTTATGTTTAACGACGGCTACTCCTGATGATTCCCCCTGATCTTGACCCGGCCTTGCGCCGGGTTTTTTTTGGCCGTATAGAGTGGATGCACACGGCGCCGGTACGCACGACGTCAGCGGTCGGCCGAATCAATGCTTGACACGCCGGTTCTTGGGTCGCCGGCGTTTGGCGGGCGGCTAGTCTTGGAGGTCTTCGGTTTCGTCGGCTTGGGCCAATGCCAAGATCGGATTAGCCGGTAGCGGCGACCATTCGCTCGCGCGCGCGAGAGGATACTCGGCGAGCCGCTTTGCGCGCACTTCGGCAAGCTGTTGCGCCAATGCCGGAATTCGGCAGCTGATGATCTCCAGTTTGTTATTGCCCATGGTTTGCTACGTCCGTGGTCTTGTTGCGCTACATACTCGTGATCTTCTCTGGATCCGAGTCGGTTAAGCGGTGGCGACGTCTTTGAATCGCTCGATCCGCTTCACTCTCCAGGAGCCGGCAGTGTCGCGAAAACTCCGGGGAGTGTCGGTGACGTTAGTCACATATGAATTCACGCAAGATTAAGGTAACTGGGGAGTTACAGGTCTGTGACCCGTGTCCGAAAAACCTGTCCGGCGCTGCGTATTGAGCATGGAGGAGAACCGGCCTAAGCCGTCGCACTACACGAGCTGCGCGCTGGTGCCGGTAAAAAGACCGCTTTGATTGATGCCGTCGAAGATGAACTGGATCGCAAGCGAAGTCAGCAATACGCCGAACACGCGCCGGACGACTTGCATGCCGGTCACACCGAGCAGCCGCTGAAGATAGCTAGCAGCAAGCAACGCGGCAAGCGTTACCATGAGGATGACGAGCAGGCAGGCGACGACGACCGCCTGGAGCAGCAACTCGCCCTCGGTATCCGCCATGAGTAAAATCGCGGCGCCCATAGCCCCAGGCCCTGCAATCAGCGGCGTGGCGAGCGGAAACACCGAGATGTCGGCCTTCAATGCCGCTTCCTTCGTTTCGGCGGGTGTCGCGGATATCGCACCGGAGGTGCGGCCGAACACCAGGTCGATCCCGATCAACAACAAAAGTATTCCGCCGCCGGTGCGCAACGCGGCGAGCGAGATGCCGAGTCCATTCAGGGTTGCCTCGCCGAAGATGGCAAAGAGCAGCAAGATGGCCGTCGCAATGGCGGTTCCCTTGACCGCCATGGTGAACCGATCGTGCGGCGTCGCTGTGGCGGCGAGCGCTGCATACATAGCGGCGACGTCGATCGGACCGACCGTTGCAAAGAATGTCGCCAGTGCGACGGCGGCCGTTTCGATAATCATAAGATGCTGTATTGATTGGCGCTCCCTACGAGAATCGAACTCGTGTTTCCGCCTTGAGAGGGCGGCGTCCTGGACCGCTAGACGAAGGGAGCGCGGGTGCCTCAGCTACGAGGGGCTGCTATCATACCGGGCTTTAGGGCATGGTTAAACGTGCCAACGGAAGCTACTTGAACGACACGGAAAGCCAGTCGCGCCCCAGTCCGAAGATTATTCCCCGTGCGGCTCATACGATCAGCCGAGCCGATATCGCCAATAGCGCGTTGAAAGTGCTTTATCGTCTGGACAAAGCCGGTTACCAAGCTTTCTTGGTCGGCGGCGGCGTGCGTGATTTGCTGCTGGGTCTACGGCCTAAGGATTTTGACGTCGCCACCGACGCGCGCCCGGAACAGGTTCGCGAACTCTTCGGCAACTCGCGTTTGATCGGCCGCCGCTTTAAGTTGGCGCATGTCCGGTTCGGCCGGGAAATCATCGAGGTCGTCACCTTTCGCGCGGCGGCGGATACGGTGCACGACGATCGCGCGCATGCCGCGAGCGGCCGCATACTGCGCGATAACGTTTTCGGGGCTATCGAAGAAGACATTTGGCGGCGCGACTTCACCGTTAATGCGCTGTATTACAACATCGCCGATTTCACCGTCTGGGACTTCACATCGGGCATGGAGGACGTTGCGAGCCGCACACTGCGCTTGATCGGCGACCCGGAGACGAGTTATCGGGAAGATCCCGTCAGAATGCTGCGTGCGGTCCGCTTTGCAGCCAAACTCGACTTTTCTATCGCGAGTGAGGCCGCGACGCCCATTGGCCGCCTCGGGCAGTTGCTGCGCGACGTACCGCCCGCGCGACTTTTCGATGAAACATTGAAGCTGTTTCAAGCCGGGTATGCCCTCAGCAGTCTCGAGCGGCTACTCGCGCACGATCTGTTCAAGTATCTTTTTCCATATACAGCCGAAAGTTTGGCGAACGATCAAACGGGCCTGGTACTCCGACTATTGCGCGAAGGTCTCGCCAACACCGACCGTCGAGTCGCGAGCGATCAGAGCGTCACGCCGATGTTTCTGTACGCCGTGATGCTTTGGCATCCGATTCACGAGACGGCGCTGCGCTTGCAGGCCGAAGATGGGCTTCGGGATACCGAGTCGTTGCTGCGAGCCTGTGATCTGATCGTGTCGGGGCAACAGAGTTATACGGCATTCCCGAAACGATTCAGCCTGCCGATGAAGGACATCCTCGTGATGCAGCAGCGTTTCGTTAATCGCCGCGGGGCGCGAGCCCATCGGCAGCTTCAGCACAAACGCTTTCGCGCGGCCTACGATTTTTTGTTATTACGGGCGAAGTGCGGCCAGGCCGACCCGGAACTCGCAGACTGGTGGACGCGCGTTCAGGAATTGTCGGCGGATGAGCAGCGCAAAGCATTCGAGATCAAGCGCCGCCGGCGGCCTAAGAAATCCCGCAGCGCGGCCGACGCGGGGCGCCACCCGACGCAGGCGCATTGAGGCGGCAAAATCTGCGAGAATCCCACTTGGAATTCCCAGCAACGCGAATACGAAAGCACTCCAGTAATGGCATCCAGGACCAATCAAGCTGATCTTTCGCTCGGCAGTGAGCTTCGTTACATCGTCGTCGAGGGCCCGATCGGTGTTGGCAAAACCACGCTGGCGACACGCTTGGCCGAAAGCTTTAGTAGCGATCTATTACTCGAGCACGCTGAGGAGAATCCGTTTCTCGAGCGCTTTTACCGCAACCGGCGCAACGCGGCGCTGCCGACTCAACTGTTTTTCCTTTTCCAGCGTGCGCGCCAAATCGAGGCGATTCGTCAATCCGATTTATTTTCCCCAGTGCGAGTTGCGGATTTCATGATCGAGAAAGATCGCTTGTTTGCCGAGCTGAATCTCGACGCGAACGAGCTGAATCTCTACGAGCAGGTGTATGCGAGCCTGGAGCTAAATCCGCCCGTCCCGGATCTAGTCATTTATTTACAGGCGCCGCCGCCGGTGTTGCGGCGGCGGATCGCAATTCGCGGCATCTCCTATGAGCAGGGGCTCGACGAGAATTATCTCGAGCGGCTCGGCAATGCCTATGCGAAATTCTTTTATGAGTTCGAGGCCGCGCCACTGCTGATCGTTAACGCGGCCAACATCGATCCGGTCAATCGTGAGGCGGATTATCAAGAACTCTTGCGTGCGATCTGTCGAGTCAAACGCGGCCGGCACTTCTTTAATCCGGTGCTGGAAACGACCGCCTGACAGTCCTAAGGGATAGCGATGTACAAGCAGTTACAACAGCGGGATATGGCGTCTCCGCCCGTCAATATCTCAACGCTTCGACGGATGAAGGCGGATGCCGAACCAATTGCTTGCCTAACGGCCTATGACGCCAGTTTCGCACAGCTAGTGGATATGGCCGGTACCGATTTGGTCCTAGTCGGAGATTCGCTGGGTATGGTGATCCAAGGGCATGATACGACGGTGCCCGTCACCGTCGATGATGTCGTCTATCACACCCAGATTGTGGCGCGCGGAATTCGGCGCGCGTTTCTAGTCGCAGACCTACCGTTTATGAGCTATGCAGCGCCGGAGCAGGCGTTGGACAACGCCGTTCGCATGATGCAGGAAGGCGGCGCCATGATGGTCAAGCTCGAGGGTGGTAAGGGCCAGACGGCCGTCGTCGAATGCCTTGCGAAGCACGATATCCCCGTTTGCGCGCACCTCGGGCTGAAGCCGCAGTCCGTGCATAAGATCGGCGGCTTTAAAGTACAGGGACGAGACCGCAGCGCTGCGGAAAAAATGGTCGACGACGCGGTGGCGCTGCAGAACGCAGGTGCCGACGTCGTCTTACTGGAATGCGTTCCCAACGACGTCGGAAAATTAATTACTGCCGCACTCGATGTTCCGGTGATCGGTATCGGTGCCGGCCCGTACGTAGACGGTCAGATTCTCGTGCTCTACGACGTACTTGGCATTACCCAGGGTCGCACGCCGCGCTTCGTGAAGAATTTCATGACGGGGACCGACTCCCATATCGCTGCATTGGAAGCCTACGTCTCAGCCGTTAAGGAGCGCGCGTATCCGGCTAAGGAGCATTGCTTCTCCTGATAGACTAACGACCGGCCCGGGATCGGGTGTCTCCGGGAGTTTCTTTTGACGAGACTACAGCGGGTTCGTACGACGGACTCGATTCGCGCGCAGCTTGCGTCATGGCGGGCTGAGAAGCAGTCCGTTGCGCTAGTTCCAACCATGGGAAATCTGCACGCGGGGCATCTGGCGCTCGCCGAACTCGCGGCGGCGAAAGCCGATCGGGTCGTCGTCAGTGTCTTCGTCAATCCTACCCAGTTCGGCGCCCAAGAGGATATCGGCAGCTATCCTCGCACGCTGGATGCCGATGAGGGTCTGCTCCGTCAGCAAGGCTGTGCCGATCTCTTGTACGTTCCCGCAGAGAAAGATGTTTACCCGCGTGGCTTGACCGACTTAGTGATGGTCAGTATGCCGGCGCTCGCAACCGATCTTTGCGGGCGATCGAGGCCGGGGCACTTCAACGGTGTCGCTTCAGTCGTGCTGCGCTTGTTGAACATCGTTCAGCCCGAGGTGCTCGTGGTCGGGCAGAAAGATTACCAGCAGATGGTTTTGCTCGGCTGGATGATCGAAGATCTGCACGTTCCCGTCGAGCTCGTCGCCGGACCGATCGTGCGTGACACGGACGGTTTGGCACTGAGTTCGCGCAATCAGTACCTCACGTCCGAAGAGCGCCTCATCGCGCCACAACTGCATGCAACGCTGCTAGAATTCGCTGCGCAACTGAACGGCGCGACGGACGCATTCGAGAACTATCGGCCGGCGGCGCTCGAGCGCCTGGCGGGTTACGGTTTCAAGGTCGACTACCTCGAACTGCGCGCTGCCGGCGATCTAGCGCCGCTGACGGTCGCGGACGGCCCGAGCATCGTGCTGGTTGCAGCCTGGCTCGGTCGCGCACGTCTACTCGACAATATTCTCATTTAGCGCGGTGCTCGCCGTGTTGCGCCAACGCCCAGCCCACGTGCTCCCTGACGACATCAGAGGGATCGTTCTGCCAGCGAGTGAGCGCTCGGAGAACCTCGGGATCACTCGGAGCGTTGCCCAGCGCGACCGCCAAGTTGCGCCGCCAGCCCTCATAACCTGCGCGTCGCAGGGCACTGCCCTCGGTTGCAGCAGCCCATTGGGCCTCGGTCCATTCGAACAGCTGCACGAGTGTCGCGGAGTCGAGTCCGTGGCGCGGCTCGAAGTCGGTTTCACGCGTCAGTTGGGCAAACTTGTTCCAAGGGCATACGAGTTGGCAGTCGTCGCAGCCGAAAATTCGGTTACCGATTGCCGCACGAAACTCGACCGGGATCGATCCGCGTAGCTCGATCGTTAGATAAGAAATACAACGGCGAGCATCAAGCTGGTAGGGGCCGACGATTGCACCCGTCGGGCAAGCGTCGATGCACGCGCGGCAACTCCCGCAGTGATTCGTTGCCGGGGAGTCGGTCGGCAACGGTAGATCCGTCAAGATCTCGCCGAGAAAGAACCATGAACCCGCCGATTTATTCAGGACGTTGGTGTGCTTACCGATCCACCCAAGGCCGGCTTTTGCGGCGATCGCCTTTTCGAGCACGGGCGCAGAGTCGACGCAGACCCGATAGCCGAATGGACCGATCCGCTGCTCGACCTCGGCCGCTAGACGTCGCAGCCGCTTGCGCAACACTTTGTGGTAATCGCGTCCCAGGGCGTAGCGAGCGACGTATGCACGCGCGGGATCGGTGAGCGCCTCGAGCGTATCGACGTCGGGCTCCGGAAAGTAGTCCATGCGCGCCGAGATGACGCGCCGGGCGTCCGGCAAGAGCGCGCTAGGTTCAGAGCGCTTGCGCCCATGTCGCGCCATATACGTCATCTCCCCATGGTGCTTGCGGTCGAGCCATGCATCGAGACGCGACTGCGCGGCTGTCAGATCCGTGTCGGTGATACCAATTTGTTGAAAGCCCAACGTGACGCCGAGTGCCTTGATGGTGTCGGCGAGACGGGCAAGCTGGCTCGCGGTTAGCGACGCGGATAGCGGGGGCGCGGTATTCATGTAGTTGACGAGTATAATCCTCTACGTGATTGAGTTTCCTAATGACATTTATTCGGCGGCACAAGTCCGAGCCCTAGATCGAGCGGCGATCGAGGTCTATGGGATTCCGAGCTATGAGCTCATGTGCCGTGCCGGCGAAGCCGCTCTGGCGTGCTTACGCGATCGTTGGCCGCGCGCGCGATCCATGACGATCTTTTGCGGCGCGGGCAACAATGCTGGTGACGGCTACGTATTGGCGCGCCTCGCCCAGCGTGCTGGTTTTCCAGTCCGGGTCGTCGCGCTCACGCCGAGTGAGCGCCTCGCGGGCGATGCATTGCGCGCGTACGCGGATTTCGAATCGAGCGGCGGCCGTGCCGAAGGCACAATCGGGTCGGCTGCGCTCGACAGCGATCTCATGGTCGATGCGATCTTGGGAACTGGTTTGGATCGCGATCTCGAAGGCGCCTACGCACGCGCCGTTGCCGCGATCAACGGAGCCGGTAAGCCCGTATTGGCATTGGATATTCCGACGGGCCTGCATGCGGATCTGGGCATGCCCCTCGGTGCCACGATTCACGCAACCGTCACGCTGACGTTCGTTGGGCTCAAGCTCGGCTTATATATGGGAGAGGCTGCCGACTACCGGGGCCGCATCGAGTTCGCCGATCTCGGCGTACCGGCCCAGGCTTACGCGGCAATCGAGGCGCCGGTGCGCAGGCTCGATCCCGGCTGTGTTCGCCAGGCGCTGCCGCCGCGGCGGCGCATAGCGCATAAAGGCGCGCATGGCCATGTGCTCTGTGTGGGTGGCGCGCCTGGGATGTCCGGGGCAATTCGCCTAGCAGCCGAAGCGGCACTCCGCGCGGGCGCGGGCCTCGTGCGCGTGGCGACTCATCCCGACAGCGTGGTAGCCGTCATGGCCGGACGCCCCGAAGTCATGTGTCATGGGGTCAACGGGGCGAGCGAGTTGCGCACGCTAGTGCCGGGCGCCGATGCCATCGTGCTTGGGCCTGGACTGGGGCGCAGCGCATGGGCCAAGAAACTCTGGAACGCATGCGTGGACTGCGAACTACCGCTCGTCATCGATGCGGACGGCCTGAATTTGCTCGCCGAGTCGCCGCGTCAGCGGCACGACTGGTTGTTGACGCCGCATCCTGGCGAGGCGGCGCGATTGTTGGCCACGGACCTGGCCACCATCCAGGCGGACCGGATCGCCGCCGTGCAAAAGCTCGTCGGGCGGTATGGAGGCACCGTCGTGCTCAAGGGCGCCGGGACCCTGGTGGCAACCGAGGGGCACCACCGGGTCAGCCTATGCGATGCAGGTAATCCGGGCATGGCAACGGCCGGCATGGGCGATGTACTGGCCGGGGTGCTCGGCGCGCTGCGCGTGCAGGGCAGCGATCCGGTTCTCGCTGCCGAAGCTGGCGTATTTCTGCATGCCCAGGCGGGTGACGACGCCGCCCGAGCGGGCGAACGTGGGCTGCTTGCCGGCGACCTAATGCCGTTCATCCGCAAAGCGGTGAATCCTGCCTGATGGCCGCTGCCCGCCACGTCGAGCTCGCATCGGAAGCGGCGTTAACGACCTGGGCAGGACGGGTGGCGCAGGCCTGGCAGGCGCAGATCATCGGCCCGGTGCTCTGCGGGCTCAGTGGCGACCTTGGCGCGGGCAAGACCACGTGGGTTAGGGCAATGCTCGCCGGGCTCGGCTACCAGGGTAGGGTGCCGTCGCCGACTTATACCCTTCTGGAGCATTACACGGCTGTCGGCCTCGATATCGTCCATGTCGATCTCTATCGCCTCGGCAGTAACGGCAATGCTGCAAATGCCGATACGGATCTCGAGTCACTCGGGTTGCGGGACTGGCTCGCAGCAAAGCGCTGCTGGATGCTCGTCGAGTGGCCGGAGCGTTCGCCTCGGCTCTTCGCACGGTGTGATCTCGTCATCGAACTACGCGGCGGGGCGACGGCGGGGAGTCGGGACCTGACATTCGTGGCCCAGTCAGGCCGCGGCAACCTGCTACTCGAAGGCTTACCGTCGATTTCTGAATCAGGTTCGAGTTAGGCTCGCTATCATCATATTTTTAAAACAGAATTCTTGAAATTCATCGCCGAAGTTGTAAAGATTGCGATGCCTACCGCGGGAGGGGTCAATTGCGATTCGGGTTTGCGTCAGTTCTGCTCGTCGCGAGCGTGCTATGGATGGGGTCCGCGGGGGCGGGCGTTGTCCAGGGGCTGCGGCTTTGGGCCAGTCCGGAATCAACCCGCGTCGTCCTAGATCTCTCCGAACCCGCGGTGCACCGGGTCTTTGCGCTCAGCAATCCCGACCGTATCGTGATCGACCTCGAAAACGCCGTTGCTTCGCTGCCGAACGGCATGCCGCAAGCCGGCGGATTAGTCTCCGGCTTGCGCAGCGGCACGCGTCCTGGCGGTGAATTGCGAGTCGTACTCGATCTGCAAGCAGCGGTCAAACCAAAAAGCTTCTTGCTCGAGCCCAACGATAGTTACGGGCACCGGCTCGTCGTCGACTTGCTGCCGCTCACGACGGAGCCGACGATTAAGCGTGTCCCCAGAGCTGCAACGGACGGCGGCCGCTCGCTGTTGATCGCAATCGATGCAGGACATGGTGGTGACGACCCTGGCGCGAGCGGCCCGAGCGGAATCCGCGAAAAAGATGTCGTGCTAGAAGTCGCTCGCCGACTTGCCGACGAGATTCGCCGCCAGCCCGGCCTCGAGCCGCTGCTGATCCGCGACGGCGATTACTTTGTCTCGTTACGCGAACGCAGCGAGCGGGCGCGTACGGCACAGGCCGATTTGTTCGTCTCGATCCATGCGGATGCATTTCGTAATGCGCAAGCGCAAGGCGCGACGGTGTACGTGCTGTCGGGAAAAGGCGCCTCGGATGAAGCGGCGCGCCGGCTGGCGGAGCGTGAAAACGCATCGGATTTGATCGGCGGTATCTCGCTGGCCGATAAAGATCAGCTGCTCGCGAAGGTGCTCCTCGATCTATCGCAAAGCGCGGCGATCAGCGCGAGTTCGGCTGCCGGTCATCGCGTCATCGAGCAGCTCGGGCGAGTGACGGCGATGCGCAAAACCCAGGTACAGCAAGCACCATTCCTCGTACTCAAGTCGCCCGATATTCCGTCGATACTCATCGAGCTCGCATATATCTCCAATCCCCGCGAGGAGCGCGCGCTGCGGGATCCGGACCAGCAATCGCAGCTTGCGCGCGCGATTCACGCTGGGGTCGTGGACTATTTTCGCAATAACCCACCGCCCGGGACGTATATCGCGAACAACCCACCCCCGGTCATTAGACCGCCGCTCCGCCACGTGATCGCTCGCGGCGAAACGCTTTCGCATATCGCGCAGCGGTATCGAGTCAGCTTGACGACACTACGCCAATCCAATCAGTTGCATAGCGATAGGATCCGCATCGGCCAGGTACTGACGATCCCCTCGATCTGACGACCGGCGCCATCACGGCACTGCACGGTCTACAATAGCCGCGATGCCGATTCGTGTGCTGCCCTCTAATCTCATCGATCAAATCGCTGCCGGCGAGGTGATCGAACGCCCGGCATCCGCCCTGAAAGAACTCATCGAGAACAGCCTGGACGCCGGCGCGCAGCGCATCGAGGTTGATCTGCTGGCCGGCGGCACGCGTTTGATTCGGGTGCGCGATGATGGCGCGGGGATCGCGGCGGACGAGCTCCCGCTCGCCGTCACGCGTCACGCGACGAGTAAAATTACTAGCCTCGAAGACCTCGAACGAATCGCGACCCTTGGGTTTCGTGGCGAGGCCTTGCCGAGCATGACGTCGGTCAGCCGTCTAACGCTGAGTTCACGGGCGACCGGCGCGGACCGAGGATTTGCTTTGGCAGCCGAAGGCGGTGAACTCGAGCCCGTAAAGGCTGCGCCGCATCCGCAGGGCACTACCGTGGAATTGCGCGATTTGTTCTTCAATGTTCCTGCCCGCCGTCGGTTCTTGCGCACCGAGCGCACGGAGTTCCAACATGCCGATGCCGTCGTACGCAAACTTGCCCTCACGCGCTTCGATGTGGAATGGTGTTTTCGTCACAATCAACGGGAAGTCTTCACCCTCGCACGCGCATCGAACCAAGCGCAGAGAGAGGCCCGTCTCAGCAAAGTTTGCGGCCCGGAGTTTCTTGCGCACGCGCGATACTTTGATCGGGAAATCGAAGGTGCGCGCATTGGCGGGTGGCTTGCAGATCCAGGTTTCTCGCGCAGCCAAGCCGATATGCAATACACGTTCGTCAATGGGCGCTTCGTGCGCGACAAGGTGTTGCGCCATGCCGTCAGGCTGGGCTACGAGGATGTCCTTTTCGGCGGCCGTCAACCGGCGTACGTCCTATATCTCGAAATGGATCCGCGCCGCATTGATGCGAACGCGCATCCCGCCAAGCTTGAGATCCGGTTTCGCGATTCGCGGCTCGTGCATGATTTTGTGTTTCGTACCGTGGAATCGGCGTTGGCGACCAGCGTCGAAGCTGGCGCAAATGCGGGTCAGCGCCCGCCGGCCGCCGTGCGCGGGATTAGTCCAGAACGCGGAGCGCGCCAGGCGGCGCTGCAGTTGGCGGGACGGCCTAGGCCCGCACGCGTGCGCGAGGCGGCGCCACTGTACGAACGTCTGCATGGTCATCCGCCGAGCGTGCCCGCCACGGGCAAAGCTCCGCGGCTCGGGTATGCGTTAGCGCAGTTATCGGGAATCTACATATTGGCCGAGAACGACGAAGGCTTAATCATTGTCGACATGCACGCTGCACACGAGCGGGTCATGTACGAGCGGCTCAAGGACTCGCTTGCCGCAACAAAACTGAACGCGCAGCCCTTGCTCGTGCCGATCAGCTTGCAGTTGGCCGCGGGCGAGGCGGACCGGCTCGAGCAATGGGCCGACGAATTGGTAAAACTCGGGTTTGAAATTAATCGCCGCGGTCCGAATGAAGTACAGGTGAGTGCGGCACCGATATTATTACAACGTGTCGATATCGAGGCGCTGCTGCGCGATGTGCTAAGCGATCTCGCAGCCGATCAGAGTGCTCATCGTGTCGAGGCTACGGTCAATGAGCTGTTGGCGACGATGGCATGCCATGGTGCTCTGCGCGCGCATCGCCGTCTGACGATCGATGAAATGAACGCTCTGCTCCGCGAGATGGAAAGCACCGAGCGGAGCGATCAGTGCAACCATGGCCGGCCGACATGGACCAAGGTTACCGTGGCCGAATTGGATCGCCTGTTTCTGCGCGGACGATAACTCCCCGCACTCATTGTGATTGATTGCCTTTGTATTAGCGGGCCGACGGCGTGCGGCAAAACGGACCTCGCACTCGAGCTTGCCGAGCGCATCGGCGCCGAAATCGTCAGTATGGATTCGGCGCTCGTTTATCGCGGCATGGATATCGGGACCGCCAAGCCGTCCGCGGTGGCGCGCGCCCGCGTTCCACATCACCTTATCGATATCGTCGATCCGAGCGAAGCTTATTCCGCGGGACGATTTGCGGCCGATGCGCTGGTAGCGGCGCGGGCCATTGCCGCTCGTGGACTGACGCCGTTGCTCGTGGGCGGCACGCTACTTTATTTGCGGGCATTTCGTGATGGGCTCGCCGAGATTCCGAGCGCTGATCGGCACGTGCGCCGCCGTATTGATGCCGCTGCGGCGAAGTGCGGCTGGCCCGCTCTGCACGAGCGCCTCATGCAGATCGATCCTGACGCAGGTCGCCGGATTGCACCGACCGATCGGCAGCGCATTCAGCGCGCGCTCGAGGTTTACGAGTTGACCGGCGAGGTCATTTCAACGCACCAGAGCCGTGCAACGGATCATTCCGGCGCTGTTCGAGTTCGCACGCTGGCACTGATCGACGAGGACCGTAGCGCACTTGCACAACGTATCGAAGCACGTTTCGATGCGATGGTGGACGTTGGTTTGATCGATGAGGTCCGGGCACTGATGGGCCGGGGTGACTTGTCGCCTGATCTACCGGCCATTCGTGCGGTTGGCTACCGTCAAATCTGGGCGTATCTCGACGGGGCCTATGATTGGCCGGAAGCGCGGCGCCGATCGATCACTGCGACCCGGCAGCTCGCCAAACGCCAGATGACGTGGCTGCGTTCAGAGCAGAACTTGCACGCTCTGCCGTGGTCGTATCCAGGACGGATCGAAGCTGCCCTCGAATGGGCGTGCGCCGCGCAACGTCAGGCGTAAATATTTACGCCTGACGGCTTGAAAGCGGGGGCATGTGCTACTATTTTTCCGGTGTGGGATTGAAGTTTTAATTACTGCGGAGTTTGGGTTTCAGGCAATCGTAGCTTACCCTGGTAAGAACCCCGGTCCTGATCTCGAAAAAAACCTAAGAATTAAGGAGATATCAATGGCCAAAGGGCAATCGCTACAAGATCCGTTTCTGAATGCATTACGCAAAGAGAAAGTTCCTGTCTCAATTTATCTCGTCAATGGAATCAAGCTTCAAGGTCAGATTGACTCGTTCGACCAGTTTGTGGTGTTGCTGCGTAACAGCGTCAGCCAGATGGTATACAAGCATGCCATCTCGACGGTTGTGCCCTCGCGCAACGTTCAGCTATCTATGGACGATGACGAAGCGGACGACTGATCTGGCCGGAGCGCAAGGAGTGCGGTTTGTTTGAGCGCCCAGGTACTGGCGAACGCGCGCTTCTACTTCATGTCGGCCTGCAGCGGCCGTGTGATCGAGACGAAATCGAAGAGTTCAGGGCATTGGCTACTTCCGCCGGTGCAGACATTGTTGCGCAGATCCAGATGCGGCTGCAGCGTCCAAGCCCGCGACTGTTCATCGGTTCCGGTAAGGCCGGCGAACTCGCAGAACAAATCCGTACGAGCGGCGCTGAATTGCTGCTCATCAACCAGCCGCTGTCGCCGAGTCAGGAGCGCAATCTTGAAGCGCTCGTTAACGTCCGGGTATTGGACCGCAATGGCTTGATTTTGGATATTTTCGCGCAGCGTGCGCGGACCTTCGAAGGCAAGCTTCAAGTCGAGCTCGCTCAGCTCGAGCACCTCGCGACACGCCTAGTCCGGGGCTGGACCCACTTGGAACGCCAAAAGGGCGGTATCGGCCTGCGCGGACCGGGCGAGACGCAGCTCGAATCGGACCGGCGCATGCTCAACCAGCGCATCAAGCACTTACGTGGCCGCCTCGTTAAAGTCGAGCGCCAGCGCGAGATGAGTCGGCGGGAACGGCGCCGCGGGGAGATTCCGACAGTTGCGCTCGTTGGTTATACGAACGCCGGAAAAACGAGCCTGTTCAATGCGTTGAGCGGCGCCAACGCGGCCGCGCGGGATCAGCTTTTTGCGACGCTCGATCCAGCGATACGGCGAATGTCTTGCGGCGTCGGCGATGAAGTGCTGCTGGCGGATACGGTCGGATTCGTGCGTGACCTACCGCATGAGCTCGTCGCGGCCTTCAAGGCGACGCTGACGGAGACGCGCGAAGCCCGGTTGCTCCTGCATGTCATCGACGCGAGCGATCCGCATCATACCGACCGGCGGGAGCAAGTCGAAGCGGTGCTCGACGGAATTGGCGCCGGGCATGTGCAGCGGATCCAGGTGTACAATAAATCCGATAAGGCCTCACCGCAGCAGGCCGAAGACTACGGCCGCTTCAACGGTGCGGAGCGTGTGCGGGTTTCGGCTTTGACCGGCGAGGGCTTGGGTCCTCTATCGGCCGCGATCCGCGATGTCTGTATTGGACGACCGGTCGCTCGACGGCTCGAACTCGGCCCTGATCAGAGTCGGCTGCGCGCGCGCTTGTTCGATCTGCGGGCCGTGACGGGCGAGCAGCCCAACGACGCGGGTGGCTGGACGCTGGACGTCCACTTGACTTCGCAGCGCTGGCGGCAACTCTGTGCCCAGGAAGGGCTAGTGGCAGAAATTTTGAAACAGGAAATGGGAATGATATGAGTTGGGATGACTCTGGCAAGAAAGGTAATCCATGGCAGTCCGGCGGCGACAAGGGTCCCGCCGACCTCGATGCGATCGTCCGTGACCTGCAGCGTAAGCTCTCGGGTTTGCTCGGCGGGCGCCGCGGCCGTGGCAACGGCGGCGGCGAGGGCGGATTTCGACCCAGTCGCGGCGCGAGCGGCGGCCTAATCGCTGGGGCCGCAATCGTCCTCGCCGGGGTGTGGGGCCTGACCGGTTTTTATCAAGTAAACGATGCGGAGCGCGGCATCGTACTGCGTTTCGGCGCATTTCAAAGCGTTAGCCTGCCGGGCCTCAGATGGCATCTGCCGTGGCCGGTGGAAAGCGTCGAGCTCATTAATACTAATGTCACGGAGCGCTTTCCCTACCAAGGCAGCATGCTGACGCGGGATGAAAATATCGTTCTGGTCGATCTCGTCGTCCAATTCCGGCGAACCGATCCCCAGGCTTATCTATTTAATGTCGTCGCTCCCGAAGAGACCCTGGAAGACGTTACCGGTAGCGCCATTCGAGAAGTCATCGGCAAGAACTTGCTCGATTTCATATTGACGGAAGGCCGTGCGGATATTGCCGCCCAGACGCAGGCGCTGATTCAGTCTACGCTCGACACGTACGGTACGGGATTCACTGTTTTTGAGGTTAATCTCCAAGAGGCGAATTTTCCTCGCGATGTCGAAGCAAGCGTGCAGGACGCCATCAAGGCGCGCGAGGATAAGGAGCGGGCGAGTCTCGAGGCACAGGCCTATTCGAACGACATTTTGCCGAATGCTCGCGGTGCTGCCGCTCGACAGTTCCAGGATGCAGACGGCTATCGCGCGCGCGTGATCGCGGATGCGGAGGGCGAGGCGGATCGCTTCACGCAGATCCTCGTGGAGTACGAACAGGCGCCGGAAGTCACCCGCCAGCGCCTGTATCTGGAGACGATGGAGCAGGTTCTCGCAAATGCCACCAAGGTGTTGATCGATACCGACGACGGTGGCGGAAATCTCATCTACCTGCCGTTGGATCGCCTCATGGAACAGCGCGGGTCTGCGAGCCAGGCGACGAGCTTTCCTGACCAGAGCACAGGTGCGCCGCAGAGCAGCGGTGCAGATTCCCTAGCACGGTTGCGCGGGCGCGAGCTGCGTTAGCCGGAGAGAAATATGAGTCCACGAACCAATTTGCTTCTTGTTGTCGGTGTATTGGCGCTGTTGCTGGTCCGGATGACCGTATTCACCGTTGACGAGCGAGAGTACGCCGTTAAGTTTCGCTTCGGTGAGATCGTGAAGACCGATTACACGCCTGGGCTACATTTCAAGATTCCGTTCGTCAATACGATCACGAAATACCCGGACCGAATTCTCAACTATGAAGAATCCGAAGAACGCTTTCTGACCGGCGAGAAGAAAAATCTAATCGTCGATTACTTCATAACCTGGCGGATTATCGACCCGGGTCAATACTATCGTACGCTGAACGGTGACGAGCTATTTGCCGAGCAGCGCCTGTCGGCAATTATCAAGGAAGGCATTAAGGCGGAATTCGGCCGGCGTACGGTGCAGGAAGTCGTCTCGGCCGAACGCTCGGAACTCATGGCACAAATGCTGGTTCAGGCAGGCCAGGTCGCTCCGGAGTTCGGTATCGAAGTCGTCGATGTCCGCGTCAAGCGTATCGAGCTTTCGGACGAGGTCAGCGGGTCGGTATTCTCACGTATGCAGCAAGAGCGCGTCCGTGTGGCCATGCAGCTACGTGCAGAGGGCTCCGAGGAGTCCGAGCGCATCCGATCGGACGCCGATCGCCAGCGCACAGTGATACTCGCCGAAGCTTATCGCGATGCCGAACGCATACGCGGAGAGGGTGACGCGCGAGCCGCCGAAATTTATGCGGCTGCCTATTCGCGAAACCCCGAGTTTTATGCGTTCTACCGAAGCATGCAGGCTTACCGCATGGCGATCGGTCGCAACCAAGACGTGCTCGTGCTGTCCCCCGACAGTGAGTTCTTCCAGTTTCTACAGGCGCGGGGCGGCATTACGCCCTAGAGCGCCTAAACCCCCGATCGAATTTGTGGCACAGCTAGGAGGCTAGGACTTTGGCCTGGTCGGATCTCTTTGCGGGTTTCGCTTTTTACTTGATCATTGAAGGTTTGCATCGCCTCGAACCTGGCGGCTCGGGCTCGTGAGCCTCGCGCAGCTCGACGACAATCAGTTGCGCAGTGTCGGACTCGGGGTCGTCGTCGCCGGCCTCGGCATACTCTATCTCGTGCGGAGCTGAATCATGGGCGTAAATGTCGTTGTGATCGGCACGCAGTGGGGCGATGAAGGCAAAGGGACGATCGTCGATCTTCTGGCTGAGCGAGTCCAAGCCGTCGTCCGCTTCCAGGGTGGGCACAATGCGGGCCATACCTTAGTAATCGATGGCGAAAAGACAATCCTTCATCTGATTCCGTCTGGCATTTTGCGTCAAGGCGTGAGCTGCCTGATCGGGAACGGAGTCGTGATCTCTTTGCCTGCCTTGCTTGAGGAGATCGACGGGTTGTCGGCACGCGGCGTCGCGGTTGGTGATCGGCTCAAAGTATCGCCGGCGTGCCCGCTCATTCTTTCGTCGCACGTTGCTCTCGATAAGGCACGGGAGCTTGCGCGCGGCAATGATCCTATCGGGACGACAGGGCGCGGGATCGGTCCGGCCTATGAAGACAAGATTGCGCGGCGCGCGATCCGCATTTCGGATCTATTTTCTCCGGAGGTGATGCGGGAGCGCCTCGCGACACTGTTGGATTTACACAACTTTCTGTTGCAACGGTACTACAACCACGAGCCCATCGATCTCAGCGAGGAGTTCGATCGCCTGCTAGCGCTCGGCGAACGGGTGACTCCGATGGTTGCCGATGTGACGCAGTTGCTCAATGAAATGCAAGAGGCAGGTGCGAGCGTACTCTTCGAGGGTGCACAAGGTGCGTTGCTCGACATCGATCTCGGGACTTATCCATTCGTGACGTCATCGAACACTACGATTGGGGGCGCGTCGACCGGGACCGGAGTGGGGCCAAAGTCGATCGACTATATATTGGGTATCGTGAAAGCCTATACGACGCGAGTCGGCGCCGGGCCGTTTCCAACCGAGCTGTTCGACGACATGGGTAAGCACCTCGCGAGCGTCGGCGCAGAGTTCGGTTCGACGACCGGTCGGCCGCGGCGCTGCGGATGGTTCGATGCAGTTGCGCTGCGCCGGGCGGTATTTACCAATTCGTTGACCGGCCTGTGTGTTACCAAGCTCGATGTGCTTGACGGGCTCGAAGAGATCAAAATCTGCGTCGGCTACCGTTTGCGCGGTGAACGACTCGAGACGCCGCCGCTGCTTGCCGATAGTTATGCGCAATGTGAGCCGGTTTACGAGACCATGCCGGGTTGGCAAACCTCGACGTCCGGGGTGACTGATTATACAGGGTTGCCGCAAGCGGCGCGGGACTACCTGGAACGTATTGAGGCGATTGTCGCCACGCCCGTCGACCTGATCTCAACGGGCCCGGCGCGCGAGGCGGTAATCGTTCGCCGACACCCGTTCGACGGCTAGCCGGGCCGCAAACTGAGCTTGTCGCCGTAATATCAAGAAGTTACTATAGGCTTCGACCCTAAGTCGATAAAACAATAAGAGCAAAATATGGGGTTTAGCAGGCGTTTCGTCAGAGCCAGTGGTCCAGACCGTGACGCAGTTTCGAGCGATTCACCGCAATCCGACATAACCTATTGCGGTTCAGTTCGATGTCCAGGGAGTCGCGACGGGTGAAGTTCCACACGGGATGGCTAGCATGGCTCGGCGCGCTTCTAGCCGGCGCGGCGTCCGCGCAGGCTCCAACCTTTCCACGGCCCGCCGAGCTCGAGCCCGATATTGCATTTTGGACGCGCGTATATACCGAGATCGACACTAAGAGCGGCTTTATTCATGACTCGCGAAACTTAGGCGTCATTTACCGTGTTGTTCGATTTGACGAAGGCGAATCGCTGCGCAGCCGCAATCGCGAATTGCGTTCCGTCTACGAGGAGCTGCGCGAAATTCTCGGGCGGTTGGCAAGCGGTAAGCGCGACGGCCTGAGCGAGGCGGAACGCCGCGTACTCGAGGCGTGGCCGCCCGACGTAACGAATGTCGAGCTACGCGCGGCTACGGAGCGCTTGCGGTTTCAGCTCGGCCAATCGGATCGTTTCCGCAGCGGCTTGATCCGTGCCGGTACGTGGAAGCCATACATCGAGGCCGTTCTGGAACGCCGCGGCTTACCGCGGGAACTCGTCGCGCTGCCGCACGTGGAGTCATCTTTCGACCCAACGGCTTATTCCAAGGTCGGCGCGGCGGGTATGTGGCAATTTACCCGTTCGACCGGGCTGCGTTACATGCGCATCGACCATATCGTCGATGAACGCCGCGATCCTTATTTTTCGACCGTTGCCGCTGCGCGTCTGCTGGAAAGCAACTACGGTGTCCTGCAGAGCTGGCCGCTAGCACTTACCGCCTACAATCATGGGGTCTCCGGTATGCGCCGGGCTGTGCAGCAGCAAAGGACCGATGCGATCGAAGTTATCTTGCGTAATTACGACGGCCGGACATTCGGTTTCGCATCCCGAAATTTCTATGTCGCATTCTTGGCAGCGGTTGACGTCGATGCAAACGCTGAGAAGTACTTTGGCGCATTAACGCCTAATCCTTCGGCCAATATGCTGACCGTGGAATTGCCGGACTTCGTCGGTATCGAGGCGCTCGAGGCGGCGCTTGGCATCGATCGACGCGAGCTACGTCATTGGAATCCCGCGCTGCTGGAGTCGGTATGGAGCGGCGATAAGTTCGTGCCGAAGGGATTCGAGTTGCGGTTGCCCGCGACCTCGGGTGCCGATCCTGCCGTACGCTTGGCGGCGATTCCGGCGGCGGCACGCTACACTGCGCAAATGCCCGACATTTTCCATCGCGTAGGTCGCGGGGAAACCATCTCCGAGATCGCTGCGCGCTACGGCGTCAGCATGACCTCGCTCGTCGAGCTCAACGGGCTGCGCAGCCGCAATTTTATTCGGGCGGGGCAAGTCCTGCGATTGCCTGGGAATGGCGCCACGGCACCCGTCACGTTGGCGCAGCTCGACGGCGATCCCGACGTCTCGACTTATGTCGTTCGTGCCGGCGATAGTGTCGGGCGAATCGCGCAGATGTTCAGTGTCGACGAAACAGTGCTGCTGGCGAACAACGGGATCAGCGATCGCAACCGAATTTATGTCGGCCAGAAAGTGCGCGTACGCGGACCAGTCGTGGTGGAGCCTGAGCCAAGTGCGGCGATCGTCGCTGCCGTGGAAGAGGAGCCCATCAGGGCGGAGGATGTCGTCCAGGCGGAAGCTGTGACAGCCAGCAGCGTGACGGTGGCAGACGCTGCGGACATGCGGTCGCGTTTGGAAGAGCAGCGGTTGCTCGCTGCCGAAGCTGCGCTTGCCACAGTCATGGAGAGTGGCGTCGATGCCGGTTTCGAAGCGCCTGCGGCTGAATCCGGCGCGGATGACCTTGACGCGCTGTTGCCGGAAGAGAACGTGCTTGCCAGCGAGCAAGCGGATCTGGCTGCAGATCCGAGTGATTACCTTGTCGCCGCTGACGATAGTATCGAAGTTCAGGCCTTGGAAACGCTTGGTCACTACGCCGATTGGCTCAATATTCGAACGCAACGGCTTCGGGACATCAATCAGATGCCGTTCGGTCAAGCCGTAGTCATTGGGCGGCGACTGAAGCTCGATCTCACGAACGTCGATGCCGCAACTTTCGAGCAACGCCGTCAAGCCTATCAACAGCATACGCAAGAGGCGTTTTTTCTCGCCTACCAAATCACCGATACGCTCGAACATGTCGTCAGGCCCGGTGAATCCCTCTGGGTGTTGGCGCAGCGCCGTTATCGTGTGCCCGTGTGGCTCGTGCGCCAGTTCAATCCCGATCTGAACCTAGATCAGGTACACCCGGGGACCGTCGTGAAGTTTCCCGCGCTGCGTCTCGTGGCCGACGCCGATACGCCGACCCAAGCCTCCAACTAAGCGGTCCGGACACGGTCCATTCCTTTGGCCCGCCGCCGCGGCTGCGCCCAATCCGGTCTCACCGTAAAGTGCGCTTCGATGTTGTATTCGTAAATCATTGAAAAAAAAGAGTTACCACGGTTTTTGTCGCCCGCCGAGCATCAACTCAGGACCCAATCAAATCGAAATGAGAATGATTTGCATTAAGATTTGGGTTCGACTAAGCTCTCGTCCCAGATCGCCTGCTTAAGGACGAGAGAGAGTTTTCCGAATGATGTGGAACAGGGTCGGTACGGCAGTCGGATTGCTGCTCCTTTGCTCACCGGTGGTGGCGCAGGAGACGCCGGGAATTGAGGAGCTTTGGGCCATTATCCAGCAGCAGCAAGCACAGATCGACGGCCTTCGGCAACAGCTCGATCAAACGCGCGGGCGGCTTACGGATACGGGCGAACAGATCGAAGCGACCCAGAATATGGTCGCGGCGACAGGCGACTATGTGGAATCGCTCAATGAGCGCATCAGTGTGTCGAGTGATGCTGGGACGGGTACGTCGATCGGCGGTTACGGCGAGCTGCATTACAACGCGCTCGAGGCGCGCGATGCCAACCGCGACGTGGATCAAATCGATTTTCATCGCTTCGTTCTGTTCTTCGGGCACGAGTTCAACGACCGTACACGATTCTTCTCCGAACTCGAGCTCGAGCATTCGCTCGCAGCGGACGGGGCCCCTGGCGAAGTCGAGTTGGAGCAGGCATACATCGACTATGCGTTGACTAATAATGTGTCGGTTCAAAGCGGCTTGTTCCTGCTGCCTATCGGCATACTGAATGAAACGCACGAGCCACCGACGTTTTACGGCGTTGAACGCAACGACGTCGAGAGCGTAATTATCCCGAGTACGTGGTGGGAGGCGGGCGCCGGTCTGAGCGGCAACTTCGCCAACGGATTCAGCTGGAACTTTGCGATCCATTCGGGGCTGGCGATGCCGACTGCGGGCGGCAGCGCGTTTCGCGTGCGTAGCGGCCGACAGAAGGTTGCCGAGGCGTTGGCCAGCGACCCCGCGTATACGGCACGCCTGAAGTACACGGGCACGCCTGGGCTCGAGCTGTCGGCCAGCTTCCAGTATCAGTCCGATCCGAGCCAGATTCCCGGCGACGGTCTCGACTCAGGCCGACTATTCACGGCACACATGATTTATCAGACCGGCCCGTTTGCGCTCCGAGTGCTATATGGCGCGTGGTCGTTCGACGGCGCTGCCGTCGAACTTGCCGGAGCGGACGAGCAATCCGGCTGGTTTGTCGAGCCTAGCTATCGGCTGTCGGATAAATGGGGCGTCTACGCGCGCTATGAGGATATCGAAGGCGCTCGTGCGCAGGATGAATTTACCGAATGGGAAGCCGGTTTGAATTACTGGCTTTATCCGAGCGTCACGCTCAAATTCGACTATCGCAGCCGCGACCATACGCTGGTATCAGAAGCCGGCCGCGATTTCGACGGCGTCGACCTGGGTATTGGATACCAGTTTTAGGCACGGTGATGAAAATGATAACGACAACGGTACGCACACTGCCCGCTTGGCGCAGTGGCGTGATTTTCATCGGCCTGTTACTAGCGAGTACAGCGCACAGCGGCGGTCAAGGCCGATATATGGATATCGCGGTTTTTCTGCAGACTGCATTCGCAGCCGCCGAGCCTGGCATGTCGACGCTGTGGATCGATGACGAACTTCGGGCGCCAATCGAAGAGCTGCTCGGTCATCCGTTCGACGGATTGCGTGTTCGCTACTGGCGGGATGGCGGCCGCACGGCCTGGGTCTTCGATGAAATCGGCAAGGAACAACCGATCACAATCGGCGTATCGGTCAAGGACGACGCAGTCGAAATCGTTCGCGTGCTCGAGTTCCGCGAAGTTCGCGGTTGGGAGATCAGGCACCCATTTTTTACCGACCAGTTTACCGGCGTGCAGGTAACGGCGGAGCAGCGTTTTAATCGCTCGATCGATGGCATCACTGGAGCCACACTATCGGTGGCTGCGGTCTCCCGCGTCGTGCGCCTGGCATTGTTTCTGAGTCACTATACGGAGCACGAGCATTCATGAGTCGGCGGGGCAGGCCGTCGCGGGTACCGCAATGGCTACCGCGAATGCATCGCTGGCTCGGGCTCGGCTCGCTCGTCTTCATTCTGCTCCTGAGTTGTACGGGCATCGCGCTCAATCACTCGTCGGATTTGCAGCTGGAGCAGCGTTTTATTGGCGCGAATTGGCTGTTGCACTGGTACGGCATCGATGCCCCCCCGCCGAGCGCTAGCTTTGCGGCAGCCGGGCATACGCTAACGCTGATTGGCGAGCGGCTCTACTTCGACGACCGCGAACTCGCAGAGAATATCGATGGACTCGTCGGAGCGGTGGCTGTCGGCGAGCATATCGCGGTTGCGACGCCGACGCGGGTACTGATGACGACCTACGACGGTAGGCTCATCGAGCAAATCGATGCGCGGGCGATGCTGCCTGGCGAAGTTATCGAACTCGGCCGGTTGGGTGCGGATATCATCTACCGCAGCGAAGCGGGCCTCTATCGTTCGGATGAAGACGCGCTGCGTATCGCACCGCGTGCCGAGCCGTCGGCTAAGGCGATCGAGTGGTCTCATGCCGTGACTGCGACCTCCGAGCAGCTTGCAGGACTGGAGCGGCTGTATCGTGGCCGTGGCCTGAGTGTGCAGCGGCTCCTGCTCGATGTGCACAGTGGACGGGCATTCGCTCGCCTCGGACCATGGCTCATGGATGTTGTCGGCGTGACCTTGGTCGCCATCAGCCTGTTCGGGCTCCTGCTGTGGTGGCGGCGCAAACATGACAGTCAACGCCCATCGCGCTGATCATGCAGATCGGGCGGCGGCTGGATTCAAGTCCCGACTTCCGCAATATGTCAAATTGATTCGATATTCACCCCGAGCGAGTGCCTCGCGATCTGCGCCAGTGGAGCGCGCAAACGCGACTTGGCTCACATGCCGGGCCCCGATATTTCGTTAAGCTGGCGACATCCTGACTGGGGATTAGACCAGGTTCGTCAAGTGACGTCCGAAACCACCGTAACCAAACTATCACGAACTATCGCGAGCACGCGCACGCTTAAGCTTGCGGAGATGCATATCGTTGATGTGTTCTACACGCCGCTAGAAGAACGATTCGAACGCATCACGCGTCTGGCGCGCCGCTCGTTGAACGTTCCGGTCGCTGCGATCACCTGCGTCGGTGGTGAGAAGCAATGGTTCAAATCGGTGGCCGGTTGGGCCGTCACAGAACTGCCGATTTCCCATAGCCTGTGCCCGCTGACGATGGAAGAGAACCGTATCTGTGTCGTCAACGATACGCAGGCCGACAGCCGCACGAAAGAACATCCACTCGTCGTACGCAAGCCCTATTTCAGATTTTACGCGGGCTACCCACTGCAAGAAACCTCCGGCCTCGCGGTCGGGACGCTCTGCGTTTTCGATACCAAGCCGCGGGAATTCTGCGAGGAGCAACTGTGTACTTTGCACGATCTCGGTGAGATCGCACGGCAGGAGTTGCTTGCCAATCAACTTAGCGATGCGCAGGGGCAACTCATCTCCAAGCTCGGCGCGGCTCGTCGCGAAGCCATGTTCGACCCGCTGACTAGGGTTTGGAACCGACGCGGTGCAACCGCCTTGTTGCGATCGTCATTGCAAAAGGCCAAGGAACAAGATTCGGATATTTCCGTTTGCTTGCTGGATATCGACAACTTCAAGCACATCAACGACACCTACGGACATCAAGCCGGAGATCAGGTCTTGCGTAAGCTCGCGGCCATGCTCGTCAGTTCGGTGCGCGCCGACGATCTCGTGTGCCGCTATGGTGGGGATGAGTTTTTGTTGATTCTTCCTGATACGGGGCCTGAGGACGCAATGCGAATCGCCGAACGGTGCCGGCGAACAGTGGCGGAATCCCCGGTGCAAATCCGGGAAGGCGCATTGACGGCGAGTGCGAGCATTGGTCTTGCCGCGCGACACGGGGGCTCCGAAATAACAGCAGAAGAGCTCGTCGCTCAGATCGACAGTGCGTTGCTGGCCTGTAAACGCGAAGGCCGTAATCAAATCCGTCTCGCGAGCTAAACCGCTTCGCTCATTTCCCGCCGCAGTATTATCCGGTTGCTCGTCGATCTCGCCGGTTGACTTGACGGCTCCTATTTCCGCCATGGATACTCCTTCGAGCGCCTATTGCGCGGGCGCCCACATCGCGCTGTCCCCGTTGAAAGGGAAATTCCAAGGAGGATCGGATGAAGCCAAAGATCGCGTTAGTCGGCCTGGTAACGCTTGCCGGAATATGCGCCTCGGTACGCGTGGTGGCCCATCACGGGGGCGCGGCTTATGATTCTGACCAGACCACCACTGTCACGGGTCCCGTGACGCAATTTCAGTTCGTCAATCCGCATGTGCTGATCTCGATAGCGGTCACCGGTGCCGACGGTAAGGTCGTGGAATGGTCGGGCGAGCTCACGAGCCCCAATCGTCTGGCGCGCATGGCACAGCCCGGCAGCGTACGCTGGCACCGGGAGATCCTCAAACCGGGAGATGTGATCGAGCTGACCGGTAATCCTGCAGTTTCAGGCGCACCCGCGCTGCGACTGCACAAGGTTGTCGATGCGACCGGCACCGCGATCATCGGCGGCGACTAACTGCGCGAAGCCGTGCCGTTGCATGCCACGGCCAATAGTCAACGAGGAGACTAACGAGAATGCGCATTGATCTTGCGAACCTCATGTGCGGAATATTATTGACCGTTGCTGCTTGCAGCCCCACCAGCCCGCCGCCGACCTCATCGCTATCGGCAGGGGCTGCGCCAGCGACCGAGTTCATGGGACATGGTGCGGACCTACGCGGTGTATGGACCAACGATCCGCCGGCTGAAACGCGAGCATTTCAGAATTCCACGTACACGGGCCAACTGCCGGCAATGACGGGCTGGGCGCGCGAGCAATACGATCGCGCCCGGCCGACGTTCGGCGCCAAGAGCGTGCCGGTTGCCGATACGAACGATCCGGTCTATCAGTGTTTCCCGCCCGGCACTCCACGAATCTATCTGCATCCTTTCCCGATGGAGATTATCCAGACGGAGGGCCGGGTCTTGATGGTGTTCGAGTACGATCACCTCGTCCGGCAGATCTTCACTGACGGCCGCCAGCATCGCGACGATCTAGCTCCCTCATGGATGGGTGATTCGACCGGCTATTGGGATGGCGATACGCTCGTTGTTGAGACCGTCAATTTCAATGACAAGACTTGGTTGGATCGCGAAGGCGTGCCACATAGCGAACAGCTACGCGTCGTCGAGCGGATTCGGCGCATCGAGCCGGATCGTCTGCAGATCGATGTCACGATGGAGGATCCGGTGGCGTTGACGGAGCCGTGGGTGGGGCAGCGACATTATCGGCGAGTCGATTGGAGTATCGAAGAGTTCATGTGCATGGACAACGTTAATTTCACGGCCTTCGAAGAAGAAATCTTGGAATATTCCGAGCCGGCCGCGCCCTAGGCACGCATCTGAATCGATTGCGGCTGACCCTGAACTGCGCCCAGTAATTGAGAACCTTTCGAGAATAATATATTAAGCGACTGTTTTTAAAAATATTATTAAGTGTTCCGACTGTCCGACCGCGCAGCGAGCCCGCCAGCGGCTTAGGGTCCAATCTGTCTGGCTGCACCGTCTGGCCATTGACCGGGTAGGGCAGTCTCCCAGCGGCGTTGAAAGGGTTCGAGCCCTCGCGTATCGTTCAGCGTTGAGACGAGCGTTGGCCAACCTCATTACAACCACCCGGTATCGCGGTGGGTAAAGATGGTCTATGCCGCGTTCAAAAAATCTAATCCTTACCCAGGCGTAATCTTCGGGGGAAATCCACCATGAATTTGAGGGTGTCCACCGCCGGGCTTCGAACCCCAGCGATTCTATTTTTAAGCGCATACTTGGCCGCCTGCGGTCAAGGTGAGTCGCCGGACAGTGCCGCGGTACAGGCCCCGGCGATGCCAGCACCGGCCACGGCGCCCCCGGCGCCAGCCGAGGTATCCCCGGCGATGCCGCCCGATACGATTCCGATCCTTCCAACTGGCAACATTGCGCGCAAAGGCTTCTACTATGCTGGCGGCGATTACGTTGGTGACCCGCCGGTCATGGGCGGGCAGATGTACGTCGAGGTCTGGGAACCCGTCGAGATTACCCAGCCGTATCCGATCGTGATCTTTCACGGCAACGGCCAAACAGGCGTTGACTGGCAGCAGACGCCGGACGGTAGACCTGGCTGGGCCTACTACCTGATCGATCAGGGCTATGTCATATATATGGTCGACTACCCGGCCCGCGGGCGCTCAACCTATATCCCGGGCGGCGTGCACGGCGATCTCGGCATTCGTACTGCCGAGCAGCTCGAGACGATCTGGACCAATGTACGCGAGAAGGGCAATTTTCCCCTCAAAGACAACCATACGCAGTGGCCGGGCGGTGGCCATCGCGGCGACCCGATTTTCGATACGTTTATCAAGACCCAAGTGCAGTTTGCCGGGCAGAGCACGACGATGGCGCGGTTTGCCGCGATTGAGTTGCTCGACACGATCGGCACCCCCGTAATTTTGCTGACTCACTCCCAGGGTGGAGGCGTCGGCTGGGGCGTGGCGGACGGCCGACCCGACCTCGTCCGGGCGATCGTCACTGTCGAGCCGGGCGGACCGCAGATTGGGCGCGTCGACACGGCTAACGTCAGCTACCGTGAAGGCATAGGCAATGCCTGGGGTCCAGTGAACTACCCGCTCGCCTACGATCCTGCCGTGGACGATCCGGCGGAAATCGAGGTTTACCTCGAGGACGAAGCGGATCAGCCGGGCGAAGTACCGTGTTATCTGCAAGTCGAACCGGCACGACAGCTCGTGAATCTACGCAACATACGGGTGCTCGATATCTCCGCGAACGGTACCTATCATCGGGTATTCGACGCCTGCATTCCGAAATGGCTCAATCAAGCGGGCGTTGAGACCGACTTTGTGCGCTTGGAAGACGTCGGAATCACTGGCAACGGACACATGATGATGTTGGAGCTCAACAGCGACGACATCATCGAATTCATTCATAACTGGATTCAAGAGAACGTGGACTAGTGACAGGGCGACATCGTCCTAAAACAGTTGCAACGAACAAAACTAAATCGGGAGTATTTCAGAATGCGCAGGCAAATGATTGCGTTGGCATGCAGCGCCGTGGCGCTAATTGTCGTCGCGGTGATAACGAGCGAGCCGGCTGATGCCCAACGGCGCGGCCGCAACACCTTCGCCGCCGTGCCCGGCGTCAAGGGTGGCCAGGAGATGTTCGGGCCGTATGAAGTCGATGCGGACTGGCCCAAGGATATCTCTACGCTGCCCGGTCACGAAGATTGGACCTGGGGCGCCGGTCAGAGCGTCTTCGCTGAGAGTCCGGATCGTATTTTCGTGCTGTTCCGCGGCGAATTACCGAACGTGCCGCGGCCCGATACCTTCGTGGTTTATCGCGAAGACGGCCCGGGAATTTCTTACCCGACCGCACAAGTGCCGTGGCGCAACGCGTCCGTCGGACCGCGCTCCAGCTTGCCTGGCTCGCTCGACGGGGGCGATAACGATCGCGGGGTACACGGCCTCGATCATCGCTGGGAGCACTGCCTCGTCGTCGTGAACGGCGAAGGTGAAATCATCGAAGAGTGGACCCAGTGGGACCATCTCTTTCGGCGGCCGCATTTCGTTGCGATCGATCCGTGGGATCCGGAAAAGCACGTCTGGGTCGTGGACGATTATCGCCACGCGATTTTCAAGTTTACGAACGACGGTAGCGAACTCTTGCAAACGATCGGCATCCCCAACGAGCGTGGCAACGACGACCGCCATTTTTACCGCCCAACGTTTCTGGCATTTACGCCGGACTTCATGTTTGTCGCCGACGGTTACATCAACACACGCGTCGTCAAATTTGACAAGCAAGGTAACTTCCTCATGACCTGGGGACAACCGGGCGAGCGCGGGGGGCAAGAGGCGCGGCCGGGATATATGAATAATGTGCACGGCGTCGCAGTCGACCTCGATCGGCAACGCGTCTTTGTCAATGACCGTGGCAACAATCGCGTCCAGGTGTTCGATTACGACGGTAATTACCAAGACGAGTGGAGCTTCGGACCTGAGCCGACCGACATTCATCTCATATTCATGGGTGCGGACAATGTGCTCTGGGCGGCAGACCGTGCGACGTCGAAAATCCTCGGTTACAACCAAAATGGCGAGCTGATCTACTCCTGGGGCATCTTCGGCGATTTCCCCGGTGCGTTTTTCGGCGTGCATGCCATGAGCGTCGATCAGGACGGCAATTTCTACGTGGCAGAGGTCGGCGGTGGGCGCGTGCAGAAGTTCATGCCGCGCGAAGGTGCCCGACCCGAGACGATGGTCGGCAAGCCGCACTATGCCGCTTGGCGCTAGTGAATGACGAGCGGCACTGGGAGACTTACCCGGTGCCGCGACTTTGGGATAGTCAGGCACGCGAGCCTGGATAGGACAATGATGATGAAGATCAAGATATCGACCACGCCGAGCGCAGTCCTGGTCGGACTGACGTTTATTCTTGCAGCCGGCGCCCATGCGCAGCGGCCGCCAGACGCGATCCCGATGATGTCGCTGGACAACGTGGCGTATCACGGCTTTTTCTACGCGGGTGGCGAGTATGTCCGTGAAGGTGAGGAAGCCACGATGGGCGGGGCAATGTATGTCGAGGTCATGGTACCTCGCGAAATTCGCCATCCATATCCGGTCGTGTTTTTCCATGGCGCCGGGCAAACTGCGGTGGATTGGTTGCAGACGCCCGATGGCCGGCCCGGCTGGGCGTACGATTTTCTCGACATGGGTTACGTCGTCTACCTCGAGGACTATCCGGGTCGCGGACGGTCGGCCTATGTGCCGGGCCACGACGGCAACTTGAATATCCGCAACGCACCGAATCTCGAGCAAATCTTCACGGCCTCCGCGGCGACGGCGGATTTTCCGCAAGCATCGAGGCACACGCAGTGGCCGGGAAGCGGGCGCATGGGCGACAAGATCTTTGATGACTTCAACAAGACCCAGGTTCAATTCATGGGTGGTCAGGATGGACCAGCGGTCGCCGCCAATATTGCCTTGCTGGATATGATCGGTAGTCCGGTCATTCTGCTCACGCATTCTCAGGGCGGCGCGTTCGGTTGGCCGGTCGCCCAGGCCCGTCCGGACCTCGTCAAGGCGATCATTACGGTTGAGCCAGCGGCTCCGCCGATACGTGGCGTCAATACCACGACGCTCGAATACAATCCGCGCGGCGGGTTGGCTTATGGCGTGAGCGGGTATCCCATGGAGTACGATCCGCCGATCAATGATCCGTCCGAGTTGCAGGTCGAGCTGCAGCCAGAAGCCGAGGGACCGGGCTTAGTACCCTGTTACCGTCAGGTGGAGCCGGCTCGACAACTTGCCAACATGAGTCATATTCCAGTGTTGTTTTTGAATGGCGAGGGCGGTTATCACCGCATTTTCGACCACTGCCTGGCGAACTGGCTCAATCAGGCTGGTGTGAGCACGCAGTACGTGCGCATGGAAGATGAAGGCATGCCCGGCAACGGGCACATGATGATGCTCGAGCTCAATAGCAAGGACATCGCCGAATATATGGGCCGCTGGCTCGAAGAAAACGTCGATTGATTGCGGAGATGGTGGATCCCGCGCGGGCCCGCGGTCGATTTTGAAAGTGGCGCAGCAACCGTAGAGTCGCACCGCCGCTGGCGCGCAAGCCGGTGTTCGCGCATCTCGGTACCGGCGACCAATCGGAGCGGCTATTCCGCTTCGCAATAACTCGGGGCACACGCGCTCAAGAGGGGGAACGCATCATGAGATTACTGCAAGTCTGTTTGGCGAGCGGCGTGCTGGTTGCCGGGACGGTAGCGGCGCAAACGGGCAGTGCCGTGCCTGGCCAGAAAGGCGGCCAGGACATGCACGGCGCTTACGAGGTCGCTAATTGGCCGAAGGACATTTCGACGCTGCCCGGCCACGAGGGCTGGACGTGGGGTGCGGGCCAGGGCGTGTTCGCCGAGAGCCCCGATCGCGTCTTCGTGCTTGTGCGCGGCGAGTTGCCCAATCTTCCGACACCGGAGACCGTGCGTTTGCCACAGCTAGGCCCGAGTATCACCTTTCCGATGAACCGGATTCCGTGGCGCGATGCGACTACCGCAAGTCTGCCGGCGGCGCTCGATGGCCCGACGCGCCCGCAAACCAGCATTCGCGGCGAGCTCGGGGTCGACGTCCGATGGGAGCACTGTATTCTCGTATTCGATCGGGAAGGTAATCTCATCGAAGATTGGACGCAATGGGATGAAATGCTCAGGCGGCCGCATTCGGTCTACATCAGCCCCTACGATCCCGAGAAACATGTCTGGATCGTCGACGACTATCGTCATGCAATATTCAAATTCACGAACGACGGCAAGCAGCTCGTCCAGACGCTGGGCACGCCGAATGAGCATGGCGCGGATGAGCACCATTTTTATCGGCCGACGTTCATGGCATGGCGTTCCGACGGCAGTTTTTACGTATCGGATGGTTACGCTAATACGCGGGTCGTGCGCTTCGATGCGGCTGGAAATTACATGATGGAATGGGGCCAGCGCGGTAATCCGCCGAACGAAACGCGGCCGGGTTACTTCAATAATGTACACGGTATCGCGATCGATCCGGCTACTAATCGCGTGTTCGTCAATGACCGCAATAATCACCGCGTTCAAGTGTTTACCGAAGACGGCGATTACCTCGACGAGTGGCGCTTCGGCGACGGTGTCTCGAACATTCATTTATTCATCATCACTGCCGACCGCTATCTCTGGGCATTCGACCGCGGTACGCACAAGATGCTCAAGTACGATCTCGACGGCAATTTCCTCTATTCGTTCGGCATGTTCGGCGGTCCCGAAACTCCGGGCGGCATGTGGGGCGTGCACGGCATTGCCGTGGATCAGGAGGGCAACCTGTATCTCTCCGACGTCGACCGCGGCGGTGCACAGAAATTCGTACCCAAGCCAGGCGCCAGGCAGGAGTTGCTCGTCGGCAAGCCCATCTACTCTGCTTGGGAGTAAAACAATATCGAGCGCGAGCCAAACGCTCTAGGACACTTAATTGGCGCAATACGGACAGGAGTACGAAGATGTCTAGACGAGGATGGATGGCCTTAACGTTTGCCGGCGGATTGCTCGGCGCGTTCTTGGCCGGCAATCAAATGGTATCGGCGCAGAATAATAATCCGCCGTCGTTTGCGGCGGTTCCTGGCCAGAGTGGTGGGCAAGATATTTGGGGTGCCTACCTGCCGGATGCTGATTGGCCCAAGGAAATAGCAGATCTTCCCGGGCATAGCGGCTGGACTTGGGGCGCGGGGCAAAGCATCTTTGCCGAATCGCCTGATCGTGTCTATGCATTGATGCGCGGCGAACTGCCGAATATCGAACGGCCGCGAACGCAATTTCTAAAGGACATTGCGCCGAGCCTATCCTTTCCGATTGGGCGGCTGCCCTGGCGAGATGCGACTGCCGCGAGCTTGCCCGCCAACGGTGGTACGGGATCTTCGGCCGAGGAAGGCATTTCCGCATGGCTCGAGCGCGGGCTGGAAATGGGCGTCGACGCGCGTTGGGAGCACTGCATTCTCGTATTGGACGGTGACGGCAACATCATCGAGGAATGGATGCAGTGGGATTCCATGCTGCAGCGCCCGCACTACGTAGGCATCAGCCCCTACGATCCCGAAAAGCATGTCTGGGTTATCGATGACCATAAGCACATCGTCTATAAATTCACGAATGACGGCTCGACGATCGTTCAGAGCATCGGCACGTATGGGGAGCCGGGCGCCGACGAGACGCATTTCAATCGGCCGACGATGATGGACTGGCTGCCGGACGGCAGTTTCTTTGTCGCCGACGGTTACAACGGCACGCGTGTCGTCAAATTCGATGCCGACGGAAACTATTTGCTGTCGTGGGGTGAGCCGGGTCAGCGCGGCGGCGAAACGCGGCCGGGTTACTGGCACAACGTCCATGGTATTGCGGTGCACCCGGATTCGCGTCGGGTTTTTGTCAACGACCGGACCAATAATCGTGTGCAGGTATTCGACGAGAACGGCAACTACCTATCCGAATGGAGCTTCGGTCCCGAGCCCGCGGATATCCACGATTTCATGATTACAGCCGATGGGTATCTTTGGGCCGCCGATCGCGGCACGAACAAGATGCTCAAGTATGACTTGAACGGCAATTTCCTCTATGCGTGGGGAACGTGGGGCGATTTCCCGGGCGGCATGTGGGGCGTCCACGGCATCAGTGTCGACCAGGAGCAGAATTTCTACGTCGCCGAGGTCGACAACGGCGGGTTCCAGAAATTCGTGCCGCGCCCGGGAGCGAATCCGGAGATGCTTGTCGGACCGCCGGTGCGCGCGGCTTGGGAGTAGCCGACGAGACTCGTCACGCGGACTGAATCGAGCGTGCTTGGAAAGCGGGCCCTGAGCGGGCCCGCTTTTCGTTAAGGGGCAGAGCGCGGCAGGTTGCAGACGCGCCCGTCAGTAGGCAACCGTCATCTGCTGGTTAATGTACTGGGGCATTTCGAGTTCGTCGATCATCGCAACGGCGAAATCCTCCATCGATATCGTACTATTGCCGTCGGTATCCGCAATCACAACGCTGCCGCCGACTCGGAAGACGCCCGTGCGTTCACCAGGCCGCATCTGCAGCGCAGGACTGAAAAATGTCCAGCGCACATCTGTAATTGGTTTGAGGTAATCCAACGCAAGGCCGTGGCCGAGCATCCGAATCCCGCGCGGCCCTTCAGGGATGTCATCGGGATCGTCGAAACGTACTCCAGGGCTTTCCTCGAGCGTCGTGCTGCCCCCGCCGACGACAATCATGCGTGGCGCATCGGGTCCGAGGCTGCGCAGCGCTGCGACCAAAGCGCGAGCGGCTTGCATTGGGATACTGTCGTTTGGGTCGTCGGAGTCCGGGTTATTGCCGCTGATCGCGCTGATCACGGCGTCATGGCCTGCGATCGTCGCAGCGACCGCGCCAGGGTCCGTCACGTCTCCGGTCACTTTCGTGAGTTGCTCGTGGTTCGCCGAGATGCTATCGATGCGCCGGCCGATCCCCGTGACGTAGTGGCCACGCGCGAGCGCTTCGGCCACGATGCGCGAGCCGACCCGCCCTGACGCCCCGTAGACCGCGATTCGCAGCGGCATCATGCCCTCGGTTGGGCGCTGCTGCGCAAGGGCCGACGTCAGCGCCCCGAGGAGCAGTAGGGCAGGCACCGCGAGATACCTGGCGAGATGAACGTTCAGGTCACGAGAACGACTGAATCGCATGCGCTTGGCTCCCTGGAGTATTCGCGCGCGGGCGCCTTGGCTAGCGCCGCTGGGTGTGCAGCTATGCATTGATGGTAGCCGTACCAGGGCCGTAGTGAAAGAGTCCGATCGCGGCGAAGTTTGCCCGGGCCGCAAATAAAAACGGCACCTTCGAAAAGCTACCGTTCGTCAAAACGCCGAGTGTCCGGTTAGTTCCTTGCCAATGACCAACTGATGGATCGTTTCTGTGCCTTCATAAGTCAGCACGCTCTCAAGATTGAGCATATGCCGAATCGCATTGTGCTCGACGCTGATACCCGCCGCGCCGAGTAGCTCGCGACAAGCACGTGCGACTTCGAGCGCCATTCTCACATTGTTCCATTTACCCAACGAGACCTGCGCCGGATGCAGCTCACCTAAGTCTTTGCGTCGCCCCAGATGGAGCGCGAGCAGCTGTGCCGTGCTGATTCGGCGTGCCATGTCGGCAAGGCGCAGCTGGACCGCTTGGGTAGCGGCGAGCGGCTGGCCGAAGAGCTGTCGGGAGGCCGTGAATTCCAGGGCTTCGGCAAGACATGCTTGCGCGGCTCCGACTGCACCCCAGGCGATGCCGAAACGCGCTTGGTGTAAACAGCTCAACGGCCCACGCATGCCGACTACGCCTGGTAGCGCATGCTCGTCGCCGAGGCGAACTGCGTCGAGAAACAGCTCAGAGGTGACCGATGCGCGCAGCGAAAACTTATGCTTGATCTCGTGCGCCGTATAACCGGGTGTATCTTTCTCGACAAGAAAACCGCGTACGCCATGGTCCGTTTGGGCCCAGATGACCGCGATGTCGGCGATGGTGCCGTTCGTGATCCAGATCTTCGCGCCGTTCAAGATCCAATCTTTGCCGTCACGCTTAGCGTGCGTCGTCATGTTCGCTGGGTCCGAGCCGCCGTGTGACTCGGTCAAGCCAAAGCAACCGACGGCCTCGCCGCTGGCCAGCGCCGGCAGCCAACGCCCTTTTTGGAGATCGGATCCGTAGCTTAGGATCGGATACATCACCAGCGACGTCTGCACGGATAGGAAGCTACGCAGTGCACTATCGCCATGCTCGAGCGCCTGGCAAATCAGGCCGTAGCAAACGTTATTTAGATTCGCGCAACCGAATCCCTCGAGGTTCGCGCCGAGCAGTCCGAGTCGGCCCATCTCGGGGATCAGATCTACTGGAAAGCGGTGCTCGACAAAGCACTCGCCGATGATCGGTAAGACTCGGTCGGCGACAAAACGCGCGACAGTATCCTGTACGAGGCATTCATCCTCGCTGAGCGACGCGCGCACATCGAGTAGGTCTAACGCATTGAGTTCCTTCACATTGTTCCTCCAAACATGAATTTTGGCACAGCGTTTTGTCGGCTGATGGGCGCGGGGATTATATTTCATGGCGCCGGAGGCTGTAGCCACATTTCGCCGCGCATGCGCTGCAGAATGGGCAGTTGAGGCGAGCGAAACGGGGTCCAGCGCATGGGCGCTATCAGGTAGAATGACCTACCTATGATCTTGCGCTACCTAATTGCTTTCGTTGGGGCGCTGGCAATAACGATCGGCTTGTTCATGTTCATGGACGATATCGCTCAGCGCTACGTCGACGAAGACCCGATCCGTTATTTCCAGATTTTCGATGTCATCCCGGCGCCGGATCGCGGCAGACAGCGTGTGCCGCCACCCATCGATCCGCGACTTGCGCCCGAGCTTCCGCAGATCGAAATGGACGAAGCCCCGTTACGCGAACGCCCGATCGCCGAGCCTTCGGTCCCCGGGGTCGGCATCGAACCGGAGATTACCCGCTCACCCGTCGTGCCGGAGTCCGCCTGACCGCGGTCGTGGCCCGCTGAGATCGACAGTCATCGCAACGGATATTCTCAAGCAGTTGGGTATTCCGGCATCGTACGGGCTCGATCCGCCGCGCCCGCGCTACGCACAAGCTGAAACGCTCGTTGACGTCGAGCCGAATCTGGTCGGACAAATGCAGCAGCTGAGCCCCGAGACCGCGGCGGCCTGGGCGGCGATGAAAGCCAACGCGCACGCGCACGGCGTAGTGTTGTTGCTCGTGTCCGGGTTTCGCAGCATCGAGCGCCAGGCAACGCTGATCCAAACGAAGCTCGCCAAAGGCGAATCGCTCGAAGTCATACTCAAAGTAAATGCCGCGCCTGGATTCAGCCAGCATCACACCGGGGACGCCATCGATATTGCGACTCCCGGGTGCCGGCCGCTGATCGAGGCATTCGAAACGACGCCGGCCTGCGCATGGCTGCATGCGCAGGCAGCGAAACATGGGTTCCATCTGCCTTACGGGCGCGACAATCCATTCGGATTCAGTTACGAACCGTGGCATTGGTCACGACTGTGACTGCATCTCAAGAACATTCGCGCGCGTGGCGCAAGCGGCGGGTAAGCCGTCCGCTCAGAGTTTTGCCGTACGAGCGATGACCGACTTGGCCAGTTCGGCCAAGAACCACAGGAACGCGAGCGGCAGAACGATCGTTTGAAACACGAAGATCACAATCAGATCGATAACATGCTCGGCCGCATCGCTGACCTGCACGCGTAAACGTTCGAGTCGTTCCCGCGCGTTCAATGCTCGCAGCGAATCGCCGATAAAAGTCCCAAGCTGATCGATCATCGACGGATCTTCAGCGACCGGCGGCGCGGTCTCGGCGTTGAATTCCTCGATTTGCTCGCCGGTCGACTCGAGAGCGACAGTGGCGGCAGCGTGCTCATCCGCGAGGAAGGTATCGAACACGAGGCTCGAAGTGATCATCAGCGCCGGGACGGCGAAGCGCACGATGCTGATGATCAATAGCCATCGCCGAGCGACCGCGGCGGAGAGAAACGCTGCGCGTGGCGCCCAGAGTGCGACGATCGTGAACGCGGCGGCAATGGCCAACAACCCACTGATTCCCCACCACGCAGCCATACTCAATAGCACGTTTTGGAGACCGAGCGAAGTCGTCGCGACCAGCATCACGGTCGAGAACCGCTCGATCAGATCGTTGATCGGGTCCAAGATTTCGCCAATGCTGAAGTTGACGCCGACGCCGCCGGGTTCGAGGGAAAGCTCTGTGCCTTGCGCCGTCGAGATGACGCCATTGAGCGTACGGGCAATTGCGAAGGTCACGAGCGCGCGCGTGAGCGTTTGTTGAGCGTAGTAGCGGCCAAGATTGTCGGCGCGGCCACTAACGGCCGCAGCGACAGCACAGAGTGCGAATATAGTCCAGAGCAGCTTGTGTCGCGCCGTCATGCCAACAGCCTAACAGAGAGACTGCGGGCGCCCAATTTGGGAGACACCAACGCTTGCCGGTAGGCGTGACCGGCTTGACGATGGCCGTTGCGCAGCATACCGTATTTTCCGCGCGCGACTTGCGCGTGGCTCTGCCATCGAGACGGAGAATAGTTTTTGAAAAATGCCGCAACCTTGAGTCGCCGCAAGGCCATGCAGCTTGGTGCGGCGACGGCCGGCGCCTCGGTGCTCGGCACGCTGCTCGGGACCAGCGTCCATGGCCAGGAGTTGGGACCGGGGAATCGCGGGATCGGCGAGCGCGGCGGGCGGGCTGAAGATCACCTATATCCGGGGCGCCAGCTGCCGGGCGGGGGGCAGCTCGAGATCCGGCTGAATCAGTCGATCTACACCGACGACCCCGACGAACTCGAAGTTGCGCAGCGGCATAAGCCGTTCGATCCGGAGTCCTGGTACCAGGAATGGCATCGCGTTGCCGAGCGCAATGAAGCAATCGCCGGGGAATATGCGGATGCCGGACTAGCCGTTTCCGCGCACGAATTTTATCTGCGTGCCTTCCGCTTCCACCGCAATAAGATCACCTATCAGCCGGAATCCGATCCGCGCATGCTGCCCGGGTTCATTAAGAGTATCGAAGCGTTCGATAAGGCCTGGGCGCTCGTGCCACCGCCGTTCGAGCGCGTCACCGTGCGCGTGGATGGTCACGACTTGCCGGGTTATTTTCGTAAGCCCCGCGGCCCGGCGGGAACCCGCTATCCGACCGTGATCTGCTGCCAGGGCGCGGACTCCATGGCGGAGAATACGATCCTTGTGAACGGTGGATATGTGGCGCGCGGCATGGCCTACCTAGCGGTCGATCTACCTGGCCAGGGCGCGGCCAAACGTCTGCGGCAGCTCTACTTACCGCCGGACACCGAGCGGCTCATCGCGGACGTAATCGACTACCTCGAGACCCGCCCGGACGTCGATGCCGAGCGGATCGGCTTGCAGACTGTGAGTATGGGTGGCTATATCGGCCCGCGGGCGGCCAGCGGCGAACCGCGCGTCAAGGCCGTCTGGACGTCGATGGGTTCACACGATCTGCTGCGTGATCTCTTCGAGTACTACCCGCCGATTCAGGATCGCGTGCGTTGGATTATCGGCGCTTCGAGTCTCGCCGACGCGCGCCGAAAGCTGTCTGACTATACGGTCGAGCACGTCGCGCGACGTATCGAGTGCCCAATGTTGATCGGCTACGGGCGCACGGATCGAATCATGGATCCCCAGGGCGCATTTCGCCTCTACCAGGCCGCGGTCAATTCCGAGCGGCAGATGTGGTCGGGCGCCGGTCATCCGCACCACGACGAGAAGTCCGGCGGACCACAAGATCTGCGCCTGCCGACGGCCGAGGACTGGGCGGCCCGGCGCCTCGGAGCGTCCGCCTGAGCCGCCGGCGCGCAATCCCCGCCGACGTTTCACGGCGGTCCTTTCTGTTGAATGGGCTCATGGGCACATTGCTTGCTCCCATGGCCCTTCGGGCTCAGGCGCCTCAAGCCGCCCGCGGGCCCCTGGTCTGGCTCGATATGGATCAAGCGCAGCTCGATTCGGCCTACGACCAGCGCGCCTATGCGCCGAACATGGACCGGGTGCTGCAGCAGCAGGCATTCATGAACGAACAAGCCCAGGCGCGCCTGCCGTCGCCAGCGCGTGTTGCCTACGGCAGTGCCGCGATCGAGACTTTGGATCTGTACCGCGCGGCGCGATCGCGCGCGCCGATTCACGTCTTTCTGCATGGCGGAACTTGGCGAACGCGCACGGCCCAAGATTTCGCCTATGTTGCCGAGCCGTTGGTGCATCGAGGCGCGCATGTCCTGATTCCCGATTTCTCGCCGGTCGATGAGGTTGCAGAGGGCTTGGTCCAGCAGGTTCGTGCCGCTGTTGCATGGGCGTTCGCTCACGCGGATGAATTCGATGGCGATCGGGAGCGAATCTTCGTCTCCGGACATTCGTCCGGCGGACATCTCGCGGGCGCCGTGTTGACGACAGACTGGGCCGGCGACTACGGTCTACCGGGCGATCTCGTCAAAGGTGGTCTGTGCATCAGCGGTATGTTCGATCTGCGTCCCGTGCGCTTGTCGTGGCGCAATTCGTATCTGAACTTGACGGATGCGAGCGAGCGGGCGCTGAGTCCGATACGGCACATCGCGAAGCTCACCGCGCCGGTCGTGATCGCGTATGGAAGCGAGGAAACGCCAGAGTTTCAGCGTCAGTCGCGGGAATTTGCCGCAGCCGTGCAGGCCACAGGTCAATCCGTCGAGCTACTCACTGCACGAGGTTACAACCATTTCGAAATCCTCAGCACGTTCGCTAACCCGTTCGGATTTGTGGGTCATGCTGTGTTGTCGCAGATGGGGCTCGCGTGAGCTATAACCAGCTCGGGTAGGCCGGTACGCCGATGAGCCACGCATGGCCGCCGAGTACGAAGGCAATGTAGAGGATGAGGCCGCCTGCGACGGCGATTGCATCGTTCCAATGCGACGGCGGCAATGCCGGTACGGTTCGCGGCGCACGATACTTGAGCGATACTCGGACCGCTGCCGCCCAGAGCAGTATCGAGCTGAATAACACGACGTCCGCGAGCGTTCCGTTCGCCAGCAGATGTAACGTTGCCCAGAGTTTAGTTGCGACCAGCAGTGAGTTATTGCGCAGCGCCGACTTAATCTTGCCGGGCAGATACGCGGCGAGTAATAAAGGAAAGACGAAGATCATGAGCGCCGCGGCGATCTCCCGCAGCCACAGTGGCGGCACATAGAGAATGACCGGTTCCAGACGCGCGAGCCCGTAACCGCGAACGACAAGCGCGAGCCCGATCAGCGCAATAACCGAGTAGATCGCCTGCCAGGCGTTCTCGCCGACTGCGCTGGCGACGCGATTGCGCCACGCGGCGCCGACGATCGAAATGGAGTGCGCACCTAAGAACACGAGTAAGCCAATGATTAATGTTGTCATTGTTCGACGCTGCGACTTCCCGGCTCAATCATGCCTGAAAGCTGGCCGTTCGACCAAGCTTGGAAATCGGAGCCGTCGCTGCGGCCGCTCTGATTCGCGTCTGGCACTAACGGCGATTCATTGCTTTAATTGGCCCTGCCACGCGAGGTTTTACCAACGTTGGCCTTAGGGACCACGGGTGTGCCACCCGACACAGCAATAGGAGGCTGATGATGACAGCAGACAACGCAGCGTCGATGCGTCCAGCCTATCAGCCCCGTGCCGATTTCAAGCTAGACACCATGGATATCGTCGTCGCTGTACTACTCGGCGTCATTCAAGCCGTCATCGAAATTGTCGGGCTGCTCGGATTCCTCGAACGCACGGTTTGGGCGACGGGTCCCGTGGGATTTGCGATCTACGCTTTCTACAACGGTACGACGTGGATCTTGTTTTTTGCGGGTGCGTATTTACGCAAGCGTGCTGGCTTGGTCATCTTGGCGGTCTGCGTCACGGCGCTCGTGCGGTGGTTTGCCGGCGATCCGGATGGCCCGATCCTGTTATTCTACGGATTGTTCCCAGCGGCGTTCGGTGCCGCCGCCATCGTCGCACTGCGCTGGCGTGGCGGGCGGCTGCTATTCGCGCTTGCGCTGGCGGTGACCTCCGTCGCTAATCAGTGCGCGCTGTTTATCGGACAGGGCGGCTTTCAGCTTGCCGACGGCACAACCTGGGCGCTGATCTCGATGTCAATCGCGGCGGGCGGCGGGATGATCTGGGGCGTGGCGGCCTGGTACCTCGGCCGAGCGCTCGAGCGCGCCGGCGTGCCGGCTGTCGCGGTCCCGCCGGCCGTCGGCGGCGACCGGGGTGGGCACGCATGAGCAGGGTGGCGCGGTGCCCGGCGGCTGGTCAGGGCGCCGCCGTGGCGGCCGCCGGCTGATTATGGGTCGCGCAACGGCGCTAGCGCTGGAATCCTACAGCTTTTGGTTCAAGCCCCAGGGCGGGCAACCAGAAGGTCCTGCCGCTCTCACCGATGTCAGCTTTACAGTCGAGGCCGGCAGTTTCGTCCTCATTCTCGGGCGCAGTGGATCTGGCAAGAGCACGCTGGCGCTCAATCTCGTCGGTATCTACCCGGACTATTTCGGCGGCCGCAACGGGGGCCGCGTGCTGCTGCAGCATCCAACGCGCGGTCTCGTGAATCGGCGCGATCTCGAAGCAGCCGACCGCTTCAAGCTCGTCAACATGCTGTTTCAGAACCCCGAGGATCAGATCGTAACGCTCACGGTCGAGGAGGAGATCGGTTTTGCGCTCGAGAACTACTTGTTCGAGCCCGCCGAAATTCACCGGCGCATCGACCGGGTGCTGGACCTTGTTGGATTGAGCGGGTTTCGAACTCGCGAGACAATGTGCCTGTCGGGCGGGGAGAAGCAGCGCGTCGCGTTTGCGGCAATGCTGGCTCTCGAGCCGGCAGTGCTGCTACTGGATGAACCGACTTCCAATCTCGATCCGGCCGGCACGGCGGACGTGCTCGCGACCGTCGATTATGTCCGCGAACAGCTCGGCTTGACGGTGATGGTGATCGAGCACGAAGTCGATGAAGTATTCGATCGCGTCGATACGGTTTTTCTCGTCGAGGAGACTCGCGTTCACGGACCGTATGCGCCGCGCGAATTTCTCGCCACCCGCGGTCTGGATGTGCGCGACAGCATGGGGCTTTGGATTCCGCAGGCGGCGGAGGTCGCCCTCGAGTTGCGCAGCGCTGGTATCGACTTCGGGCCCGAGTTGCCGCTCAACGGTGTGGAATTGGCGGCTGCATTGCTCGAGGCCGGTATTGACCCGCCGTCTCAGGCCCGCGTGACGGAGTCGCCAGCCGGCATCGTCGCACAAGCCACCGATGCGACGCCGCAGTCTGTCGAGGCCGCTATAGAAGTTCGCGACGTCTCGTTCGCCTATGGCGACCATCGGGTCCTCAAGAACGTAACTTTTACGGCCCGACGCACTCAGCTCATTGCGGTCGTTGGGCAAAACGGCTCGGGCAAATCGACACTAGCATCGCTGTTTAATGGCATTGCGATGCCGGACAGCGGCGCGGTGCTCGTCGATGGCGTGCCGACGACCGAGTATAAGTTCGCCGAACTGGCGAAACGTGTCGCGTACATTTTTCAGGTGCCCGAAAAGCAATTCGTTTGCAATACAGTTTACGATGAGATCGCGCATGGGCTGCGGGCGCTCGGCATGGACGAGCAGGAAGTCGATAGCCGAACCATCGAGTTTCTCGAGTCCGTGCGTCTGCTCGATCGATGCGATGCGAGTCCCTACGTCCTGAGTCATGGGCAGAAACGCAGGCTGTCGGTGGCGGCGATGGTCGTCGGTCAGCCGACGGTTGTCGTGCTGGACGAGCCGACGTTCGGTCAGGATTTTCATCAGGCACGAAATTTAATGGAGCTGCTGCGCGGCCTTGCGGATGCCGGCGCCGCGGTCGTATTTATAACGCACGATATGCGTTTGGTTGCGGAATATGCGGACCGGGCCGCGGTCCTGTGCGATGGCAAAATTATTTTCGACGATACGCCGGGGGCATTGTTTGCTGCGCACGAAGTGCTCGAGCGCGCACGGCTCAAGCCGCCGTCGGTGTACGAATTCTCTGCCGAAATTCTCGGCGAGCCGGTGCTGACGACGCCAGCATTGATACAACGAATCTTGGAGGTGGGCCGTGGCTGGCGCCGAACTGTCGTTTAGGCAGGGCGATTCCCTGTTTCACCGCATGACGCCGTTTTCGAAACTGCTGTTCGTATTGAGCGTTTCGTTTGTCGCTATATTCAACACCAACCTCTATGTCGGTGTCGGCTTGTTCGCCATGTGCTTGGCACTCGCGTTATTCCTGACCGGCGTGCCTTTTAGACAATATTGGGCGCTCGGCAAGATCATCGTGCCGTTTGTCATGCTACTCGCGATCGTATTTCCGTTTTTTTATGGCGGCCAGGCGACGGTCGGGTCGGACACGATAGCGCTCAGAACGCCGTTTAAGGACTTGACGTGGGCCGCGCTCGGCTTCGGGGCGCTTCTGGGATTGAGGTTCTTGGCGCTAGCTCTGGCCGGCTTGGCGTTCGCATTTACCACGCATCCAACCGATCTCGTTCAGCACCTCTCGCGACGTGGCTGGGATTACCGGCTCGTGCACGCGCCAGTGCTCGGCCTCATTTTATTTCCGTCTTTCTTGAAGCTCGGCCGAGAAATCTCCATTACCCAGCGGATTCGGGATCTAGGGCAGAATACCAATTGGATTAAACGCAAATGGATCCGCGTCAAACACCTCGCCTTTGCAATGCTCGTATTGGGTTTACGCAACGGCCAGACGCAGGCCATGGCGCTCGATATCAGAGGCTATGGTGCCTACAAGACGCGAACTTTCATGCGCGAAGTCCCTAGGCATCGTGGCGGCGACATTTTTGCCTGGATCTTTTTTGCCTTATCCGTGGTCTACCTAGTTATTCAGTTCAATCCAGCGACGATGCAGTGGAATATGGGGTGAATTCGCGGATGCTCTCTGAGATCGTCAGATAGCGGTGAACTCGGCGGGTACTGGCCACGATCGATTCGAAAACGGGGGAGTTCAATGAAAACAATATCCGTAGCGCTTTGTAGCGCGATGTTAGTATCCGTGGGAGCATCAGGTGTCGCTAGGGCGCAGCTCGATATGGCGGCTGAGCATTCCGTCGTCTATGGGCATCATCATCTCAACGTGTCGAGCGTCACCGAGCACCAGCGTTTGTGGGTCGAGGTGCTCGGCGGGACGCCAATGAGCTTCGGTCCAAATGCCGTGGTGAAATTTCCTAATGTACTGGTGTTCATGCGCGAGCAGGCGCCGACCGGCGGCAGCAAGGGCACGACGGTCAATCACATCGGCTTCTCCGTACCGAATTTACGGGCGACGCTCGATCGTGTTGCCGCGGCTGGCTTCCCGGTCGTTACGCGCGAGGAATTACCCGCGTCGATGCCGGTGATGAATGATATGGCGCACATTGCTGCGGGAGATTTCTCTATCGCGTTCATCATGGCGCCTGACGGCGTGAAGATCGAACTCGTCGAAGATCGATCGCAACAGCTTTCGATCGACTTACATCACGTGCATCTGGCTGCCCAGGCCCCTGAGGAGGTCAGAGATTGGTACGTCGCAACCTTCGGCGCCAGTGCTGGACGTAGCGGGAATTTTCACACCGCAGAGTTGCCGGGCGTGACGCTGTCGTTTCTGCCGTCGGCAGAGCCGCTTGCGGGTACACAAGGACGCAGCCTCGATCACATTGGCTTTGAGATCGATAGCTTGAAAGCATTCACCGACATGCTGGCCAGTCAGGATGTTGTTTTTGATCGGCCCTACACGGAAATTCCGGACCGTGGTTTGGCGTTAGCGTACTTCACCGATCCTTGGGGGACCTATATCGAGCTGACTGAGGGTCTGGATGGCCTGTAACTAATAATCCTGAATCTCGACGTAAATCTGAGGAACGCTTACGATGCAAAAATCACCTCTACGGATCTGGCTCATTGGCGTAGCTTTTACGGCCGCGTCGGCGGCCGCCAGCGCCACGCCAGTCAATTACGTGATCGACTCGAGCCATACGTTTCCTTCCTTCGAAGCCGATCATTGGGCCGGTCTTTCCGTCTGGCGCGGTAAGATTAATCGAACCGAGGGGTCGGCCACGATGGATCAGGAGGCCGGTACCGGCACGATCGAAGTCACCATGGATATGGCGTCAATTGATTTCGGGCACGACGGAATGAATGAACGGGCGGTCAACGATATCCTGCACGTCGCCGAGTTCCCGACTGCGACATACACCGGGCGTCTGGTTCGGTTCGAAAACGGGCGGCCGACTGCCATCGAGGGGGTATTGACCCTGCACGGCGTCAGCGAGCCCGTCCATCTAGTCATCAATTCATTCCGGTGTCAGCCGCATTGGCGCACGCAAGTCGAGACTTGCGGAGCGGATGCCGCGGCAACGATCAACCGCGCCGACTTCGGCGTGGACTATGATCTCGATAATGGCTTCTTCCCAGAAGTGAAGTTGCTGATTACGGTCGAGGCCCGCCGCGACGAATAATGCGATAGCGCCTAACGCCGTATGAGACCTTTAGCGCTTGCCATCAGCCTCAGCATAGCGCTGCTTGCCGGATGCGGAGGGGGCGGGGGCAACTCGGCGCCGACTCGCACTCCGCCGCCGCCGCTGGCGAGAGGCCCGGCAATTTGTATGGGCGGCTCTGCCGCGGATTTTGCCTGCTTGGGGATCAATTTGCGCCAACGGCTGCCGCCCGCCGAGCTCGGTGGTGGATCCGCCAACGACGTTTGGGGTTGGCACGACCCGATCACCGGTCATGAGTACGCGCTGCTCGGCATGACGAATGGAACCGCCTTCGTCGATATCACTGATCCAGAGAATCCGGTCTTTATTGGGCGCATGCCGACACAGACCGTGGCGTCCGCCTGGCGCGACATCAAAGTCTTTGAAGATCACGCCTACGTCGTCGCCGACGGCGCCGGCGCGCACGGCATGCAGGTGTTTGATTTGACACGCTTAAGAGTCGGTCAAGCACCGCCGCAGACATTGCTGCCGAACGTCGTTTATGGTGATTTCGAAAACGCGCATAACCTGGCTATCAATGAGGCGACGGCGTTCGCGTACGCGGTTGGCACGAATACCTGTAACGGTGGATTGCACATGATCGACATCCTCACGCCGAACAACCCGTTGTTCGCCGGCTGCCACTCGGATGCCGAGACGCACGATACCCAATGTGTCGTCTACCAGGGCCCGGACAGTGACTATACGGGCCGCGAGATTTGCTTCAGCTCGACCGGGAACGACTTCGGCATCGACGACGTCACGGTGAAGTCGGCGCCCGTGACGATCTCGGCAACGACGTACCCGGATCTGGCATTTGTACATCAAGGCTGGGCGACCGAAGATCATCGATATTTTCTACTGGGCGACGAGTTCGACGAGATTAACTTCGGTGTGCCGACGCGAACGCACGTGTTCGATATCGGCGATCTCGATGCGCCAGTCTACCTATTCGCTTACGAGGGGCCGACGGCGGCGACGGATCATAATCTGTACGTGCGTGGCGATCTCGTTTTCGAGGCCAACTATACCTCGGGCTTGAGCGTGCTAAACATCGGTGACTTGGGCAACGCGGAGCTGGCGGAGATCGGTTTTTTCGATACGTTTCCGACCAGCGATGCCGCCGGCACGTCCGGGGCCTGGAGCGTCTATCCGTATCTGCCGTCCGGCGCGATTATCGTCAGCGATCGGACGACGGGCTTATTCTTGCTGACTCTGCAGTAAGATGACCTACGGGAACGATTGATGGATGATCTGCGGTGCCATACAGCGGGAAGCTGATCGTGGCCCGTAATTCGCAATCCGCGTTAACGACGGAGAATAAGAATGATCGATAGACGCACTTTTTTGGCTGCCACCGGCGCTGCTACGGCCGGTACGCTGCTCAGCCGGCCGCTCGATGTATTGGCCCAAACCCGTAAAGAGGTGCGCGTCGGCGGCCAGCGCGCGACGGTTGTCGACATTCACGCGCATACGGCCTTCCAGGAGGTCGCGCCGATCATTGTTGGCACGCCGTTGGCAGATGCCGATCTCGGGAATAATCTTTTGCTTGGGCCGCAGCGACTCGCCGAAATGGACGCACGCGGTATCGATATTACCGCGCTAAGCGTTAACCGTTATTGGTGGTACGAGGCCAATCGCCAGCAGGCGCGCGACATTGTGCGCATCAACGACGAAGAGCTGGCCGAGTGGTGTGCGGCACATCCGGACCGCTTCGTCGCGCTAAGTTCCCCGGCCCTGCAGTTCCCCGATCTTGCGGCGGAGCAACTCGAGTACGCCGTGCGAGAGCTGGGCCATCGCGGTGCCTCGATCGGCGGGCATGCGCAAAACGAAATTCCGTCGTCGCCAAAATTCGACGTCTTCTGGGCGAAAGTCGAGGAACTCGGGGTACCCGTTTTCATGCATCCCAATAACGCCTTTAACCTGATTGCTGAGGGCCGCCTTGCAGGCACGGGCGGTCTCAACAACATCGTCGGTAATCCGCTGGAGACAACGGTGTTTCTGATCCGGATGATCTTCGATGGCACTTTGGACCGGTTCCCGGGCATCAAGGTCTGTGCGGCACATGGCGGCGGCTATCTGCCTTCGTATCTCGGCCGCTCGGAGGTGGCTTGTGCGCGCAACAACTCTAATTGCCAGAATAAGAAAAACCCGAGTGATTATCTGAAGACGCAGATACTGGTTGATTCGATGGTGTTTTCGGAAGAGGGCTTGCGGCATCTTGTAGCAGAAACTGGCGTGAGCCAAGTGGTCTATGGGTCCGACATGCCCTTCGATTGGCCCGATACGATCGATTTGATCGTCGAATCACCCAGTCTGAGTAATGCCGATAAGATTGCGATTCTGGGCGGCAACTTGATTGAGCTACTAAAACTTAACGGATAGGTCATGACATACCTCAATAAATTTTTGATTGGTGTAGCCCTTGGCGGAATAGCTGCTGTACCGTCAGCGGGGCTCGCGCATCATTCTCACGGAAACTACGAGCTGCACGATTACACCTATTTGACTGGAACCGTGAAAGAGCTCCTATGGATCAATCCGCACACATGGATTCATCTCGAAGTCACTGATGACGACGGCAATACGTCCGGTTGGGCGCTCGAAGGTGGTGGTATCAATGCGCTGACACGACGCGGCTGGCAGCCGGACGATGTTAAACCAGGCGACACGATCTCAGTGCGTTGCCATCGCCTTAGAGACGGCGCTCCGGGCTGCTTGCTCGGCTATGTGACGCCCGAGGGTGGCGCCGAGAAAGAGTGGGATTAGAGCTCACTGACGCACACAGTAGTGATCATGTTTCGGAGAATAAATAATGCGACTGATTAGTCCGCTAATACTTTGCTTGTCGGTACTGACAGGGACGGCAAGCGCACAAGGTTGGCATACCTATGAGGCGCGTGACCAGTTTTTCAGCGTCAATTTTCCGGCCGAGCCGGAGATTACCGATTCGACCTACGCGTCGGAATACGGCGCGACCTTACCGGCTCGTATTTACCGCGTACGCAACGGTGCCAGCCTGCACTCCGTCACAGTCGTGGATTACACGCAAGCACAGCGAATCTATGCGGAGCTTCCAGATCGAACGGACGAAGCCAATAACGCCTCGCTCTGGCTTTACGATCAACGCGCCTCGGTCGCATATGCGGCAAGAAACTTCCGCTTGCGTGGCGGTGAGGTGACCTACGACGCCTGGCACCACATCGACCTGGTCGAAGGGCATCAGCTACAAGTCACGAATCCGGATCAATCGCGAACGTATGCGAGCATGTATCTTCACGAGGGGCGCCTTTATATTCTGGAAGCGACGGTCCCGCCAGGGTCGCTGCCGCAAGGCCTATTCCAGCAATCGTTGTCATTTCTCGATCAGGACGGCAATCGGATTCGCTACCAGCTCTTTCCCGACGGCAGCCGCAAACGTGTTCTCTAGTCAGCGCTTGCGCCGCTTGCGCGCGATGGCCCGAAGCTGAGCCTTGATGGTTGCGACATCGAGCCGCTGGCTGCCGCCGTGTCCGGCGAGCACATAGGCAAAATCGAATGTCGCCAGACGCGCCAAGGAGCGCGTCTGCGCGGCCCAGGAGTACCAGCAGTAGTCGCGGTGTGCATGGAGTCTGTTGCGCTCGAAACTCCAGGCCAGGGAATCGCCGGTAAATAGGTACTCCGAATCGAGCAGGTAGCACACGCTGCCGCGCGTGTGCCCAGGTGTCGGAATGGCCAGTATCGCCGAATACAATTCGATCGGTTCGGTGCCGCGGAGTAGATCCGTCGCGAACGGCGCCGCCTCGGCGTCATGCTCGTGAATCCAGACGCGCGCTGAAAATTTCGCGGCATAGCGATCCGCGGCTGCGATGTCGTCGCGATGCGTCAGCAATACGTCGGTGATACCTCCCGCCTCCTCGAAAAAATCCACGAGCGTACGCGTGTAGCGCGGCGAGTCGATCAGAAAATTCCCGCTGTCGCGCACCACAAAGTAGGAATGGGCGCCAAAAGAGTCGCGCGAGTTGTATCCGCAACGATAGACGCCGGCCCCGAGCTCGTGCGGATAGAGTCCGCCGGGGCGTTTGCGCTTCGATCGCCGCCGTACCGAAGCGGTGGGGCAGACCAGCGCGGCCCGCCACGCAGCCGTTTCCTCCTCAGGCGTTGCGGGTTGGCGTGCAAACACCGACTGACCGCCAGAGCGAACGATGAGTCCCGGTGCTACGTTACACGATGCGCCGCAGTCGATGCATTCCGTATCCACGAACCAGTCGCCGGATGCGTTGGCGCGGTGGGGCTTTCGGGAGTCGGTCATGGCGTTTGGGCGGTTGGCATCTAGAACAAGGCCCGGCCGGGACCAAAGCCGCGAATTCTGATCGCGGGCTTAGCCTGGTGAGGCCCGCGCGCTACGTCGCGCATTAGCGACATCTGTACATACGCTCTGTTTGCCCTATGCTGGTATCTATATCGCGAATGCATCAATTTTACATAAACCTGATACGCTACGCAGGGATGAACTATGGCAATGCAGATTCGAGCCACGCTGGTGGCGATGACAATCGTTGGTCTCAGTGCTTGCGGTGGCGGTGGCACTGCACAGCTCGATAACAGCAGCAGGATTATTCCTCCGGACCCCGCAACCGTCGGCATTTTACTGACCGATGCGCACGGCACGCGCTGGGATCAGGCTTTTGCGGCCATCACCTCGATCGAGCTGCTCGGCGACGACTATCACGCGACGATATTCACGGGCAGTGAAACCGTCGATTTATTGAGTCTGCCGGATTACTTCGAGCTCTTCACGGTCGCCGATGACGTGTTTCCCGGTGATTTTTCGAAGATCCGGCTGCAGGTCGAAATGCTCGAATTGGTCGATCTCGACGACATGGGCATGGAGCTCGAGCGGGTCGTCACGAAACTCGTGGGCAACGGCAAAATCGATATCAAGACCCACGGTCCGATCGCAATCTCGGGCGGCGATACGCTGTTTATTGAAATCGATTTCGATATGAATAAAGCGTTCAAAACCACTGAGACCAGCAACGGAGAGGTCATCCTGCGTCCGGTCGTATTCGCCAGAATCGTAACGGAGGGACGATCGAATCGTTTGACGCGTGTTTTCGGCGTCGTCGAGTCGATTAGTGATGCCGACCAGAGCCTCGTATTGTGTCAGACCGGTCTCGCCGCCAATCACGATGACGACGATGAGGAGGAAGAGGACAGCCGCTGCATCTTCGTCTTGGCGGACGACCTTACCGGTGTGTTCAATGTTGATGGACTACCCGTGACGTTTGCCGATGTCATGGCCGGTGACGAGCTCACTGCGGTGGGTTTCTTGCGCCATGAGGACGAGGACGACGAGGATGGGAGTGAGGATGAGGTAGCCGAGTCGGAAGCGGGGCCGGATGCCGAGGACGAGCACGAACTCGACGGGCATGGAGTAGACGACGATTTCTTCCTGGAAGCTGTGGTACTAGAGATCGGAGCTAATTTCGACCGCTTTGCCGGTACCGTTCAAACGGAAGTGGCCGGCGATGCGTTTGACTTTGCGCTCGCCACTGGTCAGGGGTTTGCGTCCGATACCGTCATCTCGACCCAGCTGTTTGCAAGTACGCGAGTGTTTTCGCGTGATGGCACAGAAGCCGATCTGCTCTCGATTGTTCCGGATGTCCACGGGGTTGTCGATGGCGTCATCGTGCTTGGCGGAGAAGGTGCTGGCGACCTGCTGCGCGCCGCGTTGATTGTGCTCGATCTAGCCGTCGATGTCAGCGCAGATTTACTTCAAGGCGAAATTCTATCGGTCGCGCCGGCCGATGGATTCCTGCAACTGCTCGTCGGCGATATGGATCGCTGCGTCGATGCACGGTCTGCGGATATCTTCTTGATCTCGGACGATGATGGTTTCGAGAGTGAGCCCGGGGATCTCGGTGATCTCTTGAGCGGAATGCGCGCGGACGTGTATGGCGAGGAGGGCATCGACGGCTGCTTCATCGCCAGTGATATTCTAGCCAGTACCTCCAGTAGTTAGTTGGTCATTGGCGCCAGAGCCCCGGACCCTGGCGCTGAGCCCTTATTCAGGGGCAGCTTTGCTCTGATCGCGCGGTAACGGATTACGCCGCCAGCCGGCAGTGATCGCAAGCCGCGGCGTGATCGGCTTTCGCGGCGCAATGGCCCACGAGGTGCTCGAAGAGCCGATGCTGGGCGGCACTACCGCCGAGCTGTCTAAGCGCCGGAGCGATCTGCCCGAGCCGTGCGGCGGCCTCTCGATAGTCGCCCTTTACATAGGCGCACAACGCGACCCCCGCTCGCTGCACGAGGCGATCTGGTCCTTGCGGTGCCCCAGACGGAGTTCTGCTGAGCCAATGCTGGAGTCCCTGCAAATCATGTGCACCTGCGAGCGTGAGCAGATGATGAAGCTCGACGAATGGCGTGCAATGACGCCCGAGCTGCGTGAGCGCGCGTCGCTGCAGCGGCTGCCAGGGTAGGGCGATGGGTGATGGAGCAGACAGCGCCAGTCGCCACAATAGTCCTGGTGCGTCGGTGAGCGCGTTTGTCGTCTCGGCAGCCGTCGGCAACAGACGCTGTCGAAACCGCGTATAGGCATCGTGCCAGCGGCCGAGTTCCAGCTCGAAAAGCGCAAGATGAAAGTGCAGATGCACGCTGCCACTGTCGGTGCCGGTTCGGCCGTCGAGCCAGGATCGTAGCTGCCGGAACCCAGGCTCGAAGGCCCCACGATCAAACGCATCGTGCGCAGCAACATGTGCTGCACCGAGGTCACCATCCGAGAAGATCGCATAGCCGTAGATCTCGCGCGGAACACGGGCGGTGTCGTTTTGAGTTGCAGATTCGATAGCCATGTCCATACCCGGTTGTTGCGTTGCTTGCCGGATTGCGAATCGTGATCGCGGCCGGATGTCACTTTGCAAAGCAGCTCGCTGGCTGCGTGCGGTGCAGCAGTGTAGGGAAGGAGAATTTGTTGCTATAGTCCAAAACCTGTAGCAGCCGACTACGGATTTTGTAGTTTTTCGGCAGTGCGTCTTTCGAGGGGTGAAGAAGATGTATAACTACGGTGAAGCGTGCCCGATCTCGAAAGCAACCTCGGTGTTATGCGAGCGCTGGACGCTGCAGATCGTCCGCGAGATGCTGTTCGGCGCAACGCGCTTCTCCGAGTTTCAAAAAATGCTGCCGCGGATATCGCCTTCGCTGCTGAATGCGCGCTTACGCTTGCTCTGTGAGAGCGGGATCGTCCTTCGCAAGCGCATACCCGGGCATCGCGGCTACGAATATCATTTGACTGCGGCAGGCAAGGCCTTGGAGCCGATCATTTCAGAGCTTGATAAATGGGGAATGCGTTGGGTCTATGACGGCCTGGAGGAAAACCAGCTCGATGCAGCCGTCTTGCTGCAATATATGGCCAGCGTACTCGATGTTGCTCAGTTGCCGTCGGGAAAGACAGTCGTCGAATTCTCGTTTACGGATTTGGAGGAATTTTCCCATGGCTACATCATCGTGCACGGCGATAAGCCCGAGGTGTGTGATGAAAACCCGGGGTTCGACGTTGACGTGTACGTGCGTGGGACATTGCGAACACTCTCGGAGGTCTGGTGGGGCGATGTCGATCTAAAACGGGCCCATCGCGAAGGTTTAGTCGAAATTTCCGGTATGGCGACATTCACCAGGACCATCAAGAACTGGTACCCGGTGAGTATTTTTGCGGAGGACAACTCGCGAAGAGCCGGAGACGGTGGTCGGTTGCCGGCACTCGAGCATGCGCGGCAGCGCTCGAATCGCTTCGGAGTTGGTCGCCGCGAACGCTTGAAGTAGGCTGTACCGTGAGAACCAAAAAATTAGCTTGGGTCGAACTCGAGGAACACTAGGGGGCGTAGCTTGAGAACTTACTGCTCTGCGTTGGTTGGCATTGTGCTCGCCATCGCTTTGCCGGCATCGGCCCACCATAGCAACGCGATATTCGACCTAACGGCTGAGCTCACGCTGCGGGGCACCGTGACCCGTTACGAATGGCGCAACCCGCACGTCTATGTCTACGTCGAGACAGCCGACGGCAGCGAGCAACCGGTCGAATGGCAGCTCGAGGGCGATCCGACGCCGATCATGGCGCGCAGCGGTTGGACGGGAACGTCTTTGGTTCCAGGCGACGTGGTTACCGTGCGTGTTCATCCGGATGCGACTGGACCGCAGCACCACGGCTTAATCGTGTCGCTCGCGACACCTGATGGAGTCTTTCTCACGCCGCGCGCCGGCGGGCGCGCGGCTCCAAGACCCGCCGAGAGCATTGCGGGCGTCTGGGACGGCCTGCGCGGCGCGCGAACACGAACATACAACTACGGCGAACTCACGGCTAAAGGTCGCGCTGCCCAGGCCGAATTTCGGGAATCGATGAATCCTACAATGAACTGTATTCCGTTTCCGACGCCGTCGATTGTCAGCGCACCGTATTTGCATGAGATTGAAGTGCTCGGCGATCGCATCCTGATGCGAACGGAACTCTTCCATGTCGAGCGCACGATCTATATGGACGGGCGAGGGCATCCCGAAAATGGCGAGCGCACGAATCAGGGTCATTCGATCGGCCGATGGGAAGGCGATACTTTGGTCATCGATACGACACTTTTCACCGATTACCGGGCCGGTAATCGCAGTGGAATTCCCAATGGTGCGCAAAAGCACGTGGTCGAGCGGCTGCGTCTGAGCGATGACCATACGCAACTGATCGTCGAGTACTTCATCGAAGATCCGGAATACATGGCCGAACCCATGAGCGGCAGTACGTTCTGGGATTATGCGCCTGACCGCCAGATCGAGCCGTTTGCCTGCGATCCGGAGAACGCCCGGCAGTTTGCGTTTGAATGACTCTCTAATGTGGTGCCGAGGAGAGGACTTGAACCTCCACGGGGTTGCCCCCACTGGCACCTGAAGCCAGCGCGTCTACCAATTCCGCCACCTCGGCCCGGTGGGAAGGCGCTCGAATGTACTGACTGCCCAAGGCACTGTCAAACGCCGGTTCGATGCCGCCCTGATTGCTAGTCTCGTTCACTTCGCTGCGCAACGCGAGGGGGTCGCAAAGGCGATTTTCCGCAGGGCAGCAGCTATGATGCGCCGATGATCAGCCACGTAAATTCCTCGCCAAACCCGAGTTGGCACGCCTGATGGCACGGGGCCCCACCAAACCTAGCCGCAATCGCGACGCCAAATACGAGCACCCGATTCCGTCGCGCGAGGCCATCCTGGAAAAAATGGAAGCCGAGGGCCGCCCGCTGCTGCTCGCGCCGCTCGCCAAGACCTTCGGGATCAATGCCGAACCCCATCGGCGTGCTCTCGAGAACCGTCTCAAGGCCATGGTCCGGGACGGCCAGTTATTGCGTAATCGGGCTAAAGCGTATTGCCTCACGCGCCACTTGGATCTCGTCACCGGTCGCGTACAGGCGCATCGTGACGGCTATGGATTCGTGATACCTGACGACGGTTCGGAGGACATCTACCTTTCGGCGCGCCAAATGGCGCCCGTGTGGAATGCGGACCGCGTGGCGGTGCATGCGAGCGAGAGCCGTCGCGGCGGGCGTGAAGGTCGTCTCGTCGAGGTGCTCGAACGTTCACGTACGGAGATCGTCGGCCGCTTTGCGCGCGAGCGCGGTATCGACATCGTTCTTGGCGAAAGTGACCGCCAGGAGCGCGTGCTGATTCCTCGCGGTGACGCCGGCGGCGCGCGCGGAGGGGACATCGTGCGCGTGGAAATTGTCCAGCACCCGACTGAGCGTGCCGACGCGATCGGCCGAGTGATTCGCGTCGTGGGCAGGCTCGACGATCCAAACATCGAGACCGACGTGGCGATACTGGCTCACGGATTGCCGCACGAATGGCCGGCGTCGGTCACCGCGCAGATGGCCGAGCTCGCCCCGCAGGTGCCTTCTAGCGCTAAACGTAATCGCGAAGATCTACGCAAACTGCCGCTCGTAACGATCGATGGCGCCGACGCGCGGGATTTTGACGATGCCGTCTATGCGGAACGTAACGGTGAGGGTTGGCGACTCATCGTCGCGATCGCCGATGTGAGCCACTACGTTGAACCGGATACCGAACTCGATCGGGAAGCGCGGGCGCGCGGGACGTCAGTGTACTTCCCGGATCGTGTGCTGCCGATGCTCCCTGAAGCGTTGTCGAACGGCCTTTGTTCGCTCAATCCGCATGTGGATCGCCTCGCGCTGTGTTGCGAAATGACCGTCAACACCCGCGGAGAGGTCACGCGCTCACGGTTCTTCGAAGGCGTGATGCGCTCGGCGGAGCGTCTGACCTATACCGAGACGGCTCAGTTACTCGATGGTCAAAAGGTAGCGGCGAGAGTCCGCGCGCTCGAGGGTCAATTATGCTGTCTGGCGGACGTATTTCGCGCCTTCGAGGGTAAGCGTAAGCGCCGCGGAGCAATCGATTTCGATCTTCCACAAGCGAAAATCGAGCTCGATGACCGCGGTCGGGTCGTCGATGTACACGTCGCGCCGCGGCTGATCAGTCATCGGATTATCGAAGAATGCATGATCGCGGCAAACGTCGAAGCCGCTAAGCGCATGCACAAAGGCCGGATACCCGGCCTCTATCGCGTGCACGACGGCCCGGACCCCGAGCGCATCGTAGATCTCGTACTATTTTTGCAGAGCCTCGGGCTGAAACTGAGTTCGCCGAGCAAGCTCGTACCAAAGGATATTGCCCGGCTCATTGCGAGCGTTGCCGGGCACCCCGAGGCTGAACTCATCGATGCGATGGTCTTGCGGTCGATGAGCCGCGCGCACTATCAACCGCGCAACGTTGGGCATTTCGGTCTCGCACTGCCGGCGTATGCGCACTTCACATCGCCGATTCGCCGCTACCCCGACCTCATGGTGCATCGGGCGATCAAATGGTTATTGCGGCACGGTAGCGCAAAAGGTTTCAACTATGGGCTTGCGCAGATCGAACAACTCGGCGAGCACTGCTCCCAGGCGGAGCGGCGCGCAGACGAAGCAGTCTGGCAGGTCGAGGAGCGCCTGAAGTGTGCCTATCTGCAAGAACACATTGGCAAGGAGTTCAACGTGCTAGTCGCGAGTATTGCGGCATTCGGGCTATTTGTTCGGCTGCATGACTTGCAGGTCGACGGCCTCGTGCACGTCTCGGGTTTGCCCGAGGATTATTACCATCGCGAAGATGGCGGCTCCGTACTCGTCGGCGAGCACAGCGGTAACCGCTATCGGCTGACCGACGAGCTCAAAGTGAAACTCGTCAAAGTTGATGTCGCCGAACGCAAGATAGATTTCGTGCTGGCGTCGGCGAAGAACGCCGAACAGAAACGCAAAAAGCGAGGCCGGCGTGGCTAGGACCCGCGGCGGCCATGCGCACTGGGTCTATGGCATTCACGCTGCGCAAGCGCTACTAGAGCGCCGGCCTGCGGGCATCATCTCCGCGAAGCTGCTGCGTGGGTCCCGGGCCGGGCCGCTACCGGAAATCGAACGCCGCCTGACCGTGCTCGGTGTGCCGCTGCAGCGTGTCGAGCGGGCCGAGCTCGACCAGCTTACCGGCGGAGGCACCCATCAGGGCATCGCTGTGCAAACCGAGGGGCTTGCGGAGATCGGTGTGCGCGAGTTCGAAGCCCTCGTGCTCCAGCGGGGCCGCGCGCTGCGGCTGCTCGTGCTTGATCAAGTGCAAGATCCGCGCAATCTTGGCGCCTGTCTACGCACAGCCGATGCCGCGGGTGTCGATGCGGTCGTCATCCCAAGAGACCGGTCAGCCAAGCTCACCGCCACGGCAGCCAAAGCAGCCGCGGGAGCGGCAGAGAGCGTGCGTCTCGCGCGGGTCGGTAACCTTGCCTCGACCCTGCATTGGCTCAAAGACGCCGGTGTTTGGATCGTCGGTGCGGATGCCCAGACACCACGCAGCCTGCACGATGCCCAGCTCGATGCTCCGATCGCTGTCGTGGTCGGCGGCGAGGGGCGTGGTCTGCGCAGGCTCACCCGCGAGCTCTGCGACGAGATTGTCAGTATCCCAATGGCCGGAACCGTCGCCAGCCTCAATGTGTCGGTCGCGGCAGGGATCCTGCTGTTCGAGCTCGCCCGGCAAGTGCGCGCCCGCAGCCCGGCGAGGCGCCCGACGACTTGAGGCCGGCGCCGGCCTCAAGTAGGATGGCCCGCCCAGACAATTAGTTACTCCTTGCCTCACTGATCCAACTCAGGAGGCTATCACCCGCGAGGAGCCCGCATTGAGACACTACGAAGTCGTGTTTCTGGTCCACCCTGACCAGAGTGAACAAGTCCCCGCGATGTTGGAGCGCTACCGCGGCATGATCGAGGCCGCTGGTGGCGTCGTGCATCGCGAGGAGGATTGGGGCCGGCGGCAACTTGCCCACCCGATCACTAAAATCCACAAAGCCCACTATCTGATGCTCAATGTTGAGTGTCCCCAAGATACGCTCGACGAGCTCGTGGGCGCGTTCCGTTTCAGCGATGCCGTGCTCCGACATCTCGTCATCAAGCGGGACAAAGCTGTCACTGAGCCATCGCCGATGGCCAAAGAACAAGAAGAAGAGAACGCTAAAGAGGCACAGGCGGCTGCAGCCGAAGCCGCGCGGGCCAAGAGCGCTGCGCAGGCCAAGCGCGAGCGTGAAGAAGCCGATGCGCAGAGCGATGACGGTGACGCTGACGCGGAGGAGGCTGAGCCTGAAGACAGTGACGCCGATTCGGAATCGGCTGACGACGGCGAGGAGGAATAAGCATGGCACGCTATTTTCGACGCAAGAAATTTTGCCGGTTCACAGCGGAAGGCGTAGAAGAGATCGATTACAAGGATCTTGCTACGCTCAAGGCCTATATCACTGAAACTGGCAAGATCGTCCCAAGCCGAATTACCGGCACGAAAGCGCACTATCAGCGACAGTTGGCGACCGCGATCAAACGCGCGCGCTTTCTCGCGCTATTGCCGTACACGGATCAACACTGAGTCGCCGCGTGAGGCGGCTCGACCCGTTGTCGTGACGGCGTTTGTTCTATGGCTACTGAGGCGGCGCTATCGCCTCGTCATATTGGCGATTGCTGTCGCACCGATGATACCGGTTTTGGCGGCAGCGCTGATATGTCTCGAAACGATCCGCAGAGGGCCTTACCAGGGCATCGTCAGCGCCGCAATCGGTGCGATGGGCGTGCTCGTGCTCGGGACCGCTGTCGGTACGGATCTGCGCGTCGTCGGCATCGTCGGTGGCGTGACCATGTTCTCGGGCGCTGGGCTCGGTGCAATCATGTACTCCACGCTGTCGCTGAATCTGGCTTTTCAGGCCAGCCTGCTGGCGTGCATCGTCGCTATTGTCGCGGCGCTGACTGTTTGGCCGGATTCAGGCGCCCTGGTAAATTCGCAGCTCGAATCCGTCTTAGGAATGTTGCAAGAGAGCGGAGCGAACCCGGAACAGCTCGCGGCATTGAGCCAGCTTGCGGATGTGTTTTTTGGCTTAGTCGCCGCAGTCATTTTCGCGCAGCTCATTATTGCGCTTGCGCTCGGTTACTGGTGGGCATGCCTGGCTGGAACGTCCGGAAACTTCGGGGGAGAATTTCGGCAACTCAAACTCGGCAAGAGCTTAGGGTGGCCGGCGACGCTGGTGATGGCTATAAGCTTGGTTGTCGACTCAACGCTCGTGCAAAACATGTTTCCGTTGATCTTGTTCGGATTCTGTTTTCAGGGTCTTGCGATCACTCATGCCTGGGCGCATGCTAAAAGCTGGAACCCAGCCGTTTTGCTCGTGATGTATTTGCTGCTCGTCAGTCCGTTGACAGCCATTATGGTGATGGTCTTGGGCTCGATGGGATTGACGGATAACTGGATTAATCTGCGGGCGCCACTGCGCGCTGCGACTTGACTTGGGAGTTAATGGGAATGGATGTCATTTTGTTGGAGAAAGTCGAGAACCTCGGCGATATTGGCGATCACGTGAGCGTGAAGTCCGGGTTCGCGCGGAACTTCCTGATTCCACATGGAAAAGCGACGTTAGCGACGGCAGAGAATATCGCCAAATTCGAGGCACGGCGCACCAAACTCGAAGCAAAAGCCGACGCCGAGCTTTCGGCGGCGAAGGCGCGTGCGGCCAAGCTCGAAGGGCAGGTGGTCACTCTGCAGGCGAACGCGGGGCCGGGGGGCAAGCTGTTTGGCTCAGTCGGCACGATCGATATTGCCGATGCTTGTACTTCGCTCGGCGTGGACGTCGAGCGTAGTGAAGTTCGGCTGCCCGACGGGCCCTTACGCCATGTGGGTGAGCACACGATCGAGTTACATCTGCATTCGGATGTCAACGTTTCGCTGACGGTCGTCGTCGAAGCCGGCGAAACCGTCGCGATGCCTGACGAACAGGGCGAATCCGAAACTGCAGATACCGATGACTGACTACTGCATCCCCGGGATAACGCCATGCTAAGCTCGACTGAAGCGTGAGCTATGCCCGATGGTCGAAGCAGTCGCAAAATCAAAACATGACGGTGGTATTGCGGAGGCCTTACGGTTGCCGCCGCATTCGGTCGAAGCCGAGCAGTCGGTACTCGGCGGAGTCATGCTCGACCCCTCCTCTTGGGACCAGATCGCAGACGTCGTATCGCCGGAGGACTTTTATCGTAACGATCACCGCCTGATATTCGCGGCGATCGGTGCGCTCACCGAACGCGATCAGCCGCCTGATGCGTTAACCGTAAGCGAGCATCTCGACCGCCAGGGCGAGCTCGCCGCAGCCGGCGGGCTACCGTACTTATCGCAGCTGGTGCGCGATGTACCAAGCTCGGCCAACGTGCGTGCCTACGCACGAATCGTGCGCGAACGCGCGATGCTGCGTCAGCTTGTCAAAATCGGCAACGCAATCGCCGGCAGCGTCCACGAAGAAGAGGGCCGGACGGTCGACGAGTTAGTGGACCTCGCGGAGCAGAAGGTCTTCGACATCGCCGACCGTGGACAACGCCAAGGTTCCGGGTTCATCGCTTTGAAGGAAATCCTGCCCAAGACAATCGATCGCCTCGACGTGCTGAGCCACACCGAGGGCGACATCACCGGCATTCCTACGGGCTTCGCCGACATGGATCAGCGCACTGCCGGGTTTCAGCGTGGCGATTTGATTATTGTTGCCGGCCGGCCGTCAATGGGTAAGACGACCCTCGCGATGAACATCGCGGAGAATGCCGCTATTGCACACCAGGTACCGACCGCCATTTTCAGCATGGAAATGTCCGCGGAGCAGCTCAGCTTTCGAATGATTGGCTCGATCGGCCGCGTCAATCAATCGCACTTACGCACCGGTAACCTGACAGACGAAGACTGGTCACGGATCGATTCGGCCGTCTCGATTATGTCGGGCGCGCCGATCTTCATCGATGACGCTCCCGCGCTGACGCCGACCGAGGTGCGGGCGCGTGCGCGGCGCCTCAAGCGCGAGCACGGCCTTGGGCTCATCGTCATCGATTACCTGCAGCTCATGCAGGTCGCCGGCACCAAGGAAAATCGGGCGACAGAGATCTCGGAGATATCACGTTCACTCAAAGCACTCGCCAAAGAGCTCAGAGTGCCGGTCGTGGCCCTGTCGCAGCTAAACCGAAGCGTCGAACAACGGACGGATAAGCGGCCGGTGATGTCGGATCTGCGCGAGTCGGGCGCAATCGAGCAGGATGCGGACCTGATCGTGTTTATCTACAGAGAAGAGGTTTACGAGCCCGATACGCCGCGCAAAGGTGTCGCAGACATCATAATCGGCAAGCAGCGAAATGGACCGATCGGCGAGTTCCATCTCACGTTTCTGGGCGAGTTCACTAAGTTCGAGAACCTCGTCGCAGAGGCTTACGGCGAGGGTGTGCTGGGCTAGCGCGTCGCGCGAGGCGGCACGGCGCCTCAGCTCATAAAGAACCCCATCTTGACGCCGGCGAGCTGAATGACATCGTTGTCTTCGAGCTTGCGTGCCTGTGGTCCGATCGGCTGGCCGTTGACCTTCGGGAAGTCGTCGGGCTTGCCGCTTTCAACGTGGACGATATAGAAGCCCTCGGCGCGTCGCGTCACCGCGGCGACCTGGGCGCCTGGCCGGCCGAGTGTGGTCAATGCCTTGGTCAGGACGAGTTCGCGGCCGGCAAAGGTTCCCGATAGCACCTGTAGCTTGGCTTTCGGCAGGACGGGCGCCGCTTGCTTATCGAAATCCTGCGTGGCTGTCGGCGAAAACTGCTTATTCTTGCTCGAGATGGCGTCATCGATGAGTTTAGAGCCGGCACCGTCTGACAGCCCACCGGAGGTACTGCGTGTAGCGGCCTCGGTGATCTTCGCGATCTGCCGTTCCATGTCGCGATTCGGTTCGATCACCATGGTCTTTTGGAACTCATCGTCTGGGCCCGCTTCGGATTCTTCGATCTGGTCGTCTACATATCGAAGCTGGTGATGGCCGGCCGTAATGACGTCGCCGTGCTGCAGCGCGTGCTTCTTGATGAGTTTGCCGTTGACGTAGGTGCCGTTCGTGCTGTTGAGATCCTCAAGGAAGGAATCGTTGAGGATATTGATAATGAGGGAGTGGTGGCCGCTGACTGCCGCATTGTCTATGCGGATATCGTTGTCCGGGAGCCGCCCGATCGTGTAGCGCTCCTTGGTCATGTTGTACTCGGCGAGGGTTTGCCCATCCAAGCTTAATATCAAACGTGCCATCGTCTTATCCCAATTATCCAAATAAATTGCGAACCTTAGCGAACAGTCCGGCATTGGCCGGGAAAGCATCCGTAACACGCACCAGGACTACGGAGACGTTGTCGCGTCCGCCGTTATCGTTGGCGAGCTTAATCAGCTGCTGGCCGATTGTATCAATATTATTGTTAAACGTGCTGATAGTTAAGTGGATATCTTCGTCTTCCACCATATCGCAGAGTCCGTCCGAACAAAGGAGAATGTAGTCACCCTTTTCGACATCCATTTCCTGGACCTCGACGTCGACGCTCGGCTCCACGCCGAGGGCGCGGGTCACGTAATTCCGGTTTGTCGAGCGTGAGGCTTCTTCCTGTGAGTAGAACCCTCGGTCCACGAGCTCTTGGAGCAGCGAGTGATCCATCGTGATCTGCTCGAATCGATTGTCACGCATCCGATACAGACGCGAATCGCCGACATGGGCCACTGAAACGCGATTGTCATAGAACAGGCAAGCGACGAGGGTCGTGCCCATGCCTTCGCATTGAGGCTGCGATTTTGCCGTTTGATTGATGATCTTATTGGCGCGGTAGATCGCATCTCGTAGCACGATTGTTTGACGCATATAGCCGGTTCCGGCTTCGACGTCCGTGCGACTTTCCCTTCGGCAGGCCTCACTGACGAAATCGATGACGGTTTTTACGGCGATTCCACTCGCTACTTCGCCCGCGTTATAGCCACCCATGCCATCGGCCAGTACCCAAAGGCCAATTTCCTTTACGCAGCCGATCGCATCTTCGTTGTGGTCGCGGACACGTCCCGTGTCGCTGAGCTCCACATTCTCGAACTTATCTTTCAGGCCCATGAATCCGAACGCGTCCGATACTAGCGAGAGATGCTGAGCTGCAGGCCACGGATGGCTCGCGCCATCGTTGCACCATTCTGAAAGCGCGCTGCTGGATCCTTCGCCAGCGCGCTGGCGAAAATGTCGTCCAGCACAGGCGGCAGGTCTGTGCGGATCGCAGTCACAGGGATATGGGGTTCGTTGGCGATAACGAACATCAGGTCGGTCATGGAGGTTCCCCGGAAGGGCAGGTAGCCAGTCAGCAACTCGTATAGCGTAACGCCCAGCGCGAATAAGTCGGTGTGCTCGTTCACATTTTTCCCTTGCAGCTGCTCGGGAGACATGTACGAGGGTGTGCCGAGTATGATACCTGTTCGAGTTCGACTGACATCCATGAGTCGCGCAATTCCAAAATCGGTGATCTTCAGCAAATCCGTGCTCGAATCATACATAATATTGGCGGGCTTGATATCCCTGTGGACGACGTTATGGCGGTGTGCGTATTCGAGTGCTTCCGCGGCGCGCGCCGCAAGCTCGAGAACGACCTCGACGGAGAGCAGCGATTCAGGTGAAGTGTAGTCGTCTAGACGCGCGCCACGAACGTACTCCATGGCAATATATACGACGCCTTGCTCCTCGCCGATGTCGTAGATCGTCAAGATGGAAGGATGTGCCAGCCGGCCGGCCGTCGCCGCTTCGCGCCTGAAACGATCTCGCGCCTCATCGACGTAGCTGCCTTCGAACTCGATTTCCAGATGAATCGCTTTGACCGCCACGATGCGATTGAGCGATGGGTCGTGTCCGAGGTACACGACGCCTGTCGTCCCTCGACCGATCGGGCCGAGAATCTCGTATCGTCCCAGCATATCGGGCTGTGGTTGATCCGGTAACTCGAGTAACGGGTCGGCACACGCGGCCAGTAATTGTTGAGCGGTGTCTTTGAAGCCTGCCTCAACTTGGGCAATCCGATGAAAGGCCTCCGCGGCAAGGCGCCGCTCCCCCCGCGCCGCGAGCGCGCACGCGAGTTCATAGGTTTCGGGGAGCCGATCCGTGCTCAACGGCAACCCACGGTAGATGGACCAAGCTGCGGCGATATGGCCGCGTGCGCTCAAGCGGCGTCCATCGAGCAGCGTCTGCTGGGCGCTACGTGCTTCCGGGGTCAGGTCACGCTGGCCGCGTCCCCCCGACAGGCGCCCGAGCAGTGTCAGCAGCAATAAACCAGGACCGCCAACTGGCAGCCAAAGACCGGCTAAGACAAACGCGCCAGCGGCCGCGGCGCAAAGGCCGATGGTGCCGGCAGCTGGGAAGGCGAGTCGTGCCGGGCCCGCGGGCATGAGCAGGCCGCTGGCGATGATCCAAAGACCTGCTAATGACCATCCGAGAATCGCCAGCCAGCTATTGGTCGTTACGACGGCTCCAGTCCGATAGCCCGCCAGCGTCTGCGCCAATAATTCCAGATCGCTTAAGGCGCCCACCGGGCTAGCGTAGCGTGCGCCCCGGGCAGTCCCCGCAATAATAACTTTGCCGCGCAAAGCCGTTGAGTCACGGCGAATATCATCGAGGCTGACCCGGACAAAGCTGGTCGGCGCGAAGAACCGGAGCCAACGCCGCCCGTAGCGATCCGATGGGGGTGCAGCGCGCAGCGTAGCTGCTTCGCGGCGCTTACCTGCGGCGACGGCGGCGAAGTCGAGTCGCCGCGCGGCTGCGTAGGCGAGTGAGGGTGTTGCCGCGGCGTCGGCCAGCGTCGGGTGCTCGAAGCGGATGACGCCGCCGAGGTCGAGACGCGGCCACAGGTAGCCGCCGTCGTGCCAGTCGGTGGCGCGCAGGATCGGCATCCGCGGGCTGGCGATCGCGATTGGGCCGAGCAGCGGGGGCTGGCCGTCGGGATGAGGGGCGGGCGAGTGCTCGAGCGCCGTTACGAGCAGTTCGGCCTGTTCCCGACGCGCGAGGCTGGTGAGGGCCTCCAGCTCGCCTGGCCCGTCGATTTCGACTAGCAGAAAATTGCTGGGCGCTGGCGGTGGCGCGAGGCGGGTCCAGAGGTCGTATAGGGCGCGGTCGAGCCGCTGGGGGAGTTCCAGCGGCGGTAAGCTCAGCGCCGCAATGGCGAGCAAGCCGAGCGCCAAATACTTCGGCAGAGCGAGACGCACGCTCAGCACCCCATTTTCGCAGTCCCGTCGACGCCAGAAGTATGCCAGTGCCGCTAATGCTGGCCTGTGACCTGGAGCGCTTTTCCTATAAGAGCCCCAAAATTTACGCATCCCCGGGCCACCGGATCGATGGATTTGGAATGCTATGCTCAGCCGATGGCGAAGGCGAAGCGGATATACACCTGCAGCGGGTGTGGGGCACAGCATCTGAAGTGGCAGGGGCAGTGCCCCGATTGCGGTTCGTGGAATGCGCTTGCCGAGACACGGGAGTCTGGCCGCCGTCACGGAGCTTCCCGATCGCTGGCTAGTGAGCCGATAGCCCGGACGCGCCTCGATCAGCTCGCCGTCGGGGAGTCGCAGCGCATGTCGAGCGGCTTGGCGGAGCTAGACCGAGTTCTCGGCGGCGGCCTCGTGCCGGGTTCGGTCGTGTTAATCGGCGGCGACCCCGGGATCGGTAAATCGACCCTGCTGCTCGGCGCTGCTGCGCGCCTGAGCGGCCAGCAGCGCGTGTGCTACGTCACCGGTGAGGAATCGCTGGATCAAATCGGGCTGCGTGCCGCGCGGCTGGAGGTTGCCGCGGCACCCCTCGAACTCATGGCCGAGACTTGCGTCGAGACGGTCATCGATACGCTCAAGGATAACCCGCCGCGGGTTCTCGTCATCGATTCGATCCAAACGTTGTTCAGCGAGACCTCCGAGTCGGCGCCAGGTTCGGTCAGCCAGTTACGTGAAAGCGCAGCGCAGCTCGTTCGATTTGCGAAGGAGCAGGGCGTTGCAACCTTGCTCGTGGGCCATGTGACGAAGGAGGGGACCCTCGCGGGGCCGCGCGTGCTCGAGCATATGGTCGATACCGTGTTGTACTTCGAGACCGATCTCGGCAGCCGATTTCGAATCATACGAGCGACCAAAAACCGCTTCGGCGCCGCGAACGAGTTGGGTTTTTTCGTCATGAGCGAGCAGGGCTTCAAAGAGGTCAAAAACCCGTCGGCGATCTTTTTGGCGCGGCGTACCAAGCCTGTGGCCGGGAGCGTCACCTTGGTGACGCGTGAAAGCTCCCGACCGCTACTCGTGGAAGTACAAGCACTTGTCGATCACACGCCGGGTAGTCCGCCGCGACGTCTTGCGCAAGGTTTGGACACACAGCGGCTGGGGTTGTTGCTTGCCGTCGCCCACCGACACTGCAAGCTCGCAATCGGTGACCGGGATGTTTTCGTGAACGTCGTTGGGGGCTTGCGCATCGGTGAAACTGCTGCGGATCTGGCGGTGCTGCTCGCGATCGTTTCGAGCCTGTCCGGGGAGCCCGTCCCGAGTGATCTGGCCGTGTTTGGCGAGGTCGGCCTCACGGGCGAGATTCGGCCTGTGCCCTTTGGGGAAGAGCGGTTGGCCGAAGCCCAGAAGCACGGTTTTAAGCGCGCGTTGATTCCGGCGGCGAACCGGGCGCGACAATCGGCGGTCAGCCTGGAGGTCACCGCCGTCGACCGGCTTGCCGACGCGCTAGCCGT
>Ga0326597_10000512_pt1 | contig 69205 bp, 56 predicted proteins | sample RVTome_12_FD_203789 | JGI IMG/M metagenome (GOLD analysis project Ga0326597, IMG submission 203789) | Soil microbial communities from uranium-contaminated site in the Upper Colorado River Basin, Wyoming, United States - RVT100D185 | ecosystem: Environmental > Terrestrial > Soil > Contaminated >...
GCACCCCGGATCAGCGTCGTGCTGACGGGCTGATCGACCTGGTCACCGCCGCCGTGACGTGCGGGGCCCCGCCCGAGTCCGGCGGGGTCCGTCCACACATCAACGTCCTTGTCCCTTACCAGCACCTCCAACCCGGCGGTCCTGGCGCGGTCGCGCCAGGACGGGCCAGCCAGGACACCATCGCTGACCCGGTCGGCCAGGCCGCCACCGCTGACCGCCGCTCGGTGCGCAGCCCCCGCGCGAACACGCCCGGACGGGCTGACCCGGCCACGACCACCCGCTCCTTGACAACTGAATATTGAGAGGACCAGCCGGTCGGCCTGGCCCGTGCCCCTTGGACGGTCGCTGGCAGGGCAGCGCGACCGGGCGACCGGGACGGCTCTGGTGCGGACCCGGCTGCACGGTCTGCCCCCGGGTCGGCGACCGTCGCTCAACCTCCCAGCGCCCGTCGCTGGTGGTTCAGCTGCCGGTGAACCGTGCCTCGCGGCGCTCGATGAAGCTCATCAAGCCCTCGGTCGCGTCCGCACTTGCCAGGATCGCGGGCAGCATGGCGTTGAGCTGCGCGGACGCGGCGGCCTCGCCATGGTCGCGGCCAGTGCGGGCGTTGGCGAGGGTTCCCTGCACACCGAGCGGGGCCTGCGCGGCGATCACCTGCGCGATCTCGGTGGCGCGCTTCACGTGCGCGCCTGCAGGCACGACCTCCTGGACCAGGCCGATGCGCAGTGCCTCCTCGGCACCGAACTCCTCGCCGGTCAGGACCCAGCGCATCGCGTTGCCCCAGCCCAGTTGGCGCGGGGCGCGAAACGTCGCCCCGCCGAAGGGCAGGATCCCGCGGCCGATCTCCAGCTGGCGCAGCCGGACGTCGTCCGCCGCGACGACGATGTCGCTGGCGAGGGCCAACTCGATCGACAGCGTGTAGCTGATGCCGTTGAGCGCCAGGACGATCGGCTTGCTGCACGGCCGGTTCCATACGCCCCACGGGTCGACGTCCAGTTCGCCCGACAGGGCAGCGGGGCCGCGTTCGGCGACGGCGGGGCCGACCTCCGCCAGGTCGAGGCCAGCCGAGAAGTGATCGCCCGTCGAGAACACCACACCGGCCCACAGGTCAGGGCTGGCGTCGAGGCGTGCGTACGCAGCCGCCAGTCCGCGCAGCGTCGCCAGGTCAAAGGCGTTGCGCTTGGCCGGGCGGTCTACGCCGACCAGGGCTACGTGGCCGTCGACGTCGAATGTGATCCGGTCCTCGAGGCGTTCCATGCGGTCTCCGATCGTGTCCTTGCCGCGTCGTCTGCGCCAAACGGGGCGCGGTTCAGGCGTACTTCGGGCGAGGGCGAAGTGCTCCGCCGTGGATCGCCAGCACGGTTTTCGATGGTGTCGGCGTCGCCAGGGGCCTTGTCCGGCCGGTACTCGACCACGCGGGCGAACCGCAACGCAACCCCGCCCGGGTAGCGCGGTGAGGCCTGCACACCGTCGATCGCGATCTCGACCACCTCGATCGGCTGGACGTGGACGACATGGCCTTCGCGCGCGATCTCCAGTTCCAGGAAGCGCTTGGTCTGCCACTCCAGCAGTTCGTCGGTCATGCCCTTGAACGTCTTGCCCAGCATGACGAAGGAGCCCGGTGCCCCGACCGCGCCGCCGGGGTCGCGGACGCCAAGATGGAGGTTGGACAGCTTCCCGCGCCGACGGCCAGATCCCCACTCGACGGCCAGGACCACCAGGTCCAGCGTGTGGAAAGGCTTGACCTTGCGCCACGCCTTGCCACGGCGCCCAGCTGCGTAGGCGGAGTCCGGCGCCTTCATGACGACGCCCTCCTGACCGGCCGCGACGGCGTCGATGAACCACGCACGGGCCGCGACCCGGTCGTCGGTCGCCAACCGGTGAACCCTGTGGCCGGCGTCCACCAGCGCATCCAACGTCTCCAGGCGCGCCCGCAACGGCATGTCCATCAGGTCATTGCCGTCGAGGTGGAGGACATCGAACAGGAACGGCATGAGCGCACTCGAGCCGGCGTGGTTGCGGTCATCGCGCCCGGCGGCCGACATCGTCTCCTGAAATGCCCGGGGCGCGTTGCCCGGCCCGATCGCCAGCACCTCCCCGTCGAGCACAACGGACGCCACGTCCAGCGATCGCGCCAACGTCACGGCTTCCGGCATCCGCTCGGTGAGGTCGTTCAGGTTGCGACTGAACACGGCCACGTCGTGGCCGTCGCGGTGGACCTGGATCCGGATCCCGTCGAGCTTGTGGTCGATGATGACCTCGCCGACCTCGTCGACCACATCGGCCGGGTCTTCGCTCGAGGCCGCCAGCATGGGCTGGATTCCGTGACCGACGCGCAGGCCGAAAGCCCGAAGGGCGGCCTGGCCCTCCATCGCGGCGTTGGTCACGGCCCCCAGGTCAGCCGCGAACATCTGGGCGCGCTGCACGTCCGCCAGGGGCACGCCTGCGGCAGCGGCGATGCCCGCCAACACCTGGCCCTCCATTGCCCCGTGGCGCAGGTTGCCGCTGATCAGGGCGCGCAGGAACGCCTGCTCCTCGGCCGTCGCACGGGCCAGCAGCCGACCGACGATGGCCCGTCGTGCGTCTGTGGATCCCTCCCCACCCTGATTCGCGATGTCCTGCAGGTGGGCGTCCACCTCGGCGACGGTCAGGACCGGCTCGGCCCGCGGCGGCGGGTCCATGGATCCGATCCCGCGCCAGCCGATGTCCAGGCGCTGCTGGCGGACCTCCCCGGCGAGCCAGTGCACTCCCGACGCGCGCTCCCGGGGGTCCAGTGATCGGATTGCGTCGGCGAGCATGGCCGTGCGCTGCGTTCGGCTGCTCGTCTCACGCAAGTCGCGTGAAACGTGCGTCAACGCCGCCAGCAGCATCAGGGGGCTGCGGCGTTGGCCGCGGCGGCCAGCGTGGCATCGCTGACGGCCTTGGTCCCACCGATCGCCATGACGACGTCAGGCCCGGAGGCATGGATGGCGGAAGCGGTTGCCGAAGGGAGCGCGGTCGGCTCCACCAGCAGGAGGTCGGCGCCAACGTGCATGGCGGCCGCACCGGCGCTCAACGCGTCGGCGTAGGTCCGACCGGACACGATGAGCACCAGGCTCGCGGTGAAGCCGTCGCGTGCGTCAGCCGCCGCTGCGGTTGCGAACCGGTCCGGTCCGCTGATGCGCACGACCTCACGACCGTCACCGCCTGCCAAGTCGTCGAACAGGGCGTCCGGGATTGCCGATGGGCCGCCGATGACCAGGACGCCCGTGTGGCCGTCCAGTGCGGTTGCCGTGACGTCCGGGACCTCGTCGCCGGACACCAGCAACAGCGGCGCCTCCAGTCGGGCCGCGAGGACCCCGGCACCCAGGGCATCCGGCCATGCCCTGTCAGGATCCACGTGGTTGCCCAGCGCGACGACTGCCCACTCTGCCCGGTCGCCGCCACGCTCGGCCACGACGCGTGCGACCTCGGCGGCGGTGCTGTAACGGTCGGGCCCAGCCAGTCGCGTCACCTCCACACCGTCGGGCACGTCGGTTGCCACGGCCTCGGACAGGGCGCCTGGACCGCCGAGCAGCCAGGCATGAGCTGCGCCGAGGCGTTCGATCTCGTCGGCCACACGCGGGTCGAGGCCATCGCCTCCGGTCAGCAGGACAGGCGCGCCCAGGGTTGCGGCGAGCGGCGTCGCGGCCAGGGCGTCGGCGAAGGCGTCGGATCGGGCGATGATGACGTCCCCTGCGCCGTCGGCGAACGCCCATTGCGACACGGCAAGGGCGGTCGCGATCCGGTCTGGCCCCGCTGTCCGCGATGTCGCCGCTGCTCCCTCGACGGGCTCTGGTGGTGGGTTGGCGGAGCCGGCAAGTCGGCCGCTGTCGGGGTCGTCGATGAGCGACGACGGGTCGACGGCCTCGAAATCGACGCCCGTCAGGTCAATGAGGTCGCGCAGTCCGTCGTTGTCCCAACGTTCATCAGGGACGCCCGAGATGAACCAGGACGAGCCGTTGTCGGCCAGGATCATGCCGTGCTTCTTCATCGCCTCGGCGATCACGCGGGCCTGCGGCGAAAAGCCCGAGACGTCCACGTCGGCGCGCAGTCGGAACCATGCGCCCATTGGGGGCAGGGATGCATCGTCGTCTCCGGCCTGGTGGCGTGCCGGCCAGATCCACTGGTCGCGCGTGCTCGGCGCGGTGAAGCGGATGGCGTGGTCGATCGCTCCGGCCGCGACCTCGTCGTAGCGCAGCAGGCCGGGCAGGATCGGCAACCCGGCCGCGTCGGCCGACGTCCACTCGCGCGGCCGCAGCGTGTAGTCGCTCAGGTCGAAGACCGCGCCCGACCCGGCCGACCAGCTCCCGTCCCCGGCCTGGCGTGCGTCGAACAGCTCGTAGAGCACGCAGGCATCGCGGTCCAGCAGCAGCGCATGGCGGTCGCCGTCCGCGTCGGCGCCTCCCTCCATGGCCACGTCGTCGGGGATGGGGTAGGGGCCGGGATCGGACTCGTCGGCGTAGAGGAAGTCGACGCTGACGCGGGGCTGGTTCGCGTCCACCACGGTGTAGGGGATGCCGATCGGCCCGCCGTCCCACAACCCAGCGCCGAAGTCGGGATGCACGTTGTCGCCGTCGCCGATCGACGCCCGCCACGTCGCGCTCAGCGGATGCACGGGCAGTTGGTCGACCGAGGCGTGCCACACGTGGTCGTCGGGATACAGGTCACAGCCAGGGGCATCCGAGGGAGCACTGGCCCAGACCACCCCCGGCAGCGCCACGACGCCCACCACGATGGCCGCCGTCGCCTTCCATCGCCCACCCATGCCCGTCTCCTTCGTCGTCCCGATGCTGATCCGACGCCGCCGGCCGACGCCGTTGACCCACGCCACACTGCCAGCCTGCCAGCTTGCGGCTGCCTCTGGGTGCGGTCGTGACGCGCGGGCGCTGGCGCGGCATCCGGCTGGCCTGGGAATGGTCGGTCGCGGTTGCATTGTTGGCACGCTCGGCGACTGACCACCCGGTGCGCCAACATGACCAAGGAGTACCCATGAACATCGGCGACGTCGTTGCGGACTTCACCGCCACCACCGATCAGGGCGAGCAGGTGACGCTGTCCGAGCTGGTCGCCGACGGGCCCGTGGTCTTCTTCTTCTACCCCAAGGCCAGCACCCCGGGCTGCACGGCGCAGGCATGCCATTTCCGTGACCTGGCCGCCGAGTTCGCCGCCGTTGGCGCCAGCCGCGTCGGCGTCAGTCGCGACGCTGAGGCAGCGCAGGCCAGCTTCTCCGCCAAGCACGGTTTCGACTTTCCACTGCTCGCCGACACCGACGGCAACGTGGCACGCGTGTTCGGGGCCAAGCGGCTCGGCCCGCTGCCGTCCCGCCGCCAGACCTACGTCGTGGGGCCGGACCGCACCCTGCTGGGCGTGTTCAGCTCCGAGTCCAACATGGAGTTGCACGCCGACGAGGCACTGGCGCTCCTGCAGGCCCGCGTGGACGCCTGAGCGAGCGTCGTCACTCGACCGTGACGGCGTCCAGCACGTCCAGTCGCGCCGCGCGCCTCGCCGGGAACACCGCGGCGATGACGCCCGCGATTGCCGCGGCGACGACGTAGAGGACCAGCCGTCCGGCCGGGAAACGCAGGTCTGAGATGCCCTGCTCCGACAGCGCCTTGACCATGGCCCAGCCAAAGAAGGCCCCGACGGCCACGCCCAACACGGCGCCGAAGACGGCCACCATGATGGCCTCCCATCGGATCATCGTGCGCGTCTGGCCGCGGTCCATGCCGACGGCTCGCAGCAACCCGATCTCGCGCGTGCGCTCAAACACCGACAACGCCAGCGTGTTCACGATCCCGATGACAGCGATGAACAACGCAAGTCCCAGCAGCGCGATGAGCACGTTGAGCAGCACGCCGATCGAGTCCTGGGCCTCCTGGATGATCTCGGACTGCGTCTGCACGACGACGTTGGGGAAGCGCTCGGTGGCCAGCGCCTCCAGCGCGGTCTTGGCGTCCTCGATCGAGACGCCTGCGGCCGCGTCGGCCATGACGAACAGGTCGAAGTTGTCGCCGATGACCTCCTCGTAGAACCCAAGGTCGACGAGGAAGGGCGTGCCGAGGAACTCCGTGTTGCCGAACGTGCCCACGATCGTCACGGCGACATTGGCGGCCGCCGGGAAGTCGAAGGCGATCACGTCACCAACGGCCCAGCTCTCCGCCTGCGCGCGCGCCGCGTCAACCAGGATGGCCGGTCCAACCATGTCCTCCAGGGATCCCGACTGGACGTCCAGGACGATCAGTTCGCCCACGACGTCGTGCTTCGCGCCGGTCACGAAGCTGGTTGCGTCCTGCCCGGCCAGCGCCAGGTTGGACAGTCGCGTGGGCGTGATGAGTCCGACCTCGGGGAGGTCGCCTGCCTGTTCGGCGTAGCCCGACGGCACGGGCAGTGTCGCTGGGCCGCCACCGCCACCAACCGAGATGGCGAAGTCCGCGGCCGACTGCTCCTCGAACAGGCTGTTCACCGACGAGGTGATGGACGCGCCGAAGATGGACACGAAGCTGACCAGGGCAACACCGACCATCAACGCCGAGGCCGTCGCGGCCGTGCGTTTGGGGTTGCGCAACGCGTTGGCCACGGCAAGCCGCCCCGGGAGCCCACGCCGACGCGGCAGGCTGGCCATGGCGTGTATGACGGGCGTCGCCACGTAGGGGGCAAGAAACGCCACGCCAAGGAATGTCAGCCCGACCCCGAACCCGACCAGGGACACGCGGTTGCCGACGTCGGCAAGCAGCCCGGTGAGCAGCAGCGCCACGCCGACTATGGTGACCGCGGAACCACCAACCGATCGTCGTCGACCGATGTGGTCGTCGTCGGCGCCACCGGTGCCGCTGAGTGCCGCGACGGGGGAGACCCTGGCGGCGCGTCGAGCGGGGAGCAGCGACGACAACACGGTCACGACCGTGCCGACGAGGAAGCAGGCGATGATGGTCCGCGGCGCCACGACGGTGCCAGCAGAGGGCAGGTCGATCCCGATCGCGTCGAGCAGGGCCAACATCCCCACGGCGAGGCCCAGGCCGAAGGCGAAGCCGGTGATGGATGCGAGGACGCCAACGACTGCGGCCTCGAGCACGACGGCCATGCGGACCTGGCGGGCGCTGGCCCCGATGGCCCGCAGCAGGGCGAACTCCCGGGTGCGCTGGGCGACGATGATGGAGAACGTGTTCACGATGATGAAGGCGCCGACGAACAGCGCGACGCCTGCGAACGACAGCAGTGCCGTCGAGAAGAAACCCAGGCCCTGCGTGATCTCGGCCGAATCGGACTCGACCTGGTCAGCAGCGCTGACCACCTCGTACGCGTTGCCGATCGCTGCCTGCACGGCGGCTACGAGCTCGTCATCGGACACTCCCGCTTCAGATCGGATGGCGATCTGATCGATCCTGCCGACCTTGTCGAACAGCTGTTGCGCGGTGGCAAAGTCGAACGATGCCGTCGTGGCACCCAGCAGGTTGTTTGACTCGCCGAATGTCGAGATCCCGACGACCTCGAACTCCCTGACGCCGTCGCCGATCAGGATCTGCACGGTGTCGCCGATTGCGAAGCCCTGGGCCTCGGCCGTGCCCTTGTCGACGACGACCTCGCCGGGGCCCATGGGCGCCCGGCCACCGCCCTCGGCGATTCGGATGGGGCTGGAGGGCGAGGCCACGTAGGAGAGCCCCATCGTGGGCGGGCCGTTGCCCCCGATCGGATTGCCATCGGCGTCCAGGTACTGGGCGAACGACTGCACGAAGCCCTCGGCCTCGGCCACGCCGTCGACGGCGCGGACCTGCTCGATCAGGTCGTCGGGCATGGTTGGGCCGAAGATCCCCTGCCCGCCGGGGAGTTCAGTGGCGACCTCTTCGATGGGGTTCACGTACGCGGCGGTGTTCTCGGAGATCTCGCCCAGGAGGCCGTCGAAGGCGGACTGCATGGTGTCGGTCAGCACCAGCACGCCGGACACGAACGTCACCCCGAGGACCACGGCCAGCGCGGTCAGCATGAGCCTGAGCTTGTTGCCCAGCACGGACTTCCACGCCACGTGGAACATCAGTGGCTCCCCTCGAGCGCCTTCATCTGGTCCAGGACGCGCTCGGGCGTCGGGTCGCGCATCTCGTCCACGATCTGTCCGTCGGACAGGAAGACCAGGCGATGGGCCATGCTGGCAGCCGTCGGCTCATGCGTGACCATGACGATGGTCTGGCCGAGGTCGTCAGCCGCCGAGCGCAGGAAGTCCAGCAGGTGCGCCGACGCGTTGGAGTCCAGCGCGCCCGTGGGTTCGTCGGCGAACACGATCTGGGGTCGGGTCATGAGCGCCCGCGCAACGGCGACGCGCTGCTGCTGGCCGCCGGACAACTCCTTGGGTCGGTGGTCGAGCCTGTCCCCGAGGCCCAGGATCCGCACGATCTCGTCGAACCATGCCAGGTCCACCTCTCCGCGAGCGAGTTCGACGGGGAGGGTGATGTTCTCCCTCGCCGTCAGGGTCGGCACCAGGTTGTAGGCCTGGAAGACGAAACCGACCTGGGTGCGGCGCAGCACGGTGAGTTGCTTGTCGTTCAGGTTGCTGAGCTGGGTGTCCCCGATGCGGATCGTGCCCGACGTGACCGTGTCGAGTCCGGCAAGGACGTGCATCAATGTCGACTTGCCGGAGCCCGAAGGCCCCATGATCGCCGTGAACTCGCCACGGTTGACGTCGAAGGAGATGCCGTCGAGCGCAGTGACCGCGGTGCTTCCGGCTCCATAGACCTTGCGCACTTCGAACGCGCTGGCGGCGATGGCGGTGGATGTGCCGGCGGCGTCGGCGGGGTCCGCGCCATCGGCACCCGAGGAGTCTGCGACGGTCATGGGGTACTCCTTGGTGGTTCATGCCAACGTCCGACGGGGCGTCAGGCCGTGGCCGAGGGCAGACCGAGACTGCCGGGTCGGCGCCTCACTCCCAGGTGTTCATGTCGGGCGGAGCCACCTTGACGCCGGCCGGTCGATATCCCGAGGTCGAGAGCGTGACATTGACCAGGCTGGTCAGCAGGTCCGGGTCGAACGGCTTGGTGATGAAGCCGTTCACGCCGGCGTCGTAGCCGGCCTTCTCGTTCTCCGGTCCAGCCAGTGCCGTGAGCATGATCACCGGGAGGGTCTCCCAGCGCTGGTCACCGCGGACGCGGCTCATGACGCCGAACCCGTCCAGCCGCGGCATCATGACGTCGAGCAGCATGATCGCGATCTCGTCGTGCTCCTCGAGGACCTCGAGGGCCATGACCCCGTCATCCGCAGTGACGATGTCGTGGCCGGCGTCAGCGAGGACGATCTCCAGCAGGCGGCGAATCGAGGGATCGTCGTCAACGACCAGCAACGTCGCCATGGTGTCCTGAGCTTCCACCGGGAAGTCGTCAAGATAGCCGCATGTTGCCCCGCGCTCGGCCCGCCCGGGTCTTCGTTGCGCATGCCGTGAGCCATCACCGGCCGCAATGGCAGACTGCAACCGAGGCGGGAGGCCACATGATCCGGGTCAGCACGACGGTTGAGGTTGCACGGCCAGCCGCCCAGGTGTTCGGCGTGGTGGCCGACGCCGCCCAGAACCCGCGTTGGCAGCGTGGCATGCGTTCCTGCGTGTGGTTGTCACCGGGACCGATCGGGCCCGGTTCCCAGTACGACCAGGTCGCCGTGATGCTGGGCCGCGAGATCCGAAGCAGATTCGAGGTGATTGCCTTCGAGGCCGACCGTTCCCTGACGATTGCAACGATCGACAGCACCTTCCCGATACGGGTGACCCGCATGGTTGCCGTGCTCGGGCCGCAACGGTGTCGTGCCTCGGCGGTCGTCGAGGGCGACGCAGCCGGCGTGTTCAAGGTCGCCGAGCCCGTGCTCAAGCGCATGGTCGCGTCATCGCTGCGGCGCGACTGGTTGCGGCTGAAGGCGATGCTCGAGGCCGAGGACGCCGCATGACCCTTCCGGTGGAACCACCCGTGCGCCCGATGTTGGCCAAGGCTGCCGCCAAGGTGCCCGCTGGCGAGGGCTGGTGGTACGAACCCAAGTGGGACGGGTTTCGCGCCCTGGTCTTCCGCGAGGGCGACCGGTTGGAGATCTCCAGCCGCAGCGGCAAGGATCTCAAGCGCTACTTCCCAGAGCTGGTGGGTCCGCTGCTCGCAGGACTGCCTGACCGCGCCGTCGTCGACGGGGAGGTCGTGCTGGTGGGCCCTCAAGGGCTGGACTTCGACCTCCTGGGGCAGCGGATCCATCCAGCCGCGTCACGCATTGACCGCCTCGCAGCGCAGACCCCTGCTGACTTCGTGGCGTTCGACCTGCTGGCCCTGGGCGGCGATGATCTCCGGGAGGCTCCGTTCAGCCGACGCCGGGAACTGCTGGTCGAGGTGGTCGGTGCGCTGCCACCCCCCGTGCACGTCACCCCCGCCACGACCGACCATGCGACGGCGGTCGACTGGTTCAACCGGTTCGAGGGAGCCGGACTTGACGGCGTGGTGGCCAAGGCGTCCGACAGTGCCTACACCGAGGGCAAGCGCACGATGGTCAAGGTCAAGCACGAGCGAACCGCTGACATGGTCGTCGCGGGGTGGCGCCGCCACAAGGACGGCCACGGTGTCGGCTCGCTCCTGCTGGGCCTGTATGCCGGCAGCGGCCAGCTGCAACACCTCGGTGTGGCGTCGTCGTTCAAGGCCACCGAGCGCGTCGAGCTGCTGGACGACCTGGCTCCCCACGCGCTCGATGACCCGCGCGACCACCCGTGGGCGGCGTGGATGGCGCCCGAGGCACACGACGACGGACAACGCCTGCCCGGTGCCCCAAGCCGTTGGTCCGGCGGTCGCGACCAGGCTTGGTTCCCGCTGCGACCGGAGCTGGTTGCCGAGGTGGGGTTCAACCAGCTCACGGCCGGCCGACTGCGCCACCCAGCGAGGTTCGTGCGGTGGCGACCCGATCGTGAGGCCGCGAGCTGCACGTACGACCAACTCGAGGTGGCGGCACCCGCCGAGCTGGCCGAGCTCCTGCACCGCTGACCCGTGTCACGTGTTCATCGCCACCGTGCCTTGGGCAGGCCCATCCCCAGGACGTCTGCGAAGTTCTGCAGCGTCTGATGGGTCAGGCCCCAGACGACGTTCTCGTCGTGGCGGATTGCGGGGAACGGGCCAAGCCCGCGGAACACCAGGCGTGACGCGGCTGCAGGATCGAAGATCGTCGCCAGAGGAATCCACACGATGGCCGCGACCTCGCTCGGCTCCGGCACGAGCTCCCCAACCTCGTCGATGCCCCAGACGTAGGTCGCCACGAACCCACCCCGGACGCGCGAGCCGACATCGCGCAGGCGTCCCATGGGCGGCCCCGGCAGCTTCAGTGCGACCTCCTCCGCCGTCTCTCGACGGGCAGTCTCGACAAGGTCGGCGTCGGCGTCGTCACGCTTGCCTCCGGGCAGTGCCATGTGACCCGACCAGCGGTCGCCCTCGCGTTGCGCCCGTTCGATGAACAGCACACGCGGTCCGGTGACCGGATCGTCGTGGAGCACCAGCGCGGTCGCTGCCCACGCGCGATCGGGCTGGTGGCGCAGGTGGGTGTGCTCCGCCAGTCGTTCGCGAACCGTCGCCAGCGACGGCACCTCGATCGGGACAGCCACGCAGCACGCCGATCATCGAGGGGCCTGACATCCAAGCAGTCACGCCGCTGGGTCGCCTGCCTGCGACAGCAGGTCAGCCGGTACTCAGACGAGGTCGCGCGCTCCCAGGGCGGTCAGGATGCGCTTGCGGTCGGTGAGCCCGTTGAAGCGCTGTCGCGGCTTGCCGTCCCTGAAGACCAGCAGCGTCGGAACCGAGCGCACGCCGTGACGCTTCGCCAGCTCCGGGGACTGGTTCACGTCGATGACGACCACCTCGACGCGACCGTCCAGTTCGTGGGCCAGCTCCTTGATGAGGCCCGACATCTGACGACACGGTCCGTTCCCCGGCGCCGTGAAGTCGACCAGGACGTCGCCATCCTCGATGAGCTCCGCCAGCAGCTCCGGGGTGGAAACCGGAAGCGGCTGCTTCTTGCGCGTGAACAGGCCCATGAGGGCTCCTGGCTCGTGGTCGGGTGGGTGGTGCGGGCGCGTCGCGGTCAGGCGGACCGCGTGCAAGGGTGGCCGACCGGCGTCGGTCGAACAACCGGCCGCGCGCTCATGCTGTTTCCCACTCGGCGGTCACGGTGCGACGGGGGCGATGCGCACCAGCGTTTCCGACAGCGCAGCGTTGCCGCTGAGGTCATCGAGGAGCGTGGGATCCGTCACGTCGTTGACGCTGGCGCCGCCCGCGGCGGCTGCCACTGACCAGCCCACCCCCTCGCGGGCGTGGCCCCAGCCGTGGGGGATGCTGATCACGCCCGGCATCACGTCGTCCGTGACGATCACCTCGACCTCGATGGCCCCCACGTCTGACGTGACCCGGATCCGTCCGCCGTCGGCGACATCGAACCGTTTGGCGTCGTCGGGGTGGAGCAGGGCTGCCGATCGGCCGCGCCCACGGACCAGACGGGGCGAGTTGTGCATCCACGAGTTGTTGCTGCGGACGTGACGGCGCCCGATGAGCACCAGCCGGTCGTCGGGTTGGGCCGCCGCGCGCTGCTCGATGTCGACCATCGCCGGGGCGAAGGCGTCGACGATCAGCGCGGCGTTGAGGTGGACGCGCTGGTCGGGTGTCCGCAGCCGTTGAGGGAGCTGCGGTTGCAGCGGACCAAGGTCGATGCCCGACGGTGCAGCGCGCAGTCGGTCGAGCGACAGGCCGCCCCCATTGCCGGTTGACGCGGCGCCCCACGGGCCGACCTGCAGGCCCAGCTCCACCAGGGCATCGACGTCGGCGACGTCGCCATAGCGCCGCGCGATCGTGGTTGCACGGTCTGGGTCACGGAACAGCCGCATCGCCAGGTCGGCGAAGACCTCCCAGTCGTGGCGTTGCTCGTCGGGGGCGGGAAAGACCGGAGGTGACCACCGGGCGGTGTTGCGCACCGCCAGGTTGTGGAAGGCATGGTCGTAGTGGCTGCGCTCAAGCGCGCCGACGGGCGGCAGGATCACGTCAGCGTGCCGGGTGGTCTCCGTGACGTACAGGTCGATCGCCACCATGAAGTCCAGGTCCGCAAGTGCTTCGTCCAGCCGGTGACCGCCCGGCGTCGACAGGACCGGGTTGCCGGCGTTGACCAGCACTGCACGCACCTGGCCGTCACCCGGCGTCGTCATCTCGTCGGCGAGGATGGACACCGGGAGCTCACCGCCAAACTCGGGAAGGCCGAGCACGCGGCTGGCCCAGCGCCCGCGAGCGCCTCCGCTGGTCATCGCAACCAGGTCGAAGGCCGGCGTGGGGAGCATCACGCCGCCCGCGCGGTCGAGGTTGCCCGTCACGACATTGAGGGCCAGCACCAGCCACGTCGCGACCGTGGCGTGGCGTTGGTGCGAGGTGCCGATGCGGCAGTACGCGGCCGCTCGGTCCGCTGACGCGAAGTCGCGGGCCAGTCTGCGGATCGTCGACGCATCGACGCCCGTGGGTCCGGCTGCGCGCTCGGGTGTGATCGTGGCGACCAGTCGGGCCACCTCGGCAAGTCCGTCGACGTGGTCCGCCAGCGGTCCGGGGTCGTCCAGTCCCTCGTCGAAGATGACCTGCAGGAGCGCGGCGAGCAGAAGCGGGTCGGTGCCGGGCCGCACCGGGACGTACTCGTCGGCCTTGTGGGCGGTCTCCGTGCGTCGCGGGTCCAGCACCACGATCCGCCCGCCACGGTCACGGATGTCGCGCAGCCTGCCGGGCGTGTCGCCAGCGGTCATCAGTGAGCCATTGCTGGCAAGTGGGTTCGCGCCGATGATGAGCAGGTGGTCGGTGCGATCGAGGTCGGGGACCGGGATCAGCGCACTGTGTCCCAGGACGGCCCAGGACACCACCTCGTGCGGGCGCTGGTCCACCGTCGATGCCGACGTCAGGTTGTGCGTCCCCACGGCCTTCAGGAGCAGGGGGAGGAACAACGATCCGTGCGAGTGCACCGTCGGGTTGCCGAGGTAGACGGCCACTGCGTCCTTGCCGTACTGCTCCTGCACCCGGCGCAGGCCGTCGGCGGCCATGTCCAGCGCCTCTTCCCACGGAATCGGCGCCCAGCCCGTGGGCGTGCGCCGCACCGGGTGGCGCAACCGATCCGGGTCGCTGTGGCCGTCGCCGATGGCCGCGCCCTTCGGACAGATGTGGCCGCGGCCAAGGGCGTCGTTCTGGTCCCCCCGTGCGGCGACCACCGCGCCGCCTGCCACGGTGTCGTCGACGTCGAGCACCAACCCGCACATGGCCTCGCAAAGGTGACACGTCCGATGGACCGTCCGAGTGATTGGCATCCCTGCACCTCCGATGGGTCGCCCCACGATAGGCCCACCCAACGAGCAAGTCTCCCGGCTGGCTGACCTGACCGTCAGTCGGCGGTGATGGTGCGCTCGAACTCGACGATGCGACCGACCAGGTGGTGGCGCGCCGCTTGGGGCCGGCGGCGTGACCACGTTGAGCCGACGACGCGCCACGGACGTGACTGGGCCGTCGGGCGGCCGAAGACAGCGTCGAGTGCTTGGCTGAACGGGTCGCCACTGACCGGAGCATGGACGTGTGTCGCAGCATCCTGGAACTGCGCGGGCTCGAGCCACCCGCGACGACCGACGAGGTCACTGCCGCCGCGCGTCAGTACGTCCGCAAGGTCAGCGGAATCCGGACCCCGTCGGCGGCGGCCGCCGCGGACTGGGAGGCGGCGGTTGCGCAGATCTCCCAGATCACCCAGGAGTTGCTGGCGGGCCTGCCGCCACGCCGGCTCCAGCCCAAGCGCGTACCGCCCAACCGACTGGTCCAGGGTCGCACGCCGTGACCGTCAGGCCGGAGCGCCCGCGAGAGCCACCCCGCGGCCGGCTGGCAACGGCGCGACCGGACCCGATACGGGCGCAGCGCGGCGTGCCGGGCTGGGTGCCGCGAGCGGCGCCGGCAGGTGTTCGTGGGCCCAGGCGTCGGCCCACGGCGCCGTGGCGGTCAGCACGCGGCTGACGCGTTGGCTGCTCATGCGGATCGGGTCGCCCTGCATGGCCCTGGCCACGGCGCCGCTCGGTCGCGCGACGACGGTCTCCAGGCCAGCTGCCTCCAGCGTTTCCACCTCGGCCCTGAGTTGTGCGTTGACCAGCCAGCGCAGCGGCAGGTCCAGCATTGCCGTCCGAGGCTGCGTGAGCGCCAGCGGAGCGACGATGATCGCGAGGTCCAGGTCGCGGCGATCTGCCAACAGGTCCGCGTTGGTCGTGGAGCGAACGCCCGCGTCGACGTGCATGACACCGTCGACGTCGACCGGGTTGAACCAGCCCGGGATGGCACACGATGCCGTCACGGCGTCGCCGGGCACGGAGGCCAGGGTGTCGCGACCGAACACGGTGCGGTGGCCATCGCTTGCCCGCATCGCCACGACCCACGTGGTGCGGCTGGGCCAGACGCCGTCGAGCAGGGAATTGGCCGCGCGGCCGAACACCTCGTGAGACGCCCGGCCGCGCGGGAACAGCGTTGCGGCAGCAGCCGGGATCCGATGGCGGCGACGGCCGGACCCGGCCAGCAGTCGCCAGCTTGCGACGGCACCGGTGCTTCGGGGCGAGGGCGGCCGCCAGGAGGGCAGGTCAGGCGGCAGTTGCCCGGGTGGGTCCAGCACGTCATGGAGCAGCCGGTGGCCGTCTGCACTTGGCGTGTCGCCGTGGGCGATGGCGAGGAGGTCACTCACGGAGAAGCCGGCGCGCAGCAGCAGGCCCGTCATCGCGCCGACCGACGTGCCGACGATCAGATCGGCATCGCGCAGGTCGATCCCCAGCCGCCGCTCGATCGCGTCGAGGACCACCAGTTGGAACGGGTAGCCGGGATGGCCGCCGGCGCCCAGCACGAGGCCGATCTGCATTGGAGGGCCTCGCGGAGGGGATGGGACCGGAGAGGGTCCAGGTGCTTGCGGCTGGGTACCTACGGATGAGTAACTTTCGGTAGCGTAACTTGCGTCGTGGCGACTGCCCGGGCGCGTGCGCGCACGGTGGTCATGCCGGGTGGGAGCCGACCCTGACTGGTCGGCCACCCACGACGTACGCTTCACTGACAGCGATGCCGCTGCGCCCGTTCGGTTCTGGGGCGCGCAGCATCACCCCCCGCGGGGACGGTCGACGTCTGCCCGCGCCCGGCTCGCCGGCACCACCACGCCGGCGGGCGACCGAAGGAGTTCGGATCAACACGATCCAATCGCCGACACGACCGATGTCCCAGCCACGGACGTCCCTGACGCCCAGTGACTATGACCGGCTGTCCCAGGCCCACCTCGACGGCATGGCCTCCGAGGATGAGGTCGCACTGCTCGAGGCCCGTGAGGACGAATGGCTGCTGAGTCTCAAGCAGCTGCGCAAGGAAGCGGACATCGCCCTCAGGCGTGTCCGGTCCGAGGTCACGGGCCCCGAGCGACGCCTCGTCCTGGAGGACTTCGAGGAAGAGCTGCGCCGGATCGACCAGGCGATCGGTGCCCTGGCCGGGACACCCCCCGAGGACGAGGGAGCGCCGCCACCTGCCCCAGCCGACGATGCCGTTCCGGAGGGCGTGACCCAGCTCCAACTGTCCTGGCACGACGGGGCGATCGTGGCGTGGGCGGCCGGCCGCAATGCGCCCACTGATTCGCTGGACGACCTTCGCGCACGGCTGCGGTCGGCGGGTGCGGCCGTGGACGCGTGGTCGCCACACGCGTCATTCGGCCTGCCGGACCAGACCAAGGTCGAGGCGCTGACGGCGCCCATCGTGTCCAGCTTCGGCTGGTTGGTGGCCCTGGCCGCCCACCAGGAGGAAGGCGAACTGGGGCCAAGCGCGCGCTGGTTGGCCCTGACCGCGGCGTTGGCCGTGCGCCTGGCTGCGCGGGGCCGGATGGTGCCCCAGCTCGAGCGCGTGGGCGTCGGCGAGCAGCGCAAGGGCCAGGGCGGTCGGGGCACGTTCGCCGTTCGCTGGGCGCCGGCGGCGGTCGATCTCGACGAGCTGAACCGGCTGAGCGCGGCCCTGCCCGGAGCAGTCATGGTGCTGGGCGAGGCACAGGATCCGCGTGCCGTGACCCGCGCGATTCTCACGGGGTTCCTCGATGCGATCGCTGGCGACGCGGCCAAGCGCATCGAGGTGCCTGCGCCGTCGCCGCGCCCGCACTCGATCTCCGAGGTGGCGGAAACGGTGCTGGCCCGACTGGACGGCACGCCGTTCGAGGCGCCCCAGCAGCACGGCACGGAGCTGATCCGTGGCCTGCAGCGCTGGGCCAAGCCGGTGACCGGTGCGGTCAAGCTGACCCTGGTCGTGCACCTCGACCCGCCGGACGAGTCCAACGCCTGGCACCTGCGAACCCTCGTCGGTGACACGGACGGCGTTCTCGGCCCGGTCAACGCGTCGATGTCCAACGCGACCAACGCGCGACGCGAGGCGATCAAGCGTGACCTCGATCGGCTCGAGCGGCTGTACCCGGCCCTGCTGCGCGGCAAGGCGCATCGCCGTGGCGAGGTGATCCTCAGCCAGAACGAGGCCTGGGATCTCATGACGTCCAAGGGGGCCGTGCTCGAGTCCGCCGGCTTCGAGGTGCGGGTGCCGCCGCTGTCGCGCAAGAAGGGTGCCCCCGGCCTGCGCGTCACGTCGATCGGTGAGTCCTCGGACTCGGCGGTCGGCGCCCAGCAGCTGACCGCAGTGCGTTGGTCGGTGGTCGTCGACGGTGACGTGGAGCTGGACGCGGCAGACATCCGTCGCCTGGCGGCCGAGTCGCGCCCGCTGGTCAAGGCGCACGGGCGTTGGGTCGAGCTGGACCACGCCGACCTGCAGGAGGCGGCGGCTGCCCTGGCCAGCCGCGGCCAGCAGAGGCAACTGTCGGGCGCGGACATGCTGCGCCTTGCGCTGGGCCTGGACGACGCGGGGCTCTCCGGACCGGTTTCGCTGGCGGGACAGGGGTGGGCTGCTGACCTGCTCCAGGCTGCCCGCGACGTTCCCGAGGATCCGCCGACCCGTCCGGAAGGCTTCGAGGGCGAGCTGCGCACCTACCAGGCCAACGCCTTGGCATGGCTGGGCTTTCTCGACGGCGCGGGTCTCGGGGGCTGCCTCGCCCTGGACATGGGCCTGGGCAAGACGCCGACGATGCTGGCGCATCTGCGCCAGGTCATGGGCCAGGGCACGTCGCTGGTCATCGCGCCGCCAGCGGTGGTGGGCAACTGGGCGTCGGAGGCCCGCCGATTCGTTCCCGACCTGAAGGTCGTCGTGCATCACGGAGCGAGTCGTGCTGACGGGGAGGGGATCGCCGAGGTCGCGGCCAAGGCGGACCTGGTGATCACCACATACGGCACGGCAGTTCGCGACATCGAGGAGCTGTCTGCGTTGGCCTGGAGCAAGGTCGTCCTCGACGAAGCCCAGATGATCAAGAACCCGACCAGTGAGACCGCCATCCAGTTGCGCCGATTGGAGGCACGCAGCCGTGTTGTCCTGACCGGAACGCCGATCGAGAACGGGCTGGGCGACCTGTGGGCGCTGCTGGACTTCGTCAACCCCCGGCTGGTGGGGGACCGGGCACCGTTCATCGCCCAGCTGTCCAAGACCGGCGAGGGGCGTGGCCAGGCCGAACAGGCGCTGCGCACCCTCAACGGCGTGCTGGTCTTCCGTCGGACCAAGGCGGAGCCGGCGATCGCGGCCGAGCTGCCGGACCGCATCGACGAGCTGGACCACTGCCCGATGACCCCGGAACAGGTTGGCCTGTACCAGGCGGTGCTCGACGACCTGGTGGCCGAGACGGCCGACGACGACACGCCCAAGCGCAAGGGGGCCGTGTTGGCGGCCATCACCGCGCTCAAGCAGATCTGCAACCACCCGGCTGGCTACACCGGTGAGGGCGAGCTGCCTGGTCGCTCGGGCAAGCTGGCCCGACTGGACGAGATCGTCGACACGGTCTTCGCCTCCAACGAACGTGTGCTGGTCTTCACCCACTTCGCGACCTGGGGCGAACGGTTGGCCGAGCACCTCACGGCCCGAACCGGCGTCAAGGTCGCGTGCTACCACGGCGGCCTGGCCCGGGGCGCGCGCGATCGGATGATCGCGGAGTTCCAGGCAGGCGAGGGAGCCGGTGCGCTGGTGCTGTCACTGAAGGCCGGTGGGACTGGCCTCAACCTCACCGCCGCCAACCACGTCGTGCTGTATGACCGCTGGTGGAACCCGGCGGTCGAGGACCAAGCCCGCGACCGTGCATGGCGCATCGGGCAGACCAAGACCGTGGTCTGTCATCGCCTCGTGTGCCCGGGCACGGTCGACGAGCGGGTCGAGGAGGTCGTCGAGGGCAAGCGCCGGATCGCCAACATGGTGCTGCCCAAGAGCAGTTCCGTCGGTGACCTCGACAGCGCACAGCTGCGGGCCGCTCTCGGCATCGATACGTCGGCGCTGCTCACCGACGAGTTCGACCAATTCGAGAACGAGGTGGTCACATGAGCCAGCGTGGGCGCGGTCGCGGCGGACGTCGCGGGGGCAAGGGCTCCCAGGGCCAGGCCAGCCAGCAGGGCGGTGGACAGGGCAGTGCGCAGGGCGGTGGCCAGCAGGGCGGTGGCCAGGGGCAGGCGCGCCAGGGTGGCCAGGGTCAGCGTGCAGCCAGCCGCGCCAAGGGACGCAACCGGCGCGGTGCTCGCCAACGCAAGGAACCGGTGTCGTTCTGGGGTGACCCGGCCCGCCTGCCGACGGCCGAGAAGGACGTGCGGATCTCCGAGGACGCGGCGGCGGTCGTGCGCTCGCTGGGACCCCCGCCCCTGCCGGGTCGCGAGCAGATCTCCGAGCACTACTTCGAGGCCGTGTACGACCGCGCGGTGATGGTTGCTGGTGCGCTGGCTGCGGCAGGCGGCCTGATCGAACCCGAGGACCTCGTCGAGGAGTACTGACGCTCCGACCGCGCTGGATCAGTCCTCCTGCGGGGCCACGGTCTGCGCCAACAGTTCCGCCAGCAGGCTCGGGTCCTCGTCGACGGAGGCCGAAGCCAGCAGTGAGATGGTCGCCTCGGTCGTCGCAGCAGCTTCCTCGGTTGGCACCGCGTCGACGGTCGTGGCCGGGACTGCGTCGTCGGCCGGGACCGCGTCGTCTGGCGCCGTGTCCTCGGCTGGCACCGTGGCGACCGTCGGGTCCGCTACTGGATCCTCGGCCGGTGCGGCCGCGGCAGCGGCCCGATCGGCCAGGATGGTCTCGGCGGTTGCGGCGGCCTTCAGGCCCAGGTCGGCCTGCACGGCCTGGATGTCCTCGGTCGACATGCGCTTGAGGATCCCCGTCTTGTTGCCGTTGCCCTGGAACAGCGCGTGGGAAGCCGCGCGACCCTTGGCGGGCTGGTCGGCCACCGAAGCGTCAGGTGCCGTTGACGGGGTGACTGGCGGTGCAACGGCGGGGGTGGCGACGCTGGCATCGATCCGCATCGGGGTTCCTTCCATGGACGTCCCGTGGCCTGGCGCCCACGGCGCCTCAACCACTGACCTCGGTCGCCGCCCGGGCCGGACAAGGGCTTTCGACAAGACTCACGCTGCGTCGCCGCCCGACCACCGGCACCTTCTTCTCGGCAGGGGCCCGGGCAGACCCGGCCCCTGCCGTAGCCGCAGGGCGGTTGCGCCTACCTTGGCGCGCAATCGATCAGAATGTCGACCTCGTCGCCTTCGATGCCTGGCCAGCCCATACCGGATTCGGCGAATTCTTCGAGGGTCGGAAGAACCGTGGAATGGTCGACCTGACGGTCGTCGAGGCACTCGAGTGTCAGGACGGCTTGGTGGAATCGCAAGCGCACTTCCTCGTCCGTAGGGCGAAAGAGGCTGTCGTAGGCCGCCTTCTCCCCGATTGGGGCACAGGCACCCTGCAGAGCTCTGTCGACGGCGGCACCTTCTTGCGGGTCGTGGGCGATCCCACGGCCGGGCAGCAACTCAATGTCGACCCCCTGGTCGACCAGGCACGCGTACAGATCCGTCACGAAATCGCCGGTGAGCTCTTGGGTTGCTCGCTCGAACGATGTTGCCGCCTCGTCCAGTTCCTGGCGGTCGCCGGCCCACGCCGCCGACCACGACAGGAGGGCAACCCCCGAAAGGGCAACCGTGGCCAGAACGATCCTGACTGTCGAATATTTCTTCCGACTTGTCATGGTCCCACCTCCGGTAGGCACAAGCCCGCATCATGGCAGAAGTCTGGGGCCCGGCTGGCTCCCCGAGGGACTGTCGACCGGTTCGTTCGGCCAGCGCCTGCCGTAGCCTCACGGCGCCGCCCGCGATTCAGCGCCAGCAAGGGACCACTGATGAGCAACGACCCGCACTCGCGTGGTGGTCCGCCGACCCATGTGGCGTCGGGAACTCGGGCGCCCAGTCATGCGGAGCGCACGCGCACGCTGGTCGAGGCGACGGACACGGCGACCCTGTCGACCATCGCCCTCGAACCGGCCGGCTACCCGTTTGGCTCGGTCGTCACCTATGCCGTGGATGCAGCCGGGGCCCCGCTGATCCTCATGAGCACGATGGCGGAGCACGCGCGCAACCTCGCCGCTGACGCACGTTGTTCCCTGCTGGTGACCGCACCCGAGGGCACCGGTGCTGGGCGGCTGGCCGTGGCACGCGCCACGCTCATTGGCGACATGGTCGATGTCGATGCCGCCGATCAGGACGCAGCGACCGAGGCGTACCTGGCCGTCCACCCCGGCGCGTACTGGGCCAAGTTCCCGGACTTCTCGGTGCATCGGCTCGTGGTCACATCCATCCGCTACGTGCGTGGCTTCGGTGAGATGAGCTGGGTGGACGGCGCTTCGTACGCCGCGGCGCAGGCCGATCCCGTGGCCGCGGCCGAGTCGGGCATCGTCACCCACATGAACGACGACCACGCGGACAGCCTGGTCGCGATTGTCGCCCACCAGCTGGACGTGCCCGAGACGGTCACAGCGGTCACGATGCTGTCGTGTGACCGCTACGGGTTCGAAGTGCAACTGGAGCTTGCTGCCGCGCCGGGGGAGACGCGCCCCGGGGTCGCCTTCGGTCGCATCGGTTTCCCGCAACCATTGCTGGCGGCGGACCAGGCGCGGGCTGCGATGGTCGACCTGGTTCGCGCCGCGCGGGCCTGAACAATCCACGTGCTCCCGGCCGGCACCGGGTGATGACCCTGTGGCTCAACCCTGGGCGGGTGCTGGGATGCCGTAGTCAGCCATGATCTGGGTGATGGTGGGTCGGGCCAGGCGGTACGCGCCCGCCGTGGTCAGGTGGATGCCGTCGTTGAGGCGCATGTCCACGACGTCGCCGTTGCGATCCGGCAGGTACTCGGAGTACTTCCCGTCAGGGCCGGCAAACAGCTCCCAGCTGGGCACGAAGTGGACGTCGTCGCGCAGCGCCGCTTCGGACTCGAAGACCTCGTTGAGCAGGCCCAGCCGGATCACCATGGTCTCTGACCGAGGGATCGGCATGCCCATCCAGTAGACGACGACACCGTCCTGGACCAACTGGTCCATCACCGCCGCGACGCGCGAGCGGTACTCGACCAGCCACTCCGGCTCCTCGGGCTGGCGGACGACCCCGTCGATCTGCAGGGGCTGGGCGTCGTTGCCGCCGAAGAACAGCACCATGACCTCCGGGCTCTGACTTCGCACCACGCCCTCCAGGCGTGCCGGCCAGTCGACGTAGTCGGGGCGGCTCAGGCCGCTGCCGAACTCGTACTTGACCTCGGTCACCTCGATCACGCCGGTGTCGTCGGCCAGATCGGCCAGCGCGCCGCCGAACTGGCCGATCATCGAGTCACCACCGATGTACAGGCGCAGCGGTTCGGTGGCGCTGATCGGACCGCGCACCGGCACCGCCACCGGCTCTGGCTCATCCGTGGGAGGTGTCTGGGATCCGGGGGAAGCGTCCGGGTCGGTCGTGGGCGTGGCCTGGGCCGATGCGTCGTCGTCGGACAGCGAGGCGTCGTCGTCGAGGCGGCCCAAGGCGCGGTCCATTGCCGTGCGCGGCGAGGTGAGTCCGATCGCAGAGGACGCCGACGCCAGCGGTTCGGCCAGGGCGAGTGCGACGTCACGCTGCCTGCCGAAGGGCTGGCGCTGGGCGGTGGCCAGGAGGTCGTTGGCGTTGAACAGGGCGCCAAGGACCAGGGCCGTGACGACGGCCACGATGACCTGGCCCGCATTCCACTGACGTGGGGGTGCAAGGGCCGGCGCGGAGACATCGGCCGGCGTGCCGTTGGTCAGCTGGTCGGGGAGCTCGGTGGTTGCCATCAAAGCCTCAGAACTGGAAGTAGATGAAGGGCGCGATGCCCTGCGGTCCGAGGGTGTCCACGACCAGCAGGCCGATCCCGCCGACGACGCCGACCATCACAGGGTTGGCGGCCGCAGACAGTCGCTCCAGACGCGGGCCGAGTGAGCGCGGTACGTACTGCGCTCCGATCCCGATCAGCAGCAGGAGCAGGACCGCCGGTGTCACGGCCGCCGCCGCGCCACCGCTTGCCAGGCGGCCCAGCACCTCGAAGGCGTCGCCCAGCGTCGCGGCCCGGAAGAAGACCCACCCCAGGCACACCACGTGGAAGGTCAGCACGCGCCGCCCCCAACGTTGCGTCGGGGACATGGCGGCCGCGTCGACGTGGCCCTGCCCGGTCCAGCGTTCCACGGCAAGCCCGACACCGTGCAGCCCGCCCCAGATCACGAACGTCCACGCGGCACCGTGCCACAGCCCGCCCAGGACCATGGTGGCCATCAGCGCCGCGGTCGTGGCGACCGCGCCACCGCGGCTGCCCCCCAGGGGCACGTACAGGTAGTCGCGCAGCCACCGTGACAGGGTCATGTGCCAGCGGCGCCAGAAGTCGCGCAGCGACACGGCCGTGTAGGGCGCGTCGAAGTTCTGCGGGAACGAGAACCCCAGGAGCAGGGCGACGCCGATCGCGATGTCGGTGTAGCCAGAGAAGTCGGCGTAGATCTGCACGGCGTAGCCGTAGATGCCGAACAGGACCTCCAACCCGGAGAACTGGCTGGGGTTGGCGAACACGTCATCGACAATGGCCGTGGCAAGGACGTTGGCGACGACCACCTTCTTGAACAGTCCGCCCATGATCAGGCCAAAGGCGCGGCCTGCTGGGATTGCGCGAGGGTCGCGGCGTTCGCGCAGCTGGGGCAGGAACTCGGAGCCGCGCACGATCGGGCCGGCGACCAGCTGCGGGAAGAACGCGAGGTAGACGAACGCATCCAGCCAGGGCGCGACGTCGACGCGGCGCCGGTGGACGTCGATGACGTAGCTCATCGCCTGGAACGTGAAGAACGAGATCCCGACGGGCAGCACGATCTCCAACAGCGGCAGCGGCGGCGTGAACCCGACGTTGTCCAGCGCGTTGACCGCCGACGACACGAAGAACCCGTAGTACTTGAACCAACCCAGGACGCCGAGGTTGGCGGCGACGCCGACCGCGAGCAGGCGCCGACGCGTCCGCTCGTCGTCCGTGGCGCCCAGGCGCACGGCAACCACCTGGTTCACGATCGTGGAGCCGGCCAACAGGGCGGTGTAGCGCCAGTCCCAGGCCGCGTAGAACAGGTAGCTGGCGCCGATCATGAACCACTTCCACGCCGTGCGGCGTGGCATGAGCAGCCAGCTGCCTGTCAGCACGACGACGAAGAAGACGGCGAACTCAACGGTCGGGAAGAGCACGGCGGACCCTCGTCAGTTCGCGGCAGGTTCGTCGTCCGCCGGTGGGTCGGAGGGTGGGTCGGCCGGCTGTTCGGCCGGCTCGCCCGCCGGCTCACTCGCAGGGTCCGGCGGCGCGGGCTCGTCGTCGATGCAGGCGATCGGCTGGCCACGGCCCGGCGCAAGCACCGGGGGAGTGGACGCCGCCAGGTTGCCCTTGCCGATGAACAGCTTCTCGCGATCCGGTGTGCAGTCGGGACGGCCCGGCCACTGGCGCTCGACCTCACCGGGGGGCGCGTCAGGATCGGCGGTGCGGTACGGCGCGACGAAGTCCGGGTTGGCCTTGCTGACCGCATCGCCCGCGTCGAAGACAACCTCGGAGTACACGTTCGCGGCGTTCCAGAGCATCCACGACTCGGAACCGTTCTCGTAGGTGGCGCGAAGCTGGTCGCGCAGGCGCTGCGGGTTGTGGTCGTAGCCCATCCACGGCGCCGGGAAGTCCTCCAACCACGGACGGATCTCTGCGTGCAGGTCCTGGACCCGCATCTGGCCCTCCTGCATCGCGTTCCACACGGTCTCGTACGGGTACTCGATCGGGTGGGGGAGCAGGCCGTAGTTGCCGGGGCCGTAATGGCTGGGGTAGATCATCGGGGAGATGAAGTCGACGTGCTCGGCAAGGCGTTCGATCACCTGACCGGTGCCCTGGGCATCCCAGCTGAAGTCGTAGGTCACCAGGCCGAACACGTCGGCACTGATGAGGCCGCCGGCAGCGTGGATCTGCTCGGTGGCGCGTGCCAGGAATTCAACGATCTCGTCGGGGTGGCGCCACAGCTCACGCGGGAGGTCGTCAGGGACGCCCGGAAGCTGGATGACCTCGGTGTCCCCGTCGCCGCCGTTGGGGAAGCGGATGTAGTCGAACTGGATCTCCTTGAAGCCCAGCTCCAGGGCTGCGAGGCCAACGTCGATGCACCACTGGCCGGCCTCGTCCGAATAGGGGTTGAGCCAGCTGAAGTCCTTGCGTGCCCGCCACGCGCCGCCCGTGCGGTTGTCCTGCACGGACAGGTCGGGCCGCGCCTGGGCGACCAGCGTGTCCTTGAAGCAGGCGATGCGCGCGATCGGGTAGCCACCCGCGTCCAGGAGGCGCTGCAGCCTGGGCTTGGGGTCGGACTCCGGCTTCCAGTCGGCGCCGCCCCCAGCGTCTGCCAATGGGTGGTCGATGTGCCACAGCAGCGTGCCGGCTTCGTCCTTGACGTCCACGACGATGGCGTTGAGCTCCGTGGTCTCCACCAGCTCGATGAGGTGGTCCCACTTCTCGCCCCAGAACGAGTAGACGGTCGAGTAGACACCGCGCACGATGGGCGGGGCCTGCGGCAGCTCCGGTTCGTCCTCGACGGCCAGGTCGCCGCTGTCTGCGTCGGCGGCCGTGGCTTCGTCGGTCGTCGGAGCGTCGGCGACGGCAGCCACGGCGGCCGACTCGTCCGTCGATCCGTCCCCCGAGCAGGCCGTGGCGAGCACGGCGGTGGCGGCCATGAGCGCGGTGGCGGTTCGATGGGCGCGAAGCGTGGTGCTGAACACGAGGTGATCTCCGGGATCGGGCCGTGGCAGGCCCTGTATCGGTCAGGCGCTGCGGAGGGGCATCGCGCGTCCGCCAAGCTACCGAGGCCAACGGGATGCACGGGACACGGGTTCCGCGGCACAACGACGCCGGGACTCCAAGCGGTCGCGGCGACGCCTACCGTGCGACCGACGGGGACGTGCGAAGGGCTCGATCGATGACGGTGGACGTGTTCGTGGAGATCCCCAAGGGATCGCGCAACAAGTACGAGTGGGACAAGGAGCTGGGTGGGTTCAGGCTTGACCGGATGCTGTTCTCGTCGGTCCACTACCCGGGCGACTACGGCTACATCCGCCAGACGCTGTCCGGCGATGGCGATCCCCTCGACGCGCTGGTGCTGCTGGGTGAACCGACCTTTCCCGGATGCACCATTGCCAGCCGGATCGTGGGTCTGTTCGACATGACCGACGACAAGGGTCATGACGCCAAGATCATCACCGTGGCTGATGCTGATCCACGATGGATCGGCGTGCAGGACCTGCCCGACCTGCCCCAGCATGTCCTGGACGAGGTGCAGCACTTCTTCGCGATCTACAAGAACCTCGAAGGCAAGAAAGTGGAGGTGCAGGGCTTCCGGGATCGCGCGGCGGCGATGGGCCAGCTCGACGAGGACCGAGCGCGGTACGCGAGCACTCGCTGAACCTCGGGAAGCATCGGCGCGGCAACCTCGTTGTTGGCGCAAGCAGCGGCAGGGCGGTCGCGGGGCCGTGCGTTGCAACGCGGCGGGCACCCGCCAGGAAAGCAGACCTGAGGAGTCGAGGTGGCAGGCGAGACGGACCCGGTACTGCAGGTCGTGGAGCTTGGTCGCGTGTGGGCGACGCTTGACCCGTTCCTGTTCTGTGTCCACCACGACGACGACTACCCCCCTGGCGATGACGAACTCGGTCCGTGCGAGCCCCTGGTCGGGCGCTCGATCGGCATGGACTTCTCCGGGCGCGACGGCTGGAGCATGTATCACGGGTCCCTCGTGCCGGGCTTCCCCCAGCACCCGCACCGTGGCTTCGAGACCATCTCGTTGATGCGCAACGGCTTGATGGACCACTCGGATTCGCTGGGCGCGGCTGCGCGGTTCGGGCGCGGCGACGTCCAGTGGATGACCGCCGGGTCCGGAATCGTGCATGCCGAGATGTTCCCCTTGCTCAACGACGCGACGCGCAACCCGCTGGAGCTGTTCCAGATCTGGATCAACCTCCCGCGCCAGGACAAGATGGTTGACCCGCACTTCGCCATGCTGTGGGATCATGAGATCCCCAAGTTCACCGCACTCGACGCGGCAGGTCGGCCGACCAACGTCACCGTCCTGGCGGGGACGTTGCAGGGCCAGCGCCCGCCCAACCCGCCCCCGCACTCGTGGGCTTCGCGACCGGACGCGGACGTGGCGATCTGGCATGTCAGCATGGCCCCGGATGCCACGTGGACGCTGCCGCCCGCGACGGGCCCCGACACGATGCGGACGGTCTACGTGTTCGGCGGCGGGGCCGTCGCGATGGCAGGTCTCGACATCGGCGCCGGCGGTGGGACCGAGGTTGCCCGCGGGCACGGGGCCGTCGTGCGATGTGACGTGCCGGTCACCCTGACCGACCGCGGTGACGGCGTTGAGTTGCTGGTGCTGCAGGGCCGGCCGATTGGTGAGCCCGTTGCGCAGTACGGCCCGTTCGTCATGAACGACCAGGCCGGGATCCGCCAGGCCTACGAGGACTACCAGCGCACCGAGTTCGGCGGGTGGCCATGGAAGGCGGCCGATCCCAACCACGGAACGGACCTGCGTCGCTTCGCTCGCCATGCAGACGGCCGCGTCGAGGAACTCGCGCTCGTGACACCCTGAGCCGCCCGACTTGACCGTCGGTCAGGGGCGTCGGTCAGGGGCGTCGGTCAGGCGCAGCGGTGGCAGGTCCCCAGCAGGTCGAAACGGTGGTGGTCGGTCGCGAAACCGGCGTCGGTGACGGCGGCCGCTACCGCGTCGTCCAGCGCCTGTTCGGCGTCGGCCGGGAGTTCGAAGTCGTCGATGGCACCGCACGACAGGCACACCAGGTGGTGATGGTGATGGCCGGTCACGTCTTCGGCCAACTCGAACCTCGACACGTCGCCAGCACCCTGCAGCCGGCGCACGACGTCGGCCTGCTCCAGGACCGCGAGGTTGCGGTACAGCGAACTCTGTGACCCGGCCGCCGCGCGATCCAGCAGTTCCGGGATCGTTCGCGGTCCGCCGCCGTCGCTGAGCACCTCGACCAGTTGGCGGCGCGCCGGCGTGTAGCGCTGGCGTGCACCGCGCAGGCGCCGGGCGATGTCGTCGTGCAGATCCGTCATGCCCGGACGGTAGCAACGATTCCGAGAACGAACCCCAGTCGCTCGCCCTGCACTCAGTGGCGGTGGTGTGGGGTCGGATCGTCCAGGACGAACGTGCCCGAGGGCAGTTCGTGCAGGTGGCCGCCGTAGGCCGCTTCGAGGTGCTCGGCCGTGAGAACGTGGGCGGGCGAACCGGTGGCCATGACGCGCGTCGCAAGGAGCACGACGTGATCTGCGGCGGCAGCGGTTTCGACGTCATGCGTGGTGAGCACCACAGTGCGGCCGGCGGCGACCTCGTCGGCCTGCGCCTGCTCGATGTGATCGCGACTGGGCAGGTCCAGGCCAGTCGTCGGCTCGTCGAGCAGCAGCAGGTCAGCGCCTTGGGCCAGCGCCTGGGCGACCAGCACGCGTTGGCGCTGGCCCCCGGACAGTTCACCGAGGTGGCGACGGCGCAGGTCCACCAGGTCCATGCGCACCATCGCCTGCTCGGCCCGGGCACGGGCTTCCGCGCTGATCCGGCGAAGCGGTCCAGTCGCCGACCAGCACCCCATTTCCACGACCTGGCCGACCGTGATCGGCAGGGCCGGGTTCGTGGTGGTCGCCTGGAGCACGTGGGCGATGTCGGCGCGGCCCTGCCGTGCGGGCAGTCCCAGGACTTCCAAGGTGCCGGCGGTGACGGGGTGCAGGCCAGACATGGCGCGCAGCAGGGTGGACTTGCCCGACCCGTTGGGCCCGATGATCGCCGTCACCCGGCCGGCCGGCAGGTCGAGGTCCGCGTGGTCAACCGCGGTACGAGTCCCATGGTGCAGGGTCAGGGCGCGCAGGTACGCGGCTGGGGCCCGGGAAGCGGGATCGCTGGGTCGTGACGTGTTCATGCCGCAAGGCTACGGCTGTGGAGCAGTATTGCGAACAGGAACCATTCCCAATACGGTTCTCACCACACCGAGAAGTGCGTGATCCCGCGGCAAACCGACCGAACGAGGCAACCCGATGCGATCCCCAGTGAGGCCGGACATCGCCTGGCGCAGCGTCGCCCTCGGCGTGTGCCTGGTCCTGGCAACGACGGCCTGTGGCGCCGTGGGAGATGCGTCAGGCGACGGCGCGGCCCCGTCGGGCGGTCCCGACCCGCTGGTCGTCGTGGCGACGACGTCGATCCTCGGGGACCTGGTCGCGACCCTGGTCGGTGACGATGCCGAGGTCGACGTCGTCATCCCGGCGGGTGCGGACCCGCACACGTTCAGTCCGTCGGCGCAACAGGCCCAGTTGCTGCGGCGCGCCGACCTGGTGGTGGCAAACGGCCTGGGCCTGGAGGCGACGCTGTCGGATGTGCTGGCTGCGGCCCGTGACGATGGGGTCAGGATCTTCGAAGTCGGTCCGGCGCTGGACCCGTTGGCCCTCATGCCCGATGGCGTCGCCGACCCACATGTCTGGTTCGACCCGCTGCGCATGGCCACGGGCGTGATCCTTGTCGCCGAGCAACTCGCGCAGGCTGACGATCGCGATGGCGGCGTCGGCGCGGTGCAGTGGGAGCGTCGCGGGGCCGCGTTGGCCGACGATCTCATCCGACTCGACACGGAGGTGGGTGCCATCCTCGCCGGGGTCCCGGTGTCGAGGCGGCAACTGGTGACCAACCATGACTCGCTGGGTTACCTCGCGGATCGCTACGGGTTCGAGGTGATCGGCACGGTCATCCCCGGGACGTCGACGCAGGTCCAACCCAACGCCCGTGACGTCGCAGCACTCGGGGCACTGATCCGATCGTCGGGGGTCCCCGCGATCTTCGTGGACGCCGAGTCCGCGGCCGATGTGGCCCGTGCGATGGCCGGCGAGGTCAATGGTGTGATGGTCGTGGTCCTGCGCACGGGTTCGCTGGGTGCGCCGGGGTCAGGGGCCGCGTCCTACTCCGAACTGTTGCTGACCACTGCCCGGTTGATCGCCGATGCGCTGGCCTGAAGGAGCACGTCCATGGACTGGTTGTTCGATCCATTCACGTGTGACGTCTGTGGCTTCATGCAACGTGCGCTGGTGGCCGCCACGTTGGTCGGCATCTCGTCGTCGATCGTGGGGACCTGGGTCGTCCTGCGCGGCCTGTCGTTCATGGGGGACGCCCTGGCCCACGGCGTGTTGCCCGGCGTGGCGGTCGCGTTCCTGCTGGGCGCCAATCTCGCCATCGGCGGTGCGGTTGGCGCGGTCGTCATGATCCTGCTGCTCGCTTGGCTGGGGCGCCGCAGCACCCTGGGCGACGACGCCAGCATCGGGTTGCTGTTCGTTGGGATGCTGGCGTTGGGGATCGTGGTGATCTCGCGGGAGGGGGCCTATGCCGGCGACCTCACGGCGATCCTGTTCGGCGACGCCCTCGGGGTGACGCGAGCAGACATCGCCGGCGCGGGCCTGGGGGCATTGGCCGCAGCCGCCGTCACCGCCATCGCCTATCGGCCGTTCCTTGCCGTGACGTTCAGCGTGGACAAGGCGGCGCTGCTGGGCCTGCGACCCAACGTGGCCCACACGGCCCAGCTGGGGCTGCTGGCGCTGGTGATCGTCACCAGCTTCCAGACCGTCGGGACGCTGTTGGTGTTCGCACTCGTGGTCGCTCCGCCGGCGGCGGCCGCTCAGGTGGCACGCCACGTGCCGACCATGATGGCCGTCGCTGCTGGGCTGGCAACGATCGCCGTCGTCGTGGGGTTGCTGCTGAGCTTCCACCTCGGCACGGCGGGGTCCGCGACAATCGCGCTCACGGCCGTCGCCGAGTTCTTCCTGGTTGTCGGCATGCGCGACCTGACACGCGCGCTGCGCCCACCCGCCGCGACGACCTCCTGACCAACGGCGGCCTCCTGACCAACGGCGGCCTCCTGACCAACGGCGGCCTCCTGACCAACGGCGGCCTCCTGACCAACGGCGGCCTCCTGACCAACGGCGGCCTCCTGACCAACGGCGGCCTCCTGACCTACGGCTGCCTCCTGACCAACGGCGGCCGTCGGCGCCGGACCGCGCGCGTCAGGTCAGCTGCAACGCATCGCGGACCGCGGCCCGGAGCCGGTCGATGCCGACGTTCTTCTCCGCGCTCACCCACAGGACATCTCCGGGGGCGACCCCGCACCCCGTCGACAGGTCGCGCTTGCGGCGTTCGCGCTTGGACGACTTGACCTTGTCGTGCTTGGTCGCGACCACCTGGAACGGGACGTCGTTGGCACGCAGCCAGGCGAGCATCTCCAGGTCGAGCGCGGTCGGTCCGACCTCGCCGTCGATCAGCAACAGCGCCTTCACCAGCCCTGGCCGTTCCAGCAGGTAGCCCTCCATTCGTGCGCGCCATTCGTGGCGCAACTTCGCAGGAGCCTTGGCATAGCCGTAGCCGGGTAGGTCCACGACGGTCGCCCGCGCCGAAACCTCGAAGCAGTTGAGCAGCTGGGTGCGGCCTGGGGAACTCGACACCTTGGCAATGCCCTTGTGGCGCGCGAGCGCGTTGAGCAGGGACGACTTGCCGACGTTGGACCGTCCGATGACGGCGACCTCGACGCGGGTCTCCGGCAGCTGGTCGATCGTCGCCGCCGACGTCAGGAAGCGCAGGGGGAGGGGAGTACTCATGCGCGCAGTGTGGCGTGCCCCGCTTGCGTACCCCCACAACCGCCGCACGCCGGTGGCGCAACGGCGGTCCATCAGGCCCGCGACGAGCGCCTCGAGGTGGCGACGTCAGCCGGGCTGCCCAGCCATCCGCCCGTTGTCCTCGCGTCTGCGGGCCTCGCGTCTGCGGTCCTCGGCTGCACCAGCTTCCATGCGTGCGACCGCCCGCGCGTCCGCCGCCGCTGCCTGGGCGGTTGGGTCCCAGGGTTCGCCGACGTCGGTGGCGCGATCGGCTGGGGGGAGCCAGACCTGGAAGGCGGCGCCCCGTTCGGTGTCGCGTCGATTTCCAACGGAGGCCGAGCCGCCGCCGGATCGGGCGAAGGCCGACACGATGGCCAGGCCGATCCCCACGCCGGGTGCCGCGCTGTCGACGAAGGTGCCGCGCTCGAATGCCTCGAAGACCAGCTCTCGCAGGTGGTGGGGGACGCCCGGTCCGTGGTCCTCGACGCGTATCTCGGTGCCACCTTGGCTGGCCGCCACGTGCAGTTCGACCGGGCCTGGCGCGTACTTGCCCGCATTGGCCAGCAAGTTGTGGAGGGCACGAACCAGCAGGACCTCGTCTGCCCGGATGTTGGGCGCGTCGTCGTCGACGCTGATGGACACGTCCAGGCTCAACTCGCCCGCGACCCGCCTGGCGCGCGCAGCGATCGCGGCTGGGGTCACGGTCGCGCGTTCGCGCGCCTGGCCATGACGCAGCCGTTCCAGGTCCAACAGATCGCCCAGCAGGTCCTCCAGTCGGGCTGCGTTGACGTTGAGGCGTTGCACGACCAGGGCGACGTCCTCGGGACTCATGTCGTCGCGTCGTGCTTCCAACGTCGACGCCAACCCGCGCACCACGGTCAACGGCGTGCGCAACTCGTGCGACACGGCGGTCAGGAACAGCGACTGCATCTGTTCCAGGCGGGAGAGCGCGTCAACCTCCTCGCGGTGACGCGTCGCGTCGCGAACGGTGGCGGCGATCAACACGTGGGAGCGGATCGTCATCGGGGACAACGCCACTTCGGCCGGAAACACCGTGCCGTCGCGGCGCACGGCCGGGAAGCTGTCCGCGCCACCCATCGGTCGGATCGCCGGGTGCGCGGTGAAACCCTCGCGATGCCGGCGATGACGGTCGCGCGATGTTCCCGGGACCAGCGCCTCGATGGGCTTGCCCTCGAGGTCTTCGCGGTCCCACCCGAACAGCGCGGCTGCACGGTTGTTCACGCGGACGATGATCCCGTCCGTGTCGACGAAGAGGGTCGCATCGGGCGAGGCGTCCAGCATGGTCTCGACGGCCGCCAGGGCGTCGACGCTGTCGGCTGCCGCCACCACGCGCGACGCCACCAACGCGGCCAGGGCCACGGAGAACGTGGCCGCTGTGTAGGTGGCGTGGGTCTGTTCGCGCACGGCCGAGACCACGATGATCGGTGCCACGGCGGCCACGAACATCGTCACCATGAGCGTCTCCCTTCGCCGTCGCCCGCCCAGGTCGCCGAAACGCTGCTGTGCCGGCGAACGGGTCAAGGCGGACGCTGCAGCGGCCAGGACCATCAGGGTCGTTGGAGCCGACAGGCCGGTCGCGGGCGAAGTGGTGCCAGCCGACGCGGCCCAGTCGACGCCAAGCAGGCCCCCGATCAGCGACAGGTGCGCCACCACGGCCGCGCCGACGACAAGCGCCTCCGGCATCAGGTCGTGTTCGGACGTCCCGATCATCAGGACCGCTGCCGCCAGCATGAGGGCTGTGTAGGCCGTTCCGGGCGACGAGACCGTGGTCGTCAGCGGCCAGACCAGCTGCTGCAGCCACGCCGCCGCTGCTGGGGTGATCAAGGCGGCGCCCGCCATGGCCACGGTCGTGGCGGCCGCGAGGGTGCGTGCCCGCCCGCGGTCCACCGTGCATGCGAACACGACCAGGCCCAGCATGATGACCGACCATGGGGTCGCGGCCGCCGTCAGTCCCCAGCGGTACAGGACCTCGTGGTCGCCCCACCAGCCAACGGCGACGACGATCGCCACTGCGGCGGCCACGCCGGTGGCCAACAGCATCACCTGGCGTTGGGGCCGCGTTGGGATGCGGGGCGACGGGGGGGTCACGCGGGGCCTGTCCTGAGCGGCCGTGCCCGCTCCGAGGTGGAGGACACGGCCTTCATGCGGTGCCCGTCGACCGATGACACCCGCCACCAAGCACGGCGGCTCAGGACTCCGCCGTCCGGCCGACCGTCGCTGTCGCGAACGGTCAGAGCGTGGTGAGCCCACCGAGCAGCGTGACCATGTCGAGGCGCACGCTGCGACCTCGCCGTTGTGCAGCCACCCGCGTTGTGGGTGGCTGCACAACGGGATCCGGGGGGTGGAGATCCCCGCAATGCGAACCGTCAGGCGCGCTCGGCCACCGGGACGTAGTCACGTTCGTCGGCGCCGACGAAGAGCTGGCGTGGACGGGCGATCGACTGTTCCTTGTCGCCGAGGTTTTCCTGCCACTGCGCCAGCCAGCCGGGGATGCGGCCGATGGCGAACAGCACGGGGAACATCGCCACCGGGAAGCCCAGGGCCTCGTAGATGATGCCGGAGTAGAAGTCGACGTTGGGGTAGAGCTTCTTGTCGACGAAGAACTCGTCCTCCAGGGCGATCTTCTCGAGCTCCATTGCCACGTCGATGAGGGGGTTCTTGCCGACGACGTCGAACACGTCGTGGGCGAGCTTGCGGATCACGCGCGACCGCGGGTCCACGTTCTTGTAGACGCGGTGGCCGAAGCCCATCAGGCGGAACTCGCGCCGCTTGACGGCCTCGATGGTCTCCGGGATCCGATCGACGCTGCCGATCTCCTTGAGCATCTTCAGGCACGCCTCGTTCGCACCGCCGTGCTTGGGGCCGTACAGCGCGGCCGTTGCGCCGGCCGCAGCGGAGAACGGGTCCGCATCGGAGGAGCCGATGACGCGCATCGTCGTGGCCGAGCAGTTCTGCTCATGGTCGGCGTGCAGGATGAACAGCTTGTCGATCGCCTCTTCGATGACGGGGTCGGGCTCGTACTTGAGCTCCGTGGTCTTGTTCATCATGTTGAGGAAGTTGCCAGCAAAGGACAGGTCGTTGTCCGGGTACGCGTACCGCATCCCGATTGAGTGGCGGTAGGCGAAGGCGGCCAGGGTCGGGAACTTCGCGATCAGCCGGATGATCTGGATCTCACGGCTGCGTGGGTCGTCGACGTCCTTGGCATCCGGATAGAACGTCGACAGGGCGCCGACGGTGGACACGAGGATGCCCATCGGGTGGGCGTCGTGGTGAAAGCCGTCGATGAACTGCTTGATGTTCTCGTGGATGAACGTGTGGTGGGTGATGTCGAACGCCCACTGGTCCAGTTCGTCGGCGGAGGGAAGGTCGCCGTGGATGAGCAGGTAGGCCACTTCGAGGAAGGACGACTGCTCTGCGAGCTGCTCGATCGGATAGCCGCGATAGCGCAGGATCCCCTTGTCGCCGTCGATGAACGTGACCTCGGATCGACACGACGCGGTGTTCTTGAAGCCGGGGTCGTAGCTCATCAGCCCGAAGTCGCCCTCGCCGACCTTGATGGCCCGCAGGTCCATTGCGCTGATGGCACCGTCGCGAACCGGCACTTCGTAGGTCTTCCCCGTGCGGTTGTCGACGATCGTCAGGGTTTCGGCGGCCTCGGACATGGCGAATCGACTCCCGGATGACGACGACAGGGTGCAAGTGACAACCTGCGACACTACCGCTGCAGGTCGGCTGGCTGCGGAGCGTTGCCACTTCACGACAACGCCACTGGCCGGCCCGAAATGCCACAGCGAGGTTGTCCTTGCTCCACGTCGAAGCGGTCACGTTCACGGGTCACGACGGCCACCGGCTGACGGGCCGCCTGCACCTGCCCAAGGCGCCGGTGGGTGCGATCCTGTTGGCGCACTGCTTCACGTGTTCCAAGGAACAGCTCACGACGGCGCGTGTTGCCAAGGGCCTCGCTGCGGCCGGGTACGCGGTCCTGCGGTTCGACTTCGCCGGCCTTGGGGACTCCGAGGGAGACTTCGCCGCCACCTCGATCGCGACGAACGTGGACGACGTGGTGGCCGCCGCGGGGCTGCTTGTCGAGCGCGTCCCGGGACCCAGCGGCTTGGCGGGCCACAGCCTGGGTGGTGCCGCGGTGCTGCTGGCGGCACGGCGGCTGCCAGGCGTTGGATCGGTCGCGGTGATGGGGACGCCATCGTCGGCAGATCACGTCCGCCGGCTGGTCGGTGACCGCGCACTGCGCGACCTGGCGACCCAGGGACGGGCCACGATCACGGTGGGTGGGCGCCCGTTCCAGCTGGGCGGCGACTTCCTGGCCGACTTGGACCAGGTGGCCGGAGCTGACCTGACGGCCGGTTTCACGCGGCCGCTGTGTGTGGTCCACGGACTCGAGGATGAGGTCGTCGACGTCTCGCAGGCCGAGACGTTGTTCGCGCGCGCGGGCCAGCCCAAGCAGTTCGCGGCCATCCCCGGGGCAGATCACCTGTTCCGCCAGCGCGTGCATTCCGACCAGCTTGTCCGCGTCCTCGCGGACTGGTTCGACCGCACGTTGGTCGGCAGATGAGTGTCGGAGTTGACCGCTTCCCGCGCTGAATCAGTGGATTGCGCGGTCCGCATTGCGCGGGCCGAACGAGGTTGCCGATGTCGCTGGCCCGTGGCATCGTGGTGGTAGGTTTCTTGTTCGCGACAGCCCCTGTTTGGTGACAGCGACCTCAGTGTTCCGGCGTGGTGCCACCCCCCCGAGGTATCAGCCGGACCGCCGGACTCGCTCCGGCCGCCCGCCCGTCTCCCCCCCCCGAGGAGGCGGGCGGTGTCGTGGCCGTCGGCAATCAGGGACCGCCCGTTGGGTGGCGGTCCTGGGCATACTCGTCGTTCGCCTCGGAGACCCAGGGACCCACGCGTGACGGGTCGCCACGATCTGCATGTGGGAGAAACGCCGTCAGCTCGTCCGCCAGGGCGGCCGACCCGCCGCCGCCCCGGTCCAGCACCAGCGTGGTCAGGCCGCCGACGGCGTCCTGCAGGTCCGTGCCGAAGACCTTGCGCAACAGGTCGCGCAGCCGGCCGCGACCGGGTGGGATCCGGCGGTTGCGGACTCGCCGTTCCGACTCGCTCGCCGCCACGCCGGCGGCCAGCGCCAGCGACGCCGCGGTCAGGCTGGCCCGGGCGGTCGCCTCGCGTGGGATCACGTCGATCGCGGGACTCATCCCCGGGTCAAGGACCAGTCGCGCAACCGCCTCCGGATTGTCGCGGGCGAAAGCCAACGCGGCCAGTACGCCGGCACCACGCCCCACGACAACGGACCGCGTGTGACCGGCCCCGAGCGCGAGCCGTGCGAGTTCGGCCCACGGACCGATCGCCGCGGCGCCCTCAGCGGGGGGTCGCACGGCAGTCACACCCATGCTGGGCGGCAGAGACGCCAGCAGCGCTTCCGCGCCCGGGTCGTCCAGCACCCGGGTTGGCAGGAACGCCAGGACGGACAGGCCGGGGGTCAGGCCCGCAAGGTGGGTGGGTGGGGCGATCGCGGCGACGTTCGTCGCGGGACCGGCCGAAGGAGGCGTGATCGGGGGCGGGGTGACTGAGGCCTGGGTGATCGGGGGGAGGGAGGCGCCTGTCGGCTGCGCGACCGTGTTGACTGCCTCAGCCGCCGCGGCCGCCGCGGCCGCCGCGGCCGGGGGGACCGCCGACGGCAGGCCGCCGCCACCAACCCCGCCACTCGGGTTGGCTGGGACGGTCGGGGCTGTCACCGGGGTCGGGTCGCCGGGCACGGCTGCTCCAACAGGACCCGTGGGCACGGGGCCGGGCGGGGCGGCGCTGGGCGGCGCGGACGGGGCTGTGCGGCCCGCTGCATCCGGCGCCGCAGGTGCGGCGTTCGGGAGCAGGGGCGCCACGATCCCGCTCGGCGTGAGGATCGGCTGGCCGTCGCTGGTGACCAGTGGCGCGGTCGACGGGCCCTGCCCCGTGGCCACCAGTCCCGCGCCGCCAGCTGCCGACGTCGAGCCGGCCGTTCCGGCCGTTCCGGCTGTTCCGGTCGCGCCGCTCGCGGAACCACCCGTCCCCGACACGCCAGCGGCCGAGACGCCAGCCCCCGACGTCGTGCCCCCCGTGGAACCGGGCCCTGCTTCCGCTGCGGTCGTCCCGGGCGATGCGGCCGTCCCGGCACCTGGGCGACTGGTCGTCCCCGGGGTTGCCGCGCCATCGGCTGTCGCGCTGGCGGCCAGCCCGAGCAGTCGCGCGAGGTCGGTTCGGGTGCCGCGCAGCATGGCCTGAAGGGCGGGGCTCAGGTCGTCGCCGTCGCCGAAGCTGCGCTGCCACAGGCCCAGTGCCAGTCGTGCCAGTCGGCTGGCCTCGTCGCCGTCGCCCGCCTGTTGGGCGCGGATGGCCCCATCGGCGATCGCCAGGAAGCGCAGGACGTCGATGGCCTGCTGCGGCAGGCGCAGGCCCCAGGCGTTGCCCTCGCGCAGGACGCCGTTGGCCGAGCCGCCAGGCAGCTGCTGGGCGGCGGCAGCGAGGTAGTCGTGCAGTCCCTGCAGCAGTGCGGCCACCTCGTCATGGCCGAGCAACGCGGCCAGGGCAGCTTCGTTGACCGGCGAGGGAGCGGCCAGCGCCAACCTCGCCAGCACTGCCGCGGCCGCCGGGTCCTGGATGGCGACGGCGCGCACCAGCATCGACGTGACCGCGGGTAGCTGCACGAACGCCTGCCTTGCTGGGGGTCAAAGGTCCTCGCCGGTGGCCCGTGGACCGTCCGACGGTAGGCCCGGATCCCGGCGACGGTACGTCCGCGACGTTGCTGCCGGCTGCTCGTGCGCTGTGGTTTCAGCTCGGGGTGCCGGAATCGACAACGCTCCGACCCTCTCCGGCCCGCGGTGGTTCACCTTCGGGCTGGTTTGGTTTCGAAGCGTTGTGTGGTGCGGGGCCCGAGGACCCCGGTGGTTCTCAGAGGTCGTGCGGACGCAGTGTTGCGCGGCCATTGGCGCGAGCGCGGCCAGCGGCCTCCTCGAGCATGGCACGCAACTTCGCGTTCAGGGCGTCCGGCAGTTCGGAGGACATCTTCAACTCGAGGCCCTTCACGGCCTCCTTGACCTTGCTCTGCACGACGAGGCTCTCAGCCACGGTTTTCCCTCCAGGGGACGATGGTGCCGGCAGCGTAAGCGCGCCATCGCCGGTGTCGAAGCACCCTGAACACGCGAAACGGCGCCAAGCAGGCTCAACCGTGCAGGCTGAGGCCACGCGGTTCGTCAACGAACCCGTGCCCTCGCAGCCGCTGCGCGACGCCCGCGACCCCTGCATCGACAGCGGCGACGCCGTTGATGCGAGCCAGGCGGATCCTGCCCAACCGCCCGCTGCGCACCAGCGACACCAGCCCGGCCGGCCACTGCCGGTCTGGGTCATGGTCGCGACCAGGGTCACCGGCCCCGTCGCCAGCGTCGGCGAAGACCACCAGCGACTTTGCGCCACGTTCGAGGTAGGCAGCGGCTTGGCCGTTGACGAGGACCACGTGGGCACCGGCGTTGCGTCCGGTGTGTCCCGGCGAGTCGGGCCAGGCCAGCGCCGCGCCGTAGGGCTGCGCCGGGTCGGTGGCTGCCAGGACGACGATCGCGCTGGTGTCCCGGCCGGCGCGATCGTGGGCGTCGCGGGCATCGCGCAGGCGGTCCACGGCACCGGGCAGGGCGAACTGCGTAGCGCCGAGGCCCTCCACGAACCAGCCACGGCGCACCGTGCCAGCCTCCTCCATGGCCTTGAGGACCGGGTAGACCGCCGCGAACCCGCCGGGGACGCCCTCGGCCAGGACGGCTTCTCGGGTGATCACGCCGTGGCGTTCCAGCAGCGACGCAGCGCGCGCGTGCGCAATCTCGGTCGCTCGTGACGCCGCGACGGATGCTGCGGTGGCTGGCAGAGAGGCAGCCGGTGGGGCGCCTGCCTGGCGCAGGTCGGCCGTGAGTGACCAGCGACCCTGGGCGGTCGGTGGGCCGACGCGTCGCAGGGTGCCGGGACGGGGGCGACCGCGGCCACGAGCCTTTCGGCCGGCCGTCGCGCGCCGGCTGCCGCCGAGGGCTCGCACCGCCGCCAGGCCGTCGTTGGTCACTTCGCCCGACCAGACCAGGTCCCACAGGGCCGCCAGGACCGCATCCTGGTCCGCCACGCCCAGGGCCGAGAACAGCTCGGGCCAGAACGAGGCACCGCGCTGGCCAAGGTGGCCGCGGATGGCCGCGTGCAGGGTGTCGTCGAGCGCGTCGTCGGCCGGTTCGGGCAGGAGCAGGTGGGCCTGGTCCCGAAACGCAAGCACGAGCCGCCCGTCGGCAGGGCCGAGCGCGCCCGCACCGGCCCAGACCACCTCGCCGCTGGCCAACAGGGTGTCGAGGTCGGCGGGGGTGTAGTCGGTGACGCGGGCGGCCATGATGTCAGCGTCGAGGGTGCTGGCGGGCAGCGGTGCTCCTTGGAGTTGCCCGATGACCTCCGCGACGGCGTCGGGCCCGCGGCGTCGGGGCCCACCGATCCCGTGCCATGCCGGCAGAAAGCGGGCCAGGGCGACCGGGTCGACCGGTTCGACCTCGCGCCGCAGGACCGCCAGCGAGCGCCGCCGCAACCGCCGCAGCACGTCATCGTCGCACCATTCGGTCCCGGCGCCGCCCGGACGGAAGGCACCACTGACGACGCGCCCGGCTTCCTGCAGCGCGAGCAACGCGTGTTCCACCCGCTCGGCATGCACGCCGAACCGACGGGCGACGTCGTGCGTCGTGAACGGGCCGTGCGTGGCCGCCCACCGCCCGACGAGCGCTTCCATTGGACGGGCAACGGGGTCGGTGAACGCCTGTGGCAGGCCCGCGGGCAGAGCCACCCCCAAGGCGTCGCGCAGCCGTGCTGCATCTTCCGCCGCGGCAATGTGGATCGTTCCACCAATCCCGATCTGGATGGCCCGGCGCTGTTCGACCAGTTCCTCGACCAGTCGATCAAGGGACTTGCCCGGTGGCAGGGCGCAGCGGGCGTCCAGTTCCATCGGGGTCAGCGGCCCGAGGCGGCGCAGCAGGTCGTGGGCCTCGTCGGCATCGCGGGCGCGGCGTCCGTCGACCAGATGCTGGAGTTCCAGCTCGAGGTCGGCCAGCGCGCCGGGGTCCAACAGCTCCCGCAGCCCTTCAGCACCCAGCAGGGCCGCCAGCAGGTCGCGGTCAAGCGACAGCGCCGCCGCCCGTCGCTCCGCCAGCGGAGCGTCGTAGTCGTACAGGTAGGTGCCGACCCACGTGAACAGCAGCGACTGGGCGAAAGGGGACGCCCGGTCGGTGTCGACGGTCACCAGGCGAACCCGACGGCTGCGCAGGTCGGTCAGCAGGGTGCGCAGTGCCGGCAGGTCGAACCGGTCCTGGAGGCACTCGCGCGTGGCCTCCAGGGTGATCGGGAACTGCGGGTGGCGGGCGGCGACCTGGAGCAGGTTGGCCGCCTTCTGGCGCTGCTGCCACAGTGCGGTGCGCTGGTCCGGCCGGCGCTTGGGCAGCAGCAGGGCGCGGCCGGCTGCTTCGCGGAAGACCGTGGTGAACAGCGCCGTTCCGCCCAGCTGTTCCACGACCAGGCGGTCGATGTCTTCGGGCGCGACCAGGAGGTCCTCGATCGGGATCTGGTCGACCGCTTCCTCGATGCGGATGGCGATGCCGTCGTCGGACCACAGGACCTCAGGGTCGATTCCGCGATCGAGCAGCTGGCGTTGCATCGCCATGGCCCACGGTGCGTGGACCTGCGCTCCGAACGGTGACAGCAGGCACAGTCGCCAGTCGCCAAGCTCGTCGCGGAAGCGTTCCACGACGATCGTGCGGTCGTCCGGGACGGTCCCGGTCGCCGCCGCCTGTTCGTCGAGGTAGCTGACGAGGTTGTCGGCGGCCCGCGCGTCCAGCCCGCAACGCTCGCCCAGCCGGGCCACCTCGAGGTCGCGGTCGTCGGCGGCGTTTGCGCGCACCGTGCGGGTGAAGGCGCCGATGGCCGCACCGAGTTCAGCCGGCCGCCCCGGGCCGTCGCCGTGCCAGAACGGCATCTTGCCGGGTTCGCCGGGGGCGGGCGTGACGATGACGCGCTCGTAGGTGATGTCCTCGATGCGCCAGGTCGACGCGCCAAGGAGGAACGTCTCGCCGACGCGCGATTCGTGGACCATCTCCTCGTCGAGTTCCCCGACGCGGGCGCCGTCGGGGAGGAACACGCCGAACAGGCCGCGGTCGGGGATTGTCCCGGGGTTGGTCACGGCCAGTCGTTGCGCACCCTGACGGCCGCGGACGGTGCCGGCGATCCGGTCCCAGACCAGCCGCGCCCGCAACTGGCTGAACTCCTCGGACGGGTAGCGCCCGTCCAGCAGATCCAGCACGGCATGCAGCAGGCTGTCGTCGAGGTCGTGGAAGGGGGCGGCGCGGCGCACGACAGCCGCCAGGTCAGCGACCGCCCACTCGTCCATCGCCACCATGGCGACGATCTGCTGGGCCAGGACGTCCAGGGGATTGCGGGGATGGTGGGTTGCCTCGATGGCGCCGTCACGCATGCGGTCCACGACGACCGCGGTTTCCAGCAGATCGCCGCGGTGGCGTGGGAAGAACGTGCCGCGGCTGGGTTCCCCAACGCGGTGGCCGGACCTGCCGACGCGCTGCAGGCCGCGCGCGACCGCCCCGGGCGAGCCGATCTGGACGACCAGGTCGACCGCGCCCATGTCGATGCCCAGCTCCAGCGACGACGTGGCGACCAGCCCGCGCAGCCGCCCGCCCTTCAGGTCGTCCTCGATCTGCAGGCGCCGCTCGCGTGACAGCGAGCCGTGGTGGGCTCGGACCAGATCGGGCACGGTCAGGGCCTCGGCCTGTTCCAGCGCGATCGGATCGGCGGCGGGACCCAGCGCTGCGACGGCTTCGCGTCGCAGGCGTTCGAGGTGGAGCTCGTTGAGCTGGGCGGCCAGTCGCTCGGCGAGCCGACGCGCGTTGACGAACACCAGCGTCGTGTGGTTGGCGAGGATGCGATCCAGCAGGGCGGGATGGATGGCCGGCCAGATCGAGCGCCGCGCGCGGGCGTCCTCGTCGTCGCGACCGGCGGCGAGGTTGCCCAGGTCCGCCACGGGGACCACCACCTCCAACTCGAGGGCTTTCGACACGCCCGCGTCGACGATTGCCACCGGTCGAGCGGTTGCTGGCATGTCTTCCCTGTCAGTCTTTGACAGTTGGGAAAGAGACGTCATCAATGGGGTGATGGCGCCCGGGTCCTGGCCAAGTCGCTGGCCTTCCGGCGCGGATTCGGTGGAGTACTCCCCGCCAGGTGGTGTCAACCCTGGCACTGCCGTTGAGGGTGAGAGTGGGTTCGCCTGACTGCTGGATTGCCCTCCGTTCGGCTGGGTTGCATACCCACCCAGCAACTTGGCAGTTTCTGACAGTGGTCGCTGCGTGGCTGAGAGGCCGATTCTCTGGAAGCTGTTGCTGGTTGTTTCTTCCAGTCGTTCCAGGGAGACGGCGAGGTGGGCGCCCCGCTTGGTCCCGGCCAAGGCGTGGATCTCGTCCACGATGACCGTGTCGATCCCCGCCAGGGTCTCCCTCGCGCGCGACGTCAGCAGCAGGTACAGCGATTCCGGCGTGGTGATCAGGATGTCCGGGGGGTTGCGCAGCATCCGCTGGCGTTCCCGTTGGTCCGTGTCGCCGGTGCGCACCCCCACCGTCGGTTCGTGGACGGCAATCCCAAGTCGTTCGGCGGCCAGCTGGATGCCCAGGAGGGGAGCGCGCAGGTTCTTGTCGACGTCAACGGCCAGCGCACGCAACGGCGACAGGTACAGCGTGCGCAGGCGCTGTTTCGGGTCGCGGCCCGGCCGGGTCATGGTCTGGTCCAGCGCCCACAGGAACGCCGCCAAGGTCTTTCCGGACCCTGTCGGGGCAAGGATCAGCGTGTGATCCCCGCGGGCAATCGACCCCCAGCCCTGTTCCTGGGCGGTGGTCGGTGCCGTGAAGGTGGTGGAAAACCACGTACGCACGGGCTCGGAGAAGTGCTTCAGGACGTCAGCCATGGCCTGCCGACGCTACTGCCGACATGTGACACTGCCGCCGAACCACTCGAATCGGACATGGGGTGAGAGGTCCTGCGATGGTGGTGACGCGGCGTTCGGGCGTCACGCTGTCGCCGACGCCGTCCGCGCAGGTCAGCCCGCCAACAGGTGGGGGGTCTCCGCGTCTGGCGCCCACCGCGGCGGTGCTCGGGTCGCGCACGCCGATGTTCGCCGTGCACCCTCGTCGTAGCCTGACGCCGATCACCGGCAAGGACACGGCATGCGCATCGAGGGTTGCACCGCCATCGTCACGGGAGCGGCCTCCGGGTTGGGCCACGCGACGGCCACCGGCTGGATCGCCACCGGAGGCAACGTCGTTCTCGTGGACCTGGCGACCTCCGATGGCGCCGCTGTAGCCGCAGCCCTGGGAGATCGTGCGGCCTTCGCGCCTGCCGACGTCACGGACCCGGTGGCGGTGCAGGCGGCGGTGGACCTGGCCTGCCAGCAGTTCGGTCGGCTGGACGTGGCCGTGAACTGTGCGGGGATCGGCACGGCCGCGCGCGTGCTCGGCCGCGAAGGTGCCCACGACCTTGACAAGTTCCGACGCACCATCGAGGTCAACCTCATCGGCACGTTCAACGTGCTCCGGTTGGCGGCCGTGGCGATGGCCGGCAACGACGAGGTCGACGGTGAGCGTGGCGTGATCGTGAACACCGCCTCGATCGCGGCGTTCGAAGGCCAGATCGGCCAGGCCGCCTACGCCGCATCCAAGGGCGGGATCGTCGGGATGACCCTGCCGATCGCGCGTGACCTGGCCCGCAACCTGATCCGGGTCAACACCATCGCGCCCGGCACCTTCGACACCCCGATCATGAACGTGATCCCCGACGAGGCGAAGCAGCTGTTGGCGGCGGGCATCCCCAACCCAAGCCGACTGGGCGATCCGGCCGAGTTTGGGTTGCTGGTCCGCCAGATCGTCACGAACCCCTACCTCAACGGCGAGACCATCCGGCTTGACGGTGCCCTGCGGATGCCCCCACGGTGACCGACGACGACTCCGTGCCCGAAGCCATGCCCCCTGGTGCTGCCGACGCTGACCGGGGCCGCTTCCGTCGTGCCTCGGACCCGTCGGCCTGGATGCCCGACGACAACCGGGCCCGCCGCCGCCTGGTCGAGGCCACGACGGAGCTCCCGGCGTTCCTGACGGGACAACTTGACGTCGTACGCGGTGATGTCGACGAAGCCGACATCGACGCCGAGCGCGAGTCGACGGTTCAGGCGCTCATGCAGTTGGGCGTACCCGAGGCCGACGCCCGCACGGCGGTCACGGAGGACCGTGTGGCGCTGGTCCTTGCCGCGCAGGTCCTCGACGAGACGCCGGTGTACTCGCTGGATCGGCTGTCCCGCAAGGCTGGCGTGTCCGGCGAACTGCTCAGCGAGGTGCTGACGACGATGGGCGTGGCGGTGCCGGAACGATTCACCCGCCAGGACCTGGAGATGGCCCGCAACTTCGCTGACCTGGTCGAGGTCGTACGCCCGGAGTCGATCCTGCGCTCCGCGCGGGCACGGGGACTGGCGGTGCGGTCCATCGTTGGCGCGGACATGGAGGTGGTCCGGGAGGAGTTGATCCTGCCGCTGCGCCAGGCCGGCGCCGACGACATCACCGTGGCCGTTGCGCTGGCCGAGGCGATGAAGGCCTTGGCACCCATTGCCGAGGAACTGCTCATCAGCGCCTACCGGATGCATCTGCGCGCGTTGCTGCAGTCCGAGATCAGCCACATGGCGGCCCGTGGCACCGAGTCGGCGTTGATCCTGGCTGTCGGGTTCGTCGACCTGGTCGGCTACACCTCGCTGGCTGGGCGCATCGATCCGGCCGGCCTCGACGCCGTGCTGGAACTGTTCGAGTCGCGGGTCCTGGACGTTGTCGCGAGTGACTCCGACGTCGGCGTCGTGAAGTACCTGGGTGATGCCGCCATGCTGATCGCCCCGAACGCCGCCCGACTTGCCCCGATCATGATCGAACTGGTCGCCGAGCAGGCCGACATGGTCGACGTCCCGATCAAGGGCGGCATGGCCACAGGAGAGGTGCTGATTCGCGAGGGTGACTACTTCGGCTCGCCGGTCAACCTGGCCGCACGTCTCACCGACGCCGCGCGCCCGTGGCGCGTCCTGGCCGACGAGGAGTCCGGTCAGCAGCTTGCCAACGCCGGGTTTCGCACCCAGCGCACCCGGCCGATGCGCCTGCGCGGGATCGGCTCGGTCCGCCCAGTGGTCCTGCTCGACCTGCCGTCTGCGGCTGCGGACACCGAGTCGGAGTGACCTGGCCAGGTCAGGCTGGGCAGGCGCCCCAGCGTCCGCGTCGCTGCTCCCTCGCAGCAGATTCGAGGGAGCGGACCCGCTCATCGTGGGCGATGTTCGGCCGGAAGGTCGCGACCTCGGCCGCGCCGGCGGCCAGCAGTTCGCCGTTGATCCACTGGCCGGCTTCGTTCCACACGTGGGCCAGCTCGCGCTCGTAGCGGTCGAGGTGGTCCACGTCGTAGGCCAAGGTGACCAGCGATCCGACCGGGGTCAGCGCCGTCAGCAGGGCAGTTGCCTCATCGGCCCAGCATTGCTCCGGCTGGCCGTCGTGCGCCAGTTCCGGCGTGTCGATGCGCAGGAACCGCACACGGACGGACTGCCCGACCGGGGGGCCGACGATCCCCGCATCGACCACCTCGACGGTGAACGTGTCACCGTCCGCGATGCGCATCACGCGGCCGACCCAGGTGCCCGACTCGGGTGGCGCCAAGCGCAGGGCCGCGGCGGCCGACGGGGTCTCCGAGACCTCGACGACGCCATCGACCATGGCCCCGGGAGTCGTGCACGCGCTGAGCGCCACGGCCGCCGCAGCAACGCCGCCCACGGCCAGCGCCTGCAGGAGCGGCCGGCGTGCGAACCGGTCGCCCGGTCGGGTCACTCCGACGGTTCGTCCGACCGTGGCAGGAGCTTGCTGGTGTCGAACGCGGGGAGATCCAGATCGCGCGGCGCGGCCCCTTCGGCGGTGACGTCCCACGTCTGGAACGGGATGTCGAACATGGTGCGCAGCTTCACCTCGGCGGCGCCCGCCCCCAGGGCGTCGTCGCCGAGGCAGGCCGCGTCGGCGGTGATGCGCTCGACCGTCACCCGCTTTGCCACCGTCTGCTGCCACGGCTGCATTGCCGCGATGACCGCCGCAACGCTGCAGTCCGCGACGGGTCCCTCGACGGCGGCTGCACCCGCCCACGGTGCCGAGCCGAGCAGCATCGCGCCGCCGACGGAGAACAGGACGATGCGCATGGCCATCTTGGCCGCCTTCAGGGCCAGCCAGCCCAGCACGATCCCGCCGCCGATCATCCACAAGGCGCCGGTGCCGCCACCGAGCAGGTTCTGGATCGGTTCGAGCAACCCCACGACTTCTCCCCTTCACATGTGCCCCGGCAACGAGGCAGCGGTCGATCCAGATCCCGGCACCCGGACTCTAGAGCCGCTGCAGGCCGATCCCACCATGGCCGCCGCGCGATCCCACCGTCCCGGGGCAAGGTCCCGTGGCGGGGGCGGCGATGGTGGTCCCAACATCGACGGGTGCTTGGCTGGACGCCCACGGACCCGAACGGGTCACGATCCTTGGTGGCGCTGGCGTGGTTGCGACGAATGCGGAAGCCCAACTCGGTGGGCAGTGACGGTCTGCAGGACGTGGTGCGCCTGGCCGTCGCCCGGCTCGATCCCGACGTTCCGTTGCCGTCCTACGCGCATGCCGGTGATGCAGGGCTGGACCTGCATGCCGCCGCTGGACTGACGTTGTCACCGGGGGAGCGGACCGCCGTCGGCACTGGCCTGCAGGTCGCCATCCCGGTGGGCTGGGTCGGCCTGGTCCACCCGCGGTCGGGGCTGGCGTTGCGCCACGGCCTGACCGTCGCGAATGCGCCGGGCACGATCGACGCGGGCTATCGCGGCGAGCTCAAGGTCCTGCTGGTCAACCTCGGTGACGCCGCGGTTGCCATCGAGCGCGGTGATCGGATCGCGCAGTTGCTGCTCCAGCGCGTCGGCCACGCGGAGGTCGTCGAGGTGGACGATCTCGACGACACCACGCGGGGCGCTGGCGGATTCGGCTCCACTGGGGTCTGAGCAGGCGGCCTCGGGGCCACCGGGGCTGGCGGTACGCCAGTCAGAGGTCGTGGGACGCTCGTGCGGCTGGTCCTGGGGCCCGAGGTCAATCGTTCTTCAGTGCCGCGTCGGCCAAGGCACGCTCGGACACCACACCGAGGGGCTGGGTGCCCTTGGTGACCACGACGTGACGGATCTGGTTGTCGACCAGCGCTTCGAGGGCGTCGCGCACCGAGGTCGTGACGTCAAGCGTGCAGATTTCCTCGGTCATCCACTCGCCGACGCGGTCGTTGGCCGGATCGGCACCCTCGGCCAGGGCGCGGACGATGTCGCGCTCCGACAGCACGCCACGGAGCCGGGCGTGGTCGGCCACCAGCACCAGGCCCACGACTTCCTCGGCCAAGACCTTGCAGGCGCCGAGCAGGGTGGTGGTGGGCATGACGACGACAGGCTCGCGTTCGAGCAGGTCGCCCAGTGTCTTCGTCGAGCTGAGCATGGTCGGCACCTTGTCCGGGACTGTTGGCAGCGTGATGGGCGTGGCTGGCGTGGTGGTCGGCGTCATGTCGCGCGGCTCTGCGCCGCCGATTCGAGTCGCGTGGCGACATCCTCGAGCAGGTGGGTGATCGCCTTGGCGGCCACGGTGTGTCCGATGAGCGCGTCCCCCAAGGATCCCACGGCACCGAGCGGCGGCGTGTAGTGACCGATGAAGGCCACCTGGGTGCGCGGGGGGCTGTCCGACTGCGCGGAGATCTCTATCACACCCTCCATGGCGGGGAACAGGGCCGGCGAACGCGTCGAGGTCCAGTGGACGGGCAGGTGCATCGCTTGGGGCGACAGTTCCTTCACGGGGCCCGTGACGACGGTGATGTCGCGACCGACCTCGAATCCGGCGATCTCGCTGTGCAGCTCCGCCGTTGCCACCTTCGACTGTTCCGCCGCGTGTTCCATGACGGGGCCGAGGACCTGCTCCTGGAGGTCGCTGAACGTGGCTGCCACGGCGTTGTACGCGGCCGCGATGTCGCGGTACTCGTAGAGATTTCGCTCCATGGCGGCTCCTGATCCCGGACATCGTGGGGGGCGCAGCACCGCCCGATCTGCCCGATACGTCGACCGTAGGGGTCGGCGTGGTCGCGGCAACGGGCCGCTCGGTGGCTTGGAACGGGGCCAGACGGCCCCGTCGCTGTGGGACGTTTCGCTGCCAGCGCGCGGCCCGTGGCACGGTTGGACGGCCCTGCGGGCCCGCGCTACGGTCCGGCCCGCGCCACGGCGCATCCGCGGTAGTAGCTCAGTTGGCTAGAGCGCCACCTTGCCAAGGTGGAGGTCGCGAGTTCGAATCTCGTCTACCGCTCCACGCGAAACCGGCCCAACGGGCCGGTTTTCTGCGTTTTCGGGGCTCGGGGCGGTGGCCGAATCGGGGGCTGGCAGGCCCACTTACACAGGAATTACACAACTCCGGAACGCTGCGGAAGGCAGCGGAGCGCTGAGGAGGGGCGCGTCACGATCCTCCGGCTGGCTCGGCCTATCGGTCTAGAGGGGCTTCTGGAGGAGCGAGCCGTGACCGAGCGTGTGCGACCCGCCGTGCCCGACGAGGTGTGGACTGCCGAGCAGGTCGCGCGGTACTTCAAGGTCACTGAACGCACGATCCGCGAGTGGCGCGACCGGGATGCGTCGTTCCCTCAGCCTCTTGACCTGCCCGGTCGTGCGCTGCGGTGGTATGGCAGGGACGTCATCGACTGGATGCGGTCCCTTCGTGGGGAGCTGGCGTCATGACGCCAGCCCGCAGTGCGCCGATCCGCACGTTCCTCGATCCGCGCGTGGAGATCTACGCGCCCACGGACTCGTTGGCGTGGTACCGGATCATCGGCTACCGCCGGGACGGAACTCGTGCAGTCAACACCTCCGGCGGGTCGACGATCCGCGCGGCCAAGGCCAAGGCTGCTGAGGTGTCGCGGCAGCTCAAGCTCGCACGCGAACCGAACCGCCGCGATCCGGTCAAGACCTCTGCGGCGGACGAGGCTGAGCAGTGGCTGGAACCGCTCAACCACCGGTCGCGCGGCAATCGGCCGTGGACGCAGCGGCATGTCGAGAACATGCGGCGCGAGTGGGATCTGCGGATCCTGCCGCAACTGCCGCCGAAGGCGACCGTGGCCGACCTCGCCGACAAGCAGCTGTGGATCCGGATCCTCAACGCGGCGCAGGCAGCAAATCCAGTCGCACCGGCACATGGACAACGGCGCAGACGGTTCCGGGCGCTGCTGTGCGGGCTGGCGTTGGCGGGGCTGACCGGCGCGTGCACGTGTGGGTGCCGGAAACCCTGTCGTGGCCTCATGCGGCGTTCTGGTACTCGTTGATGAGGCCGTCGCAGCGGGGGAAGCGGATCACGGTGCCGCCTGGTGGTGGGTGGACGTCTGCGAGGCTGTCGGCGCGTGATGGCGTGCGTTGCTGCGGTGACCGGTGGGGGCGGTGGGCGTTGTCGTGGTCCACGTACTCGATCAGGAGCCGGCGGAGTTGGCGCTGGTTCCAGTTGATGGTGCGGTCGAGCAGTTCACGGCGCAGCGTGCCGATCCAGCGCTCCGCGAAGGCGTTGGCGACCGAGCTCGAAGAATCGAGGGCCAGGCGCCGCGCATGTACCTGCCGAAGCTCGTGGTCGTGGGCGAGACGACCGTCGAAGAGCTGCGTGGCCGGCTCGAGCAGCACCACGTCGACTCAGGGCGCACAGGTCATGCGCTCGGGGGTGAGGGTTTCCAGGTGGGATAGTTGAGTCCGGCGAGGTGGTTGCTCGCCCAGGCCTGGATGGTCAACAACACCACCGCGGCCATCAGGACGACCAGTTGTGTCGGGGTGCACAGGATGCCGAGCGAAACGATCAGGGTCGTGGCGCCGGCTGGTGGATAGGCCAGCCGCGGCTCGCGGCCCAACAAGCCCTCCAGGGCGACGGTGAGCAGGAAGATCTGAAGGCTGAACAACACGATCAGGTACGCGGTCACCGCACCCGACCGGCTCCCGTTCTGCGGCGGTGTCATTCCGGGACCTCCGCGTATCCCAGCGCCCACACCCGACCATCGTCGCGAACCTCGACCATGATGCGCGGCAGCGACGTTCGGGCGGGCCAGCCTCGACCTGGCCCGTCCGGATGTCGAAGAACCCCTGGTGGCAGGGGCACACCAGTTGTTCCTCCTGCGGGTAGACCACACAGCCCAGGTGCGTGCACTTCTGGCTGAACGCGACCAGTTCATCGCCCGCCAGTCTGATGAGGATCGCTGAGTCGTCCTGTGTGGGGTAGCGGAACAGGTACGAGGCGCCCAGGGGCAGGTCCGCCAGTGCCACGATGGGCGCGGGGTCAAGCTGCGGTCGTCGCCGTGCCGACGTCCACGCCGCGATGCCGAACGTGCCCACTGAGAACCCGCCTGATGCCAGCACGAGGAAGCGGCCGAACTCCCGCCTCGTCACCGCTTCCTCGCCGGCCGAGGTGTACGGGAAGTCGCGACGCCAGGCCGGCTGCGGGCGGCCGTCTGCGGTGGGGCTCATCGAGGGACTCCGATCGCGAACGGATCATCCTTATAGTGTTTATGAGGTGGAGTTCTCATCGGACCATGTGGGTGTTCCAAGCATGTGAGCGGCAGACGTTGACCGCGAGCTGCTCCCGAAGTCGTGGCTGCGCAAGGACAACGCCCAGGTCGTGTGGAGGACTCCGGCGCTTGTCGCTTCCTGGTGTTCGTTTACTGTCGAACGCCATGCGCCTTCTCCTGCCCAGATCGAGCGTGAGGCTCTTGCGGATCTCGTGCGAGGCGTCCTCGGCGTCGCCGCCGTGGGGGCGCCGCCACATGCACAGGACTTGCGCAAGTGATCCGCGTTTGGTTGCCGCCTCCTGCTGGGATGTCGATGCTCAGGTGCCGGTGATGCCGCGGTGAGCGAGTTGGGCGTCTGCACGGAACTCCTGGTCGACACCGGCCCAGTCAGGCGTCGCAGCACCCAGCGTTGCCCGGTCGGTGGTGCCGATCGCGGCAGCGATGGTGGCCGGGTCGTCCACGCAGGCGTACAGGACCGCGAGGTCTTCACGATGGCGCTGCGCGATGCTGTCGACCACTGCCGCCTTGGACTTCATCAGCAACGCACCGGTGAGGGACGGTCGCCGGAGCGGCCCGGACGTGGCGCCACACGTCACCACGACCTGTTCGACATGGCGGAGCGCTTCGCTACCGCCGGCGACCGCCACCGGATGGGTGCCGCTGCCGACGATCGTCACGCGTGCACGGGGGGCCCGTTTGCGGCGCGGGATCAGCACATCCACGACCGTCCTGGGCGTGTCGCGCGTCAGGCGGTACGACCGGTTGTTCACCAGGTCGGTGTTGGTCACGGTGTAGCCACGACCGGCCAGCACCGTGCCGAAGTCGCTGACTGACGCAGCGACCGTTTCGAGACGGAACAGCGCATCGATGTCGTCGGTTGCCCGGACCGGCAGGATGCGATGCTGAAGCGCGAACAGGTTGACCATCAGCCCGCCAACCAGCACCCAGTCGGGTGACAGCGTCGCGAGCGCGATGGCTTCAGCCCACACGGCCTCTTCCACAGGCGTTGGGTCGGCAATCGTGATGGCCACGCTCATCGCGTCGTGCCGGCGATCAGGGTGGTGAGGATGTTGTGGCCGATGAGGCGCACCCGCGCATCGAACGACTCGCACATGTCGACCATCCCGACAGCCGCAGCGACGTGCCCGTCCGTTCCGGTCGGAACACGGGCCAGGTCGTCGGTGAGACGTACGACCAGGTTGGCATCACGCTCAGCTGGCTGCACATACGGGTCGTCCAGCAGCGCAGCCAACGCTGCGGCGTTGACGTACAGGTCTGGCATTGCCACGTCACGAACCAACCGTGCCTGTGCGTCATCAACGGCGGCCATGCCACCAACCAGGCACTGACCATCGTTGCGGTCCGTGGCGATGGTCGTGAGGTGAGGCAGACGCGACCGGTGGGCAGACAGCAGCCGTCGCGTGCCGCGACGCCGCACCGCTCCGAGCAGGTCATCCACCGTGACCGGCCCGGCCACTGGAGCCCCTTCTGCAAGGTCGGTGAGCAACCGCCAGGCACTGACCGAGGCAAGCGGGCGGTGCGCAGGCCGAGGCACCGCGTCGTGTCGGCTGATCTCACCTTCGGGCACGAACCATGCACCGGCCTGTTTGACCGCGAACAGATCACCGTCGCCGATCAGCACCCGAAGCCGTCCAGGTGCCAGCCCGAGGCGTCGCCCAGCCTCGACCAACGGAACCAGCTGCCCCAACAACACGATAACCCATGCGTCTACGCATGGGTTACTCTACCCGGTTGTTGCGCCGTGACGCCCGCCACCAGTCGGGGCGAGCCGCCCCTGCTGACGCCGCGGGGTGTTGGGTCTCGTCGGCCTGCTACGACGACATGGTCGACGCCTGAAGCTCCGTGCCGCCCCTGGTGGGCGGCTCGGCTTACACAGGATTTACACAACTGAGCAGCATCTGCATGCCGCCAGACGCCGCTCGGTTCCGTATCTTGCCGGATGCGTCAACAAGGAGAACGGCCATGCCGGAGCGGAATTGGCCGAATAGCGGGCTTTCAAGGCCGTCATTGACGCGGCGCAGCGATGGCGACGTCAGGCTTGCCAAGGTGGAGGTCGCGAGTTCGAATCTCGTCTACCGCTCCACGCAGAACCGGTCCAACGGGCCGGTTTTCTGCGTTTCGGGGGTTCGGGCAGGTGCCGGAATCGGGGCTTCGGAGGCTCACTTGCACAGGAATTGCACAACTCCGGAACGCAGGGGAAGACAGCGGAGCGCTGAGGCGGGGCGCGTCACATTCTGCGGGGTCGCAGGGCCTACCGGTCCAGAGGGGGATCTGGCCGTGTCAAGGTAGAGGTCTCGTCTTGAGCCGCCCCTGCCCATGGTTGTACGCCGGATCCTGGACCTTCCCCACCGCCGAAGACGGGACCACGCAGCCATGAATCCGTGTCGGTGCTTCCCTCTTCTCGATCCGGACTGCCCCGGCTGATGGCTGCGGGCCGGCGGTAGGTGGGGTCAGTGCGACCCGAGGAGGGCGTCGTCGGCTTCTATCTCGCGAGCGAACGCGGCTTGGACGAGGTGGCGGGCAACCATGTCCAGGCCGGCGAGGGCGACGGCGTCGCTGGTTCGGCGCAGCAGGTCTGCTTCGGCCAGAAGGGTTAGGCCCCGACGAACCTGCGCAGCACCCAAGTCGGCGCACGGGTGGGCCGATCCCAGCGCCCGGTCGACTTCCCAGGCGAGCTGCGCAACCGGGCCAGATGTTGTCGTGTCCTGCACGCACGCGCCCGCGGTCAGCACGTTGGCAGCCCGGCGCAGGCGCTCGAGATGGTCAGGTGGGAGCAGGCCGAGAGCTTCGGCGTCGTCGACGACGAAGTGGACTCGGTATGCCGCCTCGGCAGCCGCCACGGAACGATCAAGTCGCGTGTCGATGGTGGGGTTGGGCTCGTGCAGGCGGGTGCGCATTGGTCGCTCCTTGCGAGGTTTCACAAGGCACGACCCTGGAACCCAATGCATGGTTAGGCCCGTATGCGCTCCACGCACGTCAACCGGCTTCGGCGGACGCCCACTGTCCCGGTCCGGTCCGTTGGGCGCGGCCGTTCGCTGCGAGGTAGCTCAGCGCTGCAGCGATGTCCCGACGGGTGTCGGTTCGACCCAGCGCGTCGAGTTGTTCGTGGATCTGCGATGGGGTGAGCGATCCTGACGCGTCATCCAGGATCTGTTCGATCGCGGACACGCGGGTGCCACGCTGCGCCCTCGACCGGGTCGAAACGCGGTCCCCGTCGTCCAGCCCGAGCATCGACTCAAGGGAGCTGACCGCCTGCTGGAGATCATCGATCTGGTGGTCCAGGTCGCGCCGTTCGTCCATCAGTTCGGCCAACCTGTTCGCAAGCGTGTGGTAGGCGTGGCGCATGTCGGCCGCGTCGGTGTCAGGTGGGGTCGACGGCGACAACGGCGCGGCCTTCGTTCGGGAGGTGTTCACGGGCGGGATCCGCTTCGGACGGGTAATCGGCATCAGTGTGGTTGTAGTACCAGTCACCCTCGCTGCCCAACACCACACGGACCTCCCCGGGCGGCAACTCGCCGTCGGGGTTGCCGATCCCGATCAGCCCGGGGACCTCGGCAATGGCCGTCATCGACGCCGCCGGCCCCATGCCGACCGGGCCCGGCTCTGCCATCGCCAACCCTGATGGTCTGGCCAACAGTCCAGCAGGCCAACGGGGCCGATTGTCGCGATCAGAACCGCGTGCGTCCTCGCGTCCAAGGGACGCCATGTCCATCGTCGCCGCACTGGCCAGGTCCGTCGGGATGCTCAGCAGCGCCAGCGCCGGCAGGAGCAGGATCATCCCGAACATGGGTGCGACGGTCTGCTCGGTCACCGAGATCCAGCGCCGCAAGGCCGCGACCACCCCAAGGGCGCGGCCGTACGTGGCGTCCAGCGCGGCACGACACCGCTGCCGAATGTCGTGCAAGAGCACCTTGACATAGCCGGCGGACAGGCCGGCCTCGCGCGCCAGATCCGCAAGCGGTCGGCCGTCGTGATGATGGCCAAGCAGCAACTCGCGATCCCGTGGCGACAGCCCCCCGATCACGTCCCCGAGGAACCCGGCAAGCTCCGATGCCGCGGCGACCTCGACCGGATCGGCATCGGACGAAAGGTCCATGGGCTCGGGCGCGCTGTCCAGGGGCTGAGCCGGTCGGGAGCGGCGAAGCCACCGGCGAGTCTCGTTGCGAGCGATTTCCCGTAGCCAACCAACCACGTTGGCATCGTCGCCGAGGCGCCCCAGCCCCCGCCACGCGCGGACGAGCGCATCCTGGACCGCGTCCTCGACGTCCACATGCGGGGGCGCGATCGCGCGGCATGTCGCGGCAACCACCGGCCGTGCGTGCGCCAGGAACCGGACCGCAGCGCCCGGGACGCCGTCGCGCACATCGGTGACCATCGCCTGCCAGCCGGCTTGGTCAACCCGCCCACTGCTCATACCACGCCCCGATTGTTGCGTGCGCTCACTGCACACGCACCTAACCCCGGTCCTGATCCGAGGGTTCTACCTATGCAACCCAACAGAACAGGATCAGTCCATGCTTCGACGTCAGCTCACCGCCCTCCTGCTCACCGCGCTCACGGTGCTCACCACTGCCACGGCCGCCACGGCCGACGAACGAATCGTCTGCCACACACCACCCCCATCACTCGGCGACACGATCTGCATCTACCGCCCCTCATGAGGCGTCCGAGCACCGACGGTCAAGCCCCCGCCGAACGGGTTCGACGATGAGACTCCCGGATCCGGACGGATACGTACGCGCTGCGTTGACGGCCCTGGGGGAGGACCAAGACCTGGCCATCACGATCGACCGTCTCCGGGAGGACCTGCAACTCGGCTCCAGCTGTACATCACCAGCTGACCGCATCCGGCGATCCTGTTTGCCTCGGTCCCATCCCCCCGTGGGATGAAACCATGCGACCACCCGGCGCTCTTCAATCGGCGGCAGCGGACGGTTCGGCGGTGACAAGTCGCAGGCGCAGGCCGAGCGCGCGGCGGGCATCCGCGAGGCCGACGTCCCACCGGAAGGCCGACAACGTCCCGGTCGATGACCCATCGGCCGGGCCGCCGATCAGGTGGATGATCCCGAGTGCTTGGCCCTCGGCCCCGACCAGGGGAGCGCCGGAGTCGCCGTGGATCCCCACGAGTGACGTTGACGTCATGACGCGGTTGGTGCCCGTGACGACACCGACGCGCGACGGCGCCGCCTCGCTGATGACCAGACCGTGGCCGTGGAGGAAGACACGGTCGCCAATGGACGGCGGCTCGAAGTCCTGGATGGGGATGTCCCAGCCGCGCAGGATCGGTTCCACGGTGACGTCGTCGTCGAGCAGGATCAGGGCGAAGTCGTGGACGTCACCGTGGTGCTTGAGGTAGACGAGTGAGCCCATGTGGCGTCCCGTGGGTGCGGGGGTTTCCTCGTCGGCAGGAGTGTCCGGCGGGTAGTAGATGTCGGGTCGTGCGCCGGGGGGGAACGTCCACGAGCGGCCGTCGGGGCTGCGGTAGGTCGGTTCCTGGTCGTCCACACAGTGGCCCGCGGTCGTCACGTACCGCCGCCCGAGCGAGTCAACGACCGGGAAGGCCAGGGTGCAGGTCGTGGTCACGCCCGGTGAGGTGATCTGCGGGATCGTGAACTGGTCGCCGGGCCGGAGCACCGGCGGCGAGGGTGATGGTTGCGACGTACCGGCGCGGACACGACCCATCGGCACGGAGTGCCGATCAATTGCCGACGGCCGGTGCGCTGGTGCCGACCAGGCCGGGCCCAACGCTCGGTCGGAGTCGGGGGCGCTGTGCATCGTTGTGTCGGGCATCGCCGCCATCAGCAGCAAGGCGAACACCGCGGCCGCAGCGCGGCCGGCTCCCATCGGGCGGCGCGGCCGAGGCAACGCACGTCGCTCGTTCATGGGCGGGTCCTCGACGCGAGGGCGCGGTTGCGATGGCTCGACGGTGGGCCGCCCGACGATGCAGCATCGATGTCTTGGCTTGAGGATCGGCGAGGCTTTCGGGCGCGGACTGGCGCGGCCGGCCGCGGTGATGTCGCTTCGCGTCTCATGTCGAGGACTGCAGGACGTCGTAGACGATCGCCAGGACCAGGTCGAGCGCTGTGATCCGGTCGAGCACGTCCTGAACGTCCTCCACGAGTTCGCCAGGATTCCCCGTCGTGATCAGGTCATTCAGGATGTCCATCACGATCCCGGAATCGACAGGCGGGACGGTATCCAGAACGAGTCCGACGACATCGGCCGGGGTGATGCCGGGTACGAGTCCCACGACCGTCTCAACAACGTCGTCGGCGTCGACCGACGGAAGCGTGTCGCGAATCTGATCCATCAGCTTGTCAGCGTCGATGTCAGGGACCGTGCCCACGACCAGATCGACAATCGCCTGTGGGTCGCCCAGGTCGAGGATGTCGGCGACCTGCTCCTTGATCTCATCACCGAGCTCCTGGGTGTCGGGAAGCAGCCCGAGCACCAAGCCGACGGCATCGTTCACGTCCACCGACGGCAGCTCGTCCTGCAACCTGCGGAGCAGGTCGTTCGGGTCATAGTCCGGTATCTGCTCCTGCACCAGTCCGACGATGGTCTGAGGGTCGGCCAGGGTCACGACATCGTCCAGGAGCTCCTGGATCTGATCCAGCGTGCTCGGTGGGACCGCCCCCAGGATCACGGCGACCACGTCTTGCGGGTCCAGGTCCTGGATCTCGTCCTGCAGCCGCTGCGTGACGTCGTCGAGGGTGCTCGGGTCGGGCACCATCTCGAGGATGTCGCTGATCGCGAATCCGAGCGAGATGCAGCTGCCGCCGTTGATGCGAACGCCGGACTCGCCGTTGACCGAGCAGGGCCACAAGATGACGGTGCGCTGGCACTGGCCGTTGATCTGGACGCCGGGGTTGCCGGCCGGGTCCGTGCAGGCCTGCGGCGGTGGGGGCGGGTCGATGTCGTCGATCTCGTCTTGTACGTTATCGACCGTGCCCAGGACCAGACCGAGCACGAGCGCCGTGCCCTCATCGACGATCTCGTCAGGAGCAACAGGCGAGGCGACGCAGTCGCCCCGGATCATGATGCCGGGGTTGCCCTGCTGGTCGGTACAGGGTTCGGGGTCGGTGAGGTCGGACAGTGTGATCGGGACCGTGGTGCATGAGCCGCCGTTGACGCGCACCCCGGAGTCTTCACCTTCCGAGCAGCCCCACACCAGCACGAGGCGTTGGCAGTCGCCGTCGGTCACGATGCCGGGGTTGCCGGCCGGGTCGGTGCAGCTCTGCGGGGGTGGGGGCGGGTCGGGGACGAGGTCGAGGATGTCGTCCGGACCGATCGGCGCGCTGACGCAGTCGCCGCGGACGATGATGCCGGGGTTGCCGGCCGGGTCGGTGCAGGATTCTGGGTCGGTGAAGTCGGAGATGGTGATTGGGGCGGTGGCGCACTCGCCGCCGTTGACGCGCACGCCCGAGTCCTCGCCTTCCGAGCAGCCCCACACCAGGACGAGGCGCTGGCACTCACCCTCGAGCATGATGCCCGGGTTGCCGGCCGGATCAGTGCACGGTTCGATGCTGTCCAGCGGGGCTGTCACACAGCCCGTCCGCTCGGTGTAGATCCCGGGGTTGCCGCCCTCATCACAGCCGCTGGGGAAGATCAGACACTCGCCATCCACACTGAGACCGCCGTCGCACGCCGTGATCGTCGGCGGGACGACGCATGGGTCGTCGCCGACCTGGTAGCCGGCGCCGCCAGACTCGTCGCTGCACGGGACGACCCCGGGCAGTCCGTCGATCGGGGCGACATGGCACTCACCATCGACCTCCAGGCCCGGCACGTCGCCTTCCTCGCACGGCAGGATCGACGGCGCGGCGACGCATTCGCCGCCATCGATGCGGAACCCCGTCCGGCCCTCGGTCGTGCACGGCTCGACGCTGGGGACGGGCGGCGTGATGCACTCGCTGCCGTCGATGCTGACGCCCGGGACATCACCGTCCCCGCACGGCTGGATGATGGTCGGGTCGAGCTCGGGGATCGGGGTGCATTCCTCGTCGAGGTAGACGCCGGCATTGCCGCTTCCGTCGAAGCAGACCCAGGCGTCGTCGAGGACGAGGCAGCTGCCACCGTCGATGCGGAGTCCGACGCGGCCGTCGTCATCACAGCCGCTGATCGTCGGGACAACAGGCACGGGAATGGTGGTGCAGCCCTGGCCGTCGATGTCGACGCCCGTGACGCCGTTGTCGTCGCACAGCTGGACGCTCGGGAGGTCGCTGACCGGGATCGTGGTGCAGTCGCCCTCGACGGCCAGACCTGGGTTGCCGGCCCCGTCAGCGCACAGCTCAAGGGTCGGCGGAGCGACACAGTCACCGTAGGCAACCCTCAGGCCTGGCCTGCCCTCGCTGTCGACGCACTCCTGGACGACGGGGTCCGGCTCTGGCCGGCACTGCTCGTCGGTGGGATCGACGTCGGCGGCGGTCTGGGTGCCGCAGTCCGTCCCGGCTGACGCGTAGGTGGGTACCGCCAGCCCGAGTTGGTCCTGGATCCGGTCGATGGGCGTGACGGGCCAGGTCGTGGCGCTGCCGGGCTCGGCGGCACAGTCCAGGCTCGTCGCGGCCGCCATGACATCCGTTGACACCACACCTCGGGCGACGGCCGTGAGCTCATCCGAGGCCAGCCTGTACACCCCGGCACCGGCCAGCGGCTGGACACAGTCCGCAAACGTCAAGGCCGTCATCCCGAACAGCACGGGCCCGGGGGCGGCCAGCGTCGTCGTGCTGATCGGTTGCGCGACCTCGAGGTCGAGGTCGGTGACAGTTCCGCAACGTTCGCCAGCGGCCGTACTGGTGCACAACGTCTCGCCCAGCGTCGGGGCCGCTGCGGCCGTGATCGCGATCAGCTCGCCGCTGGGACGTTGGTAGTCGGTCCGCGGCTGCGGCCAGCCGGGCGCGAGCGGGACAACGGCCGCGTCGATCGTGCCCTGCGTGCGCCGTGCCGTGGCGGTCCCAAGCCGGTACAGGTCGAAGTAGACCGCCTCACCGTCGTCGGCGAGGCAGCGACCCGACGTCAGCAGCGCGTCACGGCCATCGTCCAGGCGGACGGTGAATGCGGACAGGCATGCCGCTCCGGACGCGGCGACCATGCTGACGCCGCCCCGCGGATACGGGCCGCAGGCGCTGCGGTCACCACACGGTGCGAGCTGCTCGCGCACGTCCAAGGATGAGGTGATCAGGTCATCGAGCGCCTGGTCCAGGCATGCGGTCACGTAGCAGTCCGGCGGGGTGACCGCCGGATCGAACACGCTGCTGGCCGCAGCCGTGTACGCGATCGCGGAGGGCGACGCGGCGTCGAGACACAACGCGGACAGGCAGCTCGCCCCGATCTCCTCGCTGATCGACGGTTGCGACGGGTCACCGGCAATCGCCAGGCTCAGCGACTCCAAACACATTGCAGCATCTGCGTCGCACGGGCCGGCCACGAAGCCCGCCGTGACGAGCGCAAGGTCGTCGGCGAGCACGGCCATTCGCTCCGGACACCGCTGTTCGGTCGTGCCGCAGGCGCCGGTGGGCAGCGCAGCCGCGAGCTCCCGAAGCTCGTCGGCGAGGATGGCCGCCCCGGTCAGGCACGCCGTCGGGTCGGTACTGCAGGCCTGCGCCATCGCAGCGACCTCAGGCGTTTCGTAGGTCGTCGCCGCCGCGGCCGGCGATACGAACTTGGCGACCAGACCGAGCCCCAGCAGGGCCAGCAACCACGGTGAACGGCGGACAGCAGCAGTCATGGCGACCTCCGAGACGCGCTCAACGTAGATGTATGCCTAGACATACAGTACTAAGGTGCGCCTAGTGCTCAAGGGCTAGTCCGTGTGCATGGATGCGTGCAACCTTGGCGCGTCGTTCGGAGGTGGGACTCATGCGCAGCCACAGACTCGTCAGCGCCGTTGTGACCGCGGCGCTGCTCACGCCGACGCTTGTGGCGGTGCCGCTGACGACGGCCGCTGCCGAGCAGACCGAGGGCGTCGACTCGCCCGACACGGGAGACAGCGGGCAGTCAGCACAGGGCGAAGCGACCACGCTGGCCGACCGACTCGCGATGTTGCCGCCGCTGCCCCTGCCCGAATCGCAACTTCCGGTCGCGGGCCAGGAGCTGGACCAGCTGCGCACGATCGGGTCACGGACGTTCGCAACGGCCGACCCGGCCGTGTCGGAGACCGAAGTCTTCACTGGCCCAATCCACTATGTCGGCCACGACGGCGCGCTGGCCCCAGTCCGCACGGGTTGGCAGCCGCAGGCCGCGCCGGGTTCCGCGGCCGCCGCCATCGGCGACGCGATGGCAACGGTCGCGCTGCAGCCGGCAACAGGTCAACCGTTGGTGCAGATTGGCACACCCGACGGGCTGGGTCTGACCTACAGCATCCAAGGTGCCGAGAGCCTGGACGGTGCGTTCGACCTGTCTGGGCGTCTGCTGTTCGGCGACGCGATTGACGGCGTTGACGTGCGCTTCACCGCGCTCGGTCTGGCCCTGAAGGAGGAATTCGTCCTCGACACCGCTGAGGAGGCCAGGCCGTTCGTCTTCGACGTCCACCTCGACGGACTCACCATCGATGCGGACGGACACGGCGGGTTCCTGCTGGCCGACGACCAGGGGCTGCCGCGCTTGCACATCCCCGCTGCATGGATGTACGACGACAGTGGCCCTACCGGCGTGACCGACGACGTGACGTGGTCGCTGCAGCAGCAGGGCCCCGACCAGGCGCAGCTGACGCTGACGCCCGATCTTGACTGGCTCGCCGCGCCCGAACGGGTCTACCCGGTCGTCATCGACCCGACCTATCAGACGGTGTACGACGACGGGACAAACCCGGACGGCTGGGACACCTGGGTGTCCATGGAGGTCGCCAGTCGCCCCAGCGACTCGTATCTGTTCACCGGGCGCTTCTACGCCCCCGCACAGCCGGAGGGTGAGCGCGAACGGGACGCGGCGGCCTATCTGAAGTTCGGCGGTGAGCTGGATTCCACGTGGGTGCCGCTGGCGGGCAGCCACGGCGTACTGGACGGGGCGACCGCGGAGTTCTTCAACCTGAAGTCCTACGGTCAGGACGACAGCCCGTCGTGCGAACCGCGCCACGTCTACCTGCGATCGGTCGTCCCCAGCCCGACCCTGTCAGGCGATGCCCGCAGGTGGTGGGAGCCCGCCAATGAGGACTTCGTCTGGGACGACCGACCGCGCTACGCCTACGACGACGCGGCGGTGGAGCCCGACTCGCTCGTGGCCAACTTCGGCCACCGCAACGAATCCCATGGCCCGGTGGGCTACCCCTCCTGCACCGGCCAGGACTGGATCGTCTTCGACGACGAGGCCAGCGGCGAGTACAACGGCATGACCGTCACAGAGTACGCACAAGCACTCGAGAACGGTCGCCAGGACTGGGGGTTCGCGCTTGCGGGCTCCACCGAGCAGACAAATGCGTACAAGCAGTTCACCGGCTTCACGTGGTCCAACGCCAACGAGCGCCCCCGTGTCACGATCCAGTGGACCAACAACTACCCGAGCGTCCCCTACAGCCCCCAGCCGTCGCACCAGGCCGAGCTGACCCTGCCGCCGTCGAGCCTGTCCGTCCAGGTCGCCGACGCCGATCGCGACGACCTGTCGGTGGAGTTCCGGCTGTTTCGCGCGGACGGCGGGAACTGGACGCCCATCGCGTCCGACACCCGCAACGTCGACCTCGCCGCCACGACCGGCACGGCCACCTGGTCGTGGCCGGGACTGTCGTCGCTGGACAGCGGCGACTACGTCTGGGCCGTGCGGACCTACGACGGCCGCGACTGGTCCTACGGCCAGCAGGAGAACAGCAGCGGCGACCCGACGACCTGGGAGGCCCAGTTCGCGTTCGAACTCGACTACACCCCACCGGCCGCACCGACCGTGTCCGTCGGGGCAGTGCAAGGCCCTTGCACCGGTTGGTACGGCACCACCGTGCTGCCGCTGTCGTGGGTGTCGCAGACCCCCAACCTGCAGGGCTTCCGCTACAAGATCGACAGCATCGCCGACACCTTCGAAGGGGTCGACCCGGCCACCGTGCCCGGAACCACGTTCACGGCGGGTGACCAGCTCCCCTACGTCGCGCCGGGCCAGGGCCAGCAGTACTTCCACATCGTCGCGCGTGACGGGGCCGGGAACTACTCCGAGCCCACGCATGTTCCGCTGTTCGTCGACCTGCAGGCGCCGACGCTGTCCATCGACACCAGCAACCCCAACCACCCCTACGCCGAAGGCCAGGTCCCGGCCTGGTCGGAAGACCCCGACGTGCAACTGCAGCTGACCGGCAACGACACCGGCCCGTCCTCGCTCGCTGGCTACTCGTGGGTGCGGTCGGCCTCGGAGACCACCCAACCGAACAGCTCGGTCGACCTCTCCGCGAGCCCGCTCACCGAGGCGGCACCCGACGGGGACTGGTGGTATTCCGTCAGGGCCTTGGACTGTGCCGGGAACAGCTCGACCGTGGAGCAGTGGCACGTCCGCATCGACGCGAACGCCCCGACCACGCCCGTGATCGTGGCGTCCCCGCATGCGCTGCAAAGCCAGGAGTACGCCGAGCGGCTCACGACGCTCACCCTGAAGTCGTCCGACGCCGGCCGGGGCGTTGCCGACTTCTCGTGGGGGATCTCCGACTCGCCCGCCACGACCCCGACCGTTGTGCACGCCGCCACCGCCGACGCCAACGGTGAAGCCACCGTTCGCGACGTCGACCTCGGCATCAACGACGGCACGGTGTGGGTGCACGCCACCGCTTCCGACGGCGTGTTCACCTCGCCGACTCAGACGTTCCAGATCAACGTCGACCTCACCGCCCCGACAACCCCCGTCGTGTCCTCGCCGACCCACCCCGTCAACACCTGGGTCGCAGCGACCGACGTGACCCTGCACCTCGACGTCGACGAGCCCAACGGTGTGAGCTACGTGTGGGACTACACCACCGACCCCGACACCGAAATCGACGCTGACAACCCCCCCAACGAACTTGCCGGCTCGACGCTCAACCTCGACGGTGTCGAGGGGGAATCGTGGTTCCACGTCATCGCTGTCGACTCGCTGGATCGCGTGTCCGGGCAGGCCAGCTACCGGCTGCTGATCGATACCACCGCCCCGACCGGGCCGGCCGAGGTCACCTCCGAGACCCACGACGAAGGCATCCCCAGCAACAACAACCGCCCCGTGCTGCAATGGGACCCGGCTGCCGACGTCCCGTCGGGGCTGGCCGGGTATTCCTGGGAGATCAGCAACTCCGAAAGCACCCCGGCCGACGCCACCATCGACCTGCCCGCCTCCGCGACATCGGTGCAGACCGAGGCGCTGCCGGACGGGAACACCTGGTGGTTCCACCTGCGTGGCATCGACCGCGCCGGCAACGCCGGACCGGACGTCACGTTCGGGCCGATCTGGGTGCAGAACTCCCCACTGGACCCGTTCCTGGAACGGGGGCTGCGCCTGTTCGCCGCCGAGTCCGACGGCCTCGGGGCCGAGCGCTTCTACCCGATGCGTGCGTTCGCGCTCGGCGGGGACACCAACGCCGCGGTCAACCTCGCCAACGGCAACATGCTGGTCCGCCTGGATGACCTCGTCGTCCCCGGCCACGGGTTCAACATCGGCATCTCCTACGTCTACAACTCCCAGGACAACGGCGCCCGTGACGGCATGGGCCGCGGCTGGCGCCTGGGTGTGACCGACATCCAGGCCGGCACGGACTACTCCGCCGCGGGCATCGACGTCACCCAGCCGCTCGACTTCGCCCCGGCGTTCGTCGAGGAGCCCCAAGGCAACCTGCGGCTTGTCGGCCAGACCATGGACTTCATGGACGCCGACGGCACCACCCACCGGTTCGTCGCCGAACTCGGTGACACGGGACGCTGGCATTCCCCGCCGGGCGTGGATCTGACCGTTCGTGAGGTCACCCGACCGTTCGCGGGCCTGGCCGACGCGGTCGAGATCGTGGCCTACGAGCTGTACCGGCCTGACGGCACCCGCTACGTCGCCGAGTACGTCCTGGACGGCTGGCGGATCACCGGCGTGTACAACGGTGCCGGCGACAGCCTCGAGTACGCCTACGACCGCGCCGGCCCCAACGGCGACCTCCGCGACGCTGTGCGGCTCGTCGCCGTCGGCAACAACCGCTCCGGCCCGGTCTACCTGGACCCGCCGACGCAGTACTCCACCGCGATGCGTCAGCGGGTCGCGTTCGACTACGACGCCGACAGCCGCCTGGAACGTGTCCGCGCCCTGACAGGTGTCACCTACGTCGACGGGCACGGTGCCGGCCGAACGGATTACCGCGATCGCCTACCACGACGACCTCACCGGTTCCGACCGCCAGGTCAAGACCATCACCCAGAACGTTGGCGCCACGACCACAAACGCCGCCGGACTACCCGCCTCGGCCCAGCGCGCCACGGCGTTCACCTACGACGGCAACCGCCGCCTGCGCACCGTCACCGACCCCAATGGCGGCACGTCGACGTTCGGCTACACCATTGACCACCGGCTCAAGACTCTGACTGACCGGTTGGCCGGTGACGGGCTGTCCGACCATGCCTGGCGTATCAGCTACGACAACCTGCACGACTCGGCGGTCACCGAACGCGCCACCGTGACCGAGCCGGCGCTGTCTGACGGGACCGGACGCGTGCAGACCGTCTACACCATCTCCGACCGGGTCCGCCAGTCCGACGCGCCGCGGATCGCAGGTGCCAACGTCATCTCGATCACCGACGAGGGCTACGACGACACCACCCACGCTGACGACCTCGCCGCGACCTATCAGTGGGAGAACAACCGCCTGAAGGTCACTACCGACCCGGCGGGCGGCCGCACCGAAATCGGCTACGACCTCCTCGGCAACGTCCGCACGGTCACGGGCCCGCCCGTCAACGACCCGGGCCTGCTCGGCCAGACCGGCCTGCCCGCCGGGGTCGCTGCCGGAGCAGCGACCACCTCGATCCACTACGAGTACCGCCAGCGCCTCGACGCTGTCGACGGCTGCGAACTTCCCGACCAGGACGACCCTCGGGCCACCCAGTTCCGCGGGTTCACGGCCGAGTGCTACGCCTACGCCCTGCCGATCCTCGTGTCGGCCAACGACGGCCAGGGCCGGCAGACCCGCCACACCACGTTGACCTACCGCAACGGCCGCATCAAGACGGTGACCCAACATGACGACGACGTGACCCTGGTCGACGTGCAGAACGCCACCGCAGGCCTGGTCGACGACGACGACCGAACGCTGACTTACCAGTACTACGGCACCAACGAGTTCGGCCCACTCGCCCGGGTCCTTGGCCCGCGCCCGGTCGACGAGGTCCGCTACGGCGACCCGTTCGACAACGACCGCTACGGCTACGACCCGTCCGGGACGCCGCTTCGGGTCACCGATGCTGACGGGAACACGACCGTTTACCGCGTCGCCCCGTACGGCAACATCACCCGCACGATCGAGCCGGACACCGGTGCCGTCTGGGTCAACCGGTTTGACGGGCGTGGCTGGCCGATCGCCGCGGCCGACCCCGATGGCGACACGACCCGATTCGCCTACGACGCCAACGGCAACCGGACCCAGACCCTCACCCCCGGCGACACGCCTGGCGCGGCTGAGCACGCCGTCATCGTGGACTACGACCCTGCCGACCGGCCAGTGCGCACGTCCGCTCCCGGAGCGGACGACAACGACCGGATCCTCACGGGGCAGACATGGCTGCCCAATGGGCTGCCGCACACGACCACCAACGCGCTCGGACTGACCTCGACGACCCGCTACTGGCCCAACGGGCAGGTCAAGGCGACCGAATCGCCGGCCGCGGACGGGTCGACGTTGGTGACCGAGCTGTTCTACGACGAGTTCGGCCGTTTGGCACGACGGGTCGCCCCGTCGGTGGCGTCGTATCACGCCCCGGCGTTCCGGCCCGAGACCACCTACGAGTACACCCCCGCCGGGCTGGTCTCCCGGATGACATCGACCGCGTCAGACGGGTCGCTGGCGTTGACCACCACGGTCTACGACGCGTTCGCGCAGCCCGTCCTGGTTCGCGGTCCCCGCTCGATCAACGGCGAGGCGCAGGCGACCCGCACCAGCTACGACCGGTTCGGCCAGCCCGAAGCGGTTCAGCGTTACGCCGGTGGCGGCCGCTGGATCACCCAGACCTTCGACTACGACCTCGCCGGACGCCTGTCGGAATCCACCCGACCGCTCGGCAACGCCTGGGTGGGAGACTCGGACCAGGGGTCCCCGCTCGCGGCCACTGCCGCCACGGAAACCACGCAGTACCACTACGACGACCGTGGGCTGCTGGAGCGCATGGCGACCACCCGCACCGGGGTGTCCGGCGCGGCCGACCACCAGGTCTCCTACCGCTACGACCCGCTGGGTCGCCAGACCACCCGGATCGACCACATAGGTGACGACCCGACCGCCGAGCCCTGGCGGACCACCACCACCGCCTACAACGCCGATGGCACGCTGCGGGCCATGGTCGCGCTCGACCACGCCAGCGGCCAGACGTGGGCGACCTGCCAGTACCCCGACGGCGGGCCGGTCAGCGGCGGGTACGCCGCCAACGGCCGGTTGCTGATCTCGCGCACCGTTGTTGGCAGCGGCTGCGATGGTGACACCGTCCGGACCACGACCTACGCCTACGAGGCGTCGGGTCGTGTCGGCACGGTGGTGGAGTCGTTGGACAACGGCCTGGGCGGCGATGTGGTGCGCCGTCAGGAGTACGACTACTACCCGGATGGGACGTGGCAGAAGGTCCGTCACGGCCCCGACGGCGGGACGTTGCGTGACACGGTGTTCACGATGAACCCGGCGACCGGGACGATCGACCGGATCGCGTCAGGGGGCGACCATGCAGCGACGTTCGGCTTCACCCCGGTCGGGGCGGTCGAGCTGGCCAGCCTCGGTGACGTGTCGGTCACCACGACCGGGTCGACCGGTGACGCGTTGGTCGAACGGCGGTTGTTGCGCACCGGGCAGCTGGACTCGCTGCAGTGGTGGCGCACCATCGGCGGCGACCAGACTGGCGAGTACGTGCGCTGGCATCACGGTCTGGCGTATGACCGTGGCGGGTTGCGCACCGCCGAGACCGTGTCGATCGTTGACGCGGACGGTTGCACGGTGCCGCAGTGGACCGGGACGGGCTGCCCGGCCGGTGGCGGGTCGGGTGCCGGACAGGCCAGCTTCACCTACGACCTGTTGGGCCGGCTGACCCAGTGGACCTCGCCGTTCCCGCCGACCGCCGATGAGGCGGGCAGCATCCAGGCGCACCTGACCTACACGCTGGATGATGCGGGCAATGTCGTGGCCGAGACCAACGACACCGGCCCGAACACGGTCGACCGGCTGGCACGCCTGCCCGAAGTCGGCGAGGTGGCGG
>Ga0326597_10000513_pt1 | contig 69192 bp, 54 predicted proteins | sample RVTome_12_FD_203789 | JGI IMG/M metagenome (GOLD analysis project Ga0326597, IMG submission 203789) | Soil microbial communities from uranium-contaminated site in the Upper Colorado River Basin, Wyoming, United States - RVT100D185 | ecosystem: Environmental > Terrestrial > Soil > Contaminated >...
AGGATCAGACTCACCTGCTCGGTGTCAATCTCGTTTTTTTTGTCATCGTAATGAATCATTTTCAACACCACATAGACGTAGTCTCCGAAATCCTCCATCTTGGGACGGTGATCTGTGTTGAGGATATCCTCCAGAACCAGAGGGTGGAAGCCGAAGTGCTGGCCGGTTTTCTCCAGGAGGTCGAGTTGGTGAAGGCCGTCAACGTTGATCCACGTCACGCCAGGCGCGTCTTTGTAAGGGAACGCCTCTTCGATAGTTTTTAGTTCAAGTTCTTCCACGTGGTGTTCGTCATAGGCGATAAGTCGGATGCCGATCTCCTTGGTCTTCCGCTCGCCCAGATGCAAAAGCGTCCCGGGCGAAAGTCCCGCCTTCCTGGACCTTTTTTTGATGAGTCTCGGCATGTCTTTACTCCCCTAAACGTGGTTGCAGGACCTCCCATGCTGGCACGGCTGCGGGCCTCCGTCAATGCTCCGTACCCTTGCATTTACCTCATTTTCCGACATAGTGGACAAAAAAATTGTCGCCGTGAACTGTCCGTGAGTTGCGAGTTGCCGGTGCGGGGAGAGAACGATTCTCTTTACCACCGGTTTGATTTTCGCAAGGAAGGGATAGGCGATAAACCACACAGGAGGGTTGTGTATGTTCGGAATCTCTATGGAAAAGATAGTCCCCATCCTTATCGATACGGGACTCGCCTTCGGTTACACGGTGTTGACCGTAGCCCTGACGTTTGTTGCGGGTTACGCGGCCGTGCGATTCCTGCGCGTTGCCATAGAGCATCTGGAGGCGATTCTCATTCGGACGGGGGAACGGACCGAAGAGGTTCCGGGGACCGCCAGGAAGAGGGTAACGACCCTCACCGGGGTTTTGCGGACCATCGCCGTGGGCGTAGTTTGGACCGTCATCATCGTCATCGTCTTGGCCCAGCTGGGATTGAATGTGGGTCCGATCATTGCGGGGGCGGGCATCATCGGCCTGGCCGTCGGCTTCGGCGCCCAGAACCTTGTGCGCGACGTGATCAGCGGTTTCTTCATCATTCTGGAAAATCAAATCCGGGTTGGGGACGTGGCCGTTATCAACGGCACAGGGGGGCTCGTCGAGGCGGTGACCTTTAGGACCGTGATTTTGCGGGATCTTTCCGCGATTGTCCACGTTTTTCCTAACGGTACGATCAATACTCTATCGAACCTGACCAAGGGATGGTCGGCATACGTTTTGGACATGGGAGTGGCTTACAAGGAGGACACGGATCGAGTCGTGGAAGTGATGCGGCGGGTGGATGAAGAGATGCGGGCGGACCCGGAGCATGGTCCGTTCATGCTCGAGCCCATCGAGGTCTTCGGCGTGGACGACTTCGCCGATTCGGCGGTGGTGATCAAGGCGCGGCTCAAGACGCAGCCCATCCGCCAGTGGTTCATCGGCCGGGAATACCGGCGCCGTATTAAAAAGGCCTTTGATGCGGTAGGAATCGAGATCCCATTCCCGCACCGAACCCTCTATATGGGCGAGGCAAGCCCGCCCTTTGATGTCCTGCTCAAGCGGAATGACGGCAGGTCCCGGGAACAGGACCCGAAATCGGCGGATGGTTAGCCGATTGGCAGCAAAGTAACCCCTTGGCTTGGTTTTGCCAACCAGCGTCTGCTCTCCAACAGTCATCTTGCCGGACGGGAGCGGCAGGGCGAACACGTCCAAAGATCAAGCGACTACCGCTCCCGGGCGCCTTGCCGAAAGTCTTTAGTCGACCCCCCCGTTCGCTGCTTTCGCGCTCACCGCTGGAGCTGCTCTGTTGGGAAACCGCGCAGGCGGAAATCATCAGGGTTACGGCCAGCAGAAAGGCCGACGCCATCGTGATTAGCTTCATTGCTTTTACCTCCTTTCCGGCAGGATCGTGCCGGTAAAGCGGATATTACAGGTGTCCTGATTAGGACTGTGGCAATCCGTGTGCCAGCCACCCGGCCCCGGGAAGGCGGGAAAATAAAGCGAGAAAGCAAAGGGGTTCTTTGCTCTGTAAGATGAACATGGCCGTGGAGCTTGCTTCGAACGCGTTGCTAAGCGCACCGCAACGTAGCAAATTACACCTTGGGGAGATCCCCGAAAAAGCCAGACGATCCACGGCAATCGGAGTTTGGTTCCATCGGACATGCCGTGAGTGAAAACGTGAGGAGCGGGCTTGAAAAGGCTTACCGTTGTTGGGAATCGCGGCGATCCCGGCTTGGGTCGTTTGCAGAAAAAGGAGGTTTTGACGACCGGCGATTCACGGGCCTAGCATATCCCGAGGAGTCACCATTGCCCCCTTCGCTTTGAGCTTCGGTTGCTTCTCCCGCATTCTTCGGAGCAGCTCCTCGAAAGAGGATCGGGAGATGATGCGGTCGAACTGGGCCCGGTAGTTATTGATCAGACTGATGTTTTCGATGACGACGTCGTAGATTTTCCAGTCGCCGTCGGTGCGCAGCAGCTTGTACCCAACGGAGAGCTCGGGTTTCTTGTTGGCCGCCGGGACGATGGTTTTGACCTCCGCGTAGCTTCCGTCCACTGTCTCGCCGGCGTACTTCACCGCTTCCCCGTGATAGGATTCGATCCTGCCAGCGTAGGCATCTTGAAGCAAGTCAACAAATACTTTCTCAAATTCCTCCCTTTCCTTCGGACTGAGTCCCTTCCAGTGGAGGCCCAAAGAGCGGGCGGTCATCTCCTGGAAATGAAACCTGGGATAAACGGCCTCCCTTAGCTGCCTGCGCCGATCTTCCTTGGTTAGGGATGGGTCCTTGAGGATGATCAGGACCTTGTCCACCGTCGCCCGGATCTCCTCGCCGGGAGTATCGGTGCCTGCAAAGGAGGGGATGAAACTGAAAAGCGCGGCCACGAACAGGACGAAATTGCTCAGGGAATATTTTTCAATCACAACTCGACTCCGTGTAACAGATGCGGTCTCTATTTCATGCGCCGGCAGCCCGGCGATCCCGGGAAGAAGATCAAAATACACAAAGTTGAGTCCATTTTTCAAGAGATCCGTTCAGTTTCTCCGTTCACCGGGCCCCAAAGAATCCCGTCGGTCTGCAAGCCTCAGGTTGCACGGCCTGGGTGCATGGGATGAAGGGCCTTGGGGCCGATTGAGGCGAGGATGCCGGCGCGCGGGAACGTCAGTCCGACTTCGCCAGTTCCGCGTTGATGCGCGCCACAATGACCGCGGGTTCCTGCCGCACGTCAACGACGATGGCTCCGTCGGGTTCCTCCAACGTATCGAACTGGCTTTTGAGCAAGGTCGCTTTCATAAAGTGGCTCTTCCGCTCTTTGAGCCGCTCTTCAATGAGGTTGACCTCCCCTTTGAGATATACGAAGCGGAGGTTCCGGGTTTCCTTCAATAGCACCTGCCGATGGCGTTCCTTCAGGGCGGAGCATGCCACCACCGCGTTTTGGGACTGCCCGGTGAGGGTGCGGATAAGGCCCCTCAGGGAACGGATCCACGGCTCGCGGTCCGTATCATCGAGGTGAGTTCCCCGTGCCATCTTTTCAATGTTGGCCTGGGGGTGAAGATCGTCACCTTCGTAGAAAGGCCAGCCCATCTCCTGCGCCAGCATTTTCCCGACCGTGGTCTTGCCGGAACCTGAGACGCCCATCACGATAAGGATCATTGTCGGCCTGAGCGTATTCCCTTATTCTACGCCCCTTGTTGATCTCCGCTCCGTTCAAGCGCCGACAATGCGGGCCTTCAATGGAGCGTGCCCTGCGAGTGTTTACTCGCCCGTTTACAGGTCCGGTTTGAAATACCCGTGGATTACGTTCCTGGCGGATGGGTTGACAGCATCCTGGGACACCCGCGATGAACGGAGACAACCGCCCGGGCCTATTTCACAACACGCGATCTAATCGCCGCTGCGCCTGCGCACAGGATCCCGCTCATGGTCCCGGCCGTAGCCGACCTCAACGTCGGGGACGACGCAGGATGAGGCCGCCAGCGCGACTACCGTAAGGAAAAGAATCAGGATAACCCATGGTCTCATGCAGTTCACCTCCTTCCCGCGCGATCCGCCGGTGGCATACCTTTGATAGCGCCGTCTTCCAAGGCCTGCAAACCCCGTCAAAACCGCCCGCAGAGCGGTCGTCAGTTTCCGTCCGTCCTCCCTGTGCCGTTGGAGGTTGGCGATCAGGGGCAACTATCCCAGACAGGTTTCCTTGGGAGTGGCCAGGCATGTGGATTAACATTTTGACGGATCAGGCGTTTTTCACTCTTCGTGCAAAGTGGGCGGCCCCCAGCAGGGCGGTGCCCGGGTTGAGGGACACCTTGAGTTCCATGCGTTTTAAGAGCGGCGAAAAGCGTCCTTTGTCGCCGAATGAATTTAGGAAAGCGCCGCGTTCCAGAGCGGGCAGGATCTTGGGAGCGATGCCGCCACCCACGTAAACACCGCCGGTGGCCAGGCATTTGAGCGCGAGGTTCCCTGCTTCGGCGCCGTATATCGAGGTAAAGAGATCCAGGGCCTCGGTACACAGGGGCTCTTCTCTCGTGACGCCCAACTGGCTGATGGTCGCGCTGGGATCGCCCGTCTTCAATTTTTCGGTGAGCCAGGGGGGTTCCGTGCCATGGGCGCTATCGCGCAAGAAGGAGTAGATGTTTAGCAGGCCCGGTCCGGATAGAACCCGCTCGTAGCTCACCCGCCCTTTGAGCTTTTCCCGAAGGTAACGCAAGAGTTTTATTTCCAGATCCGAACGCGGCGCGAAATCGGCATGGCCACCTTCTGAAGCCGACGGTTGATACTGGCTCCCGTCCCAGTAGAGCATGGCCTCGCCCAGCCCGGTGCCCGCGGCGATCACGGCGATATTCCCCGTTCCCTTTTGCCCCGCGGGATTCAAAGCCTTGAGATCATCCGGACTCAAGTGGACCATGCCGTAGGCCGTGACGGCGAGATCGTTCAAGAGTTTAACCCGTTTGACCCCGAGGGCCTCGGCGAGAACACTCTCGTCGAGTTCCCAGTTGAGGTTCGTCATGCGGGTGCGGCCGTTGATGACCGCACCGGCCACTCCGAAGCAACCGCTCTCCACCGAAGAGGCGGTTTCCTCCCTCAAAAAGAGCTTCAGGACCTCTTTAAAGGTCCCATGATCCGCGTTGGCAAAGGTGGCGTCACGGACGGGGCGGAGCCCGGCGCCCTTTTCTTCGAACAGGGCAAGAATGGTTTTGGTTCCGCCGATGTCGCCCGCTAATATCATCGCCGAGTGATCTCCTCAGACGGCAAGGCGCCCTCTATGCCCGAAACGGCTTCGACGGCGGCCCATCCGGCTCTCCGACTAAACAAGCATAGAAAAGGAGATGACTCAACCGGCAGGCGGATTTCTCTCCCCATGCATTGCGCCGGATGATCCGGCCGATCCGGCAGAAAGATCCGACGGCATTAACCTCTTACCTTTATAAGGACGCATTCCTGTGGTAAGGGGTCGAAAGCGGAGAGGTTTGTGTCTTTCTCTTTCATTCCCATCGAGCTGAGCGAGTTCTTCGACATTGTGCTGTTCGCCGCCGTGCTCTACATGGCTATCGTCTGGTTAAAGTCAACCAAGGCGGGCCTCGTCGGTCTCGGCATCTTCATCCTCGCCGCCATCTATATTCTTGCCCGGTTCTTAGGCCTCCAGCTTATCGCCTGGTTGCTCCAGGGCTTCTTCGCCGTCTTTGTAGTCATCATCGTTGTGATCTTCCAGGAAGAGCTACGGCAGGTCTTTGAGAAAATGGCCCTGTGGAGCCTTCGCAAAAAAGCGCCGCGGGCGGCGGAATCCAGGGCAACGGACGTCCTGGTCGAGACTCTGGATGACCTTGCCAAGGACAAGATCGGCGCCCTGGTGGTTCTTCCAGGTTCCCAGCCCATCGACCGGCACATCAACGGGGGCATTCGGCTCGGCGGCCTCCTGACCGAGCCGCTTTTGAAAAGCATCTTCGATCCCCATTCCGCCGGACACGACGGGGCGGTGATCGTGGAAAAAGACGAGATCGTTCGCTTCGCGGCGCATCTTCCTCTGTCCAAAGACTTCAGCCAGTTGTCCAGGGTGGGAACCCGCCATAGCGCCGCCCTTGGCCTTTCGGAGTTGACGGATGCCCTGTGCCTCGTGGTTTCCGAAGAAAGGGGAGTCATCTCCTACGCCAAGGATGGTCGGCTTCAACAGATTCGCGATACGCATGAGCTGGTCTCCCTACTGGACGAGTTTATGAGGGAGAAGTATCCGGCCAAGCCGAAGGTCAAGCTCACCACCCAGCTCTTACGGGAGAACTGGATGGAAAAAGCCATCGCCGTAGGGCTTGCCGTGGGACTATGGTTTGTCTTCGTGCCGGGGGCCAAGGTCTCGGAGATTACCTACCAGGTCCCCGTACGGGTTACGAACTTACCGGCGGGTTTCGTCTTGGAGAAAGTTGATCCCCCGCAGGTTCGTGTGGCCTTCAGCGCAACCCGTCGGTCTTTCTTCTTATTCGAGCCGAAACAGCTCGAGGCAACCCTTGACGCTTCCCTTGCCGCATTGGGGCGCAGGACTTTTAGACTCTCGGAAGGAGATATCCACCATCCCAGCGGTCTTTCCGTGAAAGAAATCAGCCCCCAGGAAGTGAAGTTGTCGCTAAGAGCCACCTCCCTGCCCCGGCAGCGAAAAAACGGCTGAAGCGTCCTTCCCGTTTAAAAATAGGCCTTCAGGACGTACTGCAGGACCATCCGGTGGGTGTTAAAAAACGAGCCGTTCAGGGCGATGGCGTGGAGCATCACGTTGCTGTAGCGGTCCCGGTCGTTGTAGAACATGGGGATAACCACCTTCTCCAGCTTTTCATAGAGGGCGGCGGCGTCCTTCTGGCGATCGGCACTCGTGCCCATACGGCCGTTTTCCCCGATGGCCCAACCGGTGATCCCCTCCAGGCACCCTTCAATCCACCAGCCGTCGAGGATGCTGAAACTGGGAACTCCGTTCAGGGCGGCTTTCATGCCGCTGGTCCCAGAGGCCTCCAGGGGAGGTTGCGGAGTGTTCAGCCACAGGTCCACCCCCGCGGTGATCATGCCCCCCAGGGCCAGGTCGTAGTTCTCCACGTAGGCCACTCGGATGTCTCTATCCAGGGCCCGTTTGGCCTGCATGATGGTCTTGATGAGTTCCTTGCCCGTCTGGTCCTTGGGGTGGGCCTTTCCGGAAAAAATGACCTGGATCTCTCCCGCCTCGGCGGCGATTCTCTTGAGGCGCTCGAGGTCGGTAAAAAGGAGATCGCCCCTCTTGTAGGCGGTGGCCCGGCGGGCGAATCCCAGGGTGAGAACGTGGATATCCATGCCCGCATTGGTCTCCCGGTTCACGTAATGGAGGAGTTGCTTTTTTGCTTCGATGTGCGCTCGCCACACGTCTTCCTTGGGGATGCTGAGAGCGTAGCGCAGGCTGAAGCTGTCGTAGCGCCAGCCGCGAATATAACGATCGAAGAGATCGCGGAAGGGCGCCGAGGTCCAGGTCACGGCGTGAACACCGTTGGTGATGGCGTCGATGGAATAACCGGCGAACATCTCCCGGGTGACTTCCCCGTGTTTCTTGGCCACCCCGTTGACGTAGTGGCTCAGGTTAAGGGCGAGGTGAGTCATGTTGAGAAGGTGCTCGTAGCAGAAGATGTCCACCATCTCGGCGAATACTTCCCGGTTGCCGAGCACCCGGGACACGAGGTCCTTGGGAAAGCGGTCGTGCCCCGCCGGCACCGGCGTGTGGGTGGTAAAAATGCATTTTTCCCGCACCGCCTCGACGTCGTCCCGGGTGATGGCTTTTCGGTTGGCCCGCTCCGCCTCCTCCTCCAGCAGGCGCAGGGTGAGCAGGCTCGCGTGTCCCTCGTTCATGTGGAACCGGTCGATATTTTCGTGGCCCAGGGCGCGAAGTATTTTGACGCCGCCCATGCCCAGGACCGCCTCCTGGCACAATCGGTAGCATTCGTCCCCACCGTAGAGATAGTGGGTCAGGGTCCGGTCCCAGGCGGTGTTTTCGGGGAGGTCGGTGTCGAGGAAATAGACCGGGACCTTGTATCCGCTGACGCCCGTGACCTCGTACCTCCAGGAGCGCAAGCGTAGGGTTCGGTTCTCCAGGACCAGGGAGATTTGCTGGGGCAATTCCTGCAGGTAGTCTTCCACCACCCAGTCCACGGGCTCCTCGTGCTGCATGCCGGAGGCGTCCAGCCTCTGGTAGAAATAGCCCTTTCGATGAAGCAATGTAACGGCCACCATGGGGACCTTCAAGTCGGCCGCCGCCCGCACGGTATCCCCTGCCAGGACCCCCAACCCCCCGCTGTAGGTGGGCATTCCTGTTTCAAGGGCGATTTCCATGGTAAAATAAGCGATGGATTTGCCGTTACTCATGATTTTACCCCTGGAGGCTTAAAACGCGGTTAACGGCAGGTGGGATCGCGAGGGACACAAAGGATTGTGGGAAAGGTGTAATTTAGCGTTAATCTTATGCTTCGTGCGAATGCCGCATGCACCGCGAGGCGCCCGAGGCCGAATGGATGGGCCAGAGTGGAGCTTCGCGTCCCAGTGGGCGTCGCCGCCGCGGTCGGGCTTTTCACAGGTGACAAAAAAACGCTGCCATATTCCGAACCTTGCAAAGCCAGGTGCAAGCCCAATTTGCCGGCAGTAAAATCCCATTGCAGCACCGAAGATCGGGCGCTTGGACCGGCAGGGACGAGCGGGCATGTGAATTGCATCGGACGAGCCATTGAAGCCAATGGGGGATTAAAGTCTCGGCCAGAGGGGATGGAGCTTGGTCGGAAGCGACCATGGGTTGCAGTGCACGGATGCCAAGCCACGCCTATCAGCCTTGCCGAACCTTCCGTAGTTCAACTGATCCAATTATAGCCGACTTCATTGCAAAGGGGCAATCGCTATTATCAGGGAGTCCGACGCATGGGTGAAAGCCAGGAGATAAACGAATGGGAGATCGTGGACGCCTACTGGCGGGCCGCCAATTACCTCTCCGTGGGGCAGATCTATCTCTACGATAATCCACTGCTCAAGGAGCCCTTGAAGGTGGAGCATGTAAAGCCCAGGCTTCTGGGGCATTGGGGAACGACACCAGGGTTGAACTTTATCTACGTCCACTTGAACCGTGTGATCCGGAAACACGGCCTGAACATGATCTACATCTGCGGTCCGGGGCACGGAGGGCCCGGCATGGTGGCCAATACTTACCTGGAGGGGACCTACAGCGAGCTTTATCCCAATATTTCCCAGGACGAGGAAGGATTGCAAAAACTTTTCAAACAGTTTTCCTTCCCCGGTGGCATTCCCAGTCACGCCGCCCCGGAAACGCCGGGTTCCATTCACGAGGGCGGCGAGCTTGGTTACGCGGTTTCTCATGCCTACGGTGCGGCCTTCGACAACCCGGACCTGATCGTGGCATGTGTGGTGGGGGACGGGGAAGCTGAAACAGGACCCCTGGCCACCGCCTGGCATTCCAACAAGTTTCTCAACCCCGCCACGGACGGAGCCGTACTGCCCATCCTGCACCTGAACGGATACAAAATCGCCAACCCGACGGTCCTGGCTCGCATTGGCCGCGAAGAACTGGAAAGCCTCTTTGTGGGTTACGGATACAAGCCGTATTTTGTCGAAGGCTCAGATCCCAAGCGGATGCACCCCTCCATGGCCGAGACCCTGGATGCGGTGATTGCGGAAATTCAAAGGATTCAACGTGAGGCCCGCAGCGCGGCTTCGGTCGGCAGACCTGCCTGGCCCATGATCGTGCTTCGGACTCCCAAGGGCTGGACAGGCCCCAAGGAGGTAGACGGGCAGAAAACGGAAGATTCCTGGCGGTCGCATCAGGTGCCCCTGGCCCAATTGGCCGGCAACCGGGGGCACTTGACGCTCCTCGAGGAATGGATGAAGAGCTACCGGCCCGATCAGCTCTTCGACGACACCGGGAAGTTGAAACCCCGCCTCCAGGCCCTGGCCCCCCAGGGCCCGCGCCGCATGGGCGCCAATCCCCATGCCAACGGCGGTGTCCTGCTCAAGGAGCTGCGCATGCCCGATTTTCGCAGCTACGCAGTAGCTGTGCCGCAACCGGCCACCGTGACGGCTGAGGGCACGCGGGTGCTGGGCGGGTTTTTGCGCGATATCATGAAACAGAACGCGGAGCACAAAAACTTCCGTGTGTTTGGCCCCGACGAAACCGCCTCCAATCGCCTCGGCGCCCTGTTCGAGGTGACGGATCGAAGCTGGGTCGCACAAACCGTTCCCGGGGACGACCACCTGTCGCCCGCCGGGCGGGTCATGGAAATTCTGAGCGAGCATACCTGCCAAGGATGGCTGGAAGGCTACCTCCTCACCGGCCGGCACGGGTTTTTCTCCACTTACGAAGCCTTCGTCCACGTGGTGGATTCCATGTTCAACCAGCACGCCAAGTGGCTCAAAGTTACGCGCAAGGATATTCCGTGGCGGAGGCCCATCGCCTCCCTCAATTATCTGCTCACCTCCCACGTGTGGCGCCAGGACCACAACGGATTTTCGCATCAGGATCCCGGATTCATCGATCACGTGGTGAACAAGAAGGCGGAGGTGGTGCGGGTGTACCTGCCGCCGGACGCCAATACGCTTCTTTCGGTGGTCAACCACTGCCTGCGCAGCCGCAATTACGTCAACGTCATCGTGGCGGGAAAGCAACCCGCCCTGCAGTTCCTGGACATGGATGCCGCCGTCAGGCACTGCACGGCGGGCATCGGCATCTGGGAATGGGCGAGCAACGACAAAGGGGGGGAGCCCGACGTGGTCATGGGCTGCTGCGGGGACGTCCCGACTCTGGAGACACTGGCCGGCGTGGACATGTTGCGCCAGCATTTTCCCGACCTCAAGGTAAGGGTGGTCAATGTGGTGAACCTCATGAAGCTCCAGCCGCAAAACGAGCACCCCCACGGCCTTTCGGACAAGGAGTTCGACACCCTGTTTACCACGGACAAGCCTATTATCTTCGCCTTTCACGGCTACCCTTGGCTCATCCATCGGTTGACTTACCGCCGCACGAACCACAGGAACCTCCACGTGCGGGGCTACAAGGAAGAGGGGACGACGACCACCCCCTTTGACATGGTGGTGCTCAACGATCTTGACCGCTATCACCTGGTTCTGGACGTCATCGATCGCGTCCCCAAACTCGGCACCATGGCCGCCTATACAACTCAAGCCATTCGCGATAAGCTTATGGAGCATAAGGCCTACATCGAGAGGTACGGCGAAGATATGGCGGAGATCCGCCAATGGACATGGCCCTACGCGTGATTCCCGCGGTATCAAAAGGCGCGGGATGAGCTCACCGGCGACGGTTCCAATGTCAGAGAATCTCGATCTCAAGTGCATCAACACGATCCGCACGCTGAGCATGGACGCGGTACAGGCGGCCGGCTCCGGTCATCCCGGGACCCCCATGGCACTGGCCCCCGTAGCCTACTGTCTGTGGCAACGTTTCCTGCGCTTCGATCCCCAGGATCCCATCTGGCCCAATCGGGACCGCTTTGTCCTGTCCGTCGGGCACGCATCCATGCTTCTCTATTCGTTGCTGCACCTGTCGGGGGTCAAGGCCGTCAGCAAGGACTACGAAACCCTGGGCGAGTTGTCCGTGCCCCTGGAGGCCATCAGGAAATTCCGCCAGCTGGACAGCCGCTGCCCGGGGCACCCGGAGTACCGTTGGACCTCGGGGGTTGAGACCACGACAGGGCCCCTGGGGCAGGGAGTGGCTGCCAGCGTCGGCATGGCCGTTGCGGGAAACTGGACGGCGGCCCGTTTCAACCGCCCGGGCTTCGAAGAACTGATCGGCTTTAACGTCTATTCCCTGTGCGGCGACGGCTGTATGATGGAGGGAGTCTCCGGAGAAGCTGCCTCCCTCGCCGGTCACCTGAAGCTCTCCAATCTCTGCTGGATCTACGACAACAACAGGATCACTATTGAGGGCAGCACCTCGCTCGCCTTCAGCGACGACGTGGCTACCCGATTCATGGCCTACGGGTGGAACGTGACCCGGGTGGGGGACGCCAACGACCTCGACATGCTCGACCGTGCCTTTCAAAACTTTCTCAACACGACCGACCGTCCGACGCTGATTATTGTAGACAGCCATATCGCTTACGGGGCTCCCAGCAAACAGGACACCAGCGGGGCCCACGGCGAGCCCCTGGGCGAGGAAGAGATCCGGCTGACCAAGAAGAATTACGGTTGGCCCGAGGACGGCAAGTTCCTGGTGCCCGAGGGGGTTTACGAGCATTTCCAGAGCGGCATCGGTAGGCGGGGCAAGGCCCTCAGAGACGCCTGGTTCGAGCGCATCAGCGAATACAAAATCAAGTACCCGGAACTCGCCGATGGGCTCTACCGGATGCAACACCGCCAGCTTCCCAGCGGTTGGGATAGGGACCTCCCCACGTTTGCCGCGGATCCCGAGGGCTTGGCCACTCGGGAAACATCGGGAAAGGTCCTCAATGCCATCGCGCCAAACGTGCCCTGGCTGATGGGCGGCGCGGCGGACCTGGCGCCTTCCACCAAGACGCGCCTCACCTTCGAAGGGGCCGGCGATTTCGAGGCCGGGAACTATGGAGGACGCAACCTTCACTTCGGCGTCCGCGAGCATGCCATGGCGGCCACTTTGAACGGCATGGGGCTCATCAAGGTGCGTCCCTTCGGGGCCGGCTTTCTGATCTTCAGCGACTACGCCCGTCCGGCCATCCGCTTGAGCGCCATGATGGAGATACCAACCATTCACATCTTCACGCACGACTCCATCGGCGTGGGCGAGGACGGGCCCACGCATCAGCCTGTGGAGCACCTGGCCTCGCTCAGGGCCATTCCGGGATTGATTGTTCTTCGGCCCGCCGACGCCAACGAGGTCGTGGAAGCGTGGAGGGTGATTATGAAGCTGCACCACGAGCCTGCGGCCCTGGTGCTCTCCCGCCAGGCCCTGCCCACCCTGGATCGGAGCCGTTACGCACCGGCGGCGGGTCTGGCGCGAGGTGCGTACGTCCTGGCCGACGCCGAAGACGGCAGGCCCGACGTGCTGCTTCTCGCCACGGGGAGCGAGGTGTTCCTGTGCGTCGAGGCCTACGACCGTCTCAAGGGGGAAGGGATCAAGGCCCGTGTGGTGAGCATGCCCTCCTGGGAGCTTTTCGACGACCAGGATCAAAGTTACCGCGAAAGTGTGATCCCGCCCGGAGTGCCCGCCCGTGTGTCTGTGGAACAGGCCTCCGTCTTCGGCTGGAGCAAGTACGTGGGTGCAACGGGGGACTCCATCGGTATGAGGTCCTTCGGAGCTTCAGCCCCGCTCAAAGATTTGCTAAAAAAGTTTGGCTTCACCGCACAGGACGTCGTCACGGCCGCCAAGGTACAGCTGGCAAAGGCGAAGTGAAACATGAAAATCGCCATTGGGTGTGATCATGCCGGTTTCGGGTTGAAGCGTAGCCTGATTGCGCTGCTCGCCCGGTGGGGGCACGACGCAATCGATGTGGGCACCCACAGCGTGGAGCCGGTGGATTATCCCGACTTTGCCGAGGCCGTGGGGCGGGCCGTTCTGGAGAAGAAAGCGGAACGTGGGGTTTTGGTCTGCGGCAGCGGCGTGGGGGCTTCCGTGGCGGCCAACAAGATGCCGGGGATACGGGCCGGCCTCTGCCACGATACCTACTCCGCCCATCAGGGCGTGGAACACGACGATATTAACGTTTTAGTGATGGGAGGGCGCGTGGTGGGAGAATCGCTGGCCGCGGAGATCCTGCGGGCCTTCGTGGAGGCCCGTTTCACGGGGGAGGAGCGCCACCGCCGGCGCCTGGAGAAGGTGCGGGCCATGGAACGGCGCGGCGGGGTGAAGAATCCGGGCTGACTTGCAGGCGGCGGCGTTTCCGGAAATCTGCTGACCCACGGCGGCCGGGGTCGCCCCACGGCAGGGGGTGAGCGGTTGAATCGGAAATTGCGTCTTTGAGTAAAGGAGGAAGGTCAATGACCGAACGCGTAAAAGAAATTCTGAGCTGGTATGGAAGCGACAGTCCGGGGACGCTCACCAATCTGGCGCGCATCCTCAACCACGGCACCCTGGGGGGAACGGGGAAACTGGTGATCCTGCCCGTGGATCAGGGGTTTGAGCATGGACCGGCGCGGAGCTTTGCTCCCAACCCGCCGGCCTATGATCCGCGCTACCACTTCGACCTTGCGCGCGCTGCGGGGTGCAACGCCTACGCGGCGCCGTTGGGATTTTTAGAAGCGGGAGCGCGGGATTTTGCCGGCGATATCCCGTTAATCCTCAAGGTCAACAATCACGATCTGCTAAACGACGAGAAGGACCCTAACCAGGCCTTGACCGGCAGCGTCAGAGATGCTTTGCGCCTGGGGTGCAGCGCCGTGGGTCTCACCATTTATCCCGGCTCGGCCCAACGGTTTGAGATGTATGAGAAACTTCGCGCATACGGCGAGGAAGCAAAGGCCCATGGACTGGCGTTGGTGGTATGGTCCTATCCGCGCGGTTCCGGCCTCAGTAAAGAAGGCGAGAGCGCCATGGACGTTACGGGATACGCGGCTCAAATCGCGGCCCAACTGGGGGCCCATATCATCAAGGTCAAGTTCCCCAGCGCCCACATCGAGCAGGACGCGGCGCGTAAGGTTTACGAAAAAGAACGCATACCCATCGCGAACCCTTCCGACCGGATCCATCACGTCGTTCAGTGTGCTTTCAACGGCCGGCGCATCGTCATATTCTCCGGGGGACCGGCGGATACGGACGAGAAAGTGCTCGACGAGATCCGCGCCATCCATCAGGGAGGCGGCTTTGGTTCCATCATCGGCCGCAACTCCTTCCAACGCAAGCGGGCCGATGCCCTTCGATTGCTGGGCACCGTCATGAACATCTACGCGGGGAAGTCCGCTTAGCCCGTACCTCCAGGTGAAAAGGCGCCGCAAAGATCCGGCTGCACCCTGCAAGGGGCCGGCGGCTCGCCACCGAATTGCCCGGCGCCGCCGGCCATGATAAAAAATCACTTTCATTCCCCGTCCGATCAACAGAATCCATGGAACCGATGAACCTTATCAGTGATGGTCGCGTACGCGTGATGATCGAGGGTGTCAAGCCGGAGATCGATGGAGGCCGCTTTGCCATCAAACGCGTGGTGGGGGAGAAGGTCGTGGTGGAGGCGGATCTCTTTTGCGACGGCCATGACAGCGTGGCGGGGGTGCTCCTGTACCGCATGGAGAAGGAAACGGAATGGACCGAGGTCCCCATGGAGTTCCTCGTCAACGACCGATGGCGGGCGCATTTCGTGGTCTCGCACCTGGGCCGGTACCGCTACACCCTTCAGGCCTGGGTGGATTGGTTCACTTCCTGGCGCAAGGGGCTGGAAAAGAAGATAGAGGCGAAGCACGATGTCTCCGTGGATCTTCTGGTGGGGGCGGAACTCGTGGATAAGGCCGGCCAAAGGGCCCGTGGCGGCGACGCCGAGGCCCTTGCAAGCTATGCCAATGTTCTGCGTTCCAAGGCGAAAAATCGCCCCGAGCAAGCGCTCAGCGAAGAACTCGTGCGCCTCATGGCGGAATACCAGGAAAGGCGATGGACGGCGAGCTACGGCAAAGAGCTTCCAGTGGTGGTGGACCGTGAAAAGGCTCGCTTCAGCACCTGGTATGAATTATTCCCCCGGTCCTGCGCGGCCAAAGCAGGGCGACATGGAACTTTCAAAGATTGCGAGGGCTGGCTACCCTACGTGGCCGGGATGGGATTCGACGTCCTCTATTTTCCGCCCATCCATCCCATCGGCCGTGCCTTCCGTAAGGGAAAGAACAATGCCCTGGATCCCGACCCCGAAGACGTGGGGAGTCCCTGGGCCATCGGCTCCAAGGAGGGAGGTCACAAGGCCATCCACCCCCAGCTTGGAACCCTGGAGGATTTCAAAAAGTTGGTCGCCGCCGCGGCCGAGCACGGCCTGGAAGTGGCCATGGACCTCGCCTTTCAGTGCACGCCGGATCATCCCTACGTGAAGGAGCACCCGGAGTGGTTTCGCAAGCGCCCCGACGGCACCGTCCAGTACGCCGAGAACCCCCCAAAAAAGTATCAGGATATTTACCCTCTCGATTTCGAGTGCGATCAGTGGCGCGAGCTTTGGGATGAGCTCAAGAGCATCGTGCACTACTGGATCGGGCAGGGTATCCGCATCTTCCGTGTGGACAATCCCCACACCAAGGCCTATTCCTTTTGGGAGGAACTGATTACGGAGATCAAGGCGGACCACCCGGAAGCCCTCTTTCTAGCCGAGGCCTTCACGCGACCCAAGGTTATGGGCCGATTGGCCAAAGTAGGATTTTCCCAGTCATACACTTATTTCACCTGGCGCAACACCAAATGGGAGTTTACCCAGTATCTCACCGAACTCACCCGGACCAATCTCCGAGAGTACCTGCGGCCCAACTTTTGGCCCAACACGCCGGACATCCTGCCCGAGCACCTGCAATTCGGCGGCCGCCCCGCCTTCATGGCGCGGCTGGTGATGGCCGCCACCATGACGGCCAACTACGGCATCTACGGGCCGGCCTTCGAGTTATGCGAGAACCGCCCCCGGGAACCCAGGACGGAAGAGTACCTGAATTCGGAGAAGTACGAAATCAAGGAATGGAACATTAACAGCCGTAACAGCCTGCGCGAGTTCATTGCCCGAGTGAACCGTATTCGTAAGGAGAACCCGGCGCTGCAAAGCGACTGGAGCCTTCGGTTCCACAACGTGGACAACGACCATCTACTCTGTTACAGCAAAGAGACCGAGGACCGCAGCAACATTATTTTAACGGTGGTGAACCTGGATTTTCACCGAACCCAGGCGGGCTGGGTGGATATCGCATTGGAATCTCTGGGCCTCACGCCCGACCAGCCCTTTCAGGTGCACGACCTGTTGACGGACGCCCATTACGTTTGGCAAGGCGCGCGTAACTTCGTGCAGCTCGATCCCAGCTCCGTTCCGGCCCATATCTTCCGCATTCGGCACCGCACCCGTTCAGAGAGGGATTTTGACTACTTCATTTAGGCCAGGGCACGCATGCGCAAAAAACGAGAGACGATTCCTTTAGAGGACAACCCCCTCTGGTACAAGGATGCGGTGATCTACCAGCTCCATGTCCGCGCGTTTTCCGACTCCAATGGGGACGGCATAGGGGACTTCGTGGGCTTGGCCCAGAAACTGGATTACCTCCAAGATGTCGGTGTCACGGCCATCTGGTTGCTTCCTTTCTATCCCTCTCCCTTGAGGGACGACGGCTACGACATTTCCGATTATACCGACGTGCATCCCAACTACGGCACGCTGCAGGATTTTCGCCATTTTCTGGAGGAAGCCCACGGGCGCGGCCTGCGGGTGATTACGGAACTCGTGGTGAACCACACCTCGGACCAACACGCATGGTTCCAGCGCGCCAGGGAGGCAAGCCCGGGAAGCAATGCCCGCAATTACTACGTCTGGAGCGACACCCCGGAAAAATACCAGGACGCGCGCATCGTCTTTAAGGACTTCGAGCCGTCCAACTGGACCTGGGATTCCGTGGCCAAGGCCTACTACTGGCATCGTTTCTATTCCCATCAGCCGGATTTGAACTTCGACAACCCCGAGGTCGGAAAAGCCCTGTTCAACGTTCTGGACTTCTGGTTGGACATGGGAGTCGACGGCATGAGGTTGGACGCCGTCCCGTACCTGTACGAGCGAGAGGGGACCAGTTGCGAGAACCTTCCGGAGACCCATGCGTTCTTGAAGGAGCTACGCCGCTACGTGGACTCGAAGTATAAAAATCGCATGCTCCTTGCCGAGGCCAACCAGTGGCCCGAGGACGCGGTGACCTATTTCGGGCAGGGTGACGAGTGTCACATGGCCTTTCACTTCCCCGTCATGCCGCGCCTGTTCATGGCCATCCACATGGAAGACCATTACCCGATCATCGATATTCTGGATCAGACCCCCCAGATACCAGAAACTTGCCAGTGGGCGACCTTCCTGAGAAACCACGATGAGCTGACGCTGGAAATGGTGACCGATGAGGACCGGGATTACATGTACAAGGTTTACGCCAGCGATCCCCAGGCGCGGATCAACCTGGGGATCCGCCGTCGCCTGGCCCCGCTGCTGGGGGGGCACCGCAGAAAAATCGAGCTCATGAACAGCCTCCTCTTCGCCCTTCCCGGCTCCCCGGTGATTTATTACGGGGACGAGATCGGCATGGGCGACAACATCTATCTGGGGGACCGAAACGGGGTGCGTACCCCCATGCAGTGGAGCGCCGATCGAAACGCCGGCTTTTCCCGGGCAAACCCCCAACGCCTGTACTCGCCCGTCATCATCGATCCGGAATATCACTACGAGGCCACCAACGTGGAAACGGAGCAGCAAAACCAACACTCGCTGCTCTGGTGGATGAAACGGCTTTTGCTTCTGCGCAAGCGTTATCATGCCTTCGGGCGCGGCTCCATCGAGTTCCTCACACCGGCAAACCGAAAGATCCTGGCCTTCGTGCGCCGCTTGGATGAGGAGGTGATCCTGGTGGTGGCCAACCTTTCCCGTTTCGTGCAATTCGTAGAGTTGGACCTTTCCGCTTACAAGGGCATGGTGCCCGTGGAACTGTTCGGGCACGTGGATTTTCCTCCCATAGGGGAGTTGCCCTACCTCGTCACTTTCGGGCCGCACGCTTTTTATTGGTTTCGGCTGGAGCCCCCCCGGGCCGTGGAGGTCAAGGCGGCGGAGGTGGAAGCCGCATTGCCCCTCTTGGAGGTGAGCGATTCATGGGACGGCATTTTCCTGGGCAGGGCGGGCATGACGCTGGAAAGGGCGCTGCCGGCTTATCTCGCCAAATGCCGCTGGTTCGGCGGTAAGGCGCGGCCGGTAAGGCAGCTCCGGGTGGTGGAAACCATTCCCTTTCCCATGGACTCCGCGAGGGCCGTCCTCACCGCGTTGGAGGTCCAGTACAGCGGCGGGGTACCGGAAACCTACTTGATGCCGTTGACCTTCGCCTCCGGGGAACGGGCCGCCGAGGTGTTGCAATCGGCCCCCACGGCGGTCGTATGCCGGGTTCACATCAAGGGAAAATTCGGAGAAAGCGAGGGCATCGTGTACGATGCCCTTTTTGATGCAGCCTTCGACCGTTTTCTCGTCGATGCCATCGCGCGCCGACGGCGCTTCAAGGGGAAGTCCGGAGAGGTCGCCGCCATACCCACTCAGGTCTTTCGCAGGTTAGTGGGCTCCAAGGACGGAGACTTGAACCCGAGCGTGTCCAAGGCGGAACAGAGCAACACCTCCGTGATCTATGGGGACCGGCTGATCCTCAAGATGTTCCGGCGCATGCAGGAGGGCATCAATCCCGACCTGGAGATCGGCCGGTTCCTGACGGAGAAGGGATCTTTTCCGCATATCCCTCCGCTGGCGGGGGCGTTGGAGTACCGCAGAAACGGCGGTGAGCCCGTGACGGTGGGAATCCTCCAGGCCCTTGTCGCCAATCAGGGGGACGCCTGGCGCTACACCCTGGACAGCCTGGGGCGCTTTTTTCAGGACGCGCTGACGCGAGAGCCCCCCGAGGGGGAGAAGATAACCTTGCCGGTGGAGCACCTCGTGGATCTGACCGACGGCGAGGTCCCCAACCTGGCTCAAGACGCCATCGGGCCCTATCTCGAATCGGCCAGGCTCCTTGGGCAGCGCACCGGGGAACTCCACGTGGCGCTGGCCTCGGATTCCAAGGACCCGGCCTTCGCTCCGGAGCCCTTTACGGCCTTCAATCGACGCTCTCTCTATCAGAGCATGCGGACTCTGGCCGATCAATCGCTTTCCCTTTTGGCTGCGCGTTTGAAGGGCTTAAGGGAAGATGTCCGGCCCGATGCCGAGAAGGTTCTGGCCCTTGAAAGAGACATCTTCAGACGCTTCCAGCTCCTTGCCGACCAGAAGATCAGCGCCATGCGTATTCGCTGCCATGGCGACTATCACCTGGGTCAGGTGCTCTACACGGGAAAGGACTTCGTGATCATCGATTTTGAGGGGGAGCCCGTGCGTCCCGTCAGCCAGCGGCGCCTCAAGGGATCCCCGTTACGGGATGTAGCGGGCATGCTACGGTCCTTCCACTATGCCACGGTCTCTCTTCTAAAAAGCGGCGACTTGAGACCCGAAGACGTCCCCAAGCTCGAGTGGTGGGGCCATTTCTGGTACCTCTGGGTTTCCGTGACTTTTCTCAAATCCTATTTCGAGGCCGCGGGGAAGGCCGAGTTCCTCCCCGGGTCCAGGGATGAACTCAAGATCCTGTTGGATCTCCACCTCCTGGAAAAGGCCGCCTACGAGTTGGCCTACGAGCTCAACAACCGGCCCGACTGGGTCAACGTCCCGCTACGGGGAATCCTGGAACTGGTCCGGCCGGCTTCGTAACTCCGGCGGCAGGGCGCTTTGCCCGGCGATGGCCGACGCCCTCCTGGGCAATGGCTATCTAAAACATTGGGAATTCCTTTTTGGAGGTTCATCGGTGAATCCATTAGCTTTCCTGCTTCCGGTCTTGTCGTTGACCCTTACGGCCTGCGTCGGCCCCGTATCGCTCCACCGGGCTGTCATCGCCTACGACGAGACCATCAGCCGCGTGGAACGGGAAATGTTGCTGATCAACGTGGCGCGTACCCACCGCGGCCTGCCCACGCATTTTACCGTGACCTCCAGTATCGCGGCGACTTTCGATTACAGAACCAATACGGGCTTCTCCACGAGTATCTTCCAGACGGCGGGCAGCAACAACTCCTTCGACCTGGCCCTGGGGGCTTCCGCGGCGGAGAACCCGACCATCAGCATCGTTCCCATTCAGGGTGAGGATTTTACCAAGAGGATTCTCACCCCCATGGATGAGAGCAAGTTCGAGTTTCTCGTTTTTCAGGGTTCTCCCATCGACATGGTGATGCGGCTGATGGCACGGGGGATTGAACTGCAGAACCCCGACGGCTCCTTCCAGAGGTTTATCCTGAATTGGCCGGCGGTACAGGAGGAGTACGAAGAGTTCCGAAGGCGGGCCCTCCACATCGCGTGGCTCAACAAGAACCGAAAGCTTTTTGTGGGCACGCTATGGTACGACGAAACCCTGAGGGCCGAGCTCGCCGGCCCCCCCTCGGCCGGGGACCTCATGGCGGCACTGGAAAAAGGGTACCGCTGGAAGCGCCTCGGCGAGGGGAACGAGTACGGGTTTACGCGCCGTGTGAGGGGGCGCGTGGTGATCACCAACTACGATCCCAAGACGCTGAGCGATGCCGAGCGCATGGAACTCAACGCCCGCGCCTCGGCGAATCCGGGCAACTTTGTTTTTGTCGATATTCGGCCCGGCCATCCGGGCGGCGAGTTCCCGCTTTTCGGGGCCATCAAGCTTCAAAGCTTGAGCGAGATGTTGACCTTCCTCGCCAACGCCGTCGAGCGGTCACCGGAATACGCGGTCCGGCGGGACCCGCGCACGCCGGCCATGGATCGCAATCCGGTGCGCACCCTGGCCATCGAGGAGACGGAGAAAGAACCCGATGATCGCCAGCTCAAGGTGGCGTACGGGGGCAGGTACTACTCTGTGGCCAATACGCCGTGGGACCGGGAAGCCTTTAAACTGCTCTATCGCTTGTTCCAGATGACCGTGACGGATGTCTCCAATATCGGGGTTCCGGTCACCATCGGCAAGTGACCTATGGTCGGGGTCGGGGTTCGGCGCCCTCGCTGCGGGCGACGACGCGACCAAGAAAAACGGGCGGGATTACTTGCCGTTCGCGGTGGGCTTTTTGTTGGAGTTGGAGCGGGCCGCAGTGGCCTTGGAGGGGGCTGTCTTCCTGGGCTTCTCAGCCGGCCTTGGCTTCTCCGCAACGAGGGGCTGGGGGCGGGTGCCCGTCTTTCCCAGCGCTTGGAGGATATCGCTGGAGATTTTTTGAATGATCTCGTCACGCTGGCGTCGCGAGGCTTTGACCCTTCCCCCGGCGATCATGCCGTGGCCGCCCGCGGACCCCGAAGGGAGGAGGGAATCGAGCAAGCGACCGGCCTGCGCCTCCGCGTCCCTGGTGCGCATGGATACATAGACAAAATCCTCATGGGGAGCCATGCACACGGACCACTGGGCGGTCTCCAGCCGCATGAGATAATCAGCCACCTCGGCCACGGCGTCCGGGTAGGGGACGGAGTCGAGGATGGTGACCACGGTGTCTCCGTACAGCAGGGCGCTGTTCAGGGCCGAAGCGATCACCCGAAAATAGGTGGGGCTGAGCTGCGGGGTTTGAATGTCACCGAGCAGGCGCTTGTTGACGTAGGGGTAGAGGAACTGGCTGGCCACGATATCATGGGGCATGGTCTCCCGCCCCAGGTGCTGGGTCTCCGATGAGATGCCGTAGAACAGAGCCGTGGCAATGCGCGGGTCGAGAGGAACCTCCGCATGCTGCAGGTATTCGGTTACGATGGTCGATGTGGCGCCGTAGCTCTCGCGAATATCCACAAAGGGGATGTCGCTGTTTTTGCCCCAATCGGGGTGGTGGTCGATGACGGCGGTTGGCGTGATCTCGGCAGGCAGCGCGTTGTTTCCCCGTTGCGGCTGGCTGTCCACCAGAATAACCGAACCTGAGAAGTTGGGGAGGAGCTCGCTCACAGGGACCAGGGGGATTTCCAGCACGGTGACCAGGGAACGGTTTTCCGACCGGCCGATGATGCCGCTCAATCCGATCACCGCGATCTTATTGAGCTTGTGCCGTATGAGAAACCGCAGGGCGGCGGCACTGGCAAGTGAATCGGGGTCGGGGTTGTCGTGGGGAAGAATGAGCACTTTCTTGGAGGAGTCGATGGTCGATAGGAATTCTCCTACGCCACCCCCCGCTTCCAGGGATGTTGGGCCCTTCTCCATAGGCATTGTTATGTTCTAACGGGAGCCTTCCCAGGTGTGAATTTCGATCGGTAGCAGGGCGTCGCGCGTGTTCATTGCAAGACCTGTTCCTTTATGTCCTTTTCCGGTTCCCGCGATAGGGCAGGGGGGCCGCCTGCTTGCTGCGCGGGCGCCTCTACTTGCTTTCGAACGCGTCCTATCCTGGGGTCTTCTAAAAACGCCCTGTAGTCTTTTCGGGCCAGTGAAATAGTGTCTCCCGCATCGACTAGAATGTCAATTTCCGTCACTTTGTTTTTAAAAGTTGCCAGGATCGCCCCCTCGGGGGTCAGGATTGTGAGCAGGAGCCGGTTCCCTTCCCGTTGTTTCGTTGCCACCTTTCCCGCAATGCCATCCAGGTTTCCCCCCATGATGTCGGGAAGGTACGGTCCCACGAACTTCGGGGCAAACAGGGTCGCAACGACGCCAATGACGAGGCCCCCGAGAAAACTCCCGACGAATCCCCAAATCTGCCGCATTACCAATTACTCGGGCTTGGAATACTGATCGGGTTGATCCTCTTTTTCCTGGTCCGAAGACTCTTTAGCTCTCCCGCGCACCAATCGCTCGAAGCGGTCCAGCAAATTGGCTGTACGCTCGCGAACAGTTTCCGTTTTGGAACTCAGGTTATCAACCTGCTGTCGGAGCTCGCCGATGCCGCCGGTCCGTTGAAATGCAATAATGGCAATGACCAGGGCAACTACCGCAAGAATCAGTGTGACTGCTTCCATAACTGGCCTTTCATATTTTTAATGGAACTTTCCCGTCCAGTTGACCTGATAGTAGTGAACCCTAACTTTCAAAGGTATCTGATTTTGACCCATCAAGTCAATATTCCGCAGACTCCCGGTAAAAAATGTTGTTATTTTAAGGCCATGTCACGGGTCCCATAAAGGGCGGGGGAGAACCGCAAGATCCCCTGCTCCCCGTTCGACCATCCTGCGCGCGACGCCGTTGCCAGGGAGGCCCAAGCGCGATCTCGCTGTGGGAAGGTGACAAAAAGGGGCTTGGTGAGGGATTGTGCCTCCAGGCTTTTGCTAGGGTGAACTCTTCTCGGTATCAGCCCCGGATCGTCCGGGCTTGTGCGAGGCCAAACTGCGAAGGAACCATCCCAGGACGATGCCCACCGCCAGCACCCCCAGAATCATCACGGAACGCGACGCCGAGACTTTCCAAAACATGAAGCGCAGCTCAACGATTCCGGCGTTTTGCACAGTAAAAAGCACTATGGAGGCCGCCAGGATGAGGCTGACGATGAGTTTGAAGTTGCTCATGTCGCGAACGCCCTTACCGAGCAGGATGCGGCGGTAGGGCGATGTGTAGCGCCATTTTACCCCGTGAGACGGGGGCTGCAAGGGCGAAAAGCCCAAGAATGGTACTTTTCTTGCGTATCATGCTTATGGTAATCTGGACCCATAACGCACGGGGAAATCCCCGCCCTGCCGTTTGAGTGCGCACTGGCAGGGAAGTCATTCCGGTCCAGGGCCGATTTCTTTAGGCCGATCCAAACAGTCAAGGGCGAGGGCAGCAGGGAATTTGCAAGATGTCTTTCCTTTCCACTCCGATCGGACTGACCGATATTATCGATATCGCCTTCGTCACCCTACTCCTCTATACGGCAATTGTCTGGTTCAGAAAGACACGCGCCACCCTCGTTTTCGTCGGCATCTTTATCCTCGGTGCCATTTATATTTTTGCCCGTCAGCTGGACTTGCAATTAACCACATGGATTTTACAGGGATTTTTCGCCATCTTCCTGATCATCATCGTCGTTATTTTTCAGGAGGAGTTAAGGCAGATCTTCGAACGAATCGCCATCTGGAGTCTCGGCAGACAGGACAGTCCCGCCGTTAGGTCCGAAGCCGTGGATGTCATCGTCGGGACCCTGGCGGACCTGGCGAAGGATCGCATCGGCGCAATTATCGTCATCCCCGGCAACCAACCCATCGACCGGCATATCAACGGGGGCATCGAGCTGGATGGAAAACTGGGGGAGAACCTGCTCAAGAGCATCTTCGATCCCCACTCCGCCGGCCATGATGGGGCCGTCATCGTTGAGAAAGACCGCGTCTCGCGGTTTGCCGTGCAGTTGCCGCTTTCCAAGGACTTCAGACAGCTCTCCAAAGTCGGTACCCGCCACAGCGCCGCCCTGGGTCTGGCGGAATTGAGCGACGCTCTATGTCTCGTGGTTTCCGAGGAGAAAGGGCGCATTTCGGTGGGCCGGGATGGAACGCTCCGCCAGGTGGACAATCTTCAAGAGCTGGGTTCTCTGGTACAGGGATTCTTGCGGGATAAGTTTCCTTCCCACAACCCTCGCACGGTTTCCAGGCAACTCCTGCGCGAGAACTGGGTTGAAAAGGCGGTATCGGTCTCCCTTGCTATCGGTCTCTGGTACGTTTTTATTCCCGGCTCAAAGATCCTGGAAGTGACCTACCAGGTGCCAGTGCATATCGAGCACTTACCCACGGACATGGTATTGGAAACCGTCGAGCCCCCTCACGTCAGTGTGACCTTCGGCGCCCTCAATCGAGCCTTCTATCTCTTCGAGCCGAAAAAACTTGAAGCAAAGGTTGACGCGTCCTTGGCCGTTTTGGGACGCAGAACCTTTCAGATCACGGCGGAGGACTTGAACTATCCCAAAAATCTCACCGTTAAGGAACTCACTCCCGACACTGTCAAGATATCCGTCAAGGTATCCGCCAAGAAAACCACGAAGAACGGGCAAAACGGAACATAATCGGGCCATTTCCCCGCAAACCTTGGCCTCCCCAGAGGGTGGGCTCCGCCGGGTCCCTTGCTAATATATTTATGGCAAACATGCGGCTGCGGCCTCGTCCACCATCCAGATCAGCCGGCCTGTTTCCGGGCGGATCAACTGGGCCGGGAACCGCGCCGAGTCTCTGGGACCGTTAAGCACGCTGCCGAGAGCCTCGGCTTTGTCCTTCCCTGAAACCAGAATTAGGATCTCCTTCCCGCGGTTCAGAATCGGGGCCGTCAGGGTCAAACGATTCGTGTTGAGTTGGGGGATATGATTGCACATGACCCATCGCCGGTTCTCGTTGAGGGCTTCTGTAAACGGAAAAAGCGAGGCGGTATGGCCGTCGTGTCCCAGCCCCAGTAAGATCAGATCCAATGCCGGTGGTCTGCCTTTGGGCGCAGCGCCCAGGACCCTCGCGATTTCGTCCTCATAGGCCCGAGCGGCCCTGGCAAGGTCCGGATCTTCGGCCCTCATCCGGTGGATTCGCTCCCGGGGGCAGTGGAGTTTGTGGAGCAGGGCTAGATCGGCGAGATGGAAGTTGGAGTCGGGATGGTGAGGGGGGACGGCCCGCTCGTCGCCCCAGAAAAACTCCACCCTATCCCAGGCGATCTCCTGGCAAAGGGGCGGTTCGGAAAGGAGTTCGTATAGACGGCGCGGCGTGGATCCACCAGAGAGAGCAATGGTAAACTTGCCAAGCCGGGTAACTGCTTCCCGGGCAATGCGGGCAATCGCCTCGGCGGCAGCGCGGCTGAGGCAATCGGCGTCAGGGTAACGCTGAAGCCTGGCTTGGATGGAAGTCATGGCCCTTGTCGGGGTCGAACCCGGTCGGCCTCAGCCGCCGGTGGGCCGCTCCAGATGGCCGCCGAACTTGGAGCGCATGGCGGAAAGAACTTTTTCCGCGAAAGACTCCTCTTGGCGCGAACGGAAACGAGTGTAGAGGGCCGCGGAGAGGACGGCCGCCGGTACGGCCTCTTCAACTGCCGCCAAAACCGTCCAGCGACCCTCCCCGGAGTCCTGCACGAAACCGGAAAACTCGGAGAGGGATGGGTTCTCGACTAAGGCCGCCGCCGTCAAGTCCAGAAGCCAGGAACTGACAACGCTGCCACGCCTCCAGAGCTCGGCAATCCCGGCCATGTCGAATTCATAGCGCTGCTTTTCGGGCAACTCCACTGAGTTGGCGTTTCGCAGAATATTGAATCCCTCCGCGTAGGCCTGCATGAGGCCGTATTCGATACCGTTGTGCACCATTTTAACGAAGTGGCCCGCTCCGGCCGGCCCGCAATGCAGGTATCCCTCCTCGGCTTTGGCTCCGGGCCCCTGGCGCCCGGAGGTGCGGGGGATATCGCCACGGCCCGGCGCCAGGGTCTTAAAGAGGGGGTCCAGCCGGTCCACGACTCCCTTGGAGCCCCCGATCATCATGCAGTACCCCCGCTCCAGGCCCCAGACACCGCCGCTGGTGCCGACGTCCACAAAGTGGATGCCCTTGGACCGAAGCCGGTCGGCCCGGCGGATGTCCTCTTTGTAATATGAATTACCGCCGTCGATAATCACGTCTTCCGCCTCGAAGCATTCGCTCAGGGCGCGGATGGTCTTCTCGGTGGGTTCTCCCGCCGGCACCATGACCCAAGCGACGCGCGGCCTGGACAGTTGGCCGGCAAAGTTCTCCAGGGAGGTCGATCCCCGGGAACCCTCGGTCTCCAACTGCTTGACGCTCTGAGGGTTCAGATCGTAGGCGACACAGGAATGCCCCCCGCGCATCAGGCGCCTCACGATATTGGCTCCCATACGGCCTAAGCCGACCATCCCGAGTTCCATGGTTTGTTTCTCCTCCCGCAGTGCCATCGGGCGCGGTCACGGGATTTGATCCCGTGGCTCCGGTTTCCTATGGAAGTGCGTCTTCGATCATACCACGCAGGGCGGCCCATGCGGTACGGACATCGGGCCCGAGATGAACCAGCGGCAAACGCCGCTTGCGTTGGGCGAACACGTCGGAGTCCCCCCCGGGCCTGAAAGCGCTTGAGAATTCCAAAGGTGTATTGATGCCCCGGATGGGAAGATCCCCTGTGTCCTCCGACGTGATGAGCCCGTGGCGAATGTCGTCGTACCGGATACTCCGCGCGTGACCCTGTAACTTGATCAACGGATTGGCCACAGGCGTCTCCTCACTTGGAATCCCCGCACTAGGTCAGGGGAGGGGAAAACCCTAGTCCTATTGCATCCCTTTGTTGTAACCGTCCAGGGCCGCCACTCGATAACACTCGGCGAGGGTCGGGTAGTTGAAGGTGTTTTCGATGAAGTATTCAATAGTGCCGTCGAAGGCCAAAACGGCCTGACCGATGTGGATGAGCTCAGTGGCCCCCTGGCCGATGGCGTGCACGCCGAGCAGTTTTCTTGTGTCTTGATGAAAAAGTAGCTTCAACATGCCTACCCGGTCGCCCAGAATCTGGCCGCGGGCGATCTCGCGGTAGCGTGCCACGCCGATTTCGTAAGGGATCGCCCCGTCGGTGAGTTGTTTTTCGTTTTTACCGACCATGGAGATTTCCGGGACCGTATAGATGCCGTAGGGAAGCAGATGGGGACGATGGTAGGTGGGAACCCCGAAGGCGTGGCAAGCCGCCAGCCGCCCCTGCTCCATGGAGGTGGAGGCGAGGCTGGGAAACCCGATGACGTCACCCGCGGCATAGACGTGCGGCAGGCAGGTTTGAAAATTCACGTTGACGCCGATCCGACCGCGCGCATCCACCCCAATGCCCAGCTTTTCCAGCCCCAGGGCCTGGGTTGCCCCGTAGCGCCCCACCGCGTAGAGGAGGGCATCGGAGATGAGTTTTTTACCGCTTTTAAGCGTGGTGCATACCTTTGCGTTTGCGGTCTTGTTCACGGCGACCACTTCCTTGCCGAAATACAGGGTCACACCGATATCGCGCATATGGTAAGAAAGGGCTTCGGCGATCTCGGCGTCGACGAAGTCTAAAAGCCGGGGGCGCTGATCGATGAGGGTCACCTCAATATCGAGAAGGGCCAGGATGCTGGCGTATTCCGAGCCGATAACCCCGGCGCCGACCACCACCAGGCTGCGAGGGAGTTTGGTAAAGGTAATGAGGCCGTCGGCGTCGACGATGAGGTCTTCCTCAAAGGGAATAACGACCGGGCGGGCGGGAGAGGTACCCGTGGAAATGAGAAAATAATCCGCGGTAACGGGTTGTTTCAATCCGGCGACGGTGAGCGTGTGGTCGTCGGCGAAGGACGCTTCCCCTTCGATGAGTTCCACCTGATTCCTCTCCAGCTGACTGACCACCACGCGGGTCTCGTTTTGCACGACCTCATCGCACCGGGCCATGAGATCCTGCATGGTCAGGTCCCTGCGCCCGCGGGCGGAGTAAACTTGCCGGTGATAGAATCCCGTATAATAGAGAACCGCCTCGCGCAGGGTTTTACTGGGAATAGCGCCGCGTTGCAGGCAGACGCCGCCCACGGAGTTGGAACGGTCAATGATGGCGACCCGCTTGCCCAGTTTTGCCCCTTGGATGGCGGCCTTCTGGCCCGCGGGGCCCGATCCGATCACCGCCAGGTCGTAGTGTCCCGCCATGGGTCAGGCGGGTCCTTCCGCATGATGGCAAGGGTGAGGGTAGGCGGCCGGCGGAGGAGTTACGGTTGGGAATACCTTGGAAAGGCGGTGAAGAGTATAAAAAGCAAGGTTATCTTCTCGCTTCGCCCGCGGCAACCTGGAGTCGAACGAGGGCGCGGCGCAGGGCAGATTCCGTGGCGAAAAACTCCTTGTCTTCACGGTTCAGTTCCTCCATCTTCTTTTCCGCCTTCTGCCGCGCGTTCTGGGCTCGCTCGACGTCGATTTCCCCGGAAAACTCCGCGGCGTTGGCTAGAACCGTCATGACGTTGTCCAGGACCTCTGCGTAGCCGCCGCTCAAGGCAAGGTGAACCCTGCCGGATCCCTCTTTATAGCTCATCGCTCCAATTGCCAGTGAGGTCAAAAAGGTGATGTGTTCGGGCAGGATTCCCAACTCTCCCAGAGCCCCTGGCACCGTCACCTCGTCCACATCCCGGTCTAATAAAACACGGCTGGGCGTGACCAATATCAACCGTACTCTGTCTGCCATGGTTTCTATCCCGTGGTCCTTAACTGAATTGTAGCCCTCTCCGTCTCCCGCCGCCACCCGGTGAACTCTTCGCGAGAATTCTAAGGGATAGTCGTACGGGGGTCAATAGCGCGGAGCCCCATAAATTTCAGGGTCCAAGGCGTCCCGGCCGCCCCAGCTCGAAAAGTCCCGCGGGCCCGCGGAATTGTTCCTTGACGGGGTTCAACCTTAGGAGGAAAATTAATGAGTATCTCCCGGCGCGAGCATCGAGGTTTAACAGTGAAGCCATTCCAGAGAGGCGAAGTCCGTGTGATCATCGAGGGGGTCAAACCCGAGGTGGATGACGGACGTTACCCCGCCAAACGGGTGGTTGGAGACGTGCTCGTGGTGGAGGCCGATATCTTCACCGACGGTCAGGATTCCCTCTCGGCGGTCTTGCAGTATCGAAAAGAAAGCGAAGGGGAGTGGCGTGCGGTTCCCATGCACCACGTGGCCAACGACCGCTGGCGAGGCGAATTCCCGCTCTCCGAGATCGGCCGTTACCGCTACACGTTGAAGGCGTGGGTGGATCGCTTCAAGACCTGGCGACAAAGCCTGATCAAGAAGGTCGGCGCCAAACAGGATGTTGCCCTGGAAATACTTGAAGGGGCCGATCTTCTGGAAGAAGCCGGCCAGCGCGCCTCGATGCGAGATCAGAAAAAACTCCAGGATTACGCCTCGGACCTGCGTTCGGAGAAGGCGGGGGCCATGGAGCGGGCCCTGGACGAGGGGTTGTCCACGCTCATGGGAATATATCCGGACGAACGGTTCCCCACCACATACGGGAAAGAACTGGCCGTCGTCGTGGATCGGGAAAAGGCGCGCTTCAGCAGCTGGTACGAGATGTTCCCGCGCTCCTGCTCGTCCGAGCCGGGGAAACACGGTACTTTCAAAGACTGCGAGCGACGCCTTCGTTACGTGTCGGCCATGGGCTTTGACGTGCTTTACATGCCGCCCATCCATCCCATAGGCGCGTCCCGGCGTAAGGGGAAAAACAACGTCCTGGAGCCTGCATCCGAAGATCCCGGGAGCCCGTGGGCCATCGGGTCCAGGGATGGGGGGCACAAGGCGGTTCACCCGTTGCTCGGGACCCTGGTGGACTTCAAGAGGTTGCTCAAGAAGGCCAGGGAGTTGGGCGTTGAAGTGGCCCTGGATCTGGCCTTCCAATGCAATCCGGACCACCCGTACGTTAAGGAGCATCCCGAGTGGTTTCGCACCCGCCCTGATGGAACCATCCAGCACGCGGAAAACCCGCCCAAGAAATATCAGGATATCTACCCTCTGGATTTTAATGGCGCGCGATGGCGTGAGGTCTGGGACGAAATGGCCAGCATCGTCCTGTTTTGGATTGAACAGGGGGTGCGTATCTTTCGTGTGGACAACCCCCATACCAAGCCGTTCAATTTCTGGGAAGATCTCATAAGCGGCATTCAGAAGGACTACCCCGAGGCTATCTTTCTTGCCGAGGCCTTCACCCGTCCCGGGGTTATGCATCACCTGGCCAAACTGGGTTTTTCCCAGTCCTACACCTATTTTGCCTGGCGCAACACCAAGTGGGAGCTGACCCAGTACTTCTCCGAGATCACCCGCACCGACGTACGGGAGTTCTTCCGCCCCAATCTTTGGCCCAATACCCCGGACATCCTGACCGAGTACCTGCAATCGGGCGGCCGCGCGGCCTTCATGACGCGGTTGATCCTGGCGGCCACTCTGGGGGCCAATTACGGCATCTACGGGCCTGCCTTCGAGCTTTGCGAGAGCCAGGCCATGGAGCCGGGCAGCGAGGAATATCTCAATTCTGAGAAGTACGAGATCAAAGACTGGGATATCAAGAGCCCGCAGAGCCTGAGAGAGCTCATCGCCAAGGTCAACCGTATTCGCAGGGAGAACGCCGCTTTGCAAAGCGATTGGAGTTTACAGTTCCACCCTGTGGATAACGAGCGGATGATCTGCTACAGCAAACAGACAGAGGATCTGAAAAACATCATCTTGATGGTGGTCAATCTAGATCCGTATCATACCCAGTCCGGCTGGCTTGAGTTGCCCTTTGAGTTTCTTGGGACCGGGTCCCAGCAAGCGTACCAGGTCCACGACCTCCTGACGGACTCCAGGTACATGTGGCAGGGCCCGCGCAATTACGTTGAGATCCAACCCAACGCGGTTCCCGCTCAAATCTTACGCATCGAGCGCCGCACCCGCACCGAGCGCGACTTCGATTACTTTATGTAGCATGGCCATCCCCTGGGGCTTGTCCAAGGCGATGGAGAGGAGGCGTTGACGGGGGTGAGTGGGGAACGACCGCACGGGCTCACGGAATTGGCCCGACTCTACAACGTCCAGACATCGTACTGCGGCGTCGACAGCAAACGGCGCGAGGCTTCGCCCGAGACATTGCTCCGCGTTATCAGGGCCCTGGGTGCCCCCGTTGAGAACCCGGGACAGATTCAAGATGCACTCCGGGAGAAACGCCAGGCCCTTTGGCAAGCGCCTATGAGCCCGGTCCTGGTGGCCTGGGACGGACAGCCAGGCGCCTTCCTCCTGCGATGCCCTTCGGGGTGGGCTGGCAAGGACCTGGACATTTGCCTGGAGCTCGAATCCGGTGAAGTTCGCAGCTGGAGGCGTTGCCTGCCGCGATATGCCACGGCGGGCAAAGCCTCCATCGAAGGCGTCCAGTACCTGGTCAAACGGATTGCGCTGCCGGGAAAGGTCCCGTGGGGTTACCACAGGCTCCGCGTCCGCGTAGCGGGGCAGCACCTGAGTGCCCTCATCCTTTCCGCCCCAGACAGGGCGTACGTTCCGGACGGGCAAAACGGCCAGCGAATGTGGGGCGTTTTTCTGCCCCTCTACGCCCTTCATTCCGAGCGGAGCTGGGCCAGCGGGGACTTCTCCGACCTGCAATCCCTGATGGGTCGAGTGCAGGGCCTGGGGGGTCGGATCGTCGGAACGTTGCCGCTGCTGGCAGCCTTCCTCGACAAACCTTTTGAAATCAGTCCCTACAGCCCCGTGAGCCGCCTTTTCTGGAACGAGTTTTACCTTGATGTGACCCGTATCCCGGATCTCGAACGGTGTGCCGCGGCTCGTGATCTCATGGCGTCGGCCCCCATGCACCGGAGGGTTCAGGCCCTTCGGGATTCGCCCACGGTAGACTACCGGGCGCAAATGCAGCTCAAACGAAAGGTGCTGGAGGAACTGGCCCGGGCTTTCTTTCTCGGCGGCTCGGAGCGACGCACCGCCTTTGACCACTTCGTTACAAGCCGCGACGGAATTGAGGACTACGCGCGCTTCCGGGCGGTTTGTGAGCGGCAGGGCGCGGCCTGGCCCGCCTGGCCCCAGAGGCTGCGCGACGGAGAGGTGCGCCCGGGGGATTACGATGAGGCGGTAAAACGCTACCATTTATTTGTTCAATGGCTTGCCGACGAGCAACTGGGGGCCGTGGCCAGGAAGACCAACGCGCCGGGTGCCGGGCTCTATCTCGATTTGCCCTTGGGTGTCCATTGCGGGGGCTATGACGTGTGGCAGGAGCGAGAGCTCTTCCCCAGGGCGGTCTCAGCAGGCGCCCCGCCGGACTCTTTTTTTACTGGGGGGCAGGACTGGGGGTTTGCGCCCCTTCGCCCTGACAAGATCCGGGAGCAGGACTACGCATACCTTGTCGCCGTGGTGCGCCATCATCTCAAGTACGCCAGCGCGCTGCGCATCGATCACGTCATGGGGCTGCACCGCCTTTATTGGATTCCCGAGGGCCTGGGAGCCGCCGAGGGGGTCTACGTGCGCTACCCGTACGAGGAACTCTACGCTATCTTGAGCCTCGAGTCCCACAGACACCAAGCCCTCATTGCAGGAGAAAACCTGGGCACCGTTCCCGCTGCGGTGAATGCGGCCATGGCGCGCCATGGTATCCAGCGCATGTACGTGGCCCAGTACGAGGCCAAACCGGACCCGCAACGCGCTCTTCCGCCCGTTCCCCATAACAGCGTCGCCAGTTTAAATACCCACGACATGCGCCCCTTCGCGGCCTTCTGGGAGGCCCTGGATATCAAGGACATGGTCCGCCTGGGTTTCGTGAATGAGGCCGGGGCGAGGCTCGCTGGCAAGAAAAGACAAAGGCTCAAGCAGGCGCTTGTTCGTTTTCTTGTCGCGCGAGGCTGGATGAAGCGATCTTCGCTGGGTATTGGGGCGGTTATGAAGGCGACGGTGGCGCGCTTGAGTGCTGGTCCGGCACGAATCGTTCTGATAAACTTGGAAGACTGTTGGCTGGAGCGCGAGTCACAAAATCTGCCCAGTGCGGGTGAGGGCAGCGCAAACTGGCAGCGGAAAATGCGTTACAAGATGGAGGATTTTTTCCGCATGCCGGAGGTGCTCGACTTGCTCGCGGAGGTCGCGCGCCTCAGGAACGCCTCGGGAAAAGGGACCATTGAATTTAGAGCTGGCTTAAGCCGATCTGGCAGGAAAAAGTAAAGAATAGGAGGTCGGTCATGGAAAAGAAAGCGGGCAAAAAGACCACAAGCGGAAGCGCCGCAATAAAAACGCGGCCCTCGGGTGTTCGGGCCGCATCGTTCCAAATCGCCGCCCCCGAGGCAAAGAGCGTTGCCCTGGCAGGGGATTTTAACAACTGGGACCCGCAGGTCACAGCCCTGAAACGGGACAAAACCGGGGTATGGAAGGTTGCCCTCAGGCTTCAACCCGGGCGCTACCAATATAAATTCCTCGTTGACGGCAGCGAGTGGAAGGAGGACCCCGGGAATCCCAACAGGGTTTCCACGCCCTTCGGCACCTTCAACTCCGTCTGTGAGGTCGACTGATGGCTGTGGGCAAAAAATCCACATGGCCCGCCGTGCTGGCGGATGGGTCGTTGTTAACCGATCAGGACCTGTATCTCTTTAATGAGGGCAGTCACTTCCGACTTTACGAGAAACTCGGAGCGCACCCTGTGAAGGTCGGGGGCGAGGAGGGGACTCATTTCTCGGTCTGGGCTCCAGACGCCGAGCACGTATCGGTGATGGGAAACTTTAACGATTGGAGCAAGACGAGCCATAGGCTTCAGCCCCGGGGCTTCTCCGGCATCTGGCATGGTTTCATCCCGGGCGTGGGCAAGGGCGCCCTGTACAAGTACCACATCGCTTCGCGCCACAGGGGCTACCGGGCGGATAAGGCGGATCCCTTTTCCATCTTCAACGAGATCCCGCCCAAATTCGCATCCATTGTCTGGGACCTGGATCACCAGTGGGGCGACGGGCAATGGATGGCAAAGCGCCACGCCCAAAACAGCTTGAATGGTCCCATGGCCATCTATGAGCTCCACGTGGGGTCGTGGAAAAGGGTGCCGGAGGAAAAGTACCGATCCCTATCGTACCGGGAATTGGCCACTCAGCTGGCCCAGTACGTAGAGCGCATGGGATTTACCCATGTGGAGTTTCTTCCGGTCATGGACCACCCCTTCTTCGGATCCTGGGGCTACCAGGTTACCGGGTTCTTTGCCCCATCAGGAAATTACGGCACGCCCCAGGATTTCATGTACCTCATCGACATGCTCCATCAGCACGGTATCGGGGTCATTCTCGATTGGGTCCCGTCGCATTTTCCCACCGACGAGCACGGACTGGGCTTCTTTGACGGAACGCACCTGTTCGAGCACGCGGATCCACGCCAGGGAGTGCACGAGGACTGGAAAAGTTTTATTTTTAACTATGGCCGCAACGAAGTCCGCAGCTTTCTCATCAGCAACGCGACCTACTGGCTGGATAAGTACCACGTGGATGGGCTGCGGGTGGACGCGGTGGCTTCCATGCTCTACCTCGACTATTCGCGGAAAGAGGGAGAGTGGATACCGAACCTGTACGGGGGGCGCGAGAACCTGGAGGCCATCTCCTTTCTTCGCAGATTCAATGAAGAGGTCTACAAGAGCTTCCCCGATACCCAGACCATCGCCGAGGAGTCCACGGCCTGGCCCATGGTCTCGCGTCCCCTCTATGTGGGGGGACTGGGCTTTGGCCTCAAATGGGACATGGGCTGGATGCACGACACGCTGGAGTACATGTCTCAAGATCCCATCCATCGAAAGTATCATCACAACAAGCTCACGTTCCGCATGCTCTACGCTTACCATGAGAATTTTGTGCTGCCCCTTTCCCACGACGAAGTCGTTTATGGCAAGGGATCCCTGCTTGGGAAGATGCCCGGCGACGAGTGGCAGAAGTTTGCCAATCTGAGAGTGCTGCTTGGCTACATGTACGCGCAGCCTTCGAAAAAACTCCTTTTCATGGGTGGCGAGATCGGGCAGTGGCGGGAGTGGGCGCACGACGGGAGCGTGGAGTGGGACCTCCTCGACCACCCTCGCCATCAGGCCATGCAGAGATGGGTGGCCGACCTGAACCGGTCCTATCGCAACGAGCCGGGGCTTCATGAGCTGGACTGCGATCCTGCGGGTTTCGAATGGATTGATTGTAACGACACGGACGCGAGTGTTCTGAGTTTTATCCGCAAGGGGAAAACCACCGATGACATTGTCCTCGTGGTTTGTAACTTCACCCCGGTACCGCGCGGTAGTTACCGGGTGGGCGCCCCAAGAGAAGGTTTTTGGAAGGAAATCCTGAACAGCGATGCCAAGGATTACGGGGGGAGCGGCCAGGGCAATCTGGGCGGGGTACAAACCGTGCCCATTCCCCTCCACGGCCGTCCCTATTCTTTAACTCTCACGCTACCTCCCCTGGCTGCGGTATTTTTTAAGAGCGAAGCATGATTGAAGTGCTGGGAATCGTCCTGGCGGGCGGGAGAGGGGACCGGCTCTATCCGCTCACGAGAGACCGGGCAAAACCGGCGGTCCCGTTCGGCGGAAAATACCGGATCATCGATTTCGTCCTGTCCAACTTTATCAACTCGGGAATTTATTCGGTCTACGTGCTCACCCAGTTCAAGGCGCAGTCCTTGATCGAACATCTGGAGTTAAGCTGGCGGCTTTCCGACTTCTTCGGAGAGCGGTTCATTACTCCCGTCCCGGCCCAGATGCGGGTGGGAAAGGAGTGGTATCAGGGAACGGCCGATGCCGTTTACCAGAATCTCTATCTTTTGGAACGGCATCATCCTCAGATGGTGGCCGTCTTCGGCGCGGACCATGTGTACCGGATGAACCTGCGCCAGATGAAGGAGGCGCACCGTGACGTGGAGGCCGAGGCCACCGTGGCCGTGCTTCCCGTGAAGATCGAAGAGGCGCATCAGTTCGGAGTGATCCAGGTAGACCAGGACTGGTGCATCGTGGGCTTCGAAGAAAAGCCGGAAAAGCCCCGACCCATTCCCGGAGAACCGGGCTACGCGCTGGTTTCCATAGGCAATTATTTTTTCAATACGGACGTCCTGATCCAGGCGTTGGGCGAGGACGCCGTAATTCAAACAAGCTCCCATGATTTCGGCCGGGATCTTTTGCCCGGAATGATTAATAAAAAGAAAGTTTACGCGTACGACTTCCGTCGGAACAGCCTCCCCTTCTTCCAAGAAGGCGAGAAGGCCAGCTACTGGCGAGACCTGGGGACCATCGACGCCTATTACGAGGCCAGTATGGATCTGCGCTCCGTGGACCCCGCCTTGAATCTCTACAATCCCAGTTGGCCGATTCGCACGGTGGGATACGGCGACCCCCCGGCGAAGTTCGTCTTCGATTGGCAGGAGCGGCGGGGCATCGCGGAGAACTCTCTCGTGGGAGAAGGAACGATCATAAGCGGGAGCGTGGTGCGAAACTCCATTGTCAGCCGCAACGTCAGAATCCACAGCTATGGGCTCGTTGAGGACTCCATCTTGCTGGCCTGGGTGGAGATAGGCAGGGGGTGCCGCATACGCAGGACGATTATCGATAAGCATAACATCATCCCGCCGGGAACGGAGATCGGCTACGACTTGGCAAAAGATCGCGAGCGATACTTTGTCTCGGAAAACGGCATCGTGGTCGTTCCCCGGAGCGAGCCCCGCAGCGATTGGTTACGGGGTTCGCTTTAGTTGCCCGGCGGTGGGCGTCTTTCATCCTCCTGCTAACATGATACTGCAATTATTGTTTTTCGCCGTTTGCCCGATTTGAGCGCGGTAACATGGGTATGCCGGAACTGAGAAAGGATGCCGTAGCGGCAGGGAGCGTCATTATCGCTCCGGAGCGCCAGGGGCGGCCGAGTGACTATGGCCCCGGGGCGGCGGAATCCTCGGGCGCCCGTTGCCCTTTCTGCCCTGGAAACGAGGATCTTACGCCATCGGAAATCATGGCCCATCGCCCGGAGGATATAGAAAGGGATAAGCCGGGTTGGACCCTTCGAGTGGTGCCCAACAAATACCCTGCGCTGGTTCTTGAGGACGCGTCGGATCAGGAGGACGGCAACGTCTACGGGAAGGCAAGCGCCGTGGGCGCCCACGAAGTCATCATCGAGTCACCCGATCACGGAGCGACTCTTTCCAAACTTTCGGTCTCGGCGTTGGAAGCCGTGCTGGCAGCCTATCGGGCGAGACTGCTCCAACTTGCACGGGACCCGCGGCTGCGCTACGGGCTCGTATTTAAGAACCACGGGGAGGCCGCCGGGGCCACGCTGGAACATACCCATTCACAAATAATCGCGCTGTCCATGGTGCCGCACAGGGTGGCCGCCGAGCATCGGCGCTGCAAGTCTTTTTTTGACCTAAAAAAGTATTGTTTCTTCTGTGATGTGATGCGCCGAGAGGCGCAGGATACCGAGCGATTGGTGCTTAGCAGCTCGGGCTTTCAGGTGTTTTCACCCTACGCATCCCGGTTCTCCTTTGAAATGTGGATCCTGCCGAAACGTCACTCGGCGGCCTTCGAAGCGACAACGCCTGCGGAGTTGGAAGATCTGGCGCAGGTTTTCTCGCAAACGTTGAGACGGCTGGACAAAGCGCTGGGCAACCCGGCATACAGCTTTGTTCTGCGGACGGCCCCCTTTGGCGCCGATGCGGTCTTCGGCGATTACTATCACTGGCGTTTTGAGATTATGCCGCGGCTCGCCAGGTTGGCGGGGTTTGAGTTGGGAACCGGTTTGTTTATCAATCCTATGGCTCCCGAAAGGGCGGCCGCTATCCTGAGGGACGATAGACCCTATGAACACGAAGGGTAAGAGTGAACGCTAAATGACCTCTGTGAACTGGAATTCAAAACTCGGTGGGACCTCCCTCGGTAGCGATCGGACTGGATTTCTCGTTTGGGCTCCTCGGGCCAAAAAAGTTGAAGTCAAAATCATTCATCCGGTGGAACAGATGGTGGTCCTGGAGGAAGACGGACGAGGCTACCACCACGGCGTCGCGGGGGAAAGCGGCGTGGGGAGCCTTTACCTTTATCGGCTGGACGGTCAAAAGGAGCGGCCCGACCCGGCCTCCCGATTCCAGCCCCAGGGCGTTCACGGCCCATCCCAGGTGGTGGATCCGGCGTTTCCGTGGGAAGAGCGGCACTGGTTCGGCCTGCCCCTGGAGGACTACGTTATTTACGAGCTTCATGTGGGGGCCTTTACTTCCGAGGGGACTTTTGATGCCGTTATCCGCCGCCTGGACGACTTGAAGGATCTTGGTATTACAGCTCTGGAGCTCATGCCCGTGGCCCAGTTCCCGGGGAACCGCAATTGGGGCTACGATGGGGTGGATCTTTTCGCCGTGCAGAACTCCTACGGGGGGCCGCAAGGGTTGAAGAGGCTGGTCAACGCCTGCCACGCACGGGGTTTGGCAGTGGTTCTGGACGTTGTCTACAATCACCTCGGGCCCGAGGGGAACTACCTCGGCGACTTCGCCCCGTATTTCACGGACCGCTACAAAACCCCTTGGGGTCCGGCGTTGAACTTCGACGGACCTGATAGTGACGAGGTGCGCCGCTTTTTCATTGAAAACGCGCTTTATTGGTACGCGGATTTTCATGTGGATGCCCTCAGGCTGGATGCGGTTCATGCGATCCTGGACCATTCGCCCCGTCCGTTTCTCGAAGAGCTGGCCACGGAGGTTCATGCGCAAGCGAAGCGACTGAACCGGCAGAACTATCTCATTCCGGAGAGCGCCGCCAATGACGCTCGCCTCGTCCGTTCACCTGACCTGGGAGGTTACGGGCTGGACGCCCAGTGGAACGACGATTTTCACCACTCGCTTCGGGTTCTCATGACCGGGGAAAAGGCTGGCTACTACCAGGATTATGACGGCCTGCGGCACCTCGCCAAGGCTTATCGCGAAGGGTTCGTCTATTGCGGGGAATATTCCCCCTTCCGGAGACGCCGTCACGGCTCTTCTTCCCGGAACATCCCGGCAAAGCGCTTTGTTGTCTTTTGCCAGAACCATGACCAGGTGGGGAATCGAATGCTCGGCGAGCGCCTGAGGCAGCTCATTTCCTTCGAGGAGTTAAAGCTGGCCGCAGGGGTGGTTTTGCTTTCCCCTTTTATACCATTGCTCTTTATGGGTGAGGAATACGGGGAACCGGCTCCATTCCAGTATTTTATCAGCCATTCGGACCCGGATCTCATCGCCGCCGTGCGCAAGGGCCGGCAGGAGGAGTTTGCTTCCTTCCACTGGCAGGGAGAGCCGCCGGACCCCCAGGACGAGGCAACCTTCAACCGTTGCCGGCTGAACCAGGACCTCCGCGGCGAGGGAGACCATGCAGTCCTGCGGGGTTATTACCAGGAGCTCCTCCGGCTGCGACGAGATATCCCGCCCCTGAGGCGCCTTTGCAAAGAGACCATGGATGTAGAGGCGGACGAAAAAAACATGACTCTGTGCTGTCTACGGTGGGACGGAAAGAACCAGGTCTTTGCCGCTTTCAATTTCAACGATGCTGAAAACACCGTGGCCATCCCCGGGGGTAAGGGGACTTGGACGCGGCGGTTGGACTCGACGGAACCCCGCTGGCGGAGTCCCGGAAAGTCCACGGGCTCGTCGCTTCTCGGCACCGGGAGCGCGACGGTGACGTTGCCTCCCAAGGCCGTTGTTCTTTATGAACTGCGAGGGTGATTAGCAAAAGACGCTTAGGTCCCGTTCTAAACGGCATGGACAGCCGCAGTTTCGGTGAGGCTTCCTAACGAGAATAAAAGGAGAGTTAATGGATCGCACCATCTGTATTCACGGTCATTTCTATCAACCGCCGCGGGAAAACCCGTGGCTGGAGGCTATCGAGCTTCAGGACTCGGCCTATCCCTACCATGATTGGAATGAGCGCGTCGCGGCGGAGTGCTACGCTCCCAATGCATCGTCGCGAATCTTGGACGGGATCAACCGGGTCGTTCAGATCGTCAACAACTACTCGAGGATAAGCTTTAATTTTGGACCCACGCTTTTGAGCTGGTTGCAGGAAAAATCACCGGAGACCTACCGGGCCATTCAGGAAGCAGACCGGGAAAGCCAAAAAAACTTCTCCGGTCATGGCTCCGCCATGGCCCAGGCTTACAACCACATGATTATGCCGTTGTCCAACCGCAGGGACCGGATCACGCAGGTCATCTGGGGAATCCACGACTTTGAGCACCGTTTCAAACGGCGCCCCGAAGGGATGTGGCTGCCCGAGACGGCGGTGGATCTGGAGACCCTGAGCATTCTGGCGGACCACGACATGCGCTTCACCGTTTTGGCCCCTCGCCAGGCCAGCCGGGTGCGCCGCCTCGGCGCGCGCAATTGGCGCGATGTCAGCGGCGAGCGGATCGATCCCTCCATGGCCTATGAGCAGCGGCTGCCTTCGGGAAAGAAGATCGCGCTCTTTTTCTACGACGGGCCGATCTCGCGGGGCGTGGCCTTCGAGCGTCTGCTCGGCAAGGGGGAGACCTTTGCCAATCGGCTCCTTGGGGCCTTCGCGGACAACCGCACGGAGCCCCAGCTCGTCCACATCGCCACCGACGGAGAGAGCTACGGCCATCACCACCGCTTTGGCGACATGGCTTTAGCCTACGCCCTGCACTACATCGAGTCCAAGCAGTTGGCCAAGCTTACCAACTATGCCGAGCACCTGGGAAAGTACCCGCCGACCCATCAGGTGGAGGTCTTTGAAAACTCCTCGTGGAGCTGCGCGCACGGGGTGGAGCGATGGAAGAGCGACTGCGGCTGCAATTCCGGCGGCAACGGAGGATGGAACCAGGCATGGCGCGGCCCGTTGCGCGAAGCCCTGGACTGGCTCAGGGATTCCCTGGCGTTCCCTTACGAGCAAAAGGCGGGGGAGCTACTCAATGACCCGTGGAGCGCCCGGGACGGTTATATCCGGGTCATCCTCGACCGCTCCCCGCAGAGCGTCCAACGGTTTATTGCCCAGTATGCAAAGCGCGAATTGAACGAGTCGGAGAAAATCACGGCGCTCAAGCTCCTGGAACTCCAACGGCACGCCATGCTCATGTATACGAGCTGCGGTTGGTTTTTCGACGAGCTTTCCGGCATCGAGACCATCCAGATCGTTCAATACGCCGGAAGGGCGGTGCAGCTGGCCCACGAGCTGTTCGGCGATTGGGTGGAGCCCCAGTTTCTTGAACGGCTGGAACTGGCCAAGTGCAATGTCCCGGAACATCGGGACGGCCGCTTGATCTACGAGAAGTTCGTCAAGCCCGCCGTGGTAGACTGGGAAAGAGTGGGGGCGCACTACGCGATCAGCTCCATCTTTGAAGACTATGGAGAACAAACGAGGGTCTATTGCTATCGGGCGCACCGCGAGCAGTACAAGATCTTCACGGCGGGCAAGGCTAAGATGGTGGTAGGCCGGGTAAGGCTGACCTCGGAGATCACCGCGGAGTCCGCTTCTCTGAGCTTCGGGACGCTCCATTTCGGCGATCACAACCTGAACGGCGGTGTCCGGGAGTTCCAGGGCGAAGCGGCCTATCGCGCCCTGGTGCAGGAGGTAGAAGAGCCGTTTTCAAGGGCGGATTTGCCGGACGTCATTCGCCTCGTGGACAAACATTTCGGCGAGTCCACCTATTCGCTTCGGTCCCTGTTCCGCGACGAACAGCGGAAGGTTTCCAACCTGATCCTGGAATCCAGCCTGGCGGAAGCCGAGGCCGTGTACCGCCAGCTCTACGAAAATCACGCTCCGATGATGCGCTTTTTGACGGGTCTTGGCATCCCCCTGCCCCGTGCTTTTTACACGGCCGCGGAGTTCGTGTTGAGCGCACAACTGCGCCGGGCGCTGGACGGCGAAGAGCTGGATGCGGACATGATCAGAGCGCTCCTGGAAGAAGCCCGCCTTGCCCGGGTCCAGCTGGACGCCCCCTCGCTGAGCTATTCCATCCAGCGCAGCATCGAGCGGCTGGCCGACGGGCTCTATGAAGACCCCGGTAATTCGTTGTTGCTTGAGAAACTCGAAACCGCGGCGACCTTCGCCCTGTCTCTACCCTTCGAGGTGGACCTCTGGAAAGTCCAGAACCGGTACTACGAAGTGCTACGGTCGGTCTTTATGGACTTTCGCGAGAAAGCCGGCCAGGGAGACGAATCCGCCAGGGCCTGGGTCGATCGCTTTACTTCCCTCGGGGCCAAGCTCTCCGTATTGGTCGCTTAGGGCCGAGGATGGATTTGTCGATTGCCCTGGCGACCTATCGGCTCCAGTTCCACGGGGCCTTCCGCTTTGACGACGCCCGACGGGTGGTGCCCTACCTCCACGACCTGGGGGTCACCGAACTGTACGCCTCTCCGCTGTTCAAGGCGCGCCGGGGCAGTACCCACGGATACGACGTGTCGGACCCCGGGCGACTCAATCCGGTACTTGGCAGCAGCGAGGACTTTGCAGCCCTGAACCGGGAGAGAAGTCGCCACGGAATGGGGCTCCTCCTGGACATCGTTCCCAACCACATGGCCGCGAGTGCCGAGAATCCATGGTGGCTGGATGTGCTGGAAAACGGACCGAGTTCCGCGTATGCGACCTATTTTGATATCCAGTGGCACCCGAGCGCTTCGGTCTTGGAAAATAAAATTCTTCTGCCCGCCTTGGGGACCTACTATGTTGGGGTCCTGGAAGGTCGGGAACTGGCATTAACCCTGGAAGAAAAGGGTTTTTTCATCCGGTACTACGATAAGAAATTTCCCCTAGAGCCGCGATCTTACGGCGCCGTCCTGAAACACGTGTTGTCCAACCGAGCGGGACAAGTCCGCAATGAGCCTTTTCTTGGGGTGCTGGAGGAGGTTGCAGCGCAGGTGGATGCCTTGCCTCCGTATACGACGCTTGACCGTGGCGAGATGCGAAGGAGAACCACGGGAAGCCGGGCGATCAAAGAAAAACTCTGGCGCCTCTACTCGACGGAGCCCGGGATCAAGGCGCTGGTGGATTCCAGTCTCGCCGCCTTCAACGGCGAGAAGGGCAACCCAGAGAGCTTTGATCTCCAGGACGCCCTGTTGGAGGAGCAGGTTTATCGCCTGGCGTACTGGAGAAAGGCCGGCGATGAAATCAACTACCGGCGCTTCTTCGACATCGCAGACCTCGTTGGCCTGCGGGTGGAGGAGCCGGAGGTCTTTGAATCCAGTCATGAACTTCTCTCCCAATGGGTTAAAGAAGGGATCGTCACGGGGGTTCGCGTTGACCATATCGATGGTCTCTTTGATCCGAGAGCCTATCTGGAGCGGCTTCAAGGGGCCCTGGGCAAGGATCAAGATCCTCTGGCGAAGTTCTATGTGGTGGTTGAAAAAATCCTCGGCCGGGAAGAAGGGCTGCCGGAGAATTGGCCGGTGGCGGGCACCACCGGTTATGAATTCATCGACGCCGTGAACGGCGTGTTCCTTTCGCCCAAGGGACTCAAGGACCTGGATGGGATTTATGAGCGCTGCACCGCCGAGGCGGCCGGATGGCACGAAATACGCACCGCGCGAAAGAGACAGGTCCTCCGGGACCTTTTTCGCAGTGAAATGGAGGCCCTGAGAAGTCGCCTCGCCCATCTGGCCGCGGGGGACCGCCACGGCCGCGATATCTCCTCCAACGACCTGGCGCGAGCCCTATTGGAAGTCACCGCCTTCCTCCCCGTTTATCGAACCTACATCCGCGATTTCGAGGTCTCGCCGAGGGACCAACAGCTTCTGGATCAGGCCCTGAGCGCGGCCCTGGCGGCAAACCCCGACGTTGCGGCCGAGGCCTTTGACTTTGTACGGCGCGTGTTGTTGCTTTCCTTCCCTGAATCTTTGGCAGCCGGGCCTCGCAGGGAATGGCTCCGCTTTGTCATGGAATGGCAGCAACTCACCGGTCCGGTGATGGCCAAGGGGTTCGAAGACACCACGCTCTACGTGTACAACCGTTTGGTTTCCATGAACGAGGTCGGTTGCGATCCCGACCCCGTCGACTCTCCGGTGCGGTATTTTCACCAATGGAACCGGCGGCGGTTAAAGGCCCATCCCTGCTCGCTTAACGCGACGTCAACCCATGATACCAAACGCGGCGAGGACTTCCGCGCCAGGGTGCATGTCCTGTCCGAGATGGCTGAAGCGTGGGGGAGATGTCTCGCCCGATGGAGGAAATTCAACGAGAATAAAAAACTATCGGTGGCGGGGCGACCCGTGCCGGACGCGAACGAGGAATACCTGATTTATCAAACCCTAATCGGGGCGTGGCCCTTGGACAAAAAAGAGATTCCGGCCTTTGGCGAGAGGCTCAAAGCCTATCTGGTCAAGGCCGCCCGGGAAGCCAAAACCCATTCGAGCTGGCTCAACCCCGATCAGGACTATGAAAAAGCCCTGGCAGGTTTTGCAAAGCGTCTTGTCCGGTCTTCAGGTGGCAACAGGTTTATGGCGGACTTTCTTAAGTTCCAAAGAAAAATCGCCGGCTATGGAGCGATCTATTCCCTCGCCCAAGTTCTCATCAAAATAGTCTCCCCGGGAGTCCCGGATTTCTATCAAGGAACGGAGCTGTGGGACTTGACCCTCGTGGATCCCGATAACCGTCGTGCCGTGGACTACGAAAAACGGATTCGCTACCTGGGAGATATCAAGAAACGTGAGGCAGAAGACCTCCAGGGCCTGCTGAAAGAGCTGATGTCTCATTGGGAGGATGGTCGGATAAAGCTATTTCTAACGGCCAAAGGCCTGAACTTTCGCAAGAACCATCCCGAGTTGTTCCTCGCAGGAGAATACCTCCCGCTGGGTGCTACGGGCAAAAGAAGGGAGTGCCTGCTGGCCCTCGCAAGAAGGAAAGGCAATTCCTGGGTGATCGCGCTGGTCCCGAGGCTGGTCGTCGAACTCGTACCCGTCGGTGAGTTTCCTTTGGGCACAAAGGCATGGGGGAAAAGCGCTGTTCTTCTGCCGAATCAGGCCCCCGAGACATGGCACAATGTTCTTACGGGAGAGAACATCAAGGTGAATCGCGTGGGAGGTAAAAAAGCTTTGCCCGTTCACCAGGTGTTGGGCCGCTTTCCAGTGGCACTCCTGTCGGGAATATAAATCAATGGTTCGAGGAAAGGGGCGCCCATAACCTGCAGAACTGTCCTATTGCCCAGAGGCATGTTATGCTTGCGCCTAGACGAAACGGGGCGAGACCGGAGGCCATATGCTGCGAAAACAGATTCTTAAGAAAGACCCAACCCCGTCGAATCCTCAGCCGGGGGAAAAGGACATCGGCGCCATCGCGACGGTACACGTGACCTCCGAGGACAAGAATCATCCCATTGAACATGCCTTCGATGCCGAGAGAGGACCGGGTGCGAGCCGCTGGGTAGCAGAAGAGTTGGGAGAGCAGAGAGTGATTCTTGCCTTTGATGTTCCGCAGGCGATTCGCAAGGTGAGGTTGGAAATCGAGGAACCGGATGTCAGCCGCACCCAAGAGCTGGTGGTGACGGTTTCCTGTGACGGGGGACAAAGCTTCCGGGAGCTGGTGCGGCAGGAGTACAATTTCAGCCCTTCAGGGACGACCTTTGAAGTTGAGGAGTGGTCCACGAAGTTTGAGGGAGTGACCCACCTGCAGCTGTTCATCAAGCCGGACAAAGGAGGCAGGCCTTGCCGCGCAACGATTACATCGCTCACCGTACAGTGATGTTGCCTCCGCAGGGGCGGCTGGCGGCCCATTCGATGCCCAGGTAGCCGGGCGCGGGGAAAAGGATCTTTGAATTCTGCGTAAGACTTCCTCCACAAAGTAAGACCTCTCCGAGCTCCGGCACCCGTGCGGCTTCCCTATCAGCCCATGGGGGTGGAAACATTACCATGGTTGACAACCTGAACGCGCAAAACGGCTGTGCCGGGAAGACCCTCCCGGCGATTTTTATTTCACCTTATCTGATTTTACACGCCGCTGGTGAGGGCCACCTTGAAATTGCCCAATAAACCCATCATTGGTTGGAGGGAATGGGTCTCCCTGCCTGCGCTCGGGATCCGCGCCGTGAAGGCCAAGATCGATACGGGCGCCCGGTCGTCGGCTCTTCACGCTTTCAGCGTGACCTTCTTTCGCCGCCAGGGCAGGGAGATGGTTCGCTTCCACGTTCACCCCCTCCAGCGCGATTATCGCAAAAGCGTTGTGGCTGAGGCCCGGCTGCTGGAGCGGCGCATGGTGCGAAGCTCCAATGGCGAGGCGAGACTGCGGCCGGTCATCGTGACGGAGATGGTTTTGATGGGGAAAAGGAGATCCATCGAGTTGACATTGATCGATCGCGGGACCATGGGCTTTCGCATGCTGCTTGGCCGGCAAGCCATACGGGGACACTTTATCGTGGATCCAAACCGGTCCTTCCTGGATAAGGATTGGAAGCGGCGCCGATAACCTGCAAGGGATGAAGGGAAAATACCGATGAAGATCGCTATTCTTTCGAGAAGTCCCAGGAGCTACAGCACCCGGGCTCTAAAGGAGGCGGGAACCAAGCGCGGCCACCAAGTCGATGTGCTGGAAACCTTGAGCTTTTCCATTTATTTGGAGGAGGGACAGCCGGATTTATTTTTTCGTAACGAGCAGCTCGGGTCCTACGACTGCGTGATCCCGCGCATCGGCGCCTCCATCACCTTTTACGGCGCTGCTGTGGTGCGACAGTTTGAGCAGATGGGGGTATTTTCCCTCAATACTTCCCAGGCTATTCTCACGGCGAGGGACAAGCTGCGCTCCTTGCAGATTTTGAGCCGTCACAAAATCGGGATCCCGGCGTCGGCCTTCGTACGGCGCAAACATGACGTTCTCCCCGCCATCGAGCGCGTGGGGGGAGCTCCGGTCATTATCAAGCTGCTGGAAGGGACTCAGGGCATCGGGGTGATCTTGGCGGATTCAGTGAGTATGGCTGCGGCTATCATCGAAACGCTCCAAAGCACCAAACAGAACGTGTTGATTCAGAAGTTCGTTGCCGAGAGCAAGGGCAGAGATATCCGGGCCTTTGTCGTGGGGGACCGAGTGGTGGCGGCCATGCGTCGCCGCGCCCAAGGCCAGGAATTCCGCAGCAACGTCCACCGGGGAGCCAAAACCGAGGCGGTTAAATTAGATGTCGCTTACGAGAAGACGGCGGTGCGCGCGGCCCAGATTATGGGACTGCATGTAGCCGGTGTGGACATGCTGGAAGGCAGCCGCGGCCCTATGGTGATGGAGGTTAATTCCTCTCCGGGATTGGAGGGGATCGAGAACGCGACGGGAATCGACGTAGCAGGCATCATCGTTGAAAATATGGAACAACAGGTACTGTTCCCCGAAATCGACCTGCGCCAGCGCCTGACGCTGGAGGCGGGCTATGGCGTCGCCGAGTTCATCATTCACTCGGAGTCGCGCTTGGTGGGCAAGTCCATCGCTGAGAGCGGGTTGCGCCAGGAGGACATCCTGGTCCTCAGCATCGACCGGGACCGCACGGTGATTCCTAACCCCAAAGGTTCCCGCGTGATTCAGCCGGGAGATAAGCTCCTCTGCTTCGGCAAGTTATCGGCCCTTGAGAAGCAGATCCCTGTGCACAACGTCGAGGCCCACGGGTCCGAGGAGTAACCCGTCCAGCAGATTTCCCGGGGACCCCATTGGAGAATCTATGGCCAGTGTAAAGGAGTTCCAGATCGGAAAAACGACCGTGCCCGTGGGAAAGACCATGGACATCCACCTGGAAGTGAGCGAGCGCTACACGGGGGAGCCCGTTGGTTTACCCATCCGGGTGGTGCGAGGACCTGAACCCGGACCCGTTGTTTTTGTTACTGCGGGCATCCACGGCGACGAGATGAACGGGGTGGGCATCGTGCACGAATTGGCCTTTGGACCGCCTTGGGCTCTGAGCCGCGGGACGCTTATCCTGGTTCTCGTAGTCAACGTTTTTGGTTTTGAAACCCAGGTCCGCTATATGCCCGACCGGCGGGACCTGAACCGGTGCTTCCCCGGCTCAAGGGACGGCAGTCTGAGCAGTCGTATCGCTCACACCCTGTTCAATGAAGTGGTGGCGCATTGCGATTTTGGCATCGATCTTCACTCCGCGGCGTCGCCGCGGATCAACTTTCCCAACGTACGGGGCGATCAACGGGCTCCCGCCATCCGGCGTTTAACGCGAAGCTTTGGCTGCGAGTTGATCGTCAATACCGAAGGGCCAATGGGCTCGCTGCGCCGGGAAGCCACGAAATCCGGTTGCCCCACGGTCTTGCTGGAGGCCGGCGAGCCGTGCAAAATCGAGCCCGCGGTGCTCGAAATCGGCGTTCGGGGCGTGCAGAACGTTCTGAAGGAGCTCAAGATGCTTCCCGGTCAGCCGGTGGGACCGGCACACCCGACGGAGGTGGAAAAGTCCATGTGGGTCCGGGCCCGGGGGGGAGGCCTGCTCCGGTACCACGTTTCACCGGGACAGCCTGTAGTAGCGGACCAACCCCTTGCGACTACGGTCAGTGTGTTTGGCAAAGAGCAAAACGTGCTGGTATCGCCCGTGGACGGCATCGTTCTGGGGATGACGACTTTGCCGGCGGTCAAACCCGGTGAGCCGGTGTGTCACATCGCCATCCCCAAACATCCGCGCAAGGCCGGGGACAATGGGGCCGGAGATAAATTGCACCGCCGGGCGAGGAAAGACCTGGCCACGAGCATTGCCATTTCCGAAAGGGAAGGGAATTGGGATGTCCGTGCCGAAGGCGAAGACGGATGATCGGTTCCATTAACTTCAGATCATACCGTGGGCCGGACAATCAGGGGAAACCCTAGCGACGGCCCGGGGCCGTCGCGGGAAATCTACATCTCCTCCAGGGATCCCCACTGGACCTGGGTATCTTCCATCAAACGGGTTGCCTCTTCGGGACCTTCCGTAAACGGGTAGTAATTGGGAAATTTAGGGGGCGGCAGAATGGCCCATCCGTCAAGGATGGAAGTGATAAAGCGCCAGGCGTATTCGACCTCGTCGGACCGCGTGAACAGGGAGGCGTCCCCGCGCAGCGCGTCCAGCAACAGTCGCTCATAAGCCTCGGGTGAACGTTGTCGAAAGGCCTCTTCGTAGAAGAAATCCATGTTGACTTCGGCGAGTTGAATCTTCATGCCGGGCTGCTTGCACGCGAAGGAGAGGCTGATGCCTTCATCGGGCTGGATGCGGAGAATCAGCACGTTGGATTTGACACGCGGCGGGGCAAATCCGTTGTTGCTTTCAGGTCCCTGAAATAAAAGCAGGGGGGGGTGTTTGAATTGCACGGCGATTTCGGAGACCCGCCTGCGGAGCCTCTTTCCCGTCCGAAGAACGAAGGGGACACCGGCCCATCTCCAGTTATCGATCTTGACCCGCAGCGCTACGTACGTCTCCGTCATGGACTTGGGATCCACGCCCTCCTCCTGCCGGTAGCCTTTGACGACCTTGCCTTCCGTTTCTCCCACGCCGTACTGGCCGCGAACCGTCAATGCCGCCACCTCCCTCGCCGTCATGGAAACCAGGGCCCGCAGCACTTTGACTTTTTCGTCGCGAATGGACTGCGGGTCGAGGGCCGAAGGCGGCTCCATGGCGATAAGGCACAACAGCTGCAGCATGTGGTTTTGCACGATGTCGCGTAAAGCGCCGGCCGTATCGTAGAACGCCCCGCGCCGCCCCTCCATGCCCAGGGTCTCCGCCACGGTGATCCGGACGTTGTCCACGTATTTCTGATTGAACAGGGGCTCAAAGATGGAATTGCCGAACCGAAAGCTCAGAATGTTCTGAACCGTTTCCTTTCCCAAGTAATGGTCGATGCGATAGATCTGGTCCTCGGCCAGGGCCTCCGTAACCACCGTGTTGAGCCTGCGAGCGCTTTTCAGGTCCCGGCCGAAGGGTTTCTCGATAATGACCCGGGACCAGGTTCGATCATCCTTGCTACAGATAAATCCGGCGGCGCAGAGATTTTTGATGATGGGGGAGAAAAACTCCGGCGCCACCGAAAGATAAAAGAGCCGATTGCCCGTCAGGTGGCGGTCTGCCTCGATCTTTTCCAGGTGCTCTTTCAGTAGCTTGAAGGACTCCGGCTTGTCGTTGTGGCCCGGATGGTAGTGGAGGGCCTGGATGAGGGGATTGTCGGCTTCAAGGCCGACGGCTTGGTCGTCGAGCTCATCTTTGAGCACGGCCAGCATATGGTTGCGATATTCTTCGTCGGTCATCTCGGTGCGCGAAAATCCTACGATGGCGTAATTTTGCGTCAGGTACCCCGTTTCCTGAAGATGGTAGAGGGCGGGGATGAGCTTGCGCTTGGCCAGGTCCCCCGAGGCGCCAAAGATCACCAGGGTAAACGGCTCCTTAATGCGAGGCAGCGCCTCGCTCGTTTCTGGAACCTCAGATGGACTGATGTGAACGGATGCTTTCACTCCGGTGGAATCGTCCATAGGGAAGAGTCCTCCTCGGGCCGCTGACCGTTAGGATGCCGGGCGCGGGACCCTAAACGTCACCTCGTACGTCATGATACAAGGTCTGGGTAGCCATTTCTAGTCGCCGCCGGCGTTAGCCGGCTCGGGCGTGGTTGACAGGGGGCGGAACGGGCGGGTATCCTCAATTTTCAAACCGCGGTTTTCGGCCCCGTAGGGCGGCCTTTGCAGAGGAGGTCCTTCATGGCGATTCAGCAAGCCGTGCTTGGTCACGTGGTTTTGAATGTCAGGGATCTCACCCGTTCCGAATCCTTCTACCGGGAAATTTTGGGCATGGCCATTTCAGCCAGGAATCCGCGCACACGCATGTCTTTTCTGACTTTCGGCCGCGAGCACCATGACATCGCCCTGGTCGAACTTTCTCCCGGCACCGAGCCTAGGGGAGGGGACGGGTTGCCCGGCATGCATCATTTTTGTGTTTACGTTCGGACTCCCGAGGAAGTCGACGCTCTTGTCCCCGTGCTGCGGCAGAAAAACATTACCATCGTGAGCGGTCCTGAAATACTCGAAGTCGCACATAATCGCTCTGTCAGTTTTTTGGATCCCGATGGCAATCGCCTTGAGGTGGCCAGCAATATAAACAAGTTCGGAGGGACGGCGCTTTAAACCCTCGCTCGCCTTGGGAAGATGGATGGCGACGGTTGAGTTTGAGGGCCGAGAGATTCCGGTGACGGCGGCAGAGATGGCGAATCCCCGGCGGGCGGCGCTGCGGATAAGGGACATGCAAAACGACCGGGCCGGTAGCTCCTCCATAAAGAGGGATTCCTGAATGCTACCCCTCCGTTGATTCGTGCCTCGAAGGCGGACCGGGTCAGGGTTGTCTAGACTCCATCAGCTCCCTACCCGTGGCTCCATGAGCCTCCGGCCATAATCTGCCGCGCCATGAATACGCAAGGCGTAATCCATGCAAGCCAGCTCCAGCCTCGTCGGCTCGAAGGCGGTTTCGGCTCGCAGTTGTTCCAACCTTTCAAACCCGAGGCCGGTGATCTTAACATGGATAAACGCCGGGGCACAGTATTTTTGGGCACGGAGTTTGAATCCCTTGTGGTACACTGGAAGACGACGACGGTGGTGACGGTTGGATGTACCACCGACGGCGGGATAGAAGGGACGGGTACGAGCGGGGGTACTTTGAGGCGGTGGTTCGGGATTGCGTCGGAACGGGGATGGAGCAGGGGCACCAGGAGGCCATGAAGAGGGATGAAAATCTGGGAAGAGAGACCCTGAAGGGGTACGGGAGGATTTCATGAGCACCTGGCGGCTTGCTATGGCATTGGTCTTATTTCTGACCCTTTGGGTTCCGCACGTCCTGTGGGCCCAAACCCTGACACTAGAGCCCGCGCCGCCTCCAGCGGAGCCTCGCCAAGTGCCCACCCGGGTTCTTTCTGCATCTGACGAGGGTCCGGTGTCTTCTCCCTTGCCGGCAAGCGCGGGACAAGGCTCTGAGGCCACCGTGGGAACGGCTCCCGGGGATGTACGCCAAAGCACCACGGTTTCCCGGCCGCCGGACTCGCTTGGACCGTCTCTTGCGCCCGCAGCCCCCATCACCTCAGTAGATTTACGGGCGACTGAGGACGGCCGCACCGCAAGCGGTGAGTCTCAACAACCCGTGGGAGCCGTCGGCCCCGCACAGGTTCCCGATGGGGAAGGGGAGGGGAAAGCCACTCTGGCGGCTCAGGTGCGGCCGTCTCCCGCCCCCCGTCCTTCGGGCGGTTCCATCGAGCTCGAGGCAACGAAGTTCTCAGTATCCCCTCCCTGGGGCGTGGCTCCGGATACCCCTTGGACCCTCCTTCTGGCCTTTGTTCTGTTTCTTTCCCTGGCGGGAAACGCGTTCCAGTTTTATCGCCACAGGGTTTTCGGTAAGACCCTCTCCAATGAGCTTCTCTCCGCCTTCAATAGCATTGCCTGGTCGTTCGAGCGATGCATCAGAAAGAGAAGGGATCTGGATGCCAGGTCGGCGCAGAGAGTTTCCGATCCTGTCATGTTAAGGGAGTTTCGGGAGTTTACCCTCGACAGCGAGTTCATGCTGCGGACGCTGCGTGAACAACTGCGAACGGTGGCCAGAAACTTACACCAAAGGGAGCAAAGGTGGGAAAGCGACACCCCGGAATCTCTACCCGAAGAGACGAAAGCGACGGAGGAGACTCTGCCCCATGGTCCGGAATCCCGTACGGCCTAGGAGAGTGCCGCCCCTCCCAGTGAAGGCGCCGTAGGGCGCTGCCGGGTTTAAAAGCGTCTCGTGCCGGTCCTTCGCCATATTGCCATGAGGCTCTCGGGACTCATATCGCTTCTTCGCATCGGGCCGCAAAGGCTCGTGCTTTTCTTGGTCCACTTTCCGAAGTTCCTTAAGCTCTTCTGGCGTCTGCTCCTGGATCCCAGAGTGCGCCTTGGGCCCAAGGTTCTTCTCCTGCTGGTGGCGGCTTACGTGGTTGTCCCCTTGGATCTGATACCGGATTTTTTTCCTGCCTTGGGACAACTGGACGACCTCGTGCTGGTCTTTCTTGGCATGAAGGGATTCATTACGCTTTGCCCGAAAGATGTGGTGCGAGAACATGTGCTGGGCATCGGTGCGGGTCGATAGGTCGACGTTCCCCCTCCCCGTTTTTTACCCACTGCGTGCCACCCTTGCAGGATCTCAAAATAGGACCGGAGTCTTAGGGGGGCCCGGCGTGCGAACTGCGCCGATGTTGTACCGGCCCCCCTGGGCCGGGCGGCGCGGACCATCAGGCTCGTTCCTAAGCCGCGCTTCAGAAGCAAAATAACGACAAAAGATGTCATGGAAGGACATATTTGGACATGGAATAGCCTCCCTAGACCCGGCCTATCCCGTGCGAGAACTTCAGGAGCCGGAGGGGTTCGCCCCATTTTTTGCCTTGGGGGAGGGGAGGGCGGCCGGGCATAGATCTTGCTTATCTCCACGTAGCTTATGCAAATTTCGCCACTCTCGGGTCTCCGGTGAGGTTGAATCGGGGGGGGCGGGACGGGAAGTTGGGCTACGCAGCGATGCGGGCACGACCCAAAAGGCGGGTGACAGGAGGCAAAATAGAATGAAGACGATCCATTTAGCCCTATCGCTGATGTTGGTGCTCGCGTTGTCAGCATGCGCGTCGATGCAACCCATCTCCCGCGATCGGCTGGCTCAAAATATCGATCCGATCCTGAATATGGAAAAGCGGTTGGACCAGGTGATGTACTACACCAAGATGCTCGGTTCCGTGGGAGGTTTGACCCAGGTCAAATCGAAGGAACTCAAACAGCACCTGGACGTCTACTACGTTTACTACCTGGCCTCGAACGTCCAGCTGGCGAAGGGCGATATGGAAGCGTACCAGGCTCACGTGGTCCTGGCTGAAAGAGAACTGGACGTGATGGAGAAGATACTCAAGGAGGGGTTGGATAAGGACTTCGAGCCCGACCCCAATGCCAACTGGGAAGGGGATTTTTCCCGCTCGAAGCTTTGATATCGGCCCATTCGACTGGATTGCGCCACCATTAACGCTTTGAATAGTCCAGAGCTCTTGCGGGACCGGGTCCTTTAGTGGAAAGGGCCGTCAGGGGCCCTGCATTTCTTTCAGCACCTCCTCAAGCCGTTTGAGTTCCTCGCCAAATCCCGTCCAGTTCTGTTCACGCAACGATTCCACAGAACGGTTGTAGTGCTCCAGGGCGCGGCGCGCCAGTTGCCCGGGGGTGCCTTCCCCAGAGGCACCTCTTCCCGGCGGCGCAGCCCGGGCGACTTCGCGCACCGAATCTCCAAACAGTTTGTCCAGTGACAGTTCCAGGGTTTCCTCCATGGCAATGCGGTTCCCGAATACGGAGGTGACCCTTTTGAGCTCGGGTAAGGAACCCTCTTCCGCGGCCAGGTAGAGGGGCTGTACGTAGAGAAGCGACTTTTCGATGGGGATGGCGAGCAAGCTCCCGCGAATGACCGACGAGCCCCTTTGCTCCCAGAGACTCAACTGTTGGGAGATGTAGGCGTCCTGGTCGATACGCGCGTTGATCTGCTTCGGCCCGTAGACCAATTTAGCCTTGGGAAAGTTCAACACCATCAACTTGCCATAGTGCGGCGCGTCGCTCCGCGCGGCCAGCCAGGCCCGCATGTTGTCGCGATTGTTGGGCGTGAAGGGCAGGAGAAGGATGAATTCCTCCTTTTCTTCTCCCGGCAGGCGCATGATGATGTAGTAGGGTTCCATATCTCGTTCCTCGTCGGCATTGGCCGCTCGAGGAATGCTTAACAGGTCCTCTTTATTGTAGAACACCTGTGGGTCTTGCATGTGATAGGTCGCGTACACTCGCGCCTGCACGACGAAAAGATCTTGCGGATAGCGGATATGGGAGCGCAGGTCTTCCGGCATCTTCTCCATGGGCTGGAGCAGCCTGGGGAAGGCCCGGGCATAGGCCTGAATCACGGGGTCGTTGGAGTCGCCGATGAAAAAATTCACGGATCCATTGTAGGCGTCGACCACGGCTTTCACCGAATTCCGAATGTAGTTGCCTACTTCGGCCACAGGCTCGGAATAAGGATAGCGGTTGGAAGTCGTATAGCCGTCGACGATCCAAAAAAGCCTTCCGCGACCGTCGATGACCAGATAGGGGTCGCGGTCGAAGGTGATAAATGGGGCGATCTTTTTTACCCGATCCTGAACGCGCCGGTGGAAGAGTATGCGGCTTTCCGGCGTGATATCGTTGGCCAGGGAGATTCTGAGGGAGGCGAAGCGGGTTGAGAACAGAAGCTTGCGCCAGAAGGATTGGAGGGCTACTCCGCCCTTACCCTCGTAGGTGGCGTAGACATTCTGGTTTCCGGACGGATAATCGAGCTCCTGGGCCCTGGTTTTCACGAAGACGTAATCGTTGGCAAGTTCGCCATAGTAGATCTCCGGCCGGGTCACCTTGATGGAACCGTGGAAGACCGGAGGAATGTCTTTGATGAAAAACTCGGGGAGGCCTTCCGGCGTCACCTGATTGACCGGGCCGAAGACCACCCCGTAGCCGTGGGTGTAGCCGAGGTGTTCGTTGATCCAGATCCGGCTCGGAAGCTGGCGGTGAGAGAGCTCCCGTGCGGAGATCATGACCTGGCGATAGGTGCCGTCGATCATGTAGCGATCGTTGTCCACGCCGGCGAACTCGTAATAGGTGCGAATCTGCTGGAGCTGGGCATAGGTGGCCAGAAGAGGGCGGTGGTCCCAGAGACGGATATTTTTAATCGTGCCCTCGTTGCGTGCCAGGTCCCGGGCGTCGAGCTGCTCATTGGCTGGGAACTCCTTGGCCTCCACTCGATCGAGACCATAGCCGTGCCGCGTGAATCGAATGGCGCGCTCGATGTAAGGAGTCTCGACGACCAGTTCGTTGGGGGATACGCGAAAGTGCTGAAGAAAGGAAGGGTAAACGTACAAACCCACGGCATGAACGAAGGCCAAGGCGGCGAGGCCGCCGATGAGGTAGCGGATGCCGGGACGAGAAATCTGATACAGGCTGAGGGACGCCGCCACCAGGCCAAGGATCGCCAGTACACGCAGCGCCGGCAGATTGGCGTAGATGTCCGAGTAGCTGGCTCCAAAGGCGGCCCCTCTCGGAGAGTAAAGCAACTCATAGGCGTCTAAGAGATAGCCACCCGTCTGAACCAGGAGGAGCAAGGCGATGAGGGTGAGCAGGTGCCTGCGCGCGCGGGGGACCAGCGACAGTCCCTGCGGGGAATAGTGGATGCCGCGGTATAGAAAATAGAGGTAGCCAGTGGCGAGAGTGACCACCGCGAGCACCACGAGGAGCCAGTTGTACAGGGATTTCAATGCGGGCAGGCGAAAAAGGTAAAAGCCGATATCGTTTCCGAAAAGGGGGTCCTGAATCCCGAAGGGAACCGGGTTCAAGAAAAGAACGGCGGACTCCCAGTGCATGGCGGCCTGGGGTGCCGCCAAAATTCCTAACAGAAGGGTCACGGGCAGGAGGAGATTGCGAATCAGAGGGTCGATGACGTGGGGGCTGGGCAGGTCCAGCGCCCCCTGGGTTTCACGAATTCGGGCTTCGCTCGGCAACCGGGCAGCGAGCTTGAGATTGACGTAAGCGAGGAGAAAAAAGAAACCGCCAAAGACCAGTCCAAGCAGTGCCTTGAAGACGAGGGTCTTGGCGAAGACCTGGACATAGCCCACGGCGTCAAACCACAACCAATCCGTGTAGAGATTGACGGCACGACCGAACACGAAGGCCAGAACGACAATGGCAAGGAAGGCTATGCCGATAAGACTCCTCATCTTTCCCCCTTCGAGCGAACTTCACTGCAAAGCGTCTTAATCTATAGGACCAGGCGGGTTAAAGCAACTACGACCCGCAGGAGGAAAGATGTGAAAAAATTTGAAATGATAAACAGGAAAGGGAGAACAGAAACCCGAGAGGTTGCCCCTAGCGGACCTTGACGGATTGCAGGCTCACCAGCACCTGGAGGCGTTCTTCCAATTCACCGGCCGACAGGAAGCCTTTCCGGTAGAGCTGGCGCAGAAAATTCTCGTCCGTTACGCCCTGTTTTTGGGACGCACATTCCTGGCAAGCAACGACGACGCTTTCTTGCCGGGCATGCGTTCCTGAGCCCTGAGCGGCCGGCGCCTGTTGGTAAACTCCGGGGGGAAGTCTCCGCAAACAGAAAAAACAGTGGCCGTCTTCCTGTTCCAGAAGCGAGTTGAAATTGCCTCGCGTTTCGGGTGCCGGTGCGGGCTTGGTTGCTTGCTTTTTCACCGGAGGCGGAGGGGGTGGAGCGGGTTCTTCTTCCCGCGTTGACTCGAGTTCAATGGGTTGCTCGAAAGTGGAGGGGTCTCGGCTGATATCCTCGGGCAGGTCTACAACCGTGTCGGTAGATGTCCCTTCGTTGGGGACAAGGCCCTCAATCTCGGAGGGCAGGAAAGCGCGGACCAGATGGCCCTGGCGTGAGATTTCTTCGATGCGGATGCATCCCTTGTCCTGCAGGATGCGGAGCCCTTCGCGGATGCTTCTCTCCGCGATGCCCAGGGCTGTGCTCAGCGGAGGTAGCGAAAACAGGCCGCTGTCTTTACCGGCAAATCGTGTATGCAGCAGGACGTGGTAGTAAATGCTGCGTTCCCGGTGAGAGAGTTCCATTTTGGGGAACAAATAGTCCTCAACCTCGTTTAAAACATCGTCCCAATTCACCGAGCCAAGCCTCCTCGATCCTTAGGCAGTGGGGTACGGGAAATAGCCGGATTTCGGTATCCCGAAAGCTGCCGCGCACCCTCCTTATAATATATCGCAAAATCGGCTATCAAATCTACCAGTGAAAAAAGCCCCTAAAAAGGGGGGATCCGGCTCCTCGCGGGACGAAATCGCGTTCCTTCGACCAACCCCGCGTCCGGCGGAAGTTTTTGCCCGGGCCTTGACATGTATAGACCTCATTCTGATACGCTCTGATCCACCATTATCCCGGGGGTGAGCCTATGGTAAAAAATGGCGAGGAGTCGAGGGACCCATCACAAAGTCAGAGACGGCTCAAGATTGGGGTAGTGGGTATTGGCGTGGGGGCATCGGAAATCCTGCCGGCCATGGAGTCGATGGCTGAACTGGAACTCGTGGCCGGCGCCGATGTCAATAAGCGAGTTCTGGAAACCTTTCAGAAAAGGTACGGCGCCCGAGCCTACGACAGCGTCGAGAAGCTCTGCCAGGATCCCGACGTCGAGGCGGTCTGGATCTCCACGCCAAACAAATTCCACGCCCCTCATACCGTTATTGCCGCCCAGCACGGCAAGCACGTGGTTGTGGAAAAGCCCATGGCTGTTTCCCTTGAAGAAGCGCAAGGGATGATCGAGGCGGCGGAAAAAAATAACGTCAAGCTCCTGTGCGGGCATACGCAGAGTTATGGTCCTCATATCCGCACGATGCGCCGTATGATCCTTTCAGGAGAGATGGGAAAGCTCCGTGCCCTCCACGTTTGGGCGTATACGGACTGGATGCTTCGGCCTCGGACAGCGGAAGAGCTGGATCTCGCCCAGGGGGGAGGGATGGCCTACCGGCAGGGGCCCCATCAGATCGATTCCATCCGTCTCCTGGGCGGCGGGATGGTACGAAGCGTACGGGGCATGGCCGGGCAGTGGTTCGCCGGCCGTCCCATCCCGGGTTACTACTCGGGTTACCTGGAATTCGACGATGGCACTCCGGCAACCTTCATGCACAACGGCTATGGTTACTTCCTCACCTCCGAACTCGTTCCCTGGGGCACGGACCGGACCCGGTACACCCCGGACGAGCGCAGAGCCATTCGAAAAGGGCTCCTGGACGGAACGAGAGATGAATTTCAAGCAAAGGACGCCATGCGCATCGGGGGCGCCCAGGAGGAAACGCTCTTTCGCCGGAGCCAAGAGCGCAAGCCGTGGGTGCCCAACGACTTGGGGATCCTGATCGCCACCTGCGAGCGGGGCGATATGCGCCAGTCCCAATATGGCCTTTTCGTGTATGGGGACGACGGACTGAAAGATGTGCCTTTGCCCGAAGGCGGAGCCTCGCGCCGGGGGGAGCTGGAGGAGCTCTACAACGCCGTGGTGCTGAACAAACCCGTTCGGCATACGGGCCAGTGGGGCATGGCGACCCTGGAAGTGTGCCTGGCCATCATGCAGTCGGGACGGGAACGACGCGAAATCAAATTATCCCATCAGGTTCCCGCCCCGCCGGAAAACGATGGGTAAGCTTTTGCGGTGAAGAATCTTGCTGCGGGAAAAACAGGAAGGGAGAAAAAGATGCACAACGGTTATAAAGTCGTCGATGTTCACGGTCATATGACCACCCCGCCCCAATTCAGGGGACACCTGGCGGGGATGGTTTCACAGAACACGCGGGGCTGGGGCAGCTTGGATATCTCCGATGAGCACCTTGAAGCTGCGCAAGGCCGGCACTTGAAAATCATGGACGAGAGAAATATCGATGTCCAGCTGCTTGGGCCACGGCCCATCGCCATGTGGCACTGGCTGCGCCCCTTTCTCCAGGAGGATTGGTGCACAAAAACCAACGACGTCATTGCTCGAATCTGTAAGTTGCATCCCGATCGCTTTATCGGCATGGCACAGTTGCCGCAAAGCCGCGATCGAGACACCCGGAGCTGCATTCCCGAGTTTGAACGGTGCGTCAAGGAACTGGGTTTCGTGGGAGCGTACGTCAATCCTGACCCCGGTGCCGATAAGCAGACGCCGGGCATGGCCGATGAGTACTGGTATCCTCTCTATGAGAAGTCTCAGGCCCTGGATGCCCCCCTCATGGTGCACCCCTCCACCAGCCATGACCCTCGCATCGAGCATATCCCGGCCAACTACCAGATGAACAACTACGTCGAGGAATTTCTTGCCATGCATATCCTGTCTCATAGCAACGTGTTCGAGGTCTTCCCGCGTCTCAAGGTGATTATCTGCCACTGCGGCGGCGCTTTGAACCGCTTTATTCCCACGGACCCCCACAATGCCCAGAGGGACCTCCGCAACAATTTATTCTTCGACGCATGCGCCTACGACGTCAATTTCCTATCCGCCGCCATCAAGCAGCGGGGCGTGGATCAGATGTGCTTTGGCACGGAGGCGCCAGGTTCGGGCGGGGCAAAGCGTCCGGATACCGGGCGCCCCTCCGATGACCTGGTCCCGGTTATCGATAGCCTGGAATTTTTGAGCGCCGATGATAAGCAGAAAATATTTCACAAGAATCCCTTGAAGGTATTCACCCGGGTGAAACTCCCACACTAGGCATCGCCGCGAAAGGCGATGCCGAAGGGACAGGCTGCGCCACCGGTTGCACCGTTTCCCTGTTTGGATTGTCGTAGCGGACCGAGCCATGGCCTGCCGGCCCATGCGCCGGGCGCGGTTCGCACCTACATGTAGTTTCGGTCGTTGCCTTTTCCTACTATATCTTGTTTTTTTTCTTGACATGGTTTGGGTTAATGAGTATAGAAACTCACAACAAATTTCCCGACCATGACTGAAAAAATCCCCGCGACAATGAGAAGGAATTTTTTAGACTGAAGGAGGAACGATAATGGAACAAGTTGAACAGGGCCTATCGGGCCTGACGGAGCTCATCGACCGCTACGGTAAGGAGATCCGTTTCATTTCCGAGGAGGCCTTGGACGGCGACCGGGAGCCTTCCGCCGAGGAGTTCCGCAGCCGGGTTACGGGTGCTCAAGATCGGATTTATCGCGAGGCCCTGGAGACCTATGACCGCATCGTGAAAGCGGGTCAGGATATCGAGCAGGATCTAATCAACAAGCTCAACCAGGTCAAAGAGACCATGGGTCGCGCCGCGGTCCTAAAGGAAGTTATCCGGGTCGTCGTCATGGGTCAATAAGGCGGGGACCCCTGGCCCCGTGCGCTTCCGCAGGCTCTATCTCTTTGCTTCTTTGTCCCCCTCTGGGAACACGCCAGGGGCACAAGTCACATAGGATTGCTGTAGCTCGGCTCTCCCGAATGTGCAGAGCTTGAGCAGAGTACAGCCCCGGCTGGAATCGACGTCCGCCGCACCGTACCGTTGCTACCCGGGCACGTTCAGCTTGTAGAACCGCTCGGCATTGCGGTGTAGTACTGCGTGCTTGTCCTCATCGGTCAGGGCGGGGTGCTCTACGATCTCCTGAATTTCTCCTCTGCAATAGTCATTGTTGACCTCATGGGGGAAATCGCTGGAAAACATGAAGGCCTTGTTGCCCACTGCCTTGACGGCTTGGTGCAGCGTGGGCTCCGTGCCTTCGCAGCCGATGAAGAGCCTGCCTTCGTCGATAAACCGCTTGACGTAGCCGCTCACGTTCTCGCCCGGTTGCAACCGTATGAACTCGTGGCGAGGGTCGTACGCAATGTGGGTTTCCCAGCCGCGGTCAAACCGTTCCAGGCAGGTCTGGAGCCAGGAGACGCCGCCTTCCATAAAGCCGATGCGCACATTGGGGTACTTGTCAAAAATACCGTTGAAGATGACTCCAGCGAAGGCGACCATGAGGCTGAAGGGATGCCCCAGGGAATTAATGGGAGCGTAGGGAGTGAGATAGTCCATCCCAAGCCCTTCGTGGGCGCCCCCATGGACGGCCAAACAACAGCCCAGGCGGTCGGCCTCCGCGTACACGGCCCAGTATTCCTTTCCACCCAAATGGCCCTTATGGCCCATGGAGGCCAGCATGGCGCCGCAGAAGCCAAGCTCTTCCACGATGCGTCTGAGCTCCTTCACGGCCTCTCCAGGCTCTTGAAGCGGGATCAAGCCGAGGCCCTGGAAACGGGGACTCCTCTTGAGATAGGTCTCATGGAACCAGTTGTTGTAGGCCCTGGCCGAGTCAATGGCAAAGTCGCCGTTGATGATTTTGCCGAAGGCCAGGCCTCCGGTCGTGTAAAGCACGGCCCGCTGTATGCCCACGTCCTCCATAAACTCCAACCAGCCGTCCACGCCCACCTGCTTGAACGCCCCCGGCACGAGCTCGTGCAGGTTGGCGGAGTGCAGGTGGTCCAGGGGAGGAAAGATGCGTCCTCGAAACCTGCCGCTGTCCCTGTAAGGCGCGGGCATGAATTCCAGGAGGGAATCCCAATCCTCCATGACGTGCCCGTCAGCATCGATCACTTCCACACGGGTCTGTGCCATAACGATACCTCCTTCTAGGATAGGGGGGTGGCTCCCCCCCCCACGGTTTCAGGCCGCAACTCTGCTCCTTGCGGCCCAGGTTTATACATTGCATACCCGACGGGCCGGAACAAGCCCCCGGTCGGATTTTGTCCCTCAGAAAAGCTGCCGGTAACGGCCCGATCTGAGGAATGCGATGTATTCCCGAAATCCCCTATTATTGGGGGGGCCAACACTGCAAGCGTGAATTTTCAAGTTTTGTGCGTTCCTAAATGACGGGTCTCATACCTGACCGGGCTTGACAGCGACCCGTTCACAGAACAGTCTTAAGGATGACCTTCAGTAGATTTCCCCTTTCTCCGCGTCGCCTGGTCACAGCCGCCCTTGGATTGATTCTGCTCGCCCTTGTTCTTGTGCTCTTGCCGGAAGTTATGCGCAGGGTAACGGTCAGCAGGGTCCACGACCGGTTGGCGGTCCCCGTGAGTATTACGGATGTGGATTTTAATCCCTTCACGGGGCGCGCCCGCGTAAAAAATCTTGTCATCGGCCGCCAGGATGGGCCCTTGCCTATCCTGCAACTCGCCGGTATCGAGCTCCGCGTCTCGTACCTGGCCCTCTTGCGCGGGAGGGTGGTCCTTAAAAACCTCGTGCTTGGCGGTCCCCGGCTCCATGTGGAGCGAACAGAGAGCGGCGGATGGAATCTTTTGGAAATGCTGCGTCCATCGGCGGGAAACGGCGGCCCCGGTCCCGATATAACGGTACAGGGTATAAGGATCGAAGCGGGGCGCCTCACCTTTGTGGACCACGCCCAGAGGGAGCCCTTCCGCCTTATCTTGGACGCCATAGATTTTAGCGCCGGAACCATTTCGACCCTGCCCGAACTCGTCCGGACTCCGACCACCTTCGCATTGAAAATGAACCTGGGCTCCGGGTCCATTGCCGTGACCGGCTCCGGGTCGCCGTTGGGAAGTCCTTCCAGCGTGGAGTTCACCGCCCGTTGGCAGAGACTCGACCCTTCCATCTTTACTGCCTACTTTCCCCAACGGTCTCTAATGGACCTGTCGGGAAGCCGGACCGACGGCGAGGCGCACTATATACTCGCCTATGACCAGGGGCGGGCAACGAGACACGACCTTACCGCAACCGTGGAAATGGGTCCCGCCCGGCTCCTTGCCGCCGGAGGCTCGTTGCCGGTTCTTACTCTTGACAAGATCGTTGCCCGGGGAGTTGAGGTCGATCTCCTGGTCCGGAGCGCCGCTATAGGTGAATTGGTGCTTACCCGTCCGAAACTCCTGATCGAACGGAATGAGGCGGGCGTCTTTAACGTTGCACAGATCTTTCCCGGAGACGGGGGAGCGCAGGCCAAAAGCCCGGATTCGCCCTTTTCCATAGGGGTGGCCTTTGCCCGGACGGAGGAAGGGACCGTTGAGATGGTGGACCGGCTTCTCGTCCCAACGGTGCGAAGCGTCTATCGGGAGGTGGAGATCTCACTGGAAGGCGCAAATCTGGCTGCCGGCGCGGAGCCGGGAAGGGTCGTGGGGATGGCCCGCCTGGAGGGGGCTCCGGTTCGCATCACGGGGATCTTCAAGCCTCGTCCTATTTTCACGAGGGTCAGGCTCGAGGCGGCTGCCGTTCCCCTTGAGTCCTTCCAGGGCTACCTTGCGGCGTTGTCCGGCGCGGCCCGCTTCGGTCGCGATGGGCAGATGGATCTGACCGCCGATGTCGTTTTTTCCAGCGCGGAAAACGGGGATACCCAACTCGAATTGAGCGGACAAGCCAAGGGGAGGGACCTGGCCCTGAGCTTTCCCGGATCCGAAAGGCCGTATTTCACGGCCGAGGGTTTCGCAATCGAACTGGACCGGTTAAGGGTCGTTCCCACCGTCGAGGCAGAATTCAAGCGCGTCGAGATCACGGGACCGACCCTCCGCGTCGAGCGAGATCCGGGGGGTCGTTGGAATCTTGGCGAGCTATTCCAAGGGTCCGGAAAACGGGGCGACCCGTCGGTTGCCCCACCGGTCATTCGCCTCAACCGTTTCGATTTGGTCCGAGGAGGCATCGAGTTTACCGATGCCGCGGTCACGCCGACATTCTCCGCCGCCCTTTCCGATCTGACGGCCGAGGTTCTGCAGGTCACGGCCGCGGACCGTGTCGCGTTCAAAATTAACGGCAAGCTGGACGCCAGTACCCCCCTGGAATTGGCGGGATCGTTGACCTTGCCCGCGAAGCCGCCGGGGGTCGAGTTCCGGGGTACCCTCCGGAACTACGAGATCTCGCGGCTCAACCCCTACGCCGAGAAATACATCCGCTACCGGGTTCGCCGGGGACGCGTGAGCGCGGAGGGCGATTTTTCTTTTGATGCTAATGGGAACTTTTCGACGGACAACTCCATCACCTTGCAGCAGCTGGAACTCGGTGAAAAGATCGACAACGAATTCGAGGATAAAATCGGGATCTCCCTTGCGGGGGCCCTTACACTTCTTGAAGGCGCCAACGGGGAGGTCGGATTAAACATTCCCGTAAGCGGCAACTTGAACAGCCCCGAATTCAGCGCCGCGCCCGTGGTGTGGAAGGCCGTTCAAGGCGCTCTGGTCAAGGCCCTTACCGCTCCCTTCCGCTTGATCGGCAACGTTTTGACCCTGGGCGGAAAGATCGGCGAGATACGGATTGATCCGATCCCCTTCCTGCCGGGCACTTTGGTGGTGGATCCCGCCGCGCGGGACAGGGTTCCCAGACTGGCCGAATTTCTTAAGGCCAAGCCCCGGGTCAAACTTGAACTGCGCGGCCGATCAAGCGCCAAAGAAACGGACGCCTATAGGCAAAGGGTCCTCGACGAGCGGATTGATGCCCTCAAGGCACCGAACCGCGAAAGCGCAGTTGAGGCCCTCTACCAAGAGGCAGGAGGCCGGGAAGGAGAGGCGCGGCCGGCACCCCTTCAAGAAAAGGAACAATACCTGCTGGAACGTATCCCAGTCTCCGACGTCGACCTAGGTCGACTGGCGGAGGAGCGGGCCAGGGCCGTGGAACGGGCCCTTGTGAAAGATGGAGTGCGCGGTGAGCGGCTGTTCGTCGTAGGGGCTGATGAAAATGCCGTGGCGGGAACGGCGCCGGCCGTGATGGAAGTAAAGGTGTTGTACTGAAACGCCGGGACGGCCGAGGGGCGGGAGTTGACAGGGAGGAGATCTTTGCATACTCTCGCTTTGCTCATTCAGGGATCCGCTGGTTCCAACAGCGGTTTTAAGGCACGAAAGGAGAATTCCATGGAAGCACCGTACCCTGATCTCATCCGACCCTATATTGTGAGACAGGTTTCAAAGAGCAAGGCCTACTGCATGTGCGGCCGCACCAAGAACGCACCCTTTTGCGACGACTCCCATCTCGCCACCAACGTCCAGCCGCGCGTTATCGAGGTGGAAGCCCCGAGAACCATGGCCATCTGCAGTTGCTGGAGGTCGCAGAACCGACCCTTTTGCGACGGGACCCACGGAAGGCTCGTTGTGGATAGACCCGGCCAGGGTTATGGGGGAAGCGAATAAGGTAGGGCCGAGCAAGGGAGTTTACTGGAGTTTCAATGGGAAAGCGCAAATAGCTAAGGAGGTTCGATCATGGTCGATGTAAAAAATCCCTTTGATGTCGCAAACGCCAATCCCCGAAGGCGTCACATCCGATTGTGGGACACCGAGAACGGATCTTTTTGGGTAATCAACTCGGAGCCGAACATTGAGGACGACATGCACTATCACGAAAACGACGATCACATCTTCCTGGTCCTGGAGGGAGAGGGCGTTGTGCGCACGCCGGAGAAAGAGATTCCGTTAAAACCCAAAGATATTGTCGTTCTGACGGCAAAGCAGACCTACCAGCTCTGCAACACAGGTAAGAAACGTCTGCTCCTGCTAGGGGCTGGGAACCAACACGTAAACGAGAAGCGCCGGTACCGAGTGCCCAAGATGTCGACCCATTCGCCGGTAACGGAACCTATCGAGGTGTGAGGGGGAAACTTCGACCGGTTCCAGAAATTAATTTCCGAATTTAAGTTGCCGGGGCGCGGGAGATCTCCGGGAGGCAGCGACTCGGGGAAGGCCTCCTGGACTTCGTCTTTTACTTATCATTATGCAATTCTCTGAGCCGGTGCCGGGTGCCGGCGCGGGGATCGACCGCATTCGCGTCACTGTTGCTTCACAGAGGTCCGATACGGCGCGCCGAAGGACTCCCTGGAACGCGAGGCCACTACCTGTGGAAAAACACCGCCATCCCGGTGGCTGGAGCCCGGATGCTCGCAGGGGCTTCGTGGGTCCCCCCACGGGTACAATATTAAGACGATTGTTGCACCGGACCGAGAGTTCCCGCGGCCTTCCCCGCTGCCATGGGCTCGAACCCCCGAGATAAGGCGATATTGCAACAGGTTACGAAGGATGGCCGGCGGGCTCCCCATGGCATAAATGTTGCTCATCTTTGCCCTTTGACTCTGAGGGAGAAGCCTATGGATGCTTTACGATACATTTCCGAGGGAGGCGTCATCACGCCGGGGGAAACGATGGTCTACGTTCTTATCGTGACCCTCATCGCCCTGGTAGGTTCCAATGAGTCCTGCCTGGTCAACTCTTTCAGCTTCGTCTGCTACTGGGGGTTCAAGGGACTCCTGAGATCGTTGGGATCGGCGGAAAGCGGGCCCGAGCTGATAGTGGTCCTCTACTTCGTTTCCGGCGTCGCCATTTTTGTCCTGGTCAATCTTTATTATTTGCAGCGGGACCGCCTACCGAGGAAAGGTCCCGTCGGCGACCCGCAGAGCTTGGTTGAAACCGGCTCCGCAGGATAATGGCCCCTCAATCACGTAAAGACAGCGTAAAAATTCTCGTCGTCGAGGACAATCCCGACCTGATGCGCATTATGCGTTTGCAGCTTCGTGTCATGGGTTACGAAACCTTGGCAGCGAGCACCGGTCTTCAAGCGGTGGAGGTTGCCGTTCAGCAGGTGCCGGATCTGATTACCATGGACATCACGCTTCCCGATATGGACGGCCTGGAAGCCGCCCGGCGCATCCGCGAGCATCCGGCCACCCGTGCCGTTCCCATCCTGGCCGTTACGGCGCGGTCGCTTCCCGAGCACCGCCAGCGGTGCATCAATGGCGGTTGCAACGACTACATTTCCAAGCCGTTCACCGCCTCCATATTGGCCGAGCGAATCGAAACCCTCCTCGCCTAGCCGTTGCCTTTCCTCAGGCGTCCTATAGGGCGAGGAGGCCTGCCGGTTCGGCTGCATTCGGTCCTGAGGACCGGTCTGTAAGAATTGTACCGTGGGCCACTGCCCTACGGGAGGCTTCAGAACGAGTCTGCAACCAAATTCTCAATATAAAACCTATGCACACCCCGAATCATTCACTCCACGGCAACCCGAGTGCATGAAAGCACTGGAATCTGGCGCTTCACCGCTTCCGTCGCCCCTGGCATATTTTTCGCTTCTACCCTGCCAGGCAACGACCTCCCCAAAGGGGTTTTTAGCCAATCCAATCGATTGGGACGGGTACCCTATGCTGAACCTGAATTTCATTCAAGTGACTCGAAAGATTCTCATCGTGGCCAACGACCCACGCCAGAGGCGCATCATGCTTGGGCTCAAGAACCTTGGCTATGACACCGTGCTCGCGGAAACCGGGCGTGAGGCCCTGGAACTGGCCGTGGCCCATGCGCCCGACCTCATCATGCTCGACCTTACGCTGCCGGACATGGATGGTCTCGAGGCGGCTCGCCGCATCCGCGAGCACCCCACGACCTGCTTTATACCGATCCTTGCAATTACGGGACGCTCCCTTACGGAAGAGAGAAAACGTTCCCTTGAAGACGGCTGCGAAGACTACATCTACAAGCCTCTCGCCCGTTCCCTGCTCGTCTCCCGCGTGGAGAAGCTCCTGGCCTAGGCGCGAAAAATTTTGCTGCGCAAAATTTTGGAGCATTTGACCATTTGACATTGGAACAATGGAAGATGCTTTAGTACGGTCTCTTGTTCTGCAGTTTCATCGCGCACTGCGCGCCTGCTAAGCAAGTTCCGCGGTTTGGTCTTCCCCAACAAGTTGGCTGCCACCCCGTCTTCTCTTGCAGGTCACCGACTCGTCGGGGTAGTGGCCCGGGTTGTGTGGAAATTGGTTCCTTCGGTATCCATGCCTCAAAAATTTCTCCCACATTTGGCTTTTAACAAACGATCTCCATCTGGTCTAGG